>OQWI01000023.1_pt1 | contig 67953 bp, 132 predicted proteins | sample 1691551 | NCBI WGS metagenome assembly OQWI01 (sample SAMN03418259, study PRJEB22391) | human gut metagenome | biome: human-gut; feature: organic feature; material: feces | host: Homo sapiens | place: Tanzania | collected 2013-01
TACTAACGAGATACATTCAAGGCAGGCTGTTGGAATTATCCAATGTTGATGCTTATGAACCAAACAAGTTAGCATTAACTAATATGTTGTGGTTTCTTGGCAAGGCAACCAGTAATGAAGTGATTGTGGCAAAGCTTAAAATCATGGATGGTGCAGATATAAAAAGAAAGAAATATCTTAGTAGGTATGATCGTAACGAATCATTATATGAGGATGATTATTCCAAGGCGGTAGGCACTATCGGAAAGGATTGCTTGTCGTATTTACAGGAATGCTTGACGTATTTACAAAACGCCAAAAATGAGGTGCAAGATGAAAACAAGGCAAGCCAATAAGATTTTGAAGAGCCAGAATGATTATTGGTGGTCAAGAAGATATTGGTATAAGTTAGGATTTGACCAATTGCGTTCTAAAGACCATCGAATCACCAAGGCGATAAGTTTAACTAAAAAGAAGTAGCGTATGGTTAGTTTTTTGAATATTACCGTAGGCGAGAAGGAGTTTGATGAAATCAAAGAAGGTAAGGCAAAACAAGTATATCTGCCTTGCATTCCTCATTGGTGTCATACAGTAGTCGAGGGTGTAAAAAGAGAAGAAAGATTAGACCGATTAACGGTCAGATTAGATAATAATGGCAAACCTTATATTCAGTATGGGTACTCTGTTGAACATTACCCTAAGAAAGTTGATTATATTCAGCTTTTCTGTAGGGTAGGTTTTCAATTAAGAGTTCTAAGTATGGATTGCGCAGGTTTCAGTATTGAGACTACTCAAACGAAAAAGGGAAATGGTTTTATCGAGTATAAGCCAAAAAACTTTGTTGTTCATCTAAAATAATATGACGTATGAATATAGCAATTTTATATCTTAGCATGAGCTTTATTTACATCTTGCTTGTTTGTTTGGATGGAGAAGATGTAAAGCCAAAATGGAAGCAATGGCTAGCTGACAAACTAGGCATCAAACCAAAGATAGAGGTTAGATACATAAAGCCACAAGTTATTAAGCTTCATTCAAGAGTTGAAATGTCACACTTTTATACGCAGTATTATGGTCGTGATAAATCGAGCATGGAGCAATTGAAGAGAAGAGCAATAGAAAGTGTGTACGATGAAATTCTTAAGGGAATGAAGGCAAATGGATTGGTTTCCATTTCGCAATATAATGACATTTATAGTAATAACACTATTTATGAGGGGACATGTGAAATTTATAATAACAAGTAATGTATGAAGATAAGACAAGCTAAGAAGATAATGAAGCAAGTCTATAAAACCCGATATTGGGCTTATAGACAAGGCTATTATTGTGGCAAAACGGATGCCGGAAAGCTAGCCGGAGACCATCGTTTGTTAAAGGCCATGCGTCTTACAAAGAAGTGGGAAAGCCGCAAGATACGAAACGATGTGAATAAAATATTGGAGAAGAATCCTCTCAAACCAAGAGACCTTCGACGTAGTGCTTTAAAATTAATGAGCTATGGATGTAGCAATGCTTAATCGTAAAATTCTCGGTGTAGATTTTGAATATAAAAACTTCTAAAATGAAAAAGAGATATGGAAATTAAAGATAACAAATTAGTCCTTGATATTCCTGAAGGAATGGAAGTGGACGTTGAAAAAAGTGACTTGAAAGCTGGCATTATTATGCTTAGAAAAAAGGTAATCTGCTATGCGGATGTCTTATCTGCTTTAGCTGAGGAAGGTGTTTGTCCCGTTGACATGAAAGTTCCTGGTTTGATTGCAGGAAAGATAATCGCATTAGCTAGGTTAATGACCATAGCTAAGTACTATAATGGAGATTGGAAACCGGATTGGAAGTCTAAAGAATATAAGCATAATATCATGCGAACCAACGAATATGGTATTACTTCTAGTGGTAATTATAACGAAGGAACAATTTACTTCAAAAACAAAGAAGATGCCCAAGCTGTTATTGACAATCCAAATTTCAGAAGTATTCTTGACGCAATCTACAAGGACTAAGGCTTATGAAGGAGATATTCTTTAATAGTGTGAAGTTCCGTGAAGTCCAGCATTTGGCATTCTCGGATGAATATATAACCGCATACGTGTCGGTGAACCATGTTCCTAAGATATACCTAAGTGTAAATACACCTCGTGATGAATATGGGTTTGTGAAAGGTAAATCAAAGCGTTACTTTAGAGTAGGATTAGGAAAATGGCTCACCGAACGAGCGTTTATTAAAAAATATTTTAGTGAAGAATAAATGAATATAAAAAAGTCAGATATGGAAACAAATATAAACATAGCGGCAATCCTAAAGGATAAGCCAGAAGGTACGAAACTCTGGACTGATATGTTTGGAAGTGTTACGTTATATGTCGTTACTGATGCATGTGATGCTTTTCAAGTTAAGCATCATAAAAAAGAACCATGGTTCGATAAAGAAGGTAAATTGTGCAAGGAAGGAGTTCTGTGCATCTACCCTAGCAAATCAATGCGTGATTGGTCTAAGTTCGCTTGGAAGAGATGCGATGTACTAGTAAGCAATGATGGTGGTACAGAAGTTATCTTTGATAAATGGTATGATGATACCTACACGAGTTTCTATTGTAAGCATTACCTTAACAGTGAAGATGAGAATAACATCGTGTATCACGAAGCATTCTTATGTACAACTGAAAGATATTCTCTTGAAGATAAGGATACTGCTATGACCTACATCAACACCTTAGAGGAAAGATTGGGTGGTAAGCTCAATCGTGAGACCTTGGAGATAGAGAAGGCTCAGCCAAAGTTCAAGGATGGGGATATAATCTATGCAGAAAGTGATGCTTATCATTATCCTTCGATTCATATCTTAAACACTAATTGTGATACAAGACGTTATTATGCTAGGTTAGTAATTAATGGTAGTTATGATGAAGTTATCGACTATGATATATCTGCATTTGATGACGCTGCCCCAGATAGACTTCGCTTTGCAACAGAAGAAGAGAGACAACAACTCTTCAAAGCTCTTGCAAATGAAGGCAAGGCTTGGGATGCTGAGAAGAAAATGATTGTGGGCTTGAAGTCATTGTGGACTCCAAAGCCTTTTGATAAGGTGCTGGTTAGAAATTCGGATGCTGATAAATGGTTGGCAGGGTTCTTCGAGAAATTCGAGAAGTCTTGGAATAATCCATACCATATAATGAATCTTCATCACATGACAGATTTTGCTTTTAAGCAGTGCATTCCTTACGAGGGTAACGAATCATTGTTAGGTACAACTAAAGATGTGGAGGGCTAAGATATGGACGAAGCTTTTAAGAAAGAACTTATAGAACATTGCAAAAGGCAGATACAATACTTTGAGAGAATGGGCAGAACTGATTCTTTCGCATATAAGGAACATGTTATCTTGCTTAGTTTTCTCGAACGTCCATATTTACCTTTTTAATACAACAATAGTTATGATAGACGATAAGAAAATAGAAGCTGCCGCTTTTGAGGAATACCCTCTTAACAGCGATGGAAATATTATAGGAAGAAATGGTTTCGAAGAAGGTGCTAAGTGGGCTATCAAAGCGTTTTTAGAAGGCTTGTGGCATCAAACAAATAAAGAGCCAGAAGGATATGATGAATGGATATTGCTGCACTATCGTGTAGGCAACTATTATTCATTAGCCCAAGTCAAAGACTTCAAATCTTGGAAAGGATTTGTTGAGAGAGCACCTATAGAAAACTGGCTCTATATTGATGATTTAGAATCAAAGGAAGGAGGTGAATGCAAATGACCGATGCAGAATTCTATAAGTTTGTGCTTGTACTAGAGAATGAAGCGTTTCGGCTTTCGAGAAGCCAAAACGAATTTAAGGAACATCGGGGGATTATAGAACAGTCTTTCAAGCTAGGAGGACTGTTCATTCTTCGAGAGTTGGAAAAGTATTTTAATCAAAAGAAGTAGGAGTATGAAAAAAGTTTCTTTGACTGATGATGAGCTAGAATTACTTATTATCGGGCTGCATTGTGTAGATAGGTCTAATTATAACAACTACGGACGATATTATGATTCTTATGATAAAGTGTCGCAGATGAAGGAAGAACTTAGGATTAAACTTAAGAGAGCATTGTATAATTTTTAGTTTTGAATAGTAGTTTAAATATATTAAGATATGGAATTAAAGATAAAAACGCATCATGCATTACCTTGCCGTACAGAGGTATTCATCATTAACGGAAAGAATGCCGAACAAAACGATTTTGGCGATATGTATGACCATCATGCTCAAGATGCAGAGCCTTATGCTTGTGCCGATATGCGCTTTGACCCAAAGCCTCCAACAAAGGAAGTACTAGACCGATATAATATAACGGATAAAGAATATTATGACATCTGCAACGAACTAGAATGTGAGTTGTGCGTTGGTCGTTGTGGATGGTGTGTTTGATAGATTTTAGAAATAAATAATATGAGCAATGACGAAGGAAGAAATATTGGAAAAGGCATCCGATTTTGAGGATGAAGATGAGTTTGTGAAGTGTGATAGATTGCCGTTCACTGAGGAATGGTGGCTTTTGCATCAACTAGTGTATCATCTTGGCTTGACTTGTACCTATACAGGTCGTGGTTATATAATTGAGAGACTTAAAGAGCGTGAGACACACGTTAAAAACTGAAAAGAAGAAACAAATGGAAAGTAAGATTGTTTTGACAAAAGAAAGCTCTTCATCGGATTTGGAGAGTTACTTTCGTGGAGTTTTGGAATTAGATAAGCAGAGAAAGGAATATCCTGTAAATCTTGATGAAGTTTGGCAACTTTGCTATGCGGAGAAAGGAAAGGCAGTGCGTGCATTGAAGACCAACTTCATTGAGAATGTGGATTTTATCAGTATTGCCAAAAATGGCAAAACTGCAACAGGTGGTTATAAAGAGGTTAGCTATCACCTCACCTCCGCTTGTTTGGAATATTTTGTTGCTCGCAAGGTTCGTCCGGTGTTTGAAGTGTACCGCAAGGTCTTTCATTGTGTAGCACAAGGCATGATACCTTCTTATCAGATTGAAGACCCAATTGAGAGAGCGAAGCGTTGGATAAAGGAGCAGGAAGAGAAAAAAGCCATTGAGGAAAAGAACAAGGAAATGCAGCCAAAGGCAGAATACTTTGATAACTTAGTTGACAAAGGCTTGCTTACGAACTTCCGAGATACTGCAAAGGAGATTGGTATGAAGCAGAATCTATTTATCAAAACCTTGATTAAGAAGAAATACGTCTATCGTGATAAACAGAATCACATTAAGCCATATTCACAATACAATGGTGACTTGTTTAAGGTGAAAGACTGGGGAAATGACAAAGCTGTTGGTACAAGAACACTGATTACACCAAAGGGAAAGGAGACATTCAGACTACTTTTCGGAAATGGTAATATGCCTTCGTTGAATTTCTAGGTAGAAGGAGAGGAAAACTACTTCCCCTCCTTTGCCTTAATCTCCAGCTCGATAGGCTTGCCACAATGAGGGCAGATGATAGCCGGATGTGATAAGGTTTCACCATCAATAGCAAGAAAACTAGATGGCGAACAACCACAAATATTGGCTATTTGCTCTACTTTTGCAAACGAGATAGAACCATTATTGATTTGTTGTGATAATGCCGATTGGGTTATACCTAACTTTTCGGCTACAGATGAAATGGTTTGTCCATTACTTCTAATTATTTTCTTTAAGTCCATACCTTATTATATATAAGTGAATACTAATATTTATTTTGCTGCAAAGATAGCTTATTTCTTTTATACTACCAAAGAAAAAGAGTTAAATATTAGAAACGGCTAATAAATAGTGAATAAATGTTTAGAAATACCTTATATGTGTTAAATACGTGTTAATATTAGAAAATACTTATAGAAATATTTGGTAGTATTAGAAAAAACTACTATCTTTGCAATGTCTTTAAGAGATAAAGGCTTTAAAGTTTAACTATTAATTGCTGTTATGCAGCCGAGTCGGCACTCGTAAAACGGTATAGTGATTATGGCTACTACATTAAGAAATACATTGAGTGAGGTAATGAAGCTTGCTTGGCAGTTCATCAAGAAGAATGGCTACACAATGAGTGAGGCTTTGAAAGTTGCTTGGATGAACATTAAGCTGAAGGGTCAGATGAAGAAGCGCATCGTGAAGTTCTACTTTCAGAAGGTCGATGGCAGCTTGCGTGAGGCATTCGGCACATTGAGCGAGAGGGTTATCCCAGCTACACAGGGTGCAGGTCGCAAGATGAATGACACTTGCCAAGTGTACTTCGATACAGAGAAAGAAGAATGGCGTTGCTTCAAGAAGGCAAACCTTATGAGAGTAGCATAACAGATTTCTAACGATTAAAAAGAAACTAGATATGAGCGCAAAGATTATCGTGATGCAAGGCAACATGGTTGCAACCATCGAAGAGACGAACAAGGACGCATTTATCAAGCGTGGTGAGTATAAAGAGACCGAGCTGGACAGACATAAGCGTGAGGTCGATTTCTTGATTACAAGCATCGCTAACCGCTACGAAGTGACATTCAATCACAAGGTAGAGCTGAAGGAAAGCCGGAACATCAAGAAAAGCGAGTATTTCGATAACATCTACTACGTTACCGAGAATGCATTGAACAAGCTTAAAAAGCAATACTCATACGAGTGTGACTTGTAATAGACTTCGTGAGGCACACGTAAAACTGCACCGGACTTTGAACATTAAATATTTAAAAGATATGGATGAGAATTTCTTGAATGTGCTCTATATTGAGCACACAGACAAAATAGGCGTTTTAAAGAACGATAAGGACGAAAGGGTATCAGTTATCCTGGGGACGGATAAAACGCTTGTAGAGCGCAAAAGAGAGGGTAAAACGTACCTTCTTGTACCATTGACAAAGAACCATACCTTTGTCTGTAAGGGCGATAGCATTGTTGTGGATGGTGAGCATATTGAGAGTGAAATCTTTTTCCGTGAGGATGGTGCTCAGTGGATTGAGATCGATAAAGAAACGTTATCTAAGGTAGCGTAATTAATAAGGAGGTTTAAGCTATGAAAGTATATGTAGTTATTTCTTCGTACCAACATGGATTGGGTGATGCGGTTGAGGTCGATGCAGAAGTCTTCGATACTAGAGATAAGGCTAGAAAGGCGATGGGACACAAAGGGATGAACACTTTGGAGAATTATAAGCGAGTTTTGAATTGCGATGATTATCTATACAACGTCTCAGATTCTTTTTTCCATATTTCTGATAGTGAAGGTGAAACGTGGGACAATTTCGATATTGTAGAGCAAGAATTAAAGTAATAAGACTATGGATATTAAGATTATCAAATGCATCTTAGATAATGCAAAGGAGTGCGGTTGCATTGCAGGTATTTCACTCTCAAATGGGCAGTTTCTCATGCAAATTTCAGTAAATCAAAGGTATTTGATGCTACTGCCGATATTCTTTATAACGAAAAAGAACAGATGATAACAATACTTGCAGAGAACGGAAACGGAGATTACATTGATAGTAATTCTGTTATGCGTATCTTTGTAAGAGAAGGTTTATAACAATTAATTATAGGAGATTAGAATATGGATGCAGGTCATGTGAATGTGATATTAGGCGAAGCCGAGAACAAAGGTCTTAGAGGAACTATCAACTTGGTAGGTGGAGCAAAGGTAAGTTTCGACTTCAATAGTGTTGGTGGTGAAACCTCTTTCAATTGCAACACAAAGAACAGAACACTTATGATTGGGAGTGGAAATACTGTAGTATTCACACGTAAATATATAGATTGCAACTCTATCCAGTATATTGAGATATTTGAGCGTACAAACTAATTATAGGAGATAAGAATATGGATGTAAATAACGCTATTAACGTATATGAGAATGTTGTAGGTGTTAGGGTTGAAAACATTCAAGATGTAGTAAAAGCACAGGCAGTAGGTCTTTTTATTACAAATGAAAACGGATATGGTTACGACTATCATATTGAAGATGAAAAGGATGGTGTAGAGCGTGAACCGACAGAACATGAGGTGTTTGAGCGCATTGCCAGAGATATTGCTGATGGTAATAAAGTTTATGCGTGCATGATGCTCTCTCATGATTTGTGTGTAATGGAAGATACCAACACGACAATACAGAGCGATTTCTATGTAGGGCAAAAGGTTTACACCATGCACAAAAATAAGATTATAGAAGGTGAAATCCGCTATCTATCTCTATCACGAGGTATTTTACAAGGCGATGAGCGAAAGGCTCTTTTGGGTGAAATGGCAGAGAAGTTGTATTATTACATTGGTTTCAACTTCACAAACGGACGAACCCCAAAGATTGGCTCAGAAAAAGATGAAATTATTAACAAGATTTACTCTTTGGCTAAGGATAATTATGCCGTATTGAAGACAGATGATGGAGATTATCTGTCAAGACATACAGAAGAGATTTTTGCCACAAAATCTGCTCTTGTAGAGAACTTAACGAAGGACTAAACAAAGGAGATAAGAATATGAATATACTAGATTATTATGAGATTGTCACCTCAAAGATTTTCAAGTTGGAAAGCATGAACGAGGGGCTTGTATTGATAGCACCGGAGCAGGAGGTGGATGGAGTCCGTTCCTTGATGGTGGGGGTGTATGTACCTGAGCATGAACGATACAAGATGTACACTTTCCGTTCCTCTATGAATGAGGGTGAATTAGGCGACAAGTACAAGGCGATGGTCGGCACGATGGATGTGCTTAAATTGGATTGGGACAGAATCAGAAAGAAAAGACGGAAGAGGTTCTAACCTCTTACCGCCTTTAGGATGCATTCGTTGATGAAGTCACTCTTGTTTCCGTCTAAGGAGTTGAGGATGTCGAGCGTTTCTTCTGTGGCTGAAAAGAACATACGTTTAGCGCATTTCTTCTTTCGTCCACAGCCTTCTCTTGCACCTCCCCATGACTTGGTTGTCTTTTCTTCGTTTGTGTCCATACGTTAAAAATTTGGTGGTTTGAAATAAATTTCGTACCTTTGCAACGAAATCCCAAGGTGGGAGGCGGTGGTGACTTCACCACCTCCCTGTTGGAAATCTAAGCTTTACAATTCAATTGTAAGAGCAACTTTGATTTTCCAAATCCGAATTGAAATATACAGTCTCATGCGGCTTTGGGATTTCATTTTACCTACTCTTTCAGGTTTTCGGCATCCCCTTTGTAATCTCTCTTTGATTACACTGCAAAGATACGAAAAATATTTGAAATATGCAAACTATTTCAAGATTATTTTTAGAAAACATGAAAATAAATTAGAGTTTCCTTGCATTTCTCGAAGGTTTTTGTTACCTTTGCGGATGCAAATAATAAAACAATGAGCTTATGAAAGTATTATCAATTCGACAGCCGTATGCTTGGTTAATCGCTATCGGCTGCAAGACCATTGAAAACAGAACATGGAATAGAAAATTCCGTGGTCGTTTCCTTATCCATGCAAGCCAAGCCAAACCCGAAAAACTTGACGGATGGCAGGAGAGCGCAATGAAGAAATATTGCCAAGAGCATGGTATTGTTATTCCGGACTTCAAGGATTTGCCAACTTCAGCCATTATCGGCAGCGTAGAGTTGGATGATATTCAATTTCATGAGGCTTATCCGGATGCGTTTGCTGAAGATTTCCAATATCATTGGTTCTTGAAGAATGCTAAATTGTTCGATGAGCCGATTAGAAACGTCAAAGGCAAACTGTTCCTCTGGGATTATGAGTATAATGAAACAGAAATGTAAAATAACAATACTTTTGTAATAAAAATACAAGTCGTTGAAAATTAGAGCAAAAGCGTTTGTTGTTCTTTGGAGTAGATAAAAGTCAAATGTAAATATATTATTAAGCGTTTAGATTATGAAGAAGGTCTTATATTTTATTTCTTTTGTTGTGTTCTTGTTGACTAGTTGTACATCTAAGGAAAATAAAGCAGATGCCCTTATCAAGGCAAGAGGGTTTGAGTGCGCCAATATAGAGAAATTAGAGGAATTTCAATGCAATCCTGCTTCTGCTGAAATGGTTATGGTTGCTTATAATAGTTTGTGGTGCAACGACTCGCTGTCTAGGAATATGTATTTGTCTAGTAGTAATATCAATTATGTTTATAATGAGATACAAAGACAAGAGCAAAATGCAAAAAATCTGTTGGAAAAAGCTGATGAGATTGGCATGATTAATAATCATACAGAATTATGTGGTTATTATGTTGTTATCTCTCCCGATAAGATTAATGGTGCGTATATAGACAAAAATAGAAAATGTACAAGATATGAAGTATTCTTCGATAAAGATGTCGAACGTATCATAGGAATACATCCAATTCACAAATAAACGAATTAACAGGTTTAGTGTTGTAAAGTTAGTATATTGACAATTTAAATAAATGAGATTATGAAGAAGATTGCTTACGTTGCCATTATTGTAGTAATTGTTGTCATTTGTGGTTACGCAATAAAGGTTGCCTCTGAAAGAGACAAGATGATAGCTGAAGAGTGGGAACAACATGAAATACGAGCTATATCCAAGGATTCCTGTATGCCAAAACGTGACTTGGTTTTAAAAAAATATTTTGGCAAAAGCTACAAGGTGATTGATAGTCAGTTTTATAACAATAAGGGTTATAATAATCAGAATGGTAGCTTTAGTGATAAAGGAACTATAGAAGGTGTTGTGGAAGGGAAAAATGGGAAATTTGCGTATGATATGGAAGTCTCAATTCCTTATAGGAATCCTAAAGATTGGAATTTGGTATCGTTGATAGTGAAAGACTTGAAATCATGCCATTATGTTTATATTGTGAGAGATGGAAAACGGGAAGACCCAAAAGAATACGAAAAAGCAAATGCCACCAGTTCTTCTAGTGAGACCGATGTGTATGTTTCGGATGAAGACTTGTATTCAATAGAGGATGCTCTTCAAAAAGAGTGGAATGTTAGTAATGCTTCAAGTTCTGTTGGTGCGGAAAACTCCAACGTGTTCAAGGTTAAGAAAGAAAGTGTTAGTGGACGTGAGGTTACTGTTTCTTATTCTTTGCGCTCAACCTATGGTGGTCAGAAGAAATTCGTTGATTTGCATGGCGTTGTCAAGAAGAATAGTGATGGCTCTTGGAGTGTTGTGAACTTAGGATATTAACAATTTAAATAAATGAGATTATGAAGAAAGTTTTATTTATAATGGTTTTAGTCTTATTTATATTGGATAGTTGCAATACATGGGACAAAAAACAAGGAAAAGCTCAAGAAATATTCTTGGAGACTGTAAATAAGTATGACCCAACATTACAAAAGGATTTTAATATAGATACGATGGAATACTCGGATTTGTATATAGGTGTTCCTGATAAAATTTTAGGTACTTTATCGAATACTTATAAAACAAGATTTGATTTTAGAAAAGCTCATATTATTGTTGAACAGAATAAAAAGTTTAGAGAAAATGCCAAAAATCCATACCGATATGTAATGTTTGGTAGAATGTGGAGAACTAACAAACGTACTAAAGACAAAGGTTGTGATGTCTTTTATGTAGAGTTCGATGAAAATATCACACCTGTGGATTGCAAATCTTATTACGACATAAACGGGTTTACTCAAAAAGATATATCAGACGCTATGTTTGCTTTTGATGAATTAAAGAGAGACCCATCGAAGGAATACGAGGAAGCAATGGAAAGAATGGGAAAATAATAGATAAATCAATATTAAAAGATAAGCCTTCTGTACATGAGTATGGAAGGCTTTTTTACGTCTTATTTTTTTATAATTGCACTTAAATCTTTAGTGAAATAGCGCACCTTTTTTCTTTCGTTATTCCTTTGAAAATTAGCTAATTTTGCCAATAAAAATATAAAACATGGCAGAATTAAGATTTGACGTTCGAGCAAATTTCGAGGAGGTAACGAAACTTCGTTCCGAGTGTGAGAAATTGAGGGCAGAGCTGTTGAAAACAAACAGGTCAACCGACCCATCTATTGTTGCAAACTTGACAGAAAAATATGCGGATGCTAGCAATCGCTTAAAGGACTTGACACAAGCTGCTTCAAGAGCCGCTTACGTTATGTCTTCCGAGTTTAATAAGAAGATGCAAGCAGCCGCAAGGGAAGTTTATAGCTATGAACTTCAAATGCAAGCAACCAAAGACCGAATAGAGAAAATCCAACAGCAAATCACGAACAAGAGATTAACTCTTGGAGTAACTACGGATAAGTCATCCATAGATTCTTTGCAGAAGAATATTGACTATTTGAAAGGTTCTTTGGCAGGTCAAACTGCGCAATTAAAGAACCTAGAAGGAGGTGCTGTAGGTGCTCGTCAGACCTTGGAGAACATGCGGAATGAGTATGTTTTGTATGCTGGTTCTGCTAATCCGGCAAAAGAGGCAACAAATATGTTGACCGATAGCATGAGCCAAATGATAGAACGCATGAAGTCTGCTCCAACTGCCGGAGAGGGTATGTCTAGCTTGTTTCAAAGGGTAACGGGTGATGCTCACATGCTTTCGGCTGCTTTGCTTGGCGGTTTAGGATTTGAGCAACTGGCAGGTAGTATCTTTAATACTCGTTCCCAATTTCAACAACTTGAAATATCTTTCAATACCATGCTTGGTAGTGCGGATAAGTCAAAGCAGTTAATGGATGAATTAATCGCTACAGCCGCAAAAACGCCTTTCGATATGTCCAGCATTACGAGTGGCGCAAAACAACTTTTGGCTTATGGTACGGAAGCGAAAGACGTTAATAAAACTCTAGTCCAGCTTGGTGATATTGCTTCGGGATTGAATATTCCGCTTGGCGACCTCGTTTACCTTTACGGAACGACAGTTGCACAAGGAAGAATGTTTACGATGGACTTGCGTCAGTTCATGGGAAGAGGCGTTCCTTTGGCAGAAGAGTTGGGTAAAATCTTACACCAAAACACAACGGAGGTTCAAGAGTCTGTTTCCAAGGGTAAGGTGACATCAGACATCTTCAAGGAAGCTATCGCCAATATGACGCAAGCAGGTGGACGCTTCGGAGGCTTGATGGAACAACAGTCAAAGGCCTTGGAGGGTCAGTGGAGCAACATTGGCGACTCTATCCAGCAAGCGTTCAACGAAATCGGCAAAAAATCCGAGGGTGTGTTCTCTAGTGGATTGTCGATTATTTCCGCTATGGTCGAGAATTGGCAGGAAGTCATTAAAGTAATTGGCGTTGCGGTCGTTGCCGTTGGCAGTTATCGTGCATCATTAATGGCGGCTGCTTCTATCCGTAAAGCAGAGGAAGCGCAACAAGCCGATGATATGATGAAGGGAATTGATGCCGAAATCAAGCGTTTGCAAGACCTTGAGAAATCAAACTATAAGTCGCTGGGTAAGGATAAAAAGCAAGAGCGAGTAAATAAACAACAAGACTTGGCAAGTGTTGTTGGAGATACCGCTGTGTCCGATGATTTTGTAAAGGCAAGATTAGATGCTGCTGAACAAGAGGGTGTTATTACGGCAGAAATGCGTTCCCAGTTAGAGATGAAACGTGAACTCTTACAGGCTCAGCAACAAGCAACTGCACAAAGCCAGATTGAGCTTGATGAAGAAAAGAGGAAGACCGAGGAATTTCGCCAACAAAAAATAGAGTCTCTTAAAGATGATTTGAAGACTACTACGGAGAAAATATCAAATCTTGATGATAGGGATGTTGAGTTGGCTAGACAATATACAGCAGCCTTGAATGATTTGCAAGATGCCCAAGATGCCTTTACTGAGGCTCAAAAATTGGTTGAGGAAACCGCTGATGGTGCAAACTTGGCTTTTGACTCAGAGGGTAATGCCGTTAATGCACTAGAGGCAAAGGAACGTTTGGAAACGGCAACAAAACAAGTGAATGTTGCTCAAACAAAGATTTCGACCATAGAAAGCGAACGTAAGACAATTGCTCAAACAAAGGAAAATCTAAGTAAGCAACAGTCTACGATACAAAATAATATAAATACCATTTCTCAAACATCTAATACCACTGCCAAGAAAGCGGGAATATTGGCGACAACAACAGCCACTATCAAAAATGCGCTTTATGCAGCAGGTACTAAGTATACGACTACGGTAGTCAATCTTTTTTCAAGTGCGGTAAGAAGTAGCGAAAAGGCTTTAAAGAGCATGTGGGCGGCAATGGCTGCTAACCCTATAGGTGCATTGATAACACTGGGTACAACTTTGTATTCCGTGTTTTCTATGTTTGGAGATGAGACCGAAGAAATATCGGCAGATACAACACATTTTGGGGAAACAACAAGTTTAACCAGTAAAAAGGTTGAGACATTGATGAATGTGTTGAGAAACACGAATGAAAGTACTGATGCGCATAAAAAAGCAAAAGAAGAACTTATTGGGTTATATGAGCAATATGGAATAAAATGTGACAATGAAAAGGATAATTTGGAAACATTGAAAAATAAGCATGATGCTTTTATTGCTTCTTTACAATTGGAAAATGCGGAACGAGAAAAAGCTAACGCTTTGATGTCTATATCTTCTCAATATGAGGAAGCAAGGAAAAATCTAGATAAGGATTTTACCGACTCGCTAGGTGGTAGTTGGCTTGATTTTGGACAACATATTGATAAAGAAGACATATCTGCTGTACAGATGATGTTTAATTCTCTCGTTTCTGATGAAGTGTTGACTAAGATAGATTCTTTAAGGCAGAAAATGGATTCAGCAAAGAAAGGGACACTGGAATATGCTAATGCAGCACAAGAATACGATGCTGCTCTTCGCAACCTGTTAGCACCTTTTGAGGAATGGGGTAAGAAGATGGGGTACAATAGTTTTGTGATGGCAAGTTTGCGAAGTTCGATATTAAAGCATATAGATAGCATAAATTCTTTGAATGAAAGTTACAAAAAGGCAGAGGATGCAATATATAAAGGAAGCACGGCAACTATTGATTGGAATAACTCTCAAGCAAAGGCTCGTTGGATAGCTAACAAGAACAAGCAATCAATCCAAGAGTTGATAGGACAGACTGAGAATCTTATCAATTTGTGGAATAAAGAATATGGGTTGAGTTTAAAGATTCATTATGATGATTCGGAAATTCCAAATTGGATGAAATCTATGACAACGAAGGAGTTGCAGAATTTGATTTCAAGGAGAGAGGCGGATATTTTGCAACAGGAAAATCATGAAAAGAAAACTGGGCATAAGTTAGTAACACGTTCTGGAGGTAAGTTTAGGTCAAGAACGGAAAACCAAACGGATGTCGCAATGGCGAAATCTATAATTCAATCACGTACACCAAAGAGTAGCACAACTACAAAGACAAACACAACCAAGACTACTCCAAAGAAAGATACGGATGACCCACAAGCAAGAGCGTATGAACGCAAAAAGGCTGAGGAGGACTATTCTAAGTCTGTTTCCGCTTATTCGGAGAAAGCTATCCAGGACATGACCAAGAACCGCATCAATGCGATGAATGATGGTTATAGCAAGGAATTGGCTCAGATAACCGAGAATGCCGACAAGGAGAGAAAGGCGGTAGAAGATGGTATAGACAAATTGGTTGAGGCTAGGAAAAAGCGTGACCAAGCTGTTTGGGTTAATTCCGGCAAGGGTCGTAAGGCTAACATGTGGAAGCAGAGCAAAACCGATGAAGAGTATAAGAATGAGGTTTTGAATGAAACCATGAAGGATAGCAAGGGTAATTCTGTTAAGTCCAATGGTATGGATATGACCATAGGCATGAGCGTCGCTAATCAGATGAATGCAATTCGGGATAAGGCTGTAAAGCAGAACGAGGAGGTGCTTGCTAAGGAAGCGCAAAGCATGTACGATTATCTGAAGACTTACGGCACATTCCAAGAACAAAAGTTAGCTATTGCTGCCGATTATGCCAAGAGAATTAGCGAGGTTGAAAACTCTACGGATTCGGACTCAAGTAAGCAATGGAAGATAAAGTCTTTGAAAGAAGAGCAGAAGAAAGATACGGATTCGGTTGAGGCTAGTGCTATTATGCAGAAGATAGACTGGTATCAAGTCTTCGGAAATGTTGGTGGCATTATGAAAGATGCGCTTGTTCCTTTATTGGCAGATCTGGACAAGTTCGTAGGTACGGATAAGTTCCAAAATTTGGGTGCAGACCAGCAGAAGAGTATCGTTGACGCTATGCAGAATATCCGTAATTCGATTGGCAATACAAGTGATTTGGGTTGGAAAGACCTTGCAAGGGACGTTGTTGCTTATCAGGAGGCTCTGAAGAATGCGAAAATTGCCCAAGAGGAATATACGAAAACGGAAACTTTGCTTATACCTCGAATTAAGGATTTGCAAGAAAAGATTGAGAATGCAAAGAAGGCTGGCAATGTCACAGAGCAAACAAGGCTACAGGAAGAATTGAATAAAGTTCAAGGTCAGTTAGCAGAGTCAGGAAAGAAGATTGTTACGGCTAACACAAAAGTCCGTACTAGTGGTCAAAAGTTGGCACAAACGACACAAAATGTGACGCAACCGATTTCTGCTATCCATGAGTTCCTTTCCACTTCCGGACTATCCGATTTAGCATCTCTTTGGGATAGTTTCGACCAACTTAAAGGTGGAATAGACGGACTGAAAGCTTTGAACGAGGCTAAGAAAGCGGCTGATGGACTGAAGGATATGGGTAAGGAAGCCGCAGATGCAGCCGCAGATGCTGGCAAGAAAGCTGGTGATGCGCTAAGTGAAGGGTTGTCAAAAGCTGGGCTTATAGGTCAAATTGTTGCTGCCATTTTGAAGATACTTGATGTTTTGAAAGATGGTATTGGAACTTTGATTAGCAACCTCCTTGACACTGTATTTAATGCTATCAGTGGCATATTAAAGAATATTCTAAGTGGTGAGTTTATCACACAGATAGGTGGTTCTTTGATTAGTGGTATCGGAAATGTCCTTAACACTATCACGTTTGGTGGTCTAAATAGTTGGCTTGGAGTTGGTGGAAACGCAAAAGAAGTAAACCGGACTATTGATAAATTGACGGCAAGGAATGAAATCTTGACGGATGCAATAGACAGATTACGTGACTCTATTGACAAGACTAGTGGTATCAAAGCCGTAGAAGACGCAGAAAAAGCAGAAAAACTTCAAAAGGAAAAAGAGCAAAACTTGAAGGACATCATGGTGGCTCAAATGGGTTATCATGGTTCTCATCATAGTTTTAATAGTTACTTTAATGGGTTTTCTCAAGAGCAAATTAATAAGGTGTCTGAAGCGATAGGTAGACAATGGAATGGAAACCTAAGCGACATACGGTCTGCTGATGAAGCTAATGCGTTGTTGCAAAATCCGGATATAGTTAACAAGATTCAGAACACTGGTAAGGGAAATTATGGAGGAAGAGTCCTCGAAAAGTTGAAAGATTTGGCTAATGAAGCAGGAACATTGGAGGATATTGCTGATGACCTTGCGGAGAGTTTGACACAAATATCTTTCGATAGTTTGAAGAGTGAGTTCATAGATACTTTGATGGATATGAATTCTTCTGCTCAGGACTTCTCTGATAATTTTTCAAAGATGCTTATGCAAGCCGTTCTGAAAGCTAAGGTAGATGATTTGTTGGGTAATGATATGGCAGCATTCTATGATGAGTGGACGGAGCGAGCTAAGGCAAATGGTGGCAAATTGTCTCAGACGGACATTAATGAATTGAAGGGAAAGTACGATGAAATGGTTCAAGAAGGATTGAAAATTAGGGATGAAGTAGCCGAAATCACTGGTTACAAGCAATCTTACGGTCAGTCCGCTTCATCCGGTTCTTTTGAATCAATGAGCCAAGATACAGGTGACGAGTTGAATGGTCGTTTTACTGCGGTGCAGATCGCCACGGAGGGAACGTATGAGGAAACAAAGCTTATAAATACCAAGTTGGATGCTATTGCGGCTCGTGATGGTAGCGCAGAGGGTAGTTTGTTGACGGCTAGCGTGAATACCATTATGGGTAATGTAGGTAACATTTGGTTAGCCGTTGATGAGGGAAGAACCATTCTCGCACAAAGCTTGATGTACTTGCAGTCGATTGATGAGCGACAAGAGCGTTGGCATAAGCCTATGTTGAGAGCTTTTGAAAGGATAGACCGCATAGCGGATAAGGTGGATAGATTGTAAACTTAATATGTGCCATGTTAAAGTAAGAGGGGAATGCGTGATGCACTCTCCTCTTTTTTATGGTGAATTTTTTTGTTTTTCACAATATAGATAAGTGTTGTTAAACTGAGTGCTATTTTTTGGTAGAGTGGAATATAATAGTTATCTTTGTGGGCGAATTTCAAAACTTATAAGGATATGAAGATATTAGAACCGAGATACGAAATCCTATCCCAAGGCGAGGGTATGGACGGAGTTTACAAGCAGATAGAGTTGTGTGGTCGTACTTGCTATGCGTCAAGTATGAAGATAGACAAAGACAGCGCAAAGCCATTCGTTGAGCGTATGGTAAGTAGCAATCATCTTGCCATGTGTGAGCATGGAACGATTTACCTCCATGTAGCCTATGATGAAGGATTTTTTGTACCGGAGTCTTTAATGGTTAAGCACTATCGTGAGAACAAGTATTCAAAGGTGATGCAGATTGGTAACGACTACTATATCACAACCAACTACAGAGTGATAGTTGAGAATGAATGGTTTGATGACCTGGATTATATCTGCGAGCCTACGGAATGGCATGAGAAGCGAATAACCGTCCGCTTTACTACTCAGATTGCGGTAAGTAGAGAGGCTAACAGACATCGTGTTGATTCTGTTGCGGAACAAAGCACCCGATATTGCAACTATAGCAAGGATAAGTTCGGAGGCGAGATTGCTATCAACATGCCAAAGTGGGTTAGCGAGGATGATGCAGTTAATCCATCGTCTTATGATGGTGGAACATTTGTTGACCTAGCAAAGAACATCGGTAGTTATGAGCATTGGAGTCCGGTAGAAAAATGGTGGTTTGCCAATAGAGTATGTGAAATGATGTATTTGTCTTTGGTTAAGGATGATGGCTTGAAGCCACAAGATGCGAGAACAATTCTTCCTCTTGATACCAATACGGAGCTGATTCATACCGCATTTGTGAGTGATTGGCTTCATTTCTTCGATTTGCGCTCAAAGGGAACTACCGGAAAGCCTCATCCAGATATTGAGGTATTGGCAACCCCATTGATGAATGAGTTCAAGGAACGAGGTTTGATTTAATCGCTTATGAAGAAGAAAGCCAAGCAAATAGCCAAGGTGATGAGCAACGACTCTTTGGAAATCGTTGCTCAGATGATTGTTGATGAGGCTAAAGGTGTGCGCTATGAGGTGTATGCCGATGGTTCTAGCAAGAACAACAAATGTGGTTGTGGTTGGCTTGTGCTCCATAAGGGAGCGATTTTCAAAAGTGGGAAATATACATTTATCACAGCCAAAGTGAACGATTCGGTGAGAGCCGAAATAAGGGCGGTTATCCAAGCATTGGATGATTGCCCTCTTTTTTGCTCTGTTGACGTGTATGTGGATTGCCAAATAGCTATCGAAAGAATACAGGCTTGCAGGTTGGGAGATTTGCAGCCTATATATAATAAGGTAGCGAAAGGCAAGGTGATAAGATACCATTGGATAAAAGCCCATAGAGGTAATATATATAACGAAATGGCGGATTCTTTAGCATTTTCTGCTACAGAAAGTTAATTTTGTGTCTAAGAATATAATATGCGTTAAAATGCAAAAGTAATACATTAAACAATTTGCATATTTCAAATATTCTTTGTATCTTTGCAATGTAATTAAGAAACAAGGTTACTAATTTTAAAAAGGTGAGACACACCGTAAAAACTGTGATTCGTTATGAATACTAGATTGAGTAAGAAAGAGACAATGGTTTATGGCAACATCGGAGTGATGGCTGACGTAATTGGAGGTAACAAGTACTTCACTTTTGCTGAGTTGTATGATTTCGATTTGGATAATACCAAGGATGAGTTGAAAGAAATATTAGACTCTTTGACCGAGAAAGGTTATTTGAAGAGTTTTAATGATTTCGATAAAACTTATCGAGTTTTGAAGTAAGAACAATACAGGGGATTCGAAATCCCCTTACAATATAAATTTAGAACGTGAGACACACGTAAAACTGTATTGAAACAATGAAAAAGGTATTCACAATTGAGAATGCGTTAACGCTTTTGTTTGTTCTTGAAATAGTATCATTAATATTTTTTCTTGGATAGGGCTTATGCAGATTAAGTTTGGTAAGATAAAGTTTACTGCGGCTAAGTCCGAAAAAGGATGCCGTTTTGATGCTTGCTACAAAGGTGAGCATGTGGCTTTTGAGAGTGAAGATATGTCTTTGTATGATGATGTCTTTTCTGCTAATAACAGAAGAGCAAAGGCTGCAAAGAGAGTGATTTATGAGAATATTAAGCACAAGTATTATGAGACCCATAGAGATTAGCGATTTCAACGCTGCTGATGAATTTGTCGTTGAGGCTATGACGCACGATGGCAAATTCAAGGTAATCGGCAAGGTTATCACGGATAATAATCTGTTGAACGATGATGATTTGGAAACCATCTGGGATTATGCCAACTGGGAGACGAACGGCTATGAAAAGATGGTTGTCTCTAATGGAGTGTACAAAGGCTTGAAAGCATTCAGTGATGGGCGTTTGTTCTATGTTATCACAGATGATGAGATTGGAGTGGTAAACGACAATATCATGGTACGTAAGCATTACGATGTCAACAATGGCTATTATATTAAGTCTTCAAGGTTGCACAAGGAGCTATCTAAGGATTTGTGGTGCTTCGGTAGCCGTGAGACTATTGAGAACGAATATAAGTCTAACCCATTAATTTGTGGTAAGTGATGGCAAAAAAGATTAATCATATTAAGCCTTCATTTATTGAAGGCGGTGAAGTCTGGCATGATATTGATAAGTTCCCGATGCTAGACCATACAATTCTAGTAGAGTTACAGGTAAAAGGGTCAGACGGATTGATTTACCGGACGCAAGATGTATGTGTTGAGCGTGCGGATAGGTTCGTACCTACGATGTCTTTTGTTCCTAAGCGTTGGGCGTATGCAATAGACTTAGCTCAATGCAAGCAACTTGAAGGATAAAAACAAAATACAAATTAAGAATAAGCATATGGAAGAATCAAGAGGTGTTTACACATTACCCGTCTTGTATAATGAACAAAGTGGTAGAAACGAAGGTGTATGTGTCAGAAGTGAACTTGGAGTAGTTGTTGCAATCGACAATGAAGAAGAGTTTAAAGGAGTTTTTTCAAAGGATGGTGAGGTGGATGTATTCAAGCAGTTACTATCACAAGAAGTGTATCGTTTCAACACAGAACACCATGCATTCCCAACTGAGCCTTTGATTTCTTACAAGATGGATGGCGACATTATCTTTGATTTCGTTGAAGTAACAATCGGAAAGATGTATGGCGGTTATGTTTATATTGTACATTACAACTTTGCAAGCACGGCATCATAATAAACAAGTTTGATTATGACAGTAGTAAGAGAAAGATTAAAAATTGCGGCTCAGATAGAAGTGCTGGAAGATATTGCTATTGACTATAGGGGAAAGACTATAGATAACATAATCCAACAGCTAGAAGCAAGATTGAGTGCGTTGAAGTAAGTTTAAGTTTGAAGTAAAAGTCTATGAGTGGTGGACGTTTTGATTATGCGCAGTATAGGATTGCTGACATATATACAAAGATAGAAGATTATGTTGATGGTCATCCGTTGGATGAGGAAGATGAAAGATGCTTTCTCGAAGACCGATGGTTGGAGGATGATGAAGACAAGTATGTTAGAAAGCATCATCATACGATGCCTAACAGATATGGCTTATCTAAAGAGACCATCAAGGAGTTTAAAAAGGGTATTGAGCTTCTGAAGAAGGCTCAAGTTTATGCTCAAAGAATAGACTACCTTCTTTCCGGTGATGATGGAGAAGACAATTTCCATCAGCGATTGAAAGAGGATTTAGCTAATTTAAAAAGTAAAAAAGGATAGATTATGAGTTGGAATTATCGTTTAGATACACCTATGATGCAATTAGCTGAAGAGGTGAACAAGAAATATGATACCGATGCAGGTAAGATGCTTCTTTGCACTTATCTCTTTATGGTATCAAGTGAAGAGGTCAAGGACAAACAATCTTTCTTTGATTGGGTAGAAGAGCTGAATAAATCCTGTAAGTGTGATGCGGTAAGGGAGTACGTCAAAATCAACGGAAAAGCCGATTGGCTGCATGGTGGATTCCAAAAGCCGATTTACCGACACTACAAGGGCAATTTCTATGAGTATCTTGGTGAGGTTACTGATAGCGAGACTTCTGAAGTTAAGGTGGCGTACCAAGCAGTGTGCGGACAGCATGAGGTTTGGGTGCGACCAAAGGAAATGTTCTTTGGAAATGTTGAGGTAGATGGTAAGTCTGTTCCTCGATTTGAGAAGGTAGATTTAAAAGACTTAGAGAAACAAGCAGATAGCAATGGACAGAGAAAAGATTAAGAATTTGTTAGGTCAAGCAATCTTGCGAGTGAATGAAGTCGTACCGAGTTTCGAAGACTTGGACAAGGTTCTTCCTTTGCTTGAACAAGCATATGATGAAGCGGATAAGTCTGATTGGATTTCGGTTAAGGAGCGTTTGCCGGAGTTTGACGAAGAAGTTCTTGTTACTAATGAAGAGAATAAGGAAATTTGGTTTTGTCATCGAAGTAACAACCCATCGGTAATGACCGCAGAGTATGAGTTTTGTAATTACATGTGGATGCCAGTAACGCATTGGCAATATATTAAAAAGTTTGATAATGGCAAATAAGCAGACGATAAAACCAAAGGTAGCTCCCTTTGAGATAGCCAAGCTTCTGAAGGAGGTTGGCTACGATGAGAAGATAGCCGAATTTTGGGCTTACGCTAGTCCTTGGACAGCAAAGGGTGGTGTTCGTAAGGGTGGAAAATATAGCGAGCATTACGGCAGTTATATTGCTTACTCCAATTCCGAGTGGGAGAAATCCAATGTCGAGTTTTCCGCTGCATTGAAGTTAAGTAGTAAGCATCCTGCAATATCTGCTCCAAGCTATGATATGGTGCTTGATTGGATTTATGAGCATTTTGGTTACTATATTTGTGTTGCAAACATTTCAAAAGGAAAGTTCTGTTGGCAAGCCGTATCATGGTGTGTTGAAGAAGGCTTGTGTCATACTGATAGCAAGGAATATTCAAACAGATACGAGGCGATGGATGCGGCATTCAAGAGTATCTTAAAGGCTCGTATTGAGAATAAGAAAAGTGGACTTTTAAAGGAATTACAAAATGGAAAATCTTTATGATGCTTTTGTACACGCAATGCTGATGAAGATAGAAGCTCGTTTATGTAATGAACTCGAATGTGTTTATAAAGATATAACAAACAAGATTGTTGAGAAGAAAGGTAAACTTACCAATGAAGACGTAATTGAGTTTCAGAAAAAACTACAGGAAGTGTACGATACGAATGCTGATATTCGTGAAAAGATTACTGGCATTAAAGATACCAAGAAGTGCATCTTAACTAAAGAAGCATGTGAAGAGTTAATAAAGAGACTTAGCGTGATTAATATAAAAGAAGATGAACAAGCAAAGAATGATAGAGTGGGTAGCCACTTGTGATACAGGTATCTCTTCAATGACTATGTGGAGTGCATTGATGGGGGTAAAGCGAAAGAAAAATTTGAATATTCCTAAAGACAATAGTGACTTTCGTAGATGCTATGACATGGTTGAATACGGACACGTAACCTTGGGTGAACTACAAGCCGTGAAGGAGCAGTATCCTTGGTTCGTACCTTTTGTTGATAATTGGAAGGAGTTGTCTCTTTTGTTTGAAGAAGAGCTGGACAAACGTTTGTATATGCGCATTCGTCAGCTATGTGAAGAGTCAGATGCTCTTCGGTATGAGAAAAAGGGAGAACTTTATTATGAGAGGAATTTTTGGTATAATATAACACAATAATCAAATTAAGAATGAAGAAAATTATCTTAATGTTTTGTATTGCGATACTCGGCATGAGTGCGCTTACAAGTTGTCATTCGGTTTCTCCCGATGCAGACGAAGAAGCCGTAATCGTAAAAAAGCCTTGGTTTATTGGGCATGGAGGTGTTGAACAGCAAGCAGTGCAGACTGGTCTCACTTGGTGTTGGTGGTCAACGAGTGGTTATTACTTCAAGATTGTTCCAGTCCGTCACGAGATTACCTTAGATGATTTGTTTAGTGACGATAACACGCCACTTGACTTTCATACTGTAATCATTACTCAGATTGAGCAAGGCAAGTCCCCAATTCTTTTGCAGAATTATGGTGAGAAATGGTTTGATACTAATCTCAACAATTATTTCTGTAATCTGGTTCGAGACCATATTTCTCAGCATTCCCCGTTTGACTTGATGTCGAATCGGCAAGTGCTTAATCAGATTGACACCAAGATACGTAAGCAGATGCAGGACTATGTGAATGCTTTATCAAAGAAAAAGCAGATGCCTATCATTATAAAGGAGGTTATCATTGGTAAGGCTACACCAAACAAGGAACAGCTTGATGAAATGAATCGCACGGCAAAGGTTGTACAAGCCAAGCAGACACAAGAACGTGAATATGAAGTGCAGATTGCAAGAGAAAAGGCTGAGCGACAAAAGGCAAAGGCAGATAAGGCATATATGGAAGAAATGAACCTTTCTGCTGGTCAGTTTATCAACCTTAAGTGGATTGAGACTGTAGCAAATAAGCAAGGAGCAAATATTGATGTTATGGTTGGTCCTGCTGAAAGTATGTGGAATATAAGACGCAATTAATTAACTTTCAAATAGATAAACAAGAATGAATAAAGACAAATTAAAGGTCAGCTTTGAGATTGACCGTTACAAGGTGATTGGTATGCTCTCACGAAATTGTGAGAATGCTGAAGAGTACAATGAGATTATGGGTATTCTTGAAGGCAAGAGTGAGTTTGTGCGTGATGCGAATGGTAACGAGGAACTTGCAAGCCGCATTTGCAATTATGCTTTAGATTCTATCTTGGTTGAGAATCCAGACTTGGCTCTCCGTAAGCGTTTGGATAAGGAACAAAATGGCGAGGATGCTCCTGATGGAAATTCCAATGTCATCGAAATCAAAGGTGACGATGCAAAGAAACTCGTAGAAACCCTTTGTGGTATTCTTCGCAAGGATAAGTGATGTAAAATTCATCAAAAGAATTTAAATAAACACTAAAACGCTTGCAAGTATAAAATAAAATGCTTATCTTTGCATCGTGTTTGAAACAGATGGCCTTCTGAGAGGTTGCAGCTACCATAATAAGTCAAGACTTAGGAGTTTACGGCATGGTTTTTGAAATTACCCAGCTCAGCTAGACTATAACAAGGAAACTCTAATTAGGGTGAGAATCCCTAGATGCTGCATTAGACAAGTGGTTAAGTCGCCAGCTTTTCACGCTGGTATTCAAAGGTTCGAATCCTTTATGCAGTACTAAATTGCCCTATGGTGTAATGGCAACACTACAGGTTTTGGTTCTGTCATTAGTGGTTCGAATCCGCTTGGGGCAACAAGGTGATATATAATAAGTATTCCATAAATGGTGCAATATTCAAGTGGCTAAAGAAGACTGACTGTAAATCAGTTCCCATTGTGGGTTCGGTGAGTTCGAATCTCTCTTGCACCACAAAAGTAATTTTGCCAGATTACGGGGAATGTAGCTCAGAAGTAGAGCACTTGGTTTGTAACCAAGGGGGCGTTGGTGCAACTCCAATCATTCCTTTATGCTTTCGTAGCTCAGTGGTAGAGCATAGGATTTTTAATCCTAGGGTCGAAGGTTCGAATCCTTCCGTTGGCACAATGATACACAAGAAGAGAGCCGTGATGTTTGTCCTATTGGAATCTCGGACATCTGTCAACGGGTAAACGTAGGAAGCAGATGGGACGAATAAAGTTGCGAATAAGTCTATGAACTAGGGAGACAAGCGGAATGGTTCTCTTTTGTGTTTCGTTTGATGGTTTTACGAAAATTAGAAGAATATGAAAAGTCCGCTAAGAATGGCAGTCGCTTTAGAGAAGAATAATAAGGTATATCCGAAAGATGTACGGAAGTTCTTGATGGGATTGTATGCCACGTTACATTTGACAGATAATGCAACTGCAAAAGATATGGAGAAGTTGGTTTATTACGCTTTTCGGAATGGCTATTTGTTAGGTATCAAGTCTGAAGGTGGTGATGACCAAAAAGCGTATGACAGACTACCGGATTTGGGAGTAGAAGAAGATATTGGTGATGATTTAAAAAGATAGGCGATAAAATTTGGTAATTAGTTAGTAAAGTTTTTAAGGCTTTGGTGTGTGAACATCGAAGCCTTTTTTATTTATAATAAGGTATATAAAGAGGGTAATTGTTAATAAGGCACATATAACAGTTATCGTAAGTTAAATAACTAAAGAAAAACATTAAATAACTTGCATGTTTCAAAACTTATTTGTATCTTTGCATCGTCAATCAAGATAAGTTGGTTGATTTGCCGAGTGACAAGTTTCACTCAATAAGGTGAGAGCGACACCAAGGGGTAAGACCCGAAACAACTAGCACAATTGATTATGTCTAAGCAGACTGGTTTTTCATTCGCAAGTTCAAAGAGGTCATTAATTGAGACTATTGACGAAATCAAGAAGTCAAAGATGCCTCGCAACGAAAAGATAGTTGCATTGAAGGCTTGCGGTCTTCGTGAGAAAGAAATCTCCGATATGTTGAAGGTCTATGTACCTAGCGGTTCTACTTCAACGAGATTTGTTTATACATTCGGTGTTGAGATTGAATGTGTTCATGCCGAGCGCAATGCCTTGATAGAGGCAGGTCGTCAGAATGGTGTTGATATTCATTCTGAGGGTTATAACCACACCGATAACAAGAGCTATTTCAAGATTGTAAGTGATGCTTCTGTAGGTGGTGATGTTGACCCTAATGAGGTTGTTAGTCCGGTATTGAATGGCAATACAAATGGTATGGCAACTTTGAAGAAGGCTATCAAGTCTTTGGATGCTGTAGGTGCAAGAGTAAATTCTACTTGTGGTCTTCACGTTCATATTGGTGCTGCAAAGTTGACAGGTGAGCAGTATGTTAACGTCTTCAAGAATTATCAGAAGCTTGAAAGATTGATTGATAGTTTCATGGCTCCTTCACGAAGAGGCAATTGCCGTTGGGCAGCCAGCTTGCTTGACAAGGATTTCTCTAATTGCCACGGCAATTACGATATTAGACGTAATGTATTTCATGGAGACAGATATTATAAGGTCAATGCAGAGAGTTTTGCACGTCACAAGACTATCGAATTTCGCCAACATCAAGGTTCAACCAATTACAAGAAGATTGAAATGTGGGTAAAGTTCTGCGCAAAGCTTGTCGGTTGGTCTCGCAACAATATCTTCACTAGTGAGGTTATGAATATCGAAGATATACCTTTCTTGAATAAAGAAGAGAAGGCTTTCTTCCAGAGCCGTAAGGATGCATTTGCAGCCAATAATGATTAATTAATGTAGTCCTAGGGTAGAAGCCCTAGGACACAAATAAACCAAAGTATTACTAAGAAAAAAGAAAGGGTAAAGATATGTGTGTTGTTATTGTATGTCCGAAAGGTGTTGCTTTGCCATCCGTAGATGAGCTGAAGGCTGCATATATGAGAAATCCAGATGGTTGTGGGTTCGTGAGCGAGTCTGACCATTACAAAAGTTTGCATTTCTCTACATTTATCCGTAGATTAATGAAGCGAGATATAAATGAAAATGTAATCATACATTTCAGATTTGCTACTCATGGTTCTGTCTGTGTCAAGAATTGCCATCCATTCTACAAGGCAGGTTATTGGTTCGCACATAATGGAGTGCTCCCGATCTGCTCCGAGCATGATAAAACAGATAGTCAAATTTGCTTTGAACGTTTCATTTATCCTACTATCAAGAAATATGGATGGGGTTCGGTTGAACATCTTAAAGAAATGAACAAATGGACAGCTCATGGCTCTAAGTTTGCAATGTTGCATAATGGTGAGATTGTGAAGTCCGGTAAATTCATAGAGCGTGATGGGCGGTTCTATTCTAATTTGAATCATTTGGGTTATATGAGAAATGTTATAAACTTTTAGAAGATTAATGTTTAGGTTCTTTTTATTCGACAAGCGTCAGATGTCCGTGAGGATATTTGGCGTTTTTTTTGTTATATAAGGAGTTCTATTTTGTGTAGCTATTAATTATTCGTTTATGTGATGAAATAGCCTTAAATCGCTTAGAAATGCCGTTATTACTCACTTTTGCTTAAAAGTGAGATACTTGCAAATGGTTTAGTGCATTTATTGTTCTTTTCGTATTATCTTTGCACTAGTTTTAACAAATATATCGAAAGAATGAAAGATAAAATTTTCCAGTTACTAAAACAAGAGTATAAGTCTCTTGGGTTAGGTGATGAAGTTCTTCAGGCACATGCCGAAATGCTTGATAAGATGGGGCTTGTTACTGATGACAACATCGAGACAGTGGTTGCTAGTCAAAAGAGTTTTTTGGAGTCCTTGCAAAAGGACAATGACCGCAGAGTTACCGATGCCAAGAAAAAGTTCGAGGAGGCACAGAAGGCTAAAGAAGATGCTGAACGCAAGGCTGCTGAAGAAGAAGCCAAGAAGAAAGCTGACGAAGAAGCCAAGAAAGCCGCTGAAGAAGCCGAAAAGAAACGCTTGGAGGAATTGGCAAAGAAAAACGAAATGCCGGATTATCTCAAAAAATACTTTGAAGAGCAAGCAGCAGAGAAGAAAGCTTCAGATGAAGCAAGAACCAAGGAACGTGAAGAGTTCAAGAAACTCGTTGAGACCTTGACTCAGAAGAACACAGACCAAGCCAAGACTTACAACGAACAGATGGAGGCGCAAAGCAAGACCATTAAGGAATTGCAAGAAACTATCCAAAAGCAAGCTGAGGAGGCTAAGGCTAAGGAAGAGGCTGCTGCGAAGGCAAAGGCAAAGGCAGACCACGATGCGAAGATTTTATCAAAGGCTAAGGAGTTGGGCATTCCCGAAAGTCGTATCAACGAGGGTTTCACCTTGAGCGATGATGCTACAGATGAAGCTATCGAAACATACCTCTCCAAGGTAGCGAACAACTACAAGGCGTTGCAACAACCACAATTCGGGGGCAGCTATCGTGCTAGCGAGGGCGAGCCAACAAAGGAGGACGTTGACAATGTAGCCGCATCATTAGTTCAGTCACTTTAAAAATTGAAAAACATGAATCAGGAATTGAAGACTACAAAAAAGCAAATTGTCTTTGGTGAGGATTCCGTCATTATCCAGAAATGGGAAGGCGACATCAAGGGCGGTCGTGCTTTGGATTGGACAGGCGTAAAAGATGAAGTTCTTTACGCAGGTCGTGTTATCGTGACAGATGGTAAGGGAACTTACAAGCCATTGCCTATTGATACAGGCAATTATAAGGCTTTGGGTACTGCCAGTGACCCATTGGAGCATTACAAGTATGCGGGTGTTCTCTATCGTTCCATTCTGAACGGTGAACCAGCGGCAATTATGACAGCTGGACAAGTTAACAAGGTAGCAGCTAAGGCTGCAAATGGTGCAGACTATCCGGATGCGTTCCTTACAGCTATGCCAAAGATTGCTTTGGTTAGCGATGAGGATGCAAACAAGTTCGATGAGTCTGATGCAACCATGGACAAAGACTAAAAGAAGGAGGATAACAGATGGAAAAATCACTTTATTTTCAGTTGGTCAATAAATACTTCCCACAACTTGTTGCAAGTGTAGTAGAGAAGTTGAACGGCAAGAATCAGACTGCATTGACCTATATGTACCGAGACCACTTGACTAACACATATAGTCAGGACGGACGCTGGGCATCAATTACTGCGGAATACACACGAGTTGCTGCTGATGTTGTATCAATGGATGCAGAACTTCCATTGAAGAGCCGTGATAAGGTTTCAACCGCTGAGGGTCAAATCCCAAAGGTTGGTATGAAGCTTTACATGTCAGAGAAGCAGCTTAAGGATTTGGATAACATGATTGCGCAACGTTTGCCTCAGCCACAGATTTTGCGTAACTTGTTTGCAGACCTTCCTCGTTGTATTCAGGCGGTTTACGAGCGTATTGAAGATATGTTCCTCAGTGAGCTGTCAACAGGTGTAGCTTTGGCGACTCGTTCCGGTGGTACTGGTGTCCGAGTTGATGTAGGTTTTGCCGAGAAGAACAAGTTCGGTCACGGTGCTAAGGCTTGGGACGCAGAGGATGCAACCCCACTTGATGACATCCAATTGGTTTACGACAAGGCGATGGACGACCAAAACACCATCACTACTTGTTATCTTGATGATTACACAATCAAGTTGCTTGGCAAGAACAAGCAGGTTCGTGCTCAGTTTGCCTTCAATCAAGGCATTGCACTTAGTGGGGATAACAGCAACATTCCTATTTTGAGCTTTGAGCAGATTGCGTCTATCTTTAGAAATAAGTGGCAGACCAACTTGGTACGTGTAGCCCGTACAATCAAGACCGAGATTAACGGCAAGAAGGGAACACACAACCCTTGGGCTAAGGGTCACATGACCTTTACATGCTATGATAACCTTGGTGATTTGTTCTGGACTAACGTAGCCGAAGCTACAAGACCAGTTGCAGGTGTTACTTATCAGTCAGCCGATGAGTATATCTTGGCTAGCCGTTATTCTACTAACGACCCACTCCGTGAGTTCACTAGCTCACAAGCAATGGTTGTTCCTATCTTGAATAACGTTGATGCCATCTACTCTTTGGACTCAACACAAGCGGTAGGTTAGGCTTATGAGAGGTGAGGTAATTAGTCCGTTCCGTGATAAGTTCCATTTTAACACCATCTATGAAGTTGGTGCAATCTTGGACTTTGACGAAGAACGCATGAACTCCCTTATCGATCGTAAGCTTTGCAAGATGTTGGAGGTGCAGGATGGTAATCATTCTGCATCTCCAAAAGACGATAAGGAAATTAAAGATGCTCCTAAAAAGGAAGTCTTGAATGATGGAAAAGAAAATCCTGTAAAGGAAGAAGAAAAGAAACCAGAAGAGACACCTAAGAAGGAAGTCTTGAAGGAAAAGAAGGAGAGTAAGCCTAAAAAGGAGAAAACTCCAAAAAAGGATGCTGCCGAGTCGACCGAAGAGACTTCTGAAAAGGAGAATGTAGAAGAGGAACTTGATGAAAAAGCAAAGAGCGAGCAGGAGGCTGCAAAGAAAATCGCTGAGGCTATGAGTCAGGCTCAGAAATAATGATGTCACATGAAGATAAGAGAATACATTTCAAAGAAGTTGCGTGCTTGGAATATTACCGATGCCCAATTGGAAGATATTTCGTCAGGTATAGACCTTGACGAAGAATATACGTCTGATAATTCGCAGGTTGTAGGCAAGGCGATGATTTCCGTAATCGAGGAACTGATGCTTGCCCCATATATGAGCAATGTGAACGAAAATGGATTCTCTGTCTCTTGGGACTACTCTAGGATAGGGCAATACTATATGTGGCTTTGCCGAAAGTATGGTGTTGCTCCGGATGATGAAGTGGTGGCAGCTTTAGGGCTTTCCACTATCACGGATAAGTCTGATATTTGGTAAATGTCTAGGTTATGTTATATTCTCCTCACATATTAAAGAAGAAGTTCGTGAATAAGGTTGTCAACAAATACAACGAGGTCATTAGCTCTTCTGAGGAATGGAAAGAAATGGGGCGTTGTCGGTGCGATGACAACTCTACCGAGCATTTCACTACCGATAATGGTAGCATATATACACCGAAATATCACATTGTTTGTGACAAGTGCCAGATTTCCGAAGGTGATGAAGTCAAGGTTTATTCCGATGATGGAATCTACCGAGGAGGTGGAAAGGTCTATAATGCCCCTAAGTGCAATTATCTTGGTTATATGAGTATCTATGTCTGATGTTATAAAAGATGAGATAGACGCTTTTTTTGCGCAGGGAGAAAGGGAAGTAGATGAATTCCTTGATAGGTTAGGTAAAACAGCCGTTGAACTTGATAAGGCTAACGGAAACTACCGAAACCGCACAGGTAATCTCAGAAGGTCAAACTATAGTAATGTACATGACCATACCTTAACCCTTGGAAACAAAGCCGAATATGCGTCTGATGTTTCCTCTAGGGGATATGATGTTATAGATTCGGGTATTCAGTATATCAAGAAAGAAATCGAGGATATGCGATGATAACAGAAATAGATGCTGGTCATGTAATCTATGATGACTTGGAACTTATGGGATTGGAACGTAGACTGAAAGGACATCTGAAAAAGGGTGGACTTGATGGGGAAGAACCTATGGTCGGTGAGAAGATTCCGGATGAAGGCATGATAGTCATCATTCCTAAGCGCATGAGTGCAGACAAGACCTATTTCAATGATTGTACTATAGAGGTAAACATATTGCTCAAAGATATAGAGGGCGAGGCTAATCCTCAGTTGAACGAACTTTTAAAGAAGGCTATTGAAACCTTGTCCGATAATGAGGTTGGAAAAGCTGAGGATGTATGGTATCGCTATTCTATCCGTTCCCACGGCATAGAGCAAGAGAGTAGGTTGAGTTGCCATTACGCAAACATTACTATTGATTTTGAAACATTAAACGTAAGATAAGATGAAACCATTTATTGGAATCAAGAGAATTTGGTATGGTGCTCCTCTTACCGAGGCTAATACACCTGCTAAGTTGGCTACATGGTTGAAAACCGCTACAGAGGTTAAGAACAGCCATGAGGGAACATGGGGATATTCTCAGGATGACCCTAGTGTTACCGAGTACAAGAACGAGCTGAACGGACAGGTTTACTATCGTGACAAGACCGATGAGGGTGCTAAGACAATTACATTCTCTATTGGTGTCTTCTCGTGGAAGAACAAGGTGGACTTGCAAGGTGGTAAGATGTACAAGGCAACAGGAGAAGAAACTCAAACGGAGGCAGATGCCGTAGGTTGGTCTTCTAGCCAAGATTTGGCAAACATCAACAAGTGTATTGTTGCTCAGACCAAGACCGGAAACTACATCGTCTTCTCTAATGCAGCTATCGTAGCCAAGGGTGACCAGCAAGACAAGAATATCACTTTGGGTATTTCTGCCGTTGCAATGGAGAGTGAGACCGATGGTGTGGCTGGTGAGTACCAATGGGAAGGAACAGCCGTTGTTGAACAGGAATAAGGTATAAACGACAAATGATAGAGGGGGATGGTGTTATTGCCATTCCCCTTTTTAAATATTTTGAACAATGAGTAAGGCAAGTAAATTAGTTGCAGGTGCTCTTCTTGGGGAGGATTCTGTAACAATAATGGTGAATGGAAAGACTTATTGTATTTCACCGCCAACTATTATAAAATTGGTAAAGGCGGCTAAATACCTAGACAGTTTTGAAGAAGGCAAATCACTAGTGGAAATCTTAGGAATGTTGAAGGATTTAGGTAACGCTTGCAAGGCGTTGTCCGTATTCATACAAGGCGATGAATCCATTAGTGATGAATTATCTAAAGGAACACTAGAAGAGGTTGTCAATGGCTTACAAACAGCATATTCGCTAATCTCTATAAAGGATTTTCAGACGCTATCAATTTTGGCGAAGAGTGCGGCAAGGATGATAGCAAAACCACGACCATAGGTAACGATACACTCTTAGGTCAGATTGCATCTTTTATGGATAGTCTGCATTTATCGTACCAAGAAGTCGTAAAAGAAATACCTTATAGGAACTTATTGTTGATGGCAAAAGACAAGCAAAGAGTAGCGCATGGTGATGTAATGTATGAGGTAACCGAAGAAGAATTTGGAATGAACTTCAAAAAAGGATAAGTTTAAAATAATGCAAATAAAATATTAAAAGCACTAAAACGCTTGCAAGTTAGAGAAATATTATTTATCTTTGCAAGCGCAGAACAAAAAAGGATAAAATGGCGATTTAATAAATTGATAAGATATTAGAGACACGAAACCCGATGGACTATACCGAAAGGCAGTCCGAGTCACAATTCCTTTGACTTTGCAATCGGTAGTTTCGTGTTTTTGTTTTTTAATAAGATGCAAGACGTAAGGTTAATATTCGAGATACTGGTTTCCATGTTGCTTTGCGTTTGTCTCATATTGCTTGCTGTAAGTAGATATAGGCAAAAGAAAAAGCGTGAAGAACCGGAGCGAAAGGAAATGGATTTGATAGACTTCTTTTCTTTGGGAGGAGTTGCCTATTATTGGAACAAAGGTGGTAAGCAGCAGAAATGCTACACATATGAAGAATTTCTGAAAATCAAGGCTGACTACGTGGAGCTTTGGTTGAATCAGAATAGATATATTTTTAACTCTCAATTAGATTGCGATGATATATAAAGTATTTGTTTTGTTGCCGACAATAGTTGTATCAGATGGTATTGTAGGTATAGCTTGGCTAGGAAAGGTATTTAGCTGGAGATATGGAAAGAACAAGAAAAAGAGCAAGAATGTGTCCTTAATGATAGGTTATAACACAGGAATGTCTCTTAAGTCGAAAATAGACGATAACGCTGCGGATGATTATTTAAGACGCATTGCCGAAGAAAATAGAATCTAAATTCAAGGGTTAGAGACCCTTTTTACAACCATATTACTTGTGGTTATTTTTATACATCGGTTTTTATTAACGATTGTTTTTTATGGTAGATAAATGTATAAAAACGAGCACAAGTTCCCTTATAGATGGACTAAAAAAGATGCTAAATTCACAAAGGACAAAGGTAAGGTTATGTCTTGCTTTTGTTGTGGAGGAGGCAGTTCCTTCGGATACCTACTAGCTGGCTATGATGTTGTAGCCTGTAACGAGATAGACCCAAAGGTTATGAAGATGTACTTGAAGAATCACGATGTCAAGTATTCTTTCAATTGTGATATTCGTGAGCTGATTGCCAATATCAATATGGGGGGGCATATTATGAAAAAAGAGCTTCATAATTTGGATATATTGGATGCAAGCTTCCCGTGTTCGGTATTCAGTATTGCAGGTGACCGCCAAAAGGCTTGGGGAAAGGAAAAAGTATTCCGAGAAGGTCAGAAGGCGCAAAGGCTTGACGATTTGGCTTTCTACTCAATCGACCTCGCTAAAGAACTAAAGCCAAAGGTAGTGGTTTTTGAGAATGTTCAAGGTTTATTACAAGGTGAAGCCATCGAGTACGTAAAGGAGATTTATAGACAGATGGATGATGCCGGATATATCTTGCAGCATTGGCTTCTCAATGCACGTTACATGGGTGTTCCTCAAAACAGACCTAGGGTGTTCTTTATTGGGTTACGTAAAGACCTTTGCGAGCCGTTTATGGTTCAAAAGGATTTGTTCGAGCGAGTGCCTAAGATTGATATGGACTTCAACGAGAAAGAAATTGTCTTGGATGAGTTCTCTGACTATAATGGAAGACAGATTCCTAAAGGAATGATGAAGTATTGGGAGCATAGAAATGAAAAAGACAATTCAATCGGTGATATTGTCAAGCGGATGGATAATCGCCTTTCTATGTTCAATAATATGTTTCTCAAAAAGAACAAGGTATGCAATACTATATCTGCGATGGAGGATAGACTTGTGTATTATGATAATCCAAGTTATCTTTCTGCACATGATACGATTTTAGCATCAACATTTCCGATGGATTATGACTTTAATGGCACGAAACCTTGGTTTGCTTGCGGAATGTGTGTTCCTCCTGTTATGATGGCTAATGTAGCTACAAGAATCTGGGATTGTTGGTTATCAAAGATTAAAAAGGAGGAATGCGCATGATAACAGCAAGTATGGCTTCGGGTGAGATGCGTAGAGTACGAAACTTAGATGAAACAAGAATCTATGAGTTTCAGATGCGAAAAGCTAATGAGCTTAAACGTGAAATGAAAAGACAGAAAGTTAGGCAAATAACAAAGACCTTTGAGTTTGCTACACCAAATGCCGATTATTTCATAGTGGTAGGTGTAAAACATGGTGATGTCTTTGCTTCCGGCGTATTCATTTATCTGAAGGAGACTAACGAGTATATTCCTATGAGCAGAAATGAAGGATATAGCGAGGATTGTTTTGCTATGAGCGTTCATTTTATGAAGAGGTTTGCTGAAAGGTTTTTGAAAAAGGATTTACCGATAGCAAAGATATTACAAAAGATATATACATCGTTTACAGGTGCGATTCAGCTTTATGGCGATGACAAGACTAAAAGGGTGGTGTTTGCTATTCCTGAAGGTTTGATACTCACCGAGTATGATCAAGATAAGCATATTATACACTACAAAACCTTTGTAAGCATGGATATGCTAAAGAAGACACAGATGCAAAGTTATGAGAAGATTAGTGCATTTCTTATGGAATCATGTGAGCAAATAGCCAAAGCAAGAGAAATAGGAAATGATGAAAAGCTTGGCGTTGTGTACAGAAGGTTTTATGATGATATTGATTTATTAGATACATCGGAGGCGCAATCTATATATTCAAGTTTCTTTGAAAAAGGAGGTAACAATGAAAGATAAATGTGTTGCTAGATTCCTAGGTGATATAAGACCTGTAAAGGGTTACGAAAGATATTGTGTTAGCAAGCAGGGGCATGTTTTTACTATTGGGAGCACGTCTCAATTAAAGGAAATCGCCCCATGTAAGACACCAAAAGGTTATCTGAAGGTATGGCTTTACAAGAACGGAAAACGCAAAATGTTCTATATCCATCGTTTGGTAGCTCAGGCTTTCTTGGAGAATCCAGATGCGTTGCCGATGGTGAATCATAAGGATTTCGACAAGACGAATAACGATGTAGACAACTTGGAGTATTGCACTGCAAGATACAATATGGTTTATTCGGCTATAGCAAAGAAGACTTCATCTGTATACTTGGGCGTGACGTGGAATAAGAACAACAGAAAATGGCAAGCTCAGTACCAGATAGGTAAGAAGAAAATTTATATCGGATGCTTTGGGACGCAAGAAGAAGCTCACGAAGCTTATGTTAACGCTATTAAAGAGATTTGATATGCTAGAATTAAACAGAATATACAATTCCGATTGTATAGAAGGAATGAAACAAATAGAGAGTGGGGAGGTGGATTTGATTGTTACTGACCCTCCGTATTGCATTGCCTACAAGACTGGGTGGAGAGCTGACGACCATCGTTTCTCTAAGGAAATACTCAATGATGATAATGAGCAATTGATTATTGATTATATGAGCGAATGCTACCGGATTTTAAAGGATGATAGTGCTGCTTATATTTTCTGTAGTGCCAAGACCTTAGACTTTTTTATGCAACAAGCGAGGAATGCAGGGTTTACCATTAAGAATGTGCTTATTTGGCGAAAAAACAACCATACGGCTGGAGATTTAGAGGCGCAATATGGTCAATGTTACGAGCCAATCCTGTACTTGAATAAAGGCAGACGAACCATAAATGGGAAGCGTTTGGAGGATGTATGGGACTTTGATAGAGTTCCATCAGATAAATTGGTACATCAGAACGAGAAGCCAATCCCCTTGCTTATGCAATGCATCTTAAAATCATCAAATGAAGGCGACTTGGTGTTTGATGGCTTTGTGGGTAGTGCAAGTACGGCTCTTGCTTGTTTGCGTACCAACAGAAAGTTCCTTGGCTTTGAATTGGATAAGGATTATTTCAATGTGGCACAGAGAAGAATTAAGGAAGAAATGTCTAACCAAAAAGATATGTTTGGATATGCTGGAGATTAATAAAATTTACCAAGGCGATTGCAGAAAGCTATTGAAGCTGATAGACAATGATAGCATAGACCTCGTATGTTCCGATGTGGCTTATCCGGTTCAGTCTAGAGGCGGCTCAGGGAATATGGGAGGATATTGGACTGACTCTCAGACGAGAAAGGGTAAGATATTCAAAAGCAACGATATTGATATTTCCGAGTATATTAATGATTTGTACCGGATATTAAAGGACAGGTCGCATTGTTATCTGATGTGTAATGATTATAATTTATTGCACTTTCTTGATGTGGTCGGAAAAAGTGAGTTCCATTTTACCAAATGCTTAATATGGGATAAGTGCGCAAAAATATGTGGTCGCTATTATATGGCTCAGAAAGAATATATCATAATGCTCCGCAAAGGAGGTGACAGACCTATAAATGAATGTGGTACATCTGATATTCTGAGTGTTCCTATTCCGACCAACAAACGCAAGGATAAGGATGGTTTGATTAATCAAACAGAAAAACCAGTGAAGTTGATGGAGATACTAATCAGAAACTCAACAAATGTTGGTGATGTCGTTCTAGACCCATTTATGGGGAGCGGTACAACGGCAAGGGCTTGTGTTAATCTTGAAAGAAAGTATATAGGCTTTGAAATAGACCAACGGCAAGTAGATTTTGCCAATAACGAGTTAAAGAACATGAGTAGGCAATTAAGTCTGTTTTAAATTTTAGTTATGCGTATGGTATTTCAATGCGACCCTGTTGTAAGAAATGGGAATAAAGAGATAACGGATGCTCTGATAAAAGCCATTAAGGATGAAGCCTCGAAACGTGGGTTGGTACGTGATGAATTGATAGATTTTTGTAACCGATTCATGAGAGAAGGCGAAATCAAAGCTTGTATAGAGCATTTGCTTGATAATTTCAAACGTTATTTTTGGAGGTATTATTGATATGAGAAGAAGAAAGTTGAACAAGTCTCCAGTGCTAGGTCTCTGCGGATTTGTTATTGGTTACGAGTGCAAGGAAAAGGAAATAAGGTTATTGGAATGTGATAAGGCGCAAGCTGATGCAATCATTGTTCCACACCATTTTTCCCACAAAGTAACGAAGAACAGTTGTTTAAACCTATTGGTCTTATACAAAGGCAAGATTAGGGGTGCTATGCAAATAGGGTATGGAATCCGACCGCATATCAAGACTGAAAAGGGCGAAGTGTTGGATTACCATCAAGTGAGGGAATTTGACCGAATGTGGTTGTCTGATGATATGCCAAAGTATAGCGAAACGATTTGTCTATCTCTCTTGCACAAGTATATAAGGGCAACGCATAAGGAAATCAAATACCTTATATCTTATGCCGATACGTCCATAGGTAACAAGGGAACTATATATAAAGCTGCAAACTATGAGCATATTGATACCATTAAGGCAGATTTCTATGTGTTACCAAGTGGTGAGCGTGTGCATCCGGTAACTATGTGGCATCGGCACAAGACAAGAGCATGGGAGGTTCTAACGGAACTATACCCAGGAATAAAAAAGGCAGAAGGGTTTCAACTTAAATTTCTGAAGAAGTTATGAACAAAAGAAATAAAAATATTCCTTGTCATTTGCATCCGGATCCTGAGCATAGGGTTAGAAAGGGGAGTTCGTGGAAAGCAAAGGTTGCTTACGAATCTGAGGATGATGCTTGGGAGTTTCTTAATCAGAATTCGGAGTTGAAGGTATCCGGATGTCATCCTTACTTATGCAAAGTCTGCTCAAATTGGCATATTGGTAGGTAATATAATTAACGATTATGAAAAAAGAAGATAGACTTAAAATATATCGCAAATACGATGGGCATTGTGCTTATTGCGGTAAGAGTATAGAGTATAAGGATATGCAGGTTGACCATCTTGTTCCGAAGAATCGAGGTTGTTACTCTCGGTGGAGCGACAAGGATGGCAAGTTTGTTGTTTCCCATGGCGATGATTGCATGGAAAACTATATGCCATCTTGCAGGTCTTGTAATCTTCGTAAGCGTGATATGAGCTTGGAACAATTTCGCTCAGAGATTACAAGACAGGCTAAAGGATTGCTTAATGGTAAGGCTTCTTTCCAAGTAAAGATGTCGCTCGCTTATGGCTTAATAGAAGAGCACTTTGATAAACAAATAGAGTTCTACTTTGAGAAATTTAAATAGTTGAGAATATGAAGAAGTTTATAAAGTCTATAGAGATTAGCACTGAGAATATTTCAGACATCCTTCAAGTGCCAATTGTTACAAGTTTATACAAGACTAAGAATTTTAAAAACCCTTGTCTTGAAGGTCGTAGCGTTCCTTATGATACTATAGCAATGATGTATGTTCATATCGAAGGTTTTGATAGCGATTTTTGTGTTGACCAAGGCGACATTCTCGCTCTTGACATTTGTGATACTTGGTATGTATTTTCGAAAGAAGGTTGGGAGAAACATAAAAACGATGAGGTATGAAGAAGAAAGGATATTACGAATACGGAAACGGAATCTACCCTTTGAAACTTTGGGTACACATCGGTAAAGACCTGAAAGAGCTGATAGACTCCTGCTTTGACGGGTGCAAGGCTCCTGATATAGATTACGGCGGCGTTACGTATGCCAATGCCATCAGGAAGAGCGACAGAAGGCGCGGCGTTCTTGTCTCGTTTCAGTGTCAGAAGAATATGTCGATGAACTACTGCTGCCATGAAGCTTCTCACGTCTGCGATGCTATCGAAGATTATATTGACATGGAGCACGGCGATGAGCCTTCTGCTTACTTGATTGGTTGGATTGCGTCTTGCATCAACATGGCTCGTTTGGGCATTGGAGATTTCGTTGAAATTATAGATAAGAAAGATAAGAAACACAAAGGTAAAAGTCTTTAGGTAGCTTTGCCCCATCACTATATATAATAATGTTGTGGTGGGGATTTTTTTGTTAACGTCTGCAAACATTTGGCTTGTAACATTATAGTATGTTAAATACCAAAAGAAACACATTAAATAATCTGCATATTTCAATAAATCTTTGTATCTTTGCATCGTAGTTAAGAAACAAGGTTACTAATTAAAAAGGTGAGACACACCATAAAAACTGTAAGAAGAAAAATGAAAAAGTTTTTTGAAAACTTATCTGGAAAGATTAATGATGCGGCTTTTGAGGCGCAGCTTGATGATTTTGCTTGCGAGTTTGATGCTATTGACAAACCTGCCGAAATCGTGGTGTCTGTTAAGAGTAGAAAGGTTATCCATTCAAATGGAAATATTTCTTCTTATCCATATTACAATGTAGATAAGATTAATATCTATGATGAAGACGGAGAAGACGTTTCTTCAAAATATCCTTTGTTCTGCCAAAGAGTTAAGGATTGCGTGCCTTCTTATAAAGATGTTGAGAAAGGCTTGATAGAGGCAAATATGAGCGACACTGAGCTTTATTTCGGCTCAGAGGCTAATTATTTGCGTTATAAGTATGGCAACTAAACAATTAGGTTATGGAGTACGAAAATAAGTTTGTTGGTCTTTCATCTGTAACTAGCAACGACCTTAAAATATTAAGGTATGAATTAGAATATGGATGGAAATTGGCTCTTATGCCAAATGATGTATGGTACAACTAATTACTTTTTAAATTCTAAAGATTATGAAATATTATAAAGTTGCTGTAGATGTATCGAATTTATTCGATGATATGCTCGTCCAAGCCCAGAAGAGCTTTCTTATTGACAAGTTTTGCTCTTTAGGAACAGACCAGCAGATAGAGGTAGTAAGCGAAATGCTGGAGAACCTTAATGGCGATCAAGTAGCCGAAGTTATTGAAGACGCTTTTGATAACTTGCATGAGCGAGCCCAGGAGCACGTAATCAACTATGTGAACGGATAAGGCTATGATGTCCGATAAACAATATAGAGTTGCTCGCAAGGGTGTTGTTGAGCAACTTAAATTAGCTCAGAGACTACATTGCAAGCACATGGAGCAGAAGTATAATGAGGCTTTGGAGAAGTTAGAGAAACGTTTCTTAAAGCCGGATGCCGTTGGTTGCTTCGATTTGGGTGCAAGGGTATCAAATAGTTATTATCATCTTTAAATGGTTAAGGTTATGGAAGCAAAAGTAGAAGTAAAGACAATTCCTTTGCATGGATTGTTTATCTATCGCAAGCAGGTTTGGCGTTCACTAGGTAAGCTGAGAGCGGAAAGCCATTCTACGACAGCCCAAAAGGTGTTTCTGAATGAGCATAACACCGAGGTATCTACCGAGAATGCTGATTTTATTGATGGCTTTAAAGTTACCCCTTATGAAGGGGAGCTGCCTAAAACAACCAAAAACGTTGGTAGTATGAGTTACTACCAATATTGTTTAACGCAAAAGACGATTTAATTATGGAAAATAAGATAAACATAGCGGAAATCCTAAAGGATAAGCCGCAAGGGACTAAGCTGTATTCTTCTGCTTGCGGAAAATGCAACTTGGTATCAGTAGATGATAAAAGTTTCAAAATATCCTTCTATAATTCAAAGTTTGGTTTTATGAATGGTGGAGAAGGGTATCTTGATAAAAATGGTAAATTGTATGATGATGGAGAATGTATTATTTTTCCATCAAAAGAAATGCGAGACTGGTCTAAGTTCGCATGGAAGAAAGGCGATGTACTGGTGAGTAATGATGGTGGTACAGAAGTTATCTTTGATAAATGGTACGATGATACCTATACCAATTTCTATAGTAAGCATTACCTTAATAGTGAAGATGAAAATAATATTAAGTATAATGAAGCCTTCCTTTGTACAACCGAAAGATATTCCCTTGAAGATAAAGATACTGCTCAGACCTACATTAACACCATAGAGAAGCGTTTGGGCGGCAAGCTCAATCTTGATACTTTGGAGATTGAGAAGACTCAGCCTGAGTTCAAGGATGGGGATATAGTAGCCCTTGTGGTACGAAAATGTACACATATTGCTATATTCCAATCGAGACAAGAGGCATATATAGGATTCCATGCAGTTCTTTGCCAGAATGATGAGCTTCTTCTAGAAGAACCATTCAGAGAAGATGTTGGAGATATTGAACTTCGCCTTGCTACGGACTCAGAGAAGCAGCAACTCTTTGATGCCCTTGAAAAGGATGGCAAGGCTTGGGATGCTGAGAAGAAACAGATTGTGGATTTGAAGCCAAAGGTTGAGCTAAAACCATTTGATAAGGTGCTTATCAGAGACTTTGGAAGCCAAGCATGGCAAGTAAGCTTGTTTGGTTATAAAGATGCTAATAACTATTACTGCTGTAATGGCAGTTGTTGGAATCAATGCATCCCTTATGAAGGCAACGAATCATTGTTAGGAACAACTAAAGATGTGGAGGGCTAGGTATGATTAGAGACGATGCAAAGATAATTGTAACACCAACTGATGTATTACTTAAAGAAGCCTTGACTAGTGAAGAAATCAATGAAATCAATGAAGCTCATATCTATAGGAGTTATGATTGCATTCCGCAACTAAAGTATGCTGGCAACCCTCCTAGTGGCAAGGAAAATCGTAGAACTAGGAGAATGTTTGAACTTAGAAAAAGAAAGGGTAGATTATGAAAGATGAAAGCATAGATGTTAATCTTAGTTTTATCAATACCGATTATTTCTCAGTATCTGTAAGGGATGGGGCTATTTCAGTTATTGGTAGAATAACCAAGTTAGAGATGGAAAAATTTGTAAAGGCTCACTATTTCGAGATTAAAGAGGTATTGAATAAAAATATTAAGAAAGGAGAATAGATTATGGTAGACGATAAGAAAATAGAAGAAGCGCAAGAAGAAATCTTTGAGGATAAGTTCTTACTCAATGGTACAGAAGTAATCTTTAACGATGAGGATGAATACAAGGAAGAAATGTATGATAGCGGTCAAATCAAAGGAGCCATTAGCCTTGGTGCTAAGTGGGCTATCAATGAGTCCTTGAAAGAATTATGGCATCCTGCTAGTGAAGAGCCAAAGAAAGTAAAGAATCTCCTATTGGAAACAACCTATGAGTACGGAAATCCTATTTATCATCTTATAAAGTATATGCCAAATGGTAACGATGCTTGTATTTGGAGAGAATGGTATAAAGGTGCTCACGTATCTCGTTGGCTCTATATTGAAGATTTACTTCCAAAGGAAGGAGGTGAACAATGAAAAAGGATAAATACTCATTAAAGATAAGTCGTAGTTTCTTTGGTGATACTACCCTTGATGGTTATCCTATAGATACATATTCGAATGATGAATTGAAAATTCTAAAGAATCTTCTTACGAAGGTTCTGTGTGAAGTTAATGAATATATAAAAGATTAGGCGTATGAAAGAGCTTAAAGATTTGGTAGTTGGCGATAAGGTTTTTGTTTACGACAAATACGACAATGAAAAAATTGGCGTTGTTAAAAGAGTAACAAAAACTTTGGTCGTTGTAAACGATATTAGATACCGAAAGTCTGACGGGTTTGAATACGGAGTATCATCTTATATCTTCACTCGTAGAATTGAAATCCCTAAAGATGAGGAACAGATAAAGGCAATAGAATTAAAATACCGCAAGCGAATTATCATTCATAGAATACATAATCTCAATCTGAATGATTATCCGTTAGAAGTGTTGGAAAAAGTTTATATTGAATTAGGAGGAAATTAATATGAATGGATTATTATCAATGATTGGTATGAAAACTGAAATGGAGTATCAGATGAGTGATTTCCCTTTTGGTCTTCCAAGTTTTAGATTCAATGTGCCGAAAGGAACCGTCCCTTCTGACAAGAAGAAATGCCAACCAAAGGCGCATCACGAGTTCACCATCAAAGGTGTGAAGATTATGGCATTCTCAAAGAAGGATGCTATAAAGAAGTTTAATCATCGTAAAAAGTAAAGAGATATGATATACGAAGCAAAGAAAGGAAGCAAGGCTTACAAGTTTATCAAGAACACTCTTGAAGCCGAAGAGAAAGAATACAAAGCTTACATGGAAAGAGTAAAACAAGCAGTAGGCTTTGATTTCGAGAAATATCAAGGTTATCAGCCCAACCGCAGCTTGCTGCGAGAGTATCAGATTACCGCCATTTGGATTCTTTCAGAGAAATACGAAGAACTCGATAAGAAAGTTTGGAGAAAAGTAGATTCTATGCGTATGGAAGATGGCTATTATATTGCTGTTGCACCTAACAAGCGCTGTAAGCAAGGCAAGGAAATAGCTACTGCGCTTACTTCCTATAAGGCTACAGCTAACCATTTTCAGGTAATAAGAGAATTGGGCGTAGCAGTACCTGAAAGTAGAAGTTTCTCCATCACGCAGCTTCTTCGTCATGGTGATTATATTTTTGTTTATTTGGATGATAGCATCCGAGCTGAAAAGAAAAATTCCGATTTGAAGGAAATCACAATGGGAGAGTATGAGGATTTCATTAATAGCAAAGATTAAGGCATATGGCACAGAAATATATTATTGGTGATTTAATAAAATACAAGGTTGGAGGTCTCGAATTTATAGCAGAGATAACCAATACTTCTAAGTATGGTTATTGCTTTAAAGGTGTTAGCGATGATATTAGTGGTACTTTATGCAAAGAGTTCGCTAAGGATATTCCTCTCACTCCAGAGATTCTACAGAAGAATGGATGGAAACCAACAAAAGAAAGTCTTGGGCATAGCTTCAAGAATGAGAAATATCCAAGATTTGCATTATGGTCTATTAATGACAAATGGAGTTTTACAATAGATGGTGTGATGGTATGTAATACTCTATCATGTTTGTGTTACGTGTATGAACTCCAACATATTTTTTATGGCTTGCAATTAGATAGCAATTTAAAAATATAAGCGTATGGATAAGTTAGAATATATTCATGGAGATTTGGTAATGACAAATGGAGTGCCAATAGGTACTGCAAAAGATGTCGTTTACAGAGTAACATCATCTGACCCATCAAAGACTTTGAAGTTAGGCGATGGAACGGAACTGAAAGGTGTTGTCCGTTTAGAGAATATCGAAGGTGTAGAATTTGGAGACAAAGGCTTTCTGTTCGGTGACTGCTGTGCTTGGGTTAAGGATATTGTTCCGATTCCTCTTACTCCTGAGATTCTTGAAAAGAATGGATGGAAGAAAGAAGTGATGAGCAGAGGAGTAAAGAATAGTCATTGGGTATGTACAAAACCCGATATTGAAGAATATGGATATTTCCCAATCTATATAGAAAAAGGTATCGGGAAAGAGTTTGATGTATATCCGTTTACAGACAACAATGTATGTAAACAAATTGCATACATTAAGTATGTACATCAACTCCAGAACCTTCTCTTTGGTCTAGGACTTAACTCAGAAATGGAGGTGTAGGTATGTTAGCAGTATTATCAATAATATTCATAGCTATAGGCATAGCATTTATGTATCTAGGCATTAGAATTTGTAGAAATTTATGGTATGCTTATATCGGACAGCCTATTTTTGTGATAGGCTTATGCTTTGCTTGTATGGCTATAAAACAATTAATGGAGATGTAGGTATGTATATATCATCAAGAAAAATAGATTGGTTCTTCCCCTTGCCAACAATAGTAAGAAATCCAAATCCAGATTGGGGAATAGCTTTCCTTTGGAGAGTCTACTGGTTTTGTAATGATTAATCGCCTTCGGGCATAAAATAGTAGAAATATGAATATATTCAATAATTTAAAATCATCATTGAAAGATATAAATGGCGCAACCTACATCAATGGTTTTAAGATAGAGGGAGCGCAGTCGATAATCATTGACAACGGCAAGGTCTATGTGAACGGAAATTTACAGGAAGACCTCAGTACACCTTCTATAGATATAAAGGTAGAAGGTAATGTTGGAAGTATCAATACTACTTCTGGTAACGTCTCTGTTAATGGTGATGCAAGATATATCAACACTTCTAGTGGTGATGTTGATTGTCACGAAGTCAAAGGTAGTGTGCTTACAATGAGTGGCGATGTTACTTGTGGTGATATTGCTGGTAGCATGAATACCATGAGTGGTAATGTGTATAGAAAGTAACCATCCTGCAAAGGATATAAATAGATAGTAATATGAATAAAAAAGTAATTGAGATTGTACGTAAGTACGTTGAGGAGCACTTGGATAAGAGTGATGCAAAACCAGAGTATGATGTGTATGTTGTATGGCAGTGTTATATTCTTGGTAATGCGAAGTGGTTGCTCTCAACAACACTTCCTGATGGTATGTACTATGAGGTAACATACAACAAGGTCAAGGATGAGTTCTACCTTGATGCTTACAAGAAGTTTGAGAATCGTTGCATTCCTAACAAGTAACTAACCACCCTCTCCTGTAAAAGGGAGAGGGTAAAAAAAGAGAATATGAACTTAGTAATAACAATATTAGGTTGGATTGCATTAGGCTTTATATCTGCTTATTTGTTAGCAATAGCAGGGAAAATAATCTTTGATGCAGCAACCGCTGACTATAAGTTATACAAGCATGTAAGATTATGCCGCAAGAGATTATTAAGAAAGCGATATGAAGATTATGCTTGGCTGTTACTCCAGTTAGAGAAAGATACGGAAGTTTTCAATCTTACTCATAATACAAGAGATTGGACTTTAGAAGATTGGAGGGAATTTTATCTAAAAAAAGCAAAGGAACAATAAAGATAAAGGAAATATGGCACAAGAAGGATGGATATGCCCTAGATGTGGAAAGGTAAACGCACCTTGGGTAATGCAATGTTTCTGCAATAGAAACACTCAGATAGTACCTAAAGTCGGTGCTCCTTACTATGAAGGAGACCAAGCAACGTGTAATACTAAGGAGGATAAGCAATGAGCAAAGAAAAAGTTATCGAGAGAATACAATATGCTACAATGCAAGTTGCTTCTGTATATGCTTGTTCTGTTATCTTTGATGAGAAAACAAAAGTAATAGAAGGTAGACAGAAAGAACTTGAAAAAGCGATTACTAATTTGTATGATGCACTTAAAGAGTTGGAGGACTAGAATATGGAGAAAATATATAAAGGAGAAATTCAGAGATTACTGCCTATCTTTCAAGCAATGGCAGAAGGTAAGACTATTCAAACAAGTAATGGCAATGATTGGATAGATATAGATGGTGATGAGGATGGCTTAAATCTTGATTCACTTATAGAATTTCAAGATTGCTTCCGTATCAAGCCAGAGATAAAGTATCGCCCATTCAAGGACGCAGAAGAGTGCTGGGCAGAAATGCAAAAGCACCAGCCGTTTGGATGGGTGAAGACTAAAGACAAAGGAATTAGATTATGTATGAGTGGCTTGAATCAAAAAAGTGCGTTTACACAAGTTGGTTATAAATATGATGAAGCCTTTGATGAATATGTCTTTGCCGATGGTACTCCTTTCGGTGTAAAATTGGAGGAATAGAATATGTCTTGGTTAGCAGTTGATAAGAGTAGAAACGAACATATTTTTGCAGAAAAACCTCGCAGAAACGAAAGTAATGCATTATGGATTTGTTCTGTCGTATATTTATATGGGCAGAGGTTCGTAAATACCGGTTGTTGTTACCTTCCAAAAGGCTCTGTCAAGAAACTCATCGGAAGGGCATTGTCTTGGGATGATGAACCTGTCGAACTTAAAGAAGAATAGTTATGACAAAACCTTACAGAATCAAACATAAGGCTAGTGGGTATTTCTACCAACGTTACAATGGAAGTAACCTTGGTAAGAAAGGCAAGGTGTATATGAATAATCAATCACCACTTACAATGTGTGATAATGAGAACTTTATACGCATTCAGATTCGCCACAACACTTTAGCTTATAAAGCATTGAGAGATATGCTTTCCAAATATGTTATAGGCAAAGATGATGAGTGTGAATGGCATAGTACATCTTACAGAGTTCCAAAGAGTGAATTTGAAAAAGAAGAAATATGAGTGATAAAGTTAAATATTTATGGCTTGCATGTGATAAAGATGGCGAGCTAGTGTTGTTCAAAGATAAACCATTCCGTGATGAATGGTATGGCTTTTGGAGTAAGTGGAAAAGTGGTATCGCTTATAATTGTAATGATGAGATAACAGCTAGAGACCATAGAAACAAAAGATTTACCATTCCAAGAAATAATATTGATTTATCATGGGAAGATGAGCCTATTAAAGTAAAATTAATTTTTGAAAAGATAGGCGAGTAAAGCATTGAACTTAAAGAAGAATAGTTATGGCAAGAACATGGTTAGCAGTGGATAAAGACGGTGCGGAGAAAATCTTCAATGTAAAACCGTTCAGAGGCAATACACAAAAAGATAGAAATCATATATGGGGTACAACATACGTTGGTGAAAACTACGAAAAGTGGTATCCTAAACATGATGGGCGCAATGAAGATACAGGTGATGCTTATTATAAAGGGCGTTCAATAGAATTGCCTAAAGGTACAATTGTAAAGCTTATTGGGCGGAATTTGACATGGAAGGATGAATGTGTTGAATTTAAAAAGAATAAGTAAGTTTTGAAATTTACGTTAAAAAGAAGAATTATAGCTTATGAAAAGAGAAATCAAGTTCAAGGCTAAACGTCTTGACGGAAAAGGATGGGTTGAAGGTAGCCTAATCAGAAGTACTACTGGAATAAAGGAAAGAGCCTACATAGTAGATAATTTTAGTAGTATGAGCGATTATAGTGTTATTGGTGTTGACCCTTCTACCGTTTGCCAGTTCACTGGGATGAAGGACGAAAAGGGCAATGAGATTTGGGAAGGAGACTTAGTAAATGAACGTTATGATATAGCGTCTATTGATAATCTCTATGAGGTAGTTTATATTGAAGAAGAAGGATGCTTTGCCTTCAAAGATATAGATAATGCTGATAATTGCCAGCCTTTTGTTAATCTTGTAGATACTTTTGTTGTTGGCAATAAATTCGATAAGGAGAATAAAGTATGAGGCTTAAAAAGAAAGAGAAGTTAACGGCATATTGGGATAAGAAAGAGAACTGCATTGGTGCTTATCACCCACTAGGGTTTATGACACAAGCAGATGCTCATTATCTCTTCGATAAGGTCTTCACAAAAGAGTTTGTCAAAGAAATGACTGATAGAGGATATGATGTTACAACGATGAAGTTTGAAATCTCTCCCAAGTTGCCGAACTATGAGCGATTCAACGGCTTATCAGAGAAGTATTACGGAAAGAAATAGTAGCGTATGAAGAATAAGATTTTAAACTTAATCAAGTCATCCGTTTGGCTTGTCTTGTGTTTGTTTGTAGGAGCATTGATTTTTGAGGGCATTCGCTCGTTTGCTAATATCAATAAACCTGCAAAGAGAGTTGGTATATCTGTAATCACAGAGGAAAAGCACGATTATCTGATTGTGGACACGAAACATGGTGTTTGCGTTGTTCACGCAGAAAGTTGCCCTTGTCGTAAAAAGAAGTAGCGTATGGAAAATAATATGTTTGAAGATATTGTTGCTGAAGGCAATATAGTTGTGATAAATAATAATTGGATTGTGTTATGTAAGCGTTGGGAACCATGGTATCACATTCTCTTCTGCTATCTTTATCTTCACAAGGAATATAAGAATTTAATGGTAGGTTCTCATTTTGCAATGACCGAGGATAAAAAGAAAACTACTCGGTTGGCTACCAACGAGGAACGTCTTATGCTTTTTGAAGAAATGTTCAAGTATGGCATTGCTCTCAATAAGCAAGAGCATCATCTGATAGGTAAGTTATGGTAATTGAAAGAAAAAAGTAGCGTATGAAAAGTGTATTCTCTATGTTTGCTTATTGGGATAGAATACATCAATTCCCAGACGGGCATATTAAAGTAAAAAATAATTTAGCGTGGAGAAGAAAATATCTCCATGTTCTCAGTAGAAACAAACAATTAATCTTTTAGCGTATGAAAAAAGAAACAAGAAATGTAGTAGTTCTCGATTTGGAGGATAAAATTAAACTACAAAAATCTATCAGTGATTTGGAAGAAGTTGCTGAGACTTACCAAAGACCTTGCAAGGAACTTACATGTATCAATAATATACTTTACTACCTCAAAACGATTGAGGAGAAAATTGATTAGCGTATGAAGATTAGATTAGCAAAGAAGATAATGAAGCAAGCTCGTCATCTAAGTACGGCAAGTGATTATTGGTACAGAAGATTAAGAGATTTTGAGTACAAAATATGCTATGGTTTTGTTGGTAAAAAAGACCATAGAATCACCAAGGCGATAAGTTTAACAAGTAAAAAGAGAAAAATATGAAGAAGTATGAATGGGAATATATGGTAACTTCAATAGTTGTTAATAAAGCTGACGAGATTGCCAAGGTTCTATCTGGTAGATTCAACCAAGAAGGCTATGAAGGTTGGGAGTTAGTGCAATGGAACATCATGCCACCTGCTGCACTTTTAACGGCTTCTACAACACATTGCTGTGGCTCAATATATATTCTTGCAACATTCAAAAAGAAGTTATTGGTATAATGGTAAGTAATGATATTGAGCTAAGAATGATAGCTGCACAGATAACTATGAAGGCTTCTGTTGGAGCAGAAGACTTATGTAGCCGTTATAGTAGTGTATCACGAATGTTAGGTAATATGTTTAATGATGTGTATTACATTCTCCAAGATGTAAGATACAGATATAAATACAAGTAGTTATGAGCAAGCAAACATTTGACTTCTCGGAGGCTCTGAGAAGAATGAAGGAAGGGAAGAATGTTAGACGTAAAAATAGCGAATACATCTTTGCTATATGCGGAGGCGGCTGTTTCCCTCAAACAATATCATACAGAACGTGTGTGTCTAATATGTTCTCTTTAGGTGTTGCAGCTATACCTACTGAATGTATTCTCGCAACAGACTGGGAGGAGGTGTAAGAATGAGTGAAGATGATATAGTACGCAAAATTATGCAAGTCATATACGACTTTAACGACACGGACGAGTTCTGTCAGTGCCCACGTCTCTCTTCGCAACGTGAAGCAAAGATGATAGAGTATTTAGATAGAGTTTATGCCCTCAGACCTGTATATACAGGGAATGGTTACATATTTTTAAGAAAAAAAGATGAAGAATGAAAAAGAAGTATAGTTTCGCAAACGCCAAGCCTGTTCCTTTCGGAAAGATAGACTATTGGTTTCGTGTTGGTCAGTGTGGATACCATAAGACGGACTACAAGCCTAACCTAATGGACAAGCGAAAGTTTATGGATGAGTTAAGAAGAGACAGTAACATAATGATTAAAACATTCTGAGTATGGAAAAGAAAGTTTTGACCCTCACCATCAGCAAGCAATGGTTTGATATGATTGTGGCTGGCAAAAAGACGGAATAGTATCGGGAGATTAAGCCGTATTGGGTAGCACGATTGTTTCAAAACAATAGCAATATTGTTGATGTGCAATATTTAGCTTCAGGTTTAGCAAGACGCACGGATTTACTTAAAGGCTATATTGACGCACATAGAATAGTGCCAAAGCCATACACTCACGTCCTCTTCATCAACGGCTACCGCAAGGATAGCCCACGAATTGAGAAGGAGATTGAGAGTATCATCATCGGCAAGCCAAAAAAAGGCTTATGTTCCGACAAGTGGCTTGATACCGAGTTTTTTATTATTAAATTTAAGTGATATGAAAATAAAGAATTTACCAAAGAAGATTTACCTAAACATCAGTAGTAATGAAGATGAGGTAGATTACAATGAACTGGATGGTGTAACGTTCAGCACAGAAAAGGTTGGTGTTACCGATTGTGATACTGAAAACGTTCCTTACGTGAATGCTGCATCATTATGGCACGACCTAAAGGAAGAGAAGCCACCATTAAAAAAGTGGGTGATGTTCCGATATAGTGGAGGTGGCGTAAATCCTACGGCTCTTCACTACGGAGCGATGAGTGATGATGTATGGATTGTCACTAGAGGAGACGGAACACATCGTATTGAAGCTCTGTATGAGTGCTACGATAAAATAGATTGGTTTGATTTTGATGAACTAAAATAGTATAGCGTATGACAAACGAGGAATTTTATTATGCTCATATAGGTAAGCGAGTTCTTTATAAGGGTAAAGACATTGGGGCATACGTGGCAGGTTATCTTGAAGATAAGTATATCATCTTAGGATTTGATGATTATACAGGCTGCATTCAGTGCTTCACATCTAAAGTGTATAAAACGCTTGGTGGAATATATAAATCATACCGATTTGCAAAGTTAAAGTATTTGGAAGTAGTAAAACATGAGTAATATGGAAAAAGATAACAGTTGTTTTAAGCTTTTATTTATTCTTTTTATATTAGGAATTTTTGCTTATATGGGTATTAACGATAGGTCTCATAAAGGTAAAACTTTTTGGTATGAAGTAATAGATAAACGAGAGTCTGTAGGAAGTCACTTCTCAATTATTAACAAGGGAGTGAGGACAGATTATAATATAATATTTAAACGAATTGATAACGGAAAGCTATTTCCATGTAAAGATGTAGAGTATGGAGATTATATTCAATATCAGTTAAATCGAAAATACTATATAACAGAGGAAGATATGCAAAAGTTATCAGGTATTTATAATAGGGATTTCTATAAGTAATAAAAAGCGAGAATATGGGAAAATATAAGTATACGAACAAAGAGGAAAGACCCATCCCCAAATATAGAAATGGTGATATTGCTTGGTATATAGATGGTTGGTTTGAACATCCGCAACGCTGTATAATAAAGGGATGCTGCAACGTTTCTTGGTTCGAGGGGAACGAATTTAATCCTTCAGGTTGGTGGATAGATTACAAATACAAACCCGACTATTGTGAACGAACGAAACAGCATACAATTAGAGAAGAATCACTTTTTGATACCGAGCAAGAGGCTTTAATTGCATTGTTTGAGGAGTTTAAAGATAAAGTAAAACGCAAAATAGACCTTTTTAGTAAAGAAGCAAAAAGACTAGGCATAAAACAGCAGTTGAAGTTGCAATAATAAAAAAGGGTAGGGGAATCTATTCCCCTATCTCTTTTAAACCCAAATCTATTAATAGCTTATCCAATATCTCATTCACGTCATTACGGAAACTTCGGTAAGTAACATAATAGAAACTGATGTTTTTGTAATCATGGCTTACATTAGAACATGTACACCCCAAAACCTTAGCGATTTTTTCTCTTAACCCTCTTCTCATCTTAGAACCGCCAAGGGCACTAGGAGAATAAAGATAAAGAATAACAAAGATAAATTGCTTGCGTACCATTGTGGAATTTCGTCCGGCATGATAGCTCATAAACTTATCGTAAATATTGCCTACTTGCGATAAGTCTTGCATCAATGGAATGGAAAGACTTATTTCTTCCTTGGATAAGATGGCCTTAGTTTCTCTAATCCATTTTATGCGTTCCATGATTTTCTTTAGATTCATTTCAATGTCTGGTTCTTTCATTCTTTTCTATTTTTAATCCAACATTTCATAGACGAAGTTAACCTCGTCTGCATCTATTTGTTTCCTAAACTTTTCTATGTCGGAAACTACCAACGAGCAGTGCTCAAACGAACTCTGCCCATTGATAACTTTTTCAATTCTTTTAATCCGGTATTTCATTTTATTTCTATTAGAGTTAAAATGCAATATCCCAACAAGTCTTTATAGCTGTCAAGAATAGGCTCTTCTTTAGCTTCCTCGTTCAAAGTAAGCAAAGAGCAAATACGATTAATCTTCTCTTGTAAATGACCGAATGCATACGGATAACCATCCTTAGAGAAACATTCCGAGAAAGCGTTTCCATACCGCTTATTCTTGGTTTTGAAAAGCTCGATTTGCGACCCGATGATGTCGTTATAATCTGAGACAATAAACCAAGAGAGCGTAAGCAAGGCTTCCATCGCCATTACGCTGATATGATTTCGTAAGGTTTCTTTGTCTTCAGAAGATGCTCGTATCTCATACATAAGACGAAGGAAATTGGCTGCGCTTGAAAACAATCCGAGCTTTCCGAAGTCCTCCCTTAGAGATGAAACAAAATCGGCATTATCCTTGCACTCAATCATATCTGCCAAATGTTTAATCTCAAAGATATACTTGTTAGCGTATTCGCAACACCCTTTGTTATTTTGTTCCACCATGTCCGTATCCTCCTCCACGATTATTTTCCATATTCAACTCTCCTAGAATGCAATCTGGATTTTCTACCTTGCGGAATGCACCCTGACAAATACGAGTACCTTTCTTGACTACGAAAACATAATAGTCGTAATCCGAATCAAGTTTAAATTTGCTATCCTTTGTCGGCATATAACGGTCGGAATTAACTCTATAAAGCGCACCAATATTGTCCCTATAGTCTTCATCAACCAAACCTAGACAAATATCAATATCCGCTCTAACATTAGTCATGTAGCCAACTTGTGTTTCATCCTTGCCGATGAAAGCCACATCAACTTCCATACCTTTGTCAGTAAAACCAGAACGTGAGCGAATATCCAAACCTACACCTTTAGGAAGTTCCACACCTAAATGTAGGTTTATATGACCTCTACCCATTTTCACCCAAGGCATATTCAATACCACATCTTGTGGGCAGTAAAAATCAACTGCCGCTGCATTACCTTCCTTATAGGGAACACTACCACCTCGCAAGTCAAGTACGTAAGCCTTGCCTTGTGTTACTAACTTCTTTCTTAACTCCTTATCCATTATATATAAAGCCTAAATCATTTAAAGTTCTACAATTCTTAACCAGTCCTTTTGCCCATAAATTGCGCAACTCAGGTAATGGGTCTTTTCCATACCTATTCTTTATGGTTGCTAAGGTCAATATTTCCGGTTTAATATTTTTATCTCTTTTCTGCTGCCTTAGTTCCTTCAGAATATCCTCCAAGTTCTCCATAGACGAAATCCTCCATTGTTATATTGTCAACCCCAAATTTATCAGCCAGATCATCGTTCCCAATAATCAGCCAATTAGATTTGTCTTTGAGAAACTCAATACTCACGGTGCTTTTTGCAGCATCTAGAAAAGTATCATCAATACTATCCGTAGAGCAATATGGAACTACCGCCTTATCAGCATACATGGCTATTTCGTACGTAATAACCGATGCCATTTTCTTGAATGTTATATCACTTGAATACATTACTTGGTTCTTGTCATATCCTAAGATATTGACACGGACTATATTATCATCAGCTTGCAACGCTCTAAAGAAATCGTGCTTTAGCTGAAAATCCGTAATGTCCACAGGATGCTCATTACCAGATGGAATACTTACAGCATCCAAAAGGCTTACAAAAATAACTTTTTTATTCATTGTCTTCTTCTGTCAAGAATTTGTCTATTGTTTTTTCTAATTCGTCTAATCTCAGAGTGTAATCCTCTTCGTAAACGCATGTCAATGTAGAAATAAAGAACTTATCATTATCTGTTCTCAATTCAATCTCCATGTATTCCTCGTAATAGCTATCGTATTTAATCGCTATCGAAAAGGAGTTCATGCAATCAGGGTTAAATCTTCTCTGCAAGGCTTGCGCCCTCGTAAAGGCATTTCTAAATTCATCCGTCATGGCTTGATATTTTGAGTAAGCATTTTCTTGTTCTTTGCCATAGCATCATGGAAGCCTATATCGTATCTGTCGGTTTGCTCCAGCTCATAGTTCCTCTTTATGAGCTCACTTGTCTGATACGAACTCTTTGCTAGCTGAAGTTTAAAATAGATAAACTCAACGAACATTAACATAAAACAAAGGATAAAACCGATAATCACCGCTACCTTTGTGTTCTCTTTACAGAACTTTACAATACACTTAGCAAGCCAGCATGTTGTACTAACTATGCCTACAAGTACAAGGTAAGGAATTCTTAGCAGAACCTTGCATAACATACCCATAGTACTCTTCGTATAAGATGCGAAATCCGTACTTGTAAAAATTAACTTTAACTTATTCATATTTTAGCCTATTTAATGTTTATCAAAAGTCTCTTATTTACGAACCACAATAAATCAATACCATTCATCATGCAATATCCGCAAAGCATGCCAATCAAGATTATAATCTTCTTGAACACTCGGTAATGTGTCATTTCAATCTTCAGCATAGACATCATTAAGTCTTCAAAGGAACGGTCTCTCATTGAATCTGGGTCTAGTCTCAACGATTTGACATTCATCTTGTACTTATTGGCCATTGAGAATAATGTAATAGCAAACTCAGCTAATTTGTCCTCTAGAGTTCCGGCAACGAGTTTAGAATATATTTCTATCGTGCCACGTCCGTTAACATTTTCATATTCCCAACGCTTGGCATTGAAACGACCTTCGTATTTGCGCATTTCTACAATAGCATCAATTACGTTGAATGTTTCTGCTCTTTGGGTCTGGCTAGCAACATCAAAGTTGCAAGCCTCTATAATCTGTTCAATTTCTGCAATCTCCATTTTTTTATACTATTGAATCTAAGTCGAAATCATTAGAAGGAATGAAAGCCACATGGTCTTTCTCCCTAGTCATCGTTCTCTCTCCTGTTCGCACGCAATTGATTTGCTTGGGATTTTTGTGTCGTACCACAAAAGTTCCAAAGCTACGTATCGTCACTCTGTCTCTATTACGTAACGACTGCTTTGTGAGGTCTATAAAAAAATTCACAATGGCTTGAACATCATCCTTGCGAAACTTCTTGCCGTTTACATCTCTAAGGTTTTTAATGATTGCCTTGACTATTTCTTCTTTCTTCATATTCTCTAAGTTTTTTGTTTCCTAAATTTTTTATCAAATCATAAGGGTCTATATCATATTTCTTGATAAAGCATTCTCTCAGTTTGCATAGAGCATTGAAATCTGCATTTGTCGTATTCTTGACTATCATGTAAGCCGAGTCTAATCTAGTATCAGCTTTAGGAGCTTTAACCCGAAAAAGCTTGTTGCCTTTCTCGTCTTCGATAAGTTCTATATTAACTTCCTCGCCCTTAGCTTTTTTTATTGCCGCCCATTCTTCATAAGTGATGGCATTTTGCTTGATAGCCTCATCTTCTTTAGCCTCTTTCTCTTTCTGTATATTTGCCTCTACTGCTTTTATGGCATCTATACGATGGGAACAGAAAGTATTCAAGCTCTTTGTTATAACTTGCGGATTTGGCTTCTTGTAGAATTTTTCAAACTTTCCGGCAATAAACATCTTGAAGAACGTAATCAGCTCGTTCAGATTAAGGAAATAATACTCATCCTTTATAGCATTTGCAGTCATTATCTTGATATTATCAGTAACCTCATTATTTACAAAGCCACAAATACCATAGACATCAGAAACCCATGCTACAAGCCATGTTATTGCACTTCCTTCTCCATAACACAAGTCAAGATAGGTAAGTGTTGGTGCGTTGCTTTTAAAAGCTTTTCCGATAGGCATCTTACCACCTGCTTGGCTTGATGGAGAGAAAGACATTAGAACGTTATCGAACGTTCCGTACTCATTGAATATTCGTTGCTTTTCTCTGTTGATTGAGACGCTGCACGAGGTTGGCTGACTCTTGATAATAGCCTTGCTCTGCGTCTTTATTAGTTCCTTGCTTTCTGTCATCATAATTTCCTTCCAATACTTTAACAAAATTATTCGGTCTCATAATCCAATCAAAACTTGCCATCCATCCGTGACTACCATTAAGAAATCCAGATGCGGCTGCTTTATCAATTACAAGTTTCATTTGCTCACTCCCATATTCTTTAAGCCGTGAATTAATCATTGACTTTCTCTTCGATGTCAGGGCATGAACTAGAGGCATTCCTCTTCCAGCGATAACCTTATTGAAATATTCGCACACCTTTTTTGCTTTATCATCCACTTGTGTTACACTAGGGACGTTATTCAATGCTATTCGTTCAGGTTCATTCTTGTGTGGTTTAGATTCTTCACCTTCAGCAAATTCTATGTTGTCTTCATGCTTCCAAATAAAGACTTTTCCGTTTCCGATAGATACCATTTGTTTCTCAAACAGTCCATCAATAGCTTTTTTTGTCTTGGCTACCGACATACCTATCTTATCCGATAATTCCTTGTTGCTCCCATACACATATCCGTCTTTGTCAGCATTAAATGACAGACGGACGAAAGCGACCAATTCATCTGCATCCAAGCTACATGCTTTTTCGTCTAATTTTACTACCATATCTTAAAAAAATGCATTTGTTAATTGTTTATTTCCACTCATTATAACCCACTTCCCTCTGCCGTTTTGGTCTAGCAATTTCAAGTCTTCAACTTTTCCGAATCTATCATAAGTACCGCAAAGGTCAACAAACCAAGGCTGCTTTCCTTTTGATAGTCTAAGAAGTCTTCCTACAACTTGATAGTATTGCGCTAAAGAGCGTGTTGGCTTTGCATACACTACAGTATCTAACTCCGGATAGTCAAAGCCTACGACCAAGATTTGGCTATTTACCAGTACCTTAGTCTGCCCATTGCGGAAACGCTCGATGATAGCCTCACGTTCTTTAGGTGGTGTCTCTCCGCAGACCATTTCGCAGTTAGGTATGGAATAGGTTAGCATCTGAGCTTCTTTAACGAACTTGGTAAAAACCAAGATGCCTTTACGTTGTCCACCTCGTTTCGGATTAAGTAATCTATTGACAACACTAACTAGCCATCCGTACAAATCTACACGTTCATATTCTTGCTTGACACTTTGGTCAGTGTAATCACGGCAAGTTGAATTGAGCTGCAAGTTTCCTTCGTTCCATTGTGGCGGTGGACAAGAGTAATAGTTTGGCAGACAGATATATCCGTTCTTAGCCATATCCTCAACTTGAACATAGTAAATAAGCTCCTTGAAAATCTTGTCTCGACTTCTTGTCAGAAACTTCAGTATGCTACCATAGTTCTGATAGGAATACAAACGGAAAGGTGTTGCGGTTAAGCCTATGACCTTACTCTTTAATTTATCAAGAAACTCCTTATACATGCCGGATTCAGGTTTCACTAAATGAACCTCATCAATCAATATGTACTTGAAGTCAGTAAACAATTCGGGATGTCCTTTCACACTACCAATTGTAGCAAAAGTAACATCGCTGATTTCCTTTGATTTAAAGCTAGCGGAATAGATGCTGGCATTATCAAATCCATAAGAACAATACTTCTTGTAGTTTTGTTCCAAAATTTCCTTAGTAGGAGAGAATACAAGCACTTTATCCTTGAGTCTAGCAGCTATATCTGCCAAAATCAAAGATTTGCCCGATGCAGTAGGAAGCACCTCCAGAGCGTTCCAATTTTTCTTTTCATCCAAGAAAAACTCAACAGCCTTCTTGCTTGCCTCTTCTTGATATGGTCTTAATTTAAACTTCATTTCACAAATAATATGAAATCACTTTTGTTACTATATAGGAATGCACAAGTCTTATGCATAACAAAAGCCAATAGAAAAATGACCTTACAGTTTTTATGGTGTGTCTCACCAAGACGATTGCAAAGGTACGAAGAATAATTCAATAATGCAAGCAATTTAGTGTTTATTATTAATACAGTAACATTATTTAAGCCTTATTGATTATCTCTTTCTTCATTCATTTTCAGAATTAGAGCCGCATAGTATTTATAGAGTTCCTGTAATTCAAACACAGACCAATTCTTTGCTTGATGTTTCATTACCTCCAGCAAATCAACTTGTTGCTCTCCGAGCCGCTTAACTTCTTCCATATCTAAAGGAACATGAGGATGCTTTTGCAAATAAGCCAATTTTCCAAGCTTCATTACTAAATTCTTTCTATAACCGATAAGATGGTCAGAAGAGAATCTGTTACATCGTTTGCATTCCGCATTCTGATTACGTGTATCAAAGCGCAAGCTCATATGAGTTCGTCCGCAATAATGCCCATTATCGGCTTGGTCGATTGGTAATATTCGTCCACAACTGATGCATCTAAAGTACTTATAGTGAAACTCTCTAGAGTCTCTCATGCGGATATAAACCGACATAAGCCTATCTAGCTTATCAACCCACTTTTGCTTCTCGCTCCTTTGGCGTTTAGGCTTTTTTCCTCCTTTGTTGAATCTATCATAATATCCCATAACTTTATTCTTTGTTAAATCTAGAATCGTATTTCCATCTAAAATCACCACAATAGTAGCCTTTTACGCAAGCCCTCGTAATGTTCCTACGGATAAGTCCTAGTTTCCTTGCGGCATCAGCTGCCGATTTATACCAATGAACCTGCTCTCCATATTCGTCAATAGCTATTACTGGTCTTGAATTCCATCCGGCTAATTTCGGATTTCCTTTTCCTTGGTACATTTCTAGCTTCTTACGCATTAACTTTTGCGTTTCTTTGGATATGCCCATTTCGTCCCAAGACTTGCCTCTATTCCACGGCTTGTGCCCTTTAGAATAATGCCCATGACGATTTGTTTCAGGTGGAATATACAATTCGTGATCTCCTTTGCTCTGAATATTTTCTAAAATATAATCTCTTTCCATAGTTGCTGCTGTGGGGGTCGAACCCACAACCTTTTTCCGTGATAGGAAAACGTTCAGCCATTGAACTAAGCAGCACCACCCCATAGGGGGATTTCAAACTAATTAAATATTAAGAAAAATGAAAAGCCTTACTCCTTAGGTTTGCCGATATGCAAGAATACATCCATGATTGATGTTTCCTTAAGGCTTGTAATATCGTAATCAATTATAGTCTTACCCATAATCTCATCAACATTCTTGCGAGCCTTCTCAATGGTATTACCCTGCACAAGATAACGAACCTTGGTTTTCTTCTCCTTGTTTGATTTTTCATCAATAGTAAACATGTTAATACTGCAATCGTAGTATTTATCCTCACTATCAACTTCTGAAAGGAACAACTCAGAGAAACCAGCTTTCTTCATAGTGACAATCTCCATATCACCATTTGTGTAAACTGCCATTTCTTCGGTAGTCTTTGCCTCGCATTCTGACCAAGACAAGGCATCTACAACATATTGTTCAGTAGTCTTGGCATTCGTTCCGTCTTCTAGTGTCTTCTCATAACGAACACCTACAATAAAATACTTTCCTGTTAATGATTTCATATTCTTTATTTTTTTATGTTAGAGAATGTGGTATCGGTGAGGTTTGAACTCACGACCTAATGTTTAGGAAACATTTGCTCTATCCAACTGAGCTACGACACCAAACATCCTATAAAAACTCTTTATTTAATTCTGCTTGCCTCTCCACCTGCGTCTGCCATACCATATAAGCATGGTCTTGCGGAGTCGGTATGTATAATCCTCTTTCCATAGAGCAATGATGAAGCCATCGGTCTATACATAAAGACATTTCTTCTTTGTCAAGGTCTGGTATGTGCCTCCAATATTGGAAGGTCTTGCCTTGCTTATTCTCACGCTCCCTAAGAAAAATATCCTTGTTTACACGTTTGAACTCTTGTTCGATATAGTCCTTGGTATATCCCTCTTCTATAGCTACATAAGTGATTGTTACCCACAGATAAGCATTCTGCTGGATTGTCCTAGATTGTTGTCTCTCTTTAAGGTCAACAACAAAGAACTTCTCATTATAATAATCACCTTGTAGTTTCTTGGCTTTGGCTATCATTGCCTTGGCTCGTTCCTCGAACTTTTCAAGCTCTACCGGATTTAACATATTGTAAACCATATTCAACTAGAATGAAAGGTGGAGAAACTTAATTCTCCACCATAATAAGTTTAAAATGGTGCATCAGATGCGCTATTGCCACTTGGCTGCGCTGGTGGCATTGGGGCTGCACCTGCGGCTGGAGCTTGTGGTGGAAAAGGATTGTTAGCGGCAGCTTGCATTCCACCTTGTGGCGCATTGTTTTGTGCTTCTATCTTTTGCATCTTGTAGCCTCGAACCGATGTAAACCAATCTGTTGTACCATCCTTCTTCGTTCCTTGATATGATTCAACGTCAAAGAATACTTCAGCAATATCCCCGACATTAAAACCATCCGGAACATGTACATTCTTACCACTGAATTCAAAGATGATGCGCTTTTCGTAGCCACGTTCACCTGTCAAACCATCGAAACGTGTTGCATCAAGCATCAAACGTCTCTTTTCAAATGGTTCTTTACCTTGTCTCTGAATAGATTGAATGCCTTCGATAGCAACAATCTTACCCTTATAACTATTTGCCATAACTTAAAATATTTAATAAAACAATAAATTATCCAACTCGTTTCAAGGTCAAACTAGGCTTTACCTTAGTTACCTTTTTGTACTTTTTTAATAGATGGTTGTAAGCCTCTTCATCATCCGCATCAAAAGCCTTCGTGTCTAACGTAACTCTCTCAGAAGCGGACTTCAAAGAATAAGTGTAAATTGAAGTTTTATAAGATGTAAGGTTGTCATTTGACATACCATCAAAGATAGCTGCCTTCAACTCTTTCTCCTGTTCTTGCAATTTAGCAATGCGCTCTTGAACGTCCATGAGTGCGATTTCGTTATCTATAATATAATAAGGTGTCTTTGCATCATCACTATACAAACGACCTTCTTTCTCGCATCGGAACAATTCTTTAACATCACTCGCTGGTCTTGGCTTGCCTAATGGGATGAGTTTACAGATTGTTCCACGCTTCTCGTCATCACGCAACCACATACAACAGATACGTGTAACCTTCAGATGAGGATTCAATGTTTCGAAACCGAACTTATACATTGAGTTCTGCCAACGTACATACTCCTTATTAACGGAATAAGTACCTTTAATATCCCAAATCTCAACCTCATTGTCCGGTGCATCAACATTGTGCATCACTAAGTCGATTGCACTTGCATGGTCTTCTCCGATACGAAGGACATATTCGCTGCCAATAATCTCATATCCGTTCTCTTTGATATAAGCAACAAAAGCTTTAACGCTCTCCGAGGCTGGCTCAATACCCAATGAAGCAAACAACTCAACCTGCTCGTGGATAATAGTGCCTTTTTCGGCAGCTTTTTTCAATACTTCTTCGCTTACGTTAGAGTACATGTTGGGGAATACATACTGATGAAGCATACCTGTAATACCACTCAATTCACGACCATCATAAAAGTACTGGTGTGTGGAGTCCTCATAAAGGACTCCGCTGTTATTCAATTGTATCATACTAATCTGGATTTAAATTGTGTCAACTTAGCTAAGAACTCCGCATTCTTTTGATATTCGGGATAAGCATCATAAACAGCTTTTAAATCCTTTTTGCTCTGTGCGAGTTCCATCTTTCGTAATGCACATTTTCGTTTAAACTCTTCGGACTTCTGAAGGTCTGGGAATCCGTTCCAAACTCTATCTACGTCCTCCCAAATTTGAGCCTGTTGCAATTGTGGATAAGCATATTGTTTTTGCTCATTAAGATTTTCGTCTTTTTCCTCCTCACTCTTTGGAGCTGGTTCAGAGCAACCATATACTTCTTTCTGTTTATTCATCCATTCAAGAACATCTTGTTCTGTCATGCCGCAATACCAACGTACAATGTTATTCTCATCTTGAATAATAAGTTTGGTAATACATCTGTTTGTATAACCTACATATCCAACATGGAAAATTGTCTTCAACTTTCCGCTTTGAGAATATTCGGTATTTCGGTTGAGGTTGATGAATATCTTCTTGGGAGCAGTATACAATTCTCGACCGATACCTAAACAAGAGCATGCACGTTTGAAAGAATCACTTGCTTGACCTTTAACGGCTTCAGTGTTACTTGGCGTACCAACATCTTGTTTTTCTATCCAACCGATACCTTCTTTATAAACGGAAACCGTGCAAAAGAGGTTCTGACCAATAAGCTCATGCTTACGTTTCCAACCATAGATGCCGAACTTCTCATCTAATCGTCTCATGTCACATCTTGCGTCCTTGTAAAGCAACAAGGAACACCAATCCGGTGACTTCTGATTACCACCTTGACCGACACGGACTTCTATCTCATCCGCATCAAGGAGGCGAAACTCATAATCCTTAATTTCTTCGTTCTGCCCTTCTACAGGCTTCGCTGTCTTATTCTCTGCCATAGTCGTATATTTTAAATAATCATTTTCTTAATCTGACAAGAAACAACAAGTTCATTGATTTCTTTTAGAGAATAATATCTAGGTGAGTTTTTACTATCACCTACATATTCTTTCATTAACCTGTTCTTGACCCATTTGTCAATCATCTGCTTTTCGAATCCTTTTGATACAAGATAGCATTCGGCATCCTTTCTGCGTATCCTGTCGGAACGCAAGCCCATTTCAAATTGGGCATCCATCCGTCCAGCTTGAAATGCTACAGATACTAATTGCTTAATCTCGCTTAATGACATATTCTTTCTACAGTTTTTATGGTGTGTCTCACCTTTTATGTAATATTACAAAAAATATATTAAATTTCTTGCAAGTTACGATATATTTATGTATATTTGCAACATATTTAATGTTTACGAGTGCAAAGATAAGAAAAGTATCGCAAATATGCAAACAAAATAGTGTTTAAAAGTACATTATTAACCTTTATTATCTTTAAACTTTAAATGTTTACATAAATTAAGTTACACATACGCTTACTGCGTATAAAATTTTTAGGTTATGAATAGTGCATACGAAAGACTGAAGGCTGTAATCACTGCTTTGGGTTACACTTCAAATGAAAAATTCGAGGATACCGTAGGCTTAGGACATGGCTTCGTAAGCCGTATAACTAATCGTGTATCTTCCAAAAGCTTGCAAGCTATAACGAGAAAATTTCCGCAGGTAAATCCAAGTTATATTAGGACTGGAATGGGGGAAATGTTCATCTCTTCACCTATAAAGGTAAGCGAAAACGAAAACGCAAAGACTAGACTGCGTGAGTATCTTAAATATAAAGGAATTACCAAACGTGAATTTTGCGACAAAGCTGATGTGGCCTCTAACTTTCCAATTATAGGGAAGAATGGTGTGTTCACGGCAAGGGTATCTTATAGAGTAAATTCTAAATTCCCAGATCTTAATATGGATTGGCTAGCTAATGGAGCAGGTGAAATGTTGCAGCCGGAGGCTAATATTGAAAAGTTCAACAACTATAAAAGCAGAATTGCGCCATTCTGTACAGAGATGGGAATTAGTACGACTTTCTTCTTGCGGAAGTGTAAGAGCTATACCAGTGCGATTAACAGATTGCCGGATATGCCTAGCGAAACATTCTTGAAGAATATCTCTTTGGCTTATCCTCAGCTAAATTTGATTTGGCTTAAGACCGGAGAAGGAAAGATGTTTAACGATGACATCAAGTCGAATATCAATTCAAGCGTCAGCTTTGTTCCTCTTGTTCCACAGATGGCTTATGCAGGTTATCTTAGCGGATATGCAGATGATGTATATATATCATCGCTCCCTACAATCCCTATTGTAAAGGAAGATAAAGAAAAGTACGTAGCATTCGAGGTAAGCGGTGATTCTATGGATGATGGCTCGTCTAGAGCTTATCAGAATGGAGACATCGTTATATGTAAAGTCTGCCCTGATTACATGGTCAAGAACAATGGACTTCATATAGACGGAAAGGAATATATAATAGTTCACAAAGAAGGTATTCTGTTGAAGCGCATCATTGACTTGGATATGAATAATGGAAAGCTTATATTGCGTTCCTTTAATCCAACCTATCGTGATTTAGAGTTAGATTTAACAGATGTGAAGCAGCTCTTAGTTGTGGAATATCAGCAGAAAAAGAAAAGATAATGTAAAGTATATTTGTATATTCTGTGGAGTAGGCTTGTATAAAATGTCGCAAAATTGCCGCAAAATGATTATTCGCCTGTAGTGTAAGTCGCTATTGTTTAGGTGTTTTATTGGCGTTCCGTATAACAGCCTTCTAAGCTGTGGGTCTTGGGTTCGAACCCCAACGGAATCACTATAATAGGCAAAATGAAACTTATTTGTACAAAATAGCGTGAGAGAACAATAGTAGTAAGTTGCTTATTCATAGGTGCTTATCTCTGTTGTTCTTTTTTTTGTTTTTAAATATATTTTATCACTTATTCCTCTTTTATGTACTCTTTTTGTAAATAGCTGTTAGTCAATATGTTATGAATTTGACGTATTGAGAAATCATCCATGTCTGTTACAAATGTGTTATCAAAAAGCGCTGATGTCAGCTCTCGAATAAACACTACCATGTGAAGTGATAACGTTTTACAGCCGCCCGGTGCAAGTCCATAGGAGGTGATCATCGTGATAAGTACCTCGGTGCCTGTTTCCCTGATGAAGGTCTCCCTTCGGTTGCGGATGCGGTTGTCCTCTTCTTCTGTAATAACGTAAGGGACGCTGGATTATTGCATCGTCTTGATAAGTGATAAAATCAATATATTCTGACATGTTTCTTTCTTTTTGCATAAATAACATTAAAAATCATACTTCTTATAAATGATTAGTGGCGATTTTCATCTTTTTTTTGTATTTTTGCTATTCAATGTTGTAGAACGTCAATACAAAAGAAACGGAAAAGATATGGATGAGAATAATGTGCCTGACATGCGTCCGACATTCGAAGAAATTCGGAAAGTGGATGATAACGGGAAAGAATACTGGAGTTCACGCGAACTTTGTAATGCGATGGGCTATTCGGGATATTGGAAATTCCAGAATGTAATAGACAAAGCAATCAAGGTTGCCAGTGAAAAAGGTATGGATATAGATGACCATTTCAACCACGTGGTTGAAATGGTTAAGCTGGGTAGTGGATCGTTTCGCAAGGTCGAAGCTTTCCATCTATCCCGTATGGCCTGTATGATTATTTCTGAGAATGCTGATTCAAGGAAGTTATTGGTGAAGCAGGCAAGAGCCTATTTTTCTCAATCCGTATCTACAACCGAACTTATGCGGAACTCACTGGAATCCAATATCTTACTGTATAAAACTGCACAGGGTGAGACTCGCATTGAAGTGATTTTCAACAACGAAACTTTTTGGATGTCACAGAAAAAGATGGCTGCTTTGTTTGGTGTTGACGTAAGAACAATCAGCTATCATATTGGGCAGATTTACGAGACTGGAGAATTGGATAAAATGGCAACTATCCGAAAAATTGGGATAGTTCAACTGGAAGGAGAGCGTGATGTTGAGCGTGCTCCATTGTTCTACAATCTTGATGTTATCATCGCTGTTGGTTATCGAGTGAACAGCTATCAGGCAACCCAATTCCGTATATGGGCAACCTCTGTATTGAAGGAGTTCATCATTAAGGGTTATGTCTTGGATGATGAACGTCTGAAACAAGGTAAGCACTT
>OQWI01000032.1_pt1 | contig 62918 bp, 63 predicted proteins | sample 1691551 | NCBI WGS metagenome assembly OQWI01 (sample SAMN03418259, study PRJEB22391) | human gut metagenome | biome: human-gut; feature: organic feature; material: feces | host: Homo sapiens | place: Tanzania | collected 2013-01
AAAATTTAGGTCAACCCTTTTTAAAGGGTTGCGGGTTTGGGCAGAGCCCATAAAACATTAAAAACACACTGATTTTTAATAAAAACAAATGGTTGAATTTATATCATAGGATAAATAAACCTTAGATTGTTCAAGACCTTAAAAGCCGCCGTTATTTTTTACATAGGTATATTAAATTTCAAGCATTACAAAGCTTTGTGCCGACATTTTTACCTTATTGTCAGCAACCTCTGTTGTACCGATTTCATATACTTTTTTAGCGCCCTTAGCATTGATTTCGATTTCGCTGTCTTTGCCGAGTGGGTTAAAGAGCATGACAAACTTGCCTCTCTTGTAGCCAAACGGGAACTTGCCTGCCTCGAAAATCATTTCAAAATCGCCGTTGCCGTGAAGGTCATCGTTTGCATGACGAAGTGCAATAATATCTGTAACAACCTTGTAAATGCTGTCGGGATTGTTCTGCTGATTTTCAACAGTCGGTGCGTTTTCGTCAGTATCAACAGGGAGGTAAGGTGTATCGCTTGCAGAAAAGCCGAGGTTTTTGCCGCTGTTCCACTGCATTGGTGTACGAGAACCTGTACGGCTGAATCCGCCCTCTTTACTTACGAGGTTTTCCTGATATTTCATACCGATTTCGTCACCGTAGTAAAGGAACGGAACACCCGGCATTGTGAAAATCATTGCGTATGCAAGTTTAATTGCATCCATACCAAAGTAGTGAGTCATTCTCGGCATATCATGGTTATTTGTCATAAAACTGATGTAGCCGTTATTCTTTGAAAGCTCATAAGCAGGGAGATATTCGTCTGTAAAGTTCTTAATATCGCCCTTGCCGTTTGGATTGAAAATACCCTTATTGCCCTCATCGTCACCGTAACGGAAAAGTCTGCTGTAACCGTTGCCGTAATGGTCAAGGTAAAAGTCCATATGGAAACCTGCGTTGTTGATTGCTCTTTCAGGATTGCACCATTCGGCTACCATTGCAGCCTCAGGATAATCTTTGTCGAGCATTTCACGGATACCACGCCAGATTTTTGCTGTTGCTACCTTTTCGTCATCGTTCTTTACGAGTGAGTCTGCCATATCTACTCTGAAACCGTCTGCGCCCTTATCAAGCCAGAAACGCATAATGTCCTTGATTGCCTCTACTGTAGCAAGGCAGTCCGGATGGTCGCACGGCAGCTGCCACTCCGGATGTGTGATTTCGTGAAAACCGTAGTTGAGAGCAGGCTGTGAGCTGAAATAGTTTACCAAATAGTTACCGTCACGCTCGCAGATACCGCACATCATTCTGTACTGCGGCGGTGCGTCCCATACTGATTTTGTAAAGATATAACGGTTTGTATACTCACTTTTTTGAGCTTTTTTAGACTCTAAAAACCAAGGGTGAGTGTCCGATGTGTGGCCGGGAACGAGGTCAAGGAGAATTTTCATTCCTTTTTTGTGAGCCTCGTCAAAAAGTCTTACAAGGTCATCGTTTGTGCCGTAGCGGGGAGCAACCTTTTTGTAGTCACGAACATCATAACCTGCGTCCATAAACGGTGAATCGTAAACGGGGTTGAGCCAGATTGCGTTACAGCCGAGCCCTTTTACATAGTCGAGTTTTTCGATGATACCGTTAATATCACCGATACCGTCACCGTTGGTGTCATAAAAGCTTTGCGGGTAAATTTCATAGAAAACCGAATCGTTGAGCCATTGTGGCATAGAAAACATCCTTTCTTTTGTTAATTTTTATTATTACAATAACATAGTAACATTATTGAGGATTTTTGACAAGCATATTATGCGTTTTAACAAAAATATTACTATAATTTGCTTAGTATATTTCCAAAAATAATTACTTGCAGGAAACGGCTTTTCATCATAATATATATAAGAATAATTTTGCGGCAAAGCACAATGTGAGGAGGGAGATTTTTTGACGATTGATAAAATAAAAAGCAATAAAATACTGATAACTCTCTGCGATGAAGATATGCGAGATTTTTCGCTTGATTATGATACTTTAAGCCTGTATGACAGCCATTCCAGAAAGATACTTATGCGAATTTTGCAGATAGCCTGTTTTAAAACAGATATAGAAATAAAAGATAAACGAATGATTGTGGAGGCGCTTCCGACTGTTGACGGTTGTATGCTGCTGCTGACGGTTGAGGATAAAAAAAGGAAAAAATACAGACTGCAAAACGGTAAAAAATGCAGCTGCTACGATGTGGGCAACAGCAAGAATTTTCTTGATGTAATTCAGTTGCTTTACAAACAGAATGTGTGCTGCAACAAAAATTCTGCCTATGAAAAAGACGGAGTTTACTACCTTATTTTTGATTATCCGGCAGTACCAAAAAGATTTAAGCGTATTTTGCACGAATACGGTGTACGGTGCGGCGATAATATTTTTGCCGCAAATCTGCGGGAAAATGCACAAGAAATCTGTCGTTCAAACGCAATTGCCGTTATTGGAAAATGTTTGTAAAATTATACTATGCATACCTGCTAAACAAAATCACTCAAACAAAAAAGCAAGCGCAATCGTCTGCAACACGATTGCGCTTTTGTGATGTTTAAAGTCCCCAGACTGCCATAACTGCGTTGTAGTAATCTTCCGAAAGCTGTTCTTTTAAGATTGACTTATCCTCATCACAGTTTGTGTAAGCGTTGCGAACATTGCCGCCGACCTGCATTTCTGTGCCGTCGATAACGACAAACTTCTGTCTTAATACGCTTACACTGTCTTTTGTGAGCATATCGAGTGTAATTCTTTCTTTGATTTCCATAGTAATTCGCTCCTTATATGATTATGTATGTAATAATGAAATTCATTTTTTCGCCCTCTGCAAAATTATCGGACGGTGAACTTATGTAAATCCACGAACCGTCTATTTTCACATTACGCAATTTATTTGCTGTTGAATACACAGACCAACTTGACAACTTGCTTTCATTTTTTGCTGCATATGGTAAACCCAACATTTGAAAATAGTGTTTATCCGCCAACATACTTGTAATATTTACAGACACCGTAACCACCTTGCCGTTTTTCACATAAACGAATTTTCCCGCACTGCCCTCATAAATTGTCAGCGCCGGAGATAATTCTCCCGAACCGCTCTCAATATTTGAACTGTCATATTTGTTTGCAAGCGATTTTTCTATATCGGCTTTGTTCTGTACAACGGTCTGCCTAAGCGAATTAACACTGTTATATAACGTGCCACTTGTGATATAATTAGGGCTATTCTCCTTAGGTACAGTATCGAAGGGCATTTTATTAAGTTTGCCCCTTAGTGCCTTATCCAGATATGTTTTATCGTAAGCATCGGTAATTCCGTAACCGGCAAGAGTATCCGCCTTATCCGCTTTTAAATTAAGCTTTGTATCGATACTGCTTTTAAGGTTTTGTATCTTATCATCAACATCATCATAATTATAATAATAGTTTTCAAGATATGCAACACTCGGATAGCTCTCTTCCGTAACATCAGCCTTAAGCGTAACCTTATTTGCTTTTTCTTCTTTAAGAGTAATGTCGCTGTCGGCAATAACTTTTATATTGTTTTCAATCTGCTTATTTTGCTCTGCAATTTTATCCCAACATTTTTTTGCCTCATCTCTCAATGCAAGCGTTTCGCTGTTTGGATTGGTGAATCCCTTGTCCTCAATCGGTATGGATTCTCCCGCAAACAATCTTACAATATCGGTCTGCAAAGTGGTTTCCTCCTCTCTTAATTCAAGCTGAACCTCAACCCAGCCGTGACAGAAAATATCGTTTTCCCCGATTTTCCACATTATATATGTGCTGTTGTTAACAGTTTTTACGGTTTGCGGTACAACCGTGTTTACACTGCCGTCTTTAAATCTTAAATGAATTGCGGCAATTGTATTTTTGCCGACAAAATCATTCACCGTAAATTCAACTTTACTCACAAGGTTTTCGCCCACAATCCCCGCATTATCTTCTGCGGCAATACCCTCGTACTTTTCTTTGTTAAAAATAATCAAATTATTCACCTCCAACTATGCATAAAAAAATCCTAAAAGTTGCACTAATTGCAACAATTTTTCAAAAAATAAATTTTGAATTGACTATAAAGCCAAAATAAAGTAAAATTATAAATGATATATTATATGTAATGAGATGATTTTTTGAACATCCATAAAATACAGACTGTTGCAAAGAAAGCGCTTGCGGCTGCTTTGCCTTTGGCGCTATGTTTTTCAATTGCCGGCTGCTCTCTTAAATTTAAGCTTTTCGACAATTCTGATTTTAAGCCGACAAGCGAAAGTGAAGCGCTTTTGTCAGAGATACCGGAGCCGAAGCAAACATCGTACAGCTATTCGGCAATAACAAACGAACACATTAAAAATCTTTACGCACAAATTGAAAACGAATGTCAAAAACCCGTTCCCGCAGAAATACAATGTACGGGCACGCTTACGCAAAAAGATATTTACGAGGCAATAATAGCTTTTAAAAACGACCATCCCGATATATTCTGGATAAAAAACACATTTTCTTACTACGATTACGACGGTTCAACATATGTAGAACTTTTCTATATTTCTTCAGGCACAACGCTTGAAACGCAAAAAGAAAAATTTAACGAGGCGCTCAACAACTTTGTAAACAACGCAACTATGTATTCTTCGGAGTATGAGCGTGAAAAGTATGTCAACGATTATATTATTTCAAATTGCGTATATGATGACGAGGCTGCCTACAACAATAAAACACAAGGAAATGTCAGTACCGCCTACGGAGTTCTTGTTGACGGTAAAGCCATATGTGAAGGATATGCCAGGGCATTTCAGCTTTTGTGCAACAAGCTCGGCATTGAATGTGTAAGTATTGCGGGAATGACCGGTGATGTCGGACACGAATGGAACTGCGCAAAAATTGACGGTAATTGGTATCAGGTCGATGTAACATGGAACGACTCGCAAGATGATTTTTCCAACTACTACTACTTTAATCTTACAGACGAGCAAATGTATTCCTCGCACAGGGCAGATGACCTTTTTGATGAAATAGAACCCGATAATTATAATAACGACGAAAACCTTATCGGCAACCTCTATGTGCCCGAATGTAATTCTACCGAGTACAATTATTATAATCAAACTGCACCTATCCTCTATGCGTTTGATGAAGAAAATGACAATACAATTTCAAATGCACTTGCAAATTCCGCCGTAAACGGTGACAATTATTTCAACATAATTGTTGATGACAGTCTTGACTTTGAAGACGCTTATTCAACACTTGTACAAGACGGTTATGTAGTAAACTACATTGAAAGCGCCAACAATATGCTTTGGGGAGAAGTCGAGCTTGACACCTCAAGCTATGCATATAAAAACGATACCCTGCGTGTTATTACCATAGTGTTAAACTATATTAATTAAATAAATCATTCTGTTGCAAAAGGAGAGAAAAATATGAAATATGATGTTAAAGCCTTTGAGCTTTTGTCAAACGAAGAAATTGCAGACGGAATTTTTGATATGCGTGTAAAAAATGACGAGCTTGCACCGCTTGCAAAATGCGGTCAGTTTGCCCATGTATATGTTCCGTCAAAAACTCTGCGCAGACCTATTTCGGTGTGTGACAGCGAAAACGGCGTACTCCGCCTTGTTTATCAGGTAAAGGGCGAGGGCACAAAGATTATGTCCGAAATGAAAAAGGGTGAAGCTGTAGATATTCTTGCTCCGCTTGGCAACGGCTTTAGTATTGAAAAAGGCAAGCGCTACTGCCTTATCGGCGGCGGCATCGGTGTTCCTCCTATGCTCTATACAGCAAAGCAAACCGAAAATCCGCTTGTTATCACGGGTTTCCGTAACAAAGACCTTATTATATTACAAGATGATTTTAAAAATGCAGGTGCCGAGCTTGTACTTACAACAGACGACGGCAGTGCAGGCGTGCATGGCTTTGTAACAGATGTCCTCAAAGAAAAAATCAACGAGGTTGACGAGGTTTGCGCCTGCGGCCCTACTCCAATGCTCAAGGCTATTGCACAGGTTTGCAAGGAATTTAACAAGCCTTGTCAGATTTCACTTGAAGAAAGAATGGCTTGCGGAATCGGCGCTTGTCTTGTCTGCGCCGTTAAGGTACGCAAGAACGGTGAAGAAATTATGCAGCATGTCTGCAAAAACGGACCTGTATTCAACGCAGAGGAGGTTGTATTTTAATGGCTGATTTATCTGTAAAAATTGCCGGAGTAGAGTTTTCAAATCCACTTATCGCCGCTTCGGGCACATTTGGATTTGGTAAGGAGTACGGCGAATTTTATCCGCTTTCAAAACTTGGCGGTATTTCGTGCAAGGGAATTACCTTAAAAAGGCGTGACGGCAACCCACCGCCACGAATCGCAGAAACTCCGTCGGGTATTTTAAATGCCGTCGGACTTCAAAATCCGGGCGTAGATGTATTTATAAACGATGATCTTCCTTGGCTTAAACAGCAAAACACAAGAGTTATCGCAAATATTGCAGGCAACACTCCCGAAGAATACTGCGAAATGGCAGAAAAACTTTCTTCAACTGATGTTGATATGATAGAAATGAATATTTCCTGCCCTAATGTAAAGAGCGGCGGCGTTCAGTTCGGTACAAGCTGTGAATCGGTAGGTTCAATTACAAGTGCGGTAAGAAAGCACTGCACAAAACCGCTTATTGTAAAGCTAAGTCCGAATGTTACTGATATTGCCGAGATTGCTAAGTCGGCAGAGGCAAACGGCGCAGACGCAATTTCAATGATTAACACACTAACAGGTATGAGAATAGACATAAACACAAAGCGCCCGATTATCCGCAACAATACAGGCGGAATGAGCGGCCCTGCAGTGTTCCCCGTTGCAGTAAGAATGGTTTGGCAGGTTTCTAATGCCGTTAAAATTCCGATTATCGGTATGGGCGGCATCAGCACATGGCAAGACGCAGTTGAAATGATGATTGCCGGCGCAAGCGCATTGCAGATTGGCACAGTGTTCTTCTCAGACCCATACGCACCGATTAAAATTGCCGAGGGAATTAACGAATACCTTGATAAAAACGGTATGAAGAGCGTTACAGAACTCACAGGCACAATCAAGCCTTGGTAATCGGTAAGGTTCTATAAAAGTTTGGTCAACCTTGACCTGAATTTTTAAATCATTTAAACGAATTTCCCCGCTAAATCATAAATCGCCTAACATAAAATTCAAAAACGAATAAAATAAAAAAAGAAATCCATAATAACCATAGCACAGGAGGTTATTATGGATTTTTTCAGAGTATTTATAACCGCACCGATCTCGCTTACAGTCCTGTTTTTGCTTGCAAAGCTGATGGGAAATAAGCAGATGTCAGAGCTTAATATGTTTGACTACATCAACGGTATTACAATAGGTTCAATCGCCGCCGAACTGGCGACAGGCGAATTTACCGATATTTACGACGGTGTAATGGCTATGGTTATTTACTCGCTTATATCAATTATGTTGACTTTCCTATCGCAAAAGTCGCTTCTTCTAAGAAGATTCATTACGGGCAAATCTATTATAATTTACGATAACGGCAAATTTTACAACAAAAACTTAAGTACCGCAAAGATAGATATAAATGAAATTTTGGTAATGTGCCGTTCAAAGGGATATTTTAATTTTGATGAGATACAAACCGTTATCCTTGAAAGCAACGGTCAGCTTTCAATTTTACCGAAAGACAAAAATCGACCGCTCACTCCCGATGATATGAAAATTACGGTTCTTCAATCCGGTGTAGAGGCGGTAGTGATACAGGACGGCAAGGTTTTGGAAAGAAATCTTAAAGCTACGGGAAATAATATTGAGTGGTTAAAAAAAGAACTCAAAAAGCAAAATATAAAAACAAGCGAAGTTTTCATTGCTTTTTGCGACAATAACAACACGCTGAAAGTACACAAAAAGGTCAAATCTAACCCGACAAACGATATTTTTGATTAATTTCTAAAAAAATGTTTAAATTTCGGAAAACTACCAATATTTTGTCACACTGTTGTCACTATTCGTATGGTATTATATATGTGTAAGATAACTACTGATAAAACTTACATTACAAAACTAATAACTCATTTTTTCATAGATATTTTCCTCTCTCTTTTTTATAAGCAATCAGCTCGACTTCGGTCGGGCTTTTGCTTTTTTTGATAATAAACAGTTATGTTCTAAATGACAGGAAAATAATTAAAAATTTTAAGTCAAGCCTTTTTAAAGGTTGACCAAACTTTTATAATTGTTTTACGAATATTCCGCTAAACCATAAATTACCCCAATTTTTAATAAAAAACATAAAAAATCAGGCAGTCAGTTTCTATAACCCCATAAGACTGACTGCCTGTTAAATTAAAATTTTAAACCTTAGCTTTACTGCGCTCTGATTTTCTGTACTTTGACGGTGTAATACCGTAGTACATCTTGAACGCTCTGTTAAAGTTAGAAATATTATTAAAACCTGATTTTCCTGCGATTTCAATAACAGGAGTATCGGTTGTTGTAAGCAAAAGTGCCGCTCTTGACAAACGAAGTTCATTAAGATAATTAATGAAAGTTGTGTTCAAAAGCTCTTTAAACAGATGCGAAATGTAATATCTGCTCAAGTTTGTGTGCTCTGCAATAATGTCGAGAGTAAGCAGATTGCAGAAATTCTCGTTGATATACTCTGTAACTCTGCGTAAAGCCCTATCCTTTTTGCCTTGTGTTTCAATATCGTAAATTTCTAACTTTCCTGACTCAAACAAATAATAGTAAAGTTCATAAAATTTACCTGTTGCCAGAAGATAAAATCCTCTCGGCTTGTCAACCTCTGCCCTAAAAGCAGATTCAAAACATTCGGAAACATTATTGTAGTAATCCTCCTCCGGCTTAAAAGAGAAAAACTTAGTACAGTTTCCGCCTACTATGCTCTTTATAATTACATTCGGAATATACTGCTGTGTAAGATTTGCGCCGTCATTAAGATTTAAAAGCATAATCTCAATATACACATTGTTGTTGTTGTCAAATCTGTGCTTCTGGTTTGGTGCGATAAAGAAAATATCGCCTTTGTTGAGCTGTTCAATACCGAGTGCGGTTTCAATTGTAATAGAACCGCTCCTGACAACACCCATCTCTACTTCGTGATGAACGCTCCATAAATCATCCACAACAAGCTCTCCGCACGAAACCCGAAAGCTTGAACTTGTAGATGTTACAGAGTTCAAAAATCTTATTGCCACTAATATTACCCCTTTTATAATATTATTTTGTTTCACAAATATAATAATACAAAAATGTTTTATTGTCAATACAATACAGAACAAAATAAAGCAAAATTATACAAATTAATCATCCGAATGTAATATTTTACTTTTTGTTATCTTTTATTATCATAATTTTTAATTAATTATACTCAATATCTTTATTACAATAAAATTTTACTATAATAAAATCTTATATTTTGTGCGTATGATTATTATTATATCAAAAAATGGCAGTGATTTTCAATAAAACAAAAATCACTGCCATAAAAACAATTTTGTATATAAAAAGCTTAAAAATCAGACATTGTCAGCTGTCATTATTATCTGCCGAATAATTATTATTTACAGAATTAAGATGTTCTTTAAATCCGTCTACCACCCTTTGCGGTGACAAGATTTTAACACCTCCGCCCAGTCCGAATACCCAGGCATAAAACTGACTGCTTATTGAAATTTTTGCGCTGAACCTGAACTGATTATCGTTTTCTTTTACAATAAAAATATCGTCACCAAACCTGTCTGCAATTACGCCTACAAGTTCGTTATTAACAAGCATTGTAACTTCAAATTCCTCTCCGCCGTACATCGAGAAAATCTTTCTTGTATATTCGGCGCCGTCAAATTTCTGTATTTCGTCATTAGGTTCACGCTTGTCTTCAAGTATTTCAACGCTTTCAATCTTATCTACTCGGTAATTCTTTATCTTATCCGCCTCGCTGTCATAACCTATCATATAATAATTTTCATCGTCCCAGCAAAGCCAAATCGGTGAAATTACATATCTCTTGCCGTCACGCCTTGCGGTTTTTACAATATTTGCACCCTGCCCTATATCCCACTTCATATACAAAAAGCTGACCTTTCGGTCATTGGAAATCGCAGTTTGCAGTGTATCGACAACATAATATATTTTTTCGTTAAGACCTTTTACCCTGTTTGTAATAAAGACATCACGCTTAAGTTCTTTTCCCTGAAAGTTACTTACAAGTCCCTCAATTTTTTCGATAAGCTCCATACTTTTTTTGCGTGTAATAAATTTTGAACTTTGAATTGCATCGACAAGCAGTTTAAGCTCCGCAAGCTCAAAATCTCTTGAAGCGACATAATACCTTGTGGTATTTGATTTGATTTTTTCAATGTCAAGTCCATACATTTGGAGAGAGCTGATATCATCGTAAAGACTTTTTCGCTCTGACTTTATATTAAATTCACTTAATGCGTCAATAATTTCAGTCGCAGTCATTCCGTGGTTATCGTCGGTTCTCTTCAGAAGAATGTCACGCAGATATAAAAGCTTAAGCTTTTGTCCCGATGATTTTGGCATAATATCCTCCGTTTATGCTGTCAGTGTTTGCGCAAACGCAATTACAAGCGGCATAGTTATGATTGAAAATACCGTAGTAACCGCCACAATACTTACCGAAAGTTCGGTATCTTTATTGTATTTTACCGCAAACATTGTAGTTGTAGCGGCAGTCGGTGCGGCAGATGCGATTACACAGGCAACCGCAAGAGTTGTTTCCACCTTGCACAAATAAAGCACAATTGCGGTTAAAACAGGTACCAAAACAAGTCTTAATCCCATTGCAACATAAACAGATACATTTGAAAAAGCTTTTTTAAGGTCTGCCTCGGAGAGGTAGTAACCTATAATCATCATCGGCAACGGTGTATTTAAGGCCGCCATATATTCAACAGGCTGACCTATCATATACGGAAGCTTTATGTTAAGCGCAAAAATAATTATCGCAATTACAACACCGATAATACCGGGGTTTGTAATCAGCTTTTTGGCAGAAATTTCTTTAATATCTCCGCTCATACATACAAGTCCGTATGTCCATACAAGAATGTTGAACACAGCTACAAACACTGCACCGTAAAACAAACCGTCATCACCGAGCACAGCCTCCTGCAACGGGAACGACATAAACGCACAGTTTGAAAAAACTGTTGCAAATCTCAACACTCTTTTTTTGCTGTCCTTACCCTTAAAAACAAGGCTTACCAAAAGTATGGTTGCAACCATAACGGCTGTTGCGCAAATCACCATAATTCCGAGTCCGCCCAAAAGTTCAGGTGTAAAATCACGCTGAAAAGCAGACACCATAACGCACGGTGTAACAAAGTACAAAACAAGGTTGTTTATATGCTTTGCGGATACATCGGTAATGATTTTTTTCTTACCGCAAGCAAAGCCCAACGAAATCAAAATAAACAGCACAAGTACCTGTTCTGCAACTACAATAAAGTTTTCAAACATTTCCTTTTCCCCCTAAAATTTAAACACATTTAAGTATAGCACAATAACTCATTTTTTCAATGCTTACGCAGTAATACAGCTGAATTTTGGAGGTATATAAAAAATTAATATCATAGAAAAATATCATTTTGTACAAAATTGTGTCGAGCATATGGTGCAAACTAACCAATGAAAAGCAAATAATTTTACAAATATGTATTATCCGCTGAAATTATTTGCTTTTATTGACTTTTTGTACTTTGAATTGTATAATATATATAAATAAAAATAGTTGTTTTTATTGTTATTTCACAGTGATTTTATGTATTTATTTATATTTTAAGAAAGAGGGATTTTACAATGGCAACAAGAAGAACTGCTACAAAATCGGCAGCTGCCAAGGATGCTAAGGTAGAAACAAAGGCTACTGCAACTGCTGTAAAAGAAACTGCTCCCGTAAAGGAAGCTCCTGTAAAGAAAACCGCACCTAAAAAGGTTGCTCCAAAGAAACCTGCTGCCGTAGTTGCCGCAGCAAAGGCTGCTAAGACAAAGGCTGAAGCCCCTGCAGAAGTTAAGGCTGAAACAAAGGTAAACTTTGTTGTTGAGTTTAACAACAAGCAGAACTCGGTAGAAGACATTATTAATAATGTTAAAGCTACATACGGTAAAGATGCAAAGGAAATTTCAATTTACCTCAAGCCTGACGAAAACAAAGCTTACTTTGTTGCCGACGGCGAAGAAGGTTCAATGGATGTATTCTTCTGCTAATTAAAAATTACTGAAATTTTAGGAGTCATACTGTTAGGTATGGCTCTTTTTTTGTTTTTTCTTTAATATTTTAGTGAATATTTAATATTTAGATTGATTTTTTACAATGCAGGCTTTATAATGAAAATTGTAATAAATCCTCGGCTCAGGCAGTAATTCCGAGGTACAAATTCATTATAAAAGGAGCAACATATTATGATTACAAAGTACACAAGCGGCAATCCCATTCGTACAGACGCAGTTGTAAAAGATTTTGCGGGAATCGACATAAATAAATTCCCCGTTGATTACAAAATCATTGACGGCAAATTCATTTTTAGCTTTGATATGCAGGACAGCGACATAGTTTTCGGTCTTGGCGAAGCGCCCAGAGGCATCAATAAGCGTGGCTGGGTATATGAGAGCTTTTGCAGTGACGATCCGTTCCATACCGAAACAAAAAGCTCACTGTATGCCGCACACAACTTCCTTATGCTCAGCGGCAGCAAGACTTTCGGTATTTTTATTGATTTCCCCGCAAAAATCCGTTGGGACATCGGTTACACAAAACCAAGCCGCACAGAAATCACTGTTGACGGTACAGATTTTGACATCTACATTATCGAAAACGAGAGCAATAAGCCGATTGACATTGTAAAGGAATTTCGTGCCGCTATCGGTCAGAGTTACATTCCGCCGTTCTGGGCATTCGGTTATCAGCAGAGCCGTTGGAGTTATCCCGACAAAGCTGCCGTTGACGGCGTAATCAAAGGTTATAATGATGCAAAGATTCCGCTCGACTGCGTATATCTTGACATTGACTATATGAAAGACTACAAGGACTTCACAGTTGACGAAGACAAATTCCCGAATTTTGCAGAATATGTAAAAGAAAAGAAGGAGCAAGGTATTCACCTTATCCCTATCATTGACGCAGGTGTAAAAAAAGAAGCAGGCTACGATGTTTACGAAGAAGGCGTTGAAAACGATTACTTCTGCAAAACCGAGGACGGCGAGATTTTTGAAGGCGGCGTATGGCCGGGTATTGTAGGTTTCCCTGACTTTATGCAGAAAGAAGTTCGTGACTGGTTCGGCGCAAAATACGACAGACTTACAGACGCAGGCATTGACGGTTTCTGGAACGATATGAACGAGCCGGCTATTTTCTACTCAACAAAGGGACTTGAAAAAGCGCTTAATAAAGCAAAATCACTTGAGGGCGAAAACCTCGACCTTTCAAAATTCTTTAACCTCAAAGATACTTTCCTCGGACTTTCCAACAGTCCCGAGGACTACTCAAGCATTTATCATATGATTGACGGCAAGCCTGTTTGCCACGACAGAGTTCATAACATTTACGGCGCAAGTATGACAAGAGCCGCAGGCGAGCATTTTGCAAAGAAATTCGGCGACAGCAAAATCCTTATGTTCTCAAGAGCCTCTTACATCGGTGCACACCGTTCAAGCGGTATCTGGTTTGGCGACAACCATTCATGGTGGTCACACATTCTTCTTAACCTTAAAATGCTCCCATCGGCAAATATGTGCGGTTTCCTCTACTGCGGCGCCGACCTCGGTGGCTTTAACGAAAACGCAACCCGTGACCTTGTTCTGCGTTTCCTTGCTCTCGGAGTATTTACCCCTCTTATGCGTAACCATTCGGCGCTCGGCACAAAGGATCAGGAGTGCTACAACTTTGAAAATCCCGAAGATTTCAGAGATATTGTTACAGTTCGTTACAGACTTATCCCTTACCTTTATAATACATTTAAAAAGGCAAGCGAAAACAACGATATGATTTTCCGTCCGCTTGCTTTCGATTATCCCGACGATAAAATGGCAAGAGAGTGCGAAACTCAGGTTATGCTCGGCGATGAGTGTATGATTTGCCCTGTTTATGAGCAGAATGTAAGCGGCAGATATGTATATCTCCCTGAAGATATGACTTTTGTTAAACTAAGCGGCGAAAATGCAGAAACCAAGCCTATGGAAAAGGGCGTACACTTCATTGAAGTTGCACTTAACGAAGTACCTCTCTTTATTAAGAAAGGCAAGCAGATTCCACTCTGCAAACCTGCAATGCGTACAAGCGAGCTTAACACCGAAGACCTTACTTATATAGGCTGATTTAAAATAAAAATGACAGCTATTATTTATTGATAGCTGTCATTTGTTGTTTGTATAGTCTTTTTTTCCGATTGCTAAGTCTGCCCTTTGTGGCGGTGAGCGCCAATAAAACGAGCAATCATCGTTTATCAATATTATTATACATTTTATTATTAATTATGTCAAGCTAACAATATTGACATATCAGCAATTACATACATTATTAACGCAATATTGCACGCAAAGCTTTCTATGCAACCGTCGGTTGCGGAAATGAAAACTAAAATGTATTGCAAAAAACAGTGGTTGCGGTGTATAATTTGGATAAAGTGAGAGGCAGAACGATCGTCATAAACTCTCAAAGGAGGATTAAATATGGACATAGAAACAGCAAACAGACTTTTACAATACAGGAAGAAACACAACTTAAGTCAGGAAGAACTTGCAAATAAAATAGGAGTAAGCAGACAGGCGGTGTCAAAATGGGAACGGGCAGAGGCATCTCCCGACACTGATAACCTAATATTGCTTGCCGAAATTTACGGAGTATCGCTTGACGAACTTTTAAAAGGAGAATCGAACAATTCCTCAAAATCCGAAGCCGAGCAGGAAACCGTATCGGAGGAAAGTGCAGACAACACACAAATCCCCACAGGCGATGAGGGCACAGAGTATATAAAAGCGGATAAAGTATCTTTTAAAAACGGAATCCATGTTGATGCGAAAAACGGCGACAAGGTACACATCAGCTTTGCAGACGGAATACATGTACAAGACAAAGACGGCACTAAGGTTGATATAGGCAAGGACGGAGTGTTTGTAAACGAAAACGGAAAACAGAGAGTTTATACCGATAAAGACGGTCATATAATGCACGATGCCGATATGACCGACAAAATGTTTACAGGAGGAAAGCATAAAAAATTTTGGAATTCGTTTCCCTTTTTCGCTATAGCGCTTGTTGTATTCCTTTGGTGGGGATTCAGCGGTTTATGCTTTGGCTGGGCGCTTAGCTGGATAGTTTTGCTGACAATACCGCTTTACTATTCGCTTGTTGATGCAATTTACAAACGCAAGGCAGACCACTTTGCCTTTCCCGTGCTTGCGGCAATGGCATACATTCTTATGGGATACTTTAACATATTCGGCGGATGGACAGTCGGCTGGGTAGTTTTTCTCACCATTCCGCTTTACTATTGGATATGCTCATTCTTTAAAAATAAAAACGATTAACAGGAGGACATTATGTCAAAATTAAATTTACCGTCAGACCCAATGATTTTATTAAGTTTTATTAACACAAAGTTAAGAGATTTCTATCCGTCGCTTGATGCTCTTTGCGAAGACGCAAACATCAGTAAAGATGAAATCGTAAAAAAGCTCTCCGCCATAGATTATACCTACAACGCAGAGCTTAATAAATTTGTATAAAACTAAACGAACGCCCGATTTCAGCGAAAGCTGAAGTCGGGCATTTTTTAACCGTTCTCCGATAAATACGGTCTTAGCTCGCCTGCAAGGTAAAGCGAACCGCAGATAACGAGCGGCATATTTTCATTTTTTGCCTTATCAAGCGCCGTTTCGAGAGCCTTTTTGTTATTATCGAATGCCTCAACTTTCGGAAAATGCTGTTTGCATTTTTCGGCAAGTTCTTCTGCCGATAAAGTTCTCGGATTGTTGACCGTTACCGTAAACACTTCTTCAAAAAGTCCTTCAAGCAGATTGATTGAGCTTGCACTGTCCTTATCGGCAAGCATACCCATAAGGCAAAGCCGCTTTTGATTTGGCAGATACTTTTTGACCGCCTTGCTAAGCGCCTCAATTCCGTTCGGATTATGTGCTCCGTCAAGCAAAACTACGGGATTTTTGCCCATAAGTTCAAGTCTTGCGGGGTTTACCGCCTTTGCCATACCTGCCTTTAATGCATTTTTGCTTACAATGATTTTACCGCTGTCGCAAAGTGCTTTTAATGCGGTCAATGCGGTTTTTGCATTTTCCAACTGATGTTCGCCAATCAAATGCAATTCAAGCTCTGTACCGTCATATTCAAAAACAGTGCTTTCAAGGCTTTCTGAAATCACTTTTATTTTTGCACTTTCACTTTTGAAAAGTTCAACATTTCTGCTTTTACAAGTACATTCAATCACGCTCATTGCGTTTTCTTCCTGCTTGGAAGTAACGGCAATCGAGCCGTTTTTTATAATACCGCACTTTTGCCACGCAATCTCTTCGATAGTGTTGCCGAGAATTGCCGTATGGTCAAGTCCGATAGTTGTTATTACCGAGCAAAGCGGCGGCAAAATTGTATTTGTACAGTCAAGAAGTCCGCCCATACCTGTTTCAAGCACAACAATGTCGCATTTCTCGTTTGCGTGAATATAAAACTGCAAAGCGTTTACATACTCAAACTCTGTAATAATAACGCCGTCATTACGCAATTCCTCAATAATCGGAAATGTTTTCTCCACCGCCTCGGTGAGCATTTCCTTTGAAATCATCTGATTATTTATCTGTATTCTCTCACGAAAATCCGTTATATACGGAGAGATAAAAAGACCTGTTTTGTAGCCTGCCTCAACAAGCACAGCCGAAAGCATTGCACAAACCGAACCTTTGCCGTTGGTACCCGCAATGTGAATATACTTTAGTTTATCCTGCGGATTGCCGAGTTTTTCGAGAAAAATTCTCATTCGGTCAAGTCCGGGACGAGAACCGAATGTCAGCAGTGAATGTATTTTTTCAATAGCCTGTTCGTATGTCATCAGATCAGCTCCTTGTAAATTTCATTCTTTTTAAAGCCTGTCAGCGCCGCCGCCTCTTTTGCGGCATCTGTTGCCCTTGCGCCGTTTTCAATCAACTTCTTAGCGGTTTCGACCGCATATTCAAGTGTAAACTCTTCGGTATCGTCAACCTGCGGCGCACCCTCAAGCACAAGCACGATTTCACCTTTAACACTGCCGTCGCTTAGATTTTCCGCCGCATTTTTTGTTGTGGTACGGATAACTTCCTCGTGAATTTTTGTAATCTCACGCACAATTGTAAGTTTTCTGTCGCCAAAACTTGCATACAAATCACGCAAAGTCTGCGGCAATTTATGCGGAGCTTCGTAAAAAATCATGGTTCTGTGCTCGTTTGCAAGGCTTTTCAAATGATCTGATCTGCTCTTTTTATTTACGCTCAAAAAGCCCTCAAAAGTAAATCTTCCCGTGCTAAGGCCCGAAACGGCAAGCGCAGAAATAACCGCACTCGGTCCGGGAATTACAACCGTCTTTATGCCACGCTCTTCGCAGAGCTTTACCAAATCTTCGCCCGGATCCGAAATACACGGCATACCCGCATCTGTAACGATGGCGCAGTTTTCGCCCTGCTCTATTCTTGCGCAGATAATCTCTCCACGCTCTCTTTTATTGTGCTCAAAATAGCTGACCATCGGCTTTTTTATGCCAAAGTGATTTAAAAGTTTCAGCGTTACTCTTGTGTCCTCCGCCGCAATAAAATCTACCGATTCAAGAGTTTCCACCGCTCTCGGCGACAGGTCGGAAAGGTTGCCTATCGGTGTTCCCGTTACATATAAAATTCCGCTCATAGCCTATTATCCTCTGTATTTTCTAAATGATCTGATTTATAACTTCCGTAAATCTCAAGCATTTCCTTTGAAAAATTACCGTTTTCGTCCTCTATAAAAAGTGTGGGCAGTACATTTAAAAAGCCTCGTTTTCCGCCTCGTCTGCCCTCAAGCAAAAACAGTTTCGGCGCTTTTGACACTCTCTGCTGTACAAGTCGCAAGGTCTTTGGCTCTATGTCAAATTTTCTCATAGACTCCATAACATCGCTTAATCTTTCGGGGCGCTGACACATATAAAATCTGCCCCCAAACTGCAGCAGCTTTGATGCCGCCGAGCAAATGTCATCAAGCGTACATTCGCTTTCGTGCCTTGCAATCAGCCTTGGCGAAGTCGGATTTTTGATTCCTCCGCCGCCGATTTTATACGGCGGATTGCACACAACAACATCATAACAGCCAAAATTCAGCTTGCCTTTAAGGTCGCATAAGTCAGCGTTTATAATGTTAATGTTATCGCAAAGCCCGTTGTGTTCAACGCTTTTTTGAGCAAGCATACAGGCGTTTTCCTGAATTTCAACAGCGTCTATTTTCAAGTTTTTATTGTCCCTGCACCACAAAAGCGGAATCGTACCGCATCCTGTGCCAAGCTCAGCACATTTCTTACTGCCTGCAGGCTTTGAAAAATTCGCAAGCAGGATAGTGTCTGTCGAATATCTGTAGCTTTTGGTAACATATATTTCAATGCCGTTGCCCAACGGCTCAAGGTGCAAATTCTCCATTATACAATCGGCAAAGGAAAGTTTTTCCCTCTGCCCTCTCCTTGTAAAATTTAGCTTAACATTTTTATTATACTACCGTAATGGTAAAACTTCAATAAACAGTACATAACTATGCCGAATTTTTCCCAATATCCGTTATACGCATAACCGTTTCGACTGTCGTACAGGTATTTTCCGACTTTTTAAGCCGCAATTTTGCACTGCCTTTTTCCTTTACGCTGCATAAATCGGCACTTTAGTAATAACTCTGCGACAATCGAGCAATTAGGGCATATGCAGAGTAATAAAAAAACACTTATCAGTACACCTTCGGTTTCATATTCGCTGTTAGAAAACGGTAAAGCATTTTGGTCACTGTTCACCTTTATAAGTTTGTCGCAGTCATTATCGTCTGTTAATCTTAGTAAAAAATTATCATTTTTCACACAAGATATTTTTCAAAAATATTCATATCTCACATCTTAATTATATAAATTCCGCTCCTGCAAGTTTAAGCTTTGCAAAATATTTATTCTTGTTCTTTTCAAACATTGTACCGATAGCTGTTTCATTTATCATAACCTTATAGCCGGCATTCATCGCACCGATAGCAGTAAGCGCAACACAACCGCCGCCATCAACACCGACAATCTCAATACATTCTATGTTATTTTTCTTTAGCAAAGTATTTAATTCAATATTTGAAAAAGCATTTGCTTTATATTTTTTAATTATATTTTCAGAAACAATTTTTAATCCATTTACCAATTCAACCTCATTTGTTCCCTCATAAGCTTGAAATGGTGCAAATTTATTAATAAAATTATTTTTCATTATATTTTTTATATAAATTACAAGACTGTTTTTATTATCATCAATAGCCCGATTTACTGCATTTATAATTTTTGAATTGTCATACTTAAAGTATTTAGCGTGTTCATTTCCTACACATACATTTTGCATATCAACAACTAATAATGCTTTTTTCATTTTTTGCCCCTTTATCAACGCAATGTATTCTTTAATTTAAAATCAATTATTTTTCCAATACATCAAGGTCGCTTTTTTCATAACGATTATGTCCCGGCAACTGCTTTTTATATTTCCAGCACTTAATAGCCTCGTCAAGGCTCTTGCCCCGATTATCGGCAAAGAAATCCCTTATATATGTATTGTATTCAAACTGCTTGTCAATTTTTGTCTTACCGTTTTTCTTTTCTTCAAGTATCCGATAATACGCAGTAATCGCATCGGCATAAGTTTTGCCCGTATTGCCTTTAAGCCATTTCTGAAATGCAACATTAAAAGAAAATCCATTGCCTATGTGTTCTTTAAAAAACGCTCTGTGCTTTTCCGAGCAAACAAAATTCGGCTCAATTTCCGTGTCAGTTGTAATGTTGCCGATTATCTGTGACTTTTTCTGCACTTTCTTTGTGGCGATAACCTCGCCTGTGTCAAGAAAATGTGCTATTCTCTGGGTTATTTCAAGTTTTCCGCCCGATGTCGGTAAACCGTATCGGCGACAAAAATCGACAAGCTCTTCCTTTAAATAATGAAACTCTCTGAATGTCTTGCCGTCAAGATTTTTGTCGAGTTTCGGTCTTTCGCTCATACAATACCTCACTTAATTATTATTCTGCGTACAGTTTGCGGCGTCTATTGCAATTGCGAGCATAAGCACCAAAATTTCGTTTCTCGGGTCTGCATAGTCGATAACATAAGTATCTCCCCAACGGAACAGCTTTTTTGAAATCTGCGCAACCGTACTGCAAGCCTCGTAAACGCTGTAGTTCCAAGACATAAAATCACCCTCACAGCGCCAACCGTTGTAGTCGAGGTTATACTTCGGTTTAAAAAAGGTAAATTTTTTCTCAATACTGCCAAACGGCTGTCCGTTTATTTCTATATCAAAAGTCGGCATAAGCGTAAAAAATCGCTGTTTAATCATACCGATTTCATTGCGATCTCTGTCATATATATGAATCTGATGCGTAAGTCTGAACATTTCAGCCTTTACAAAATATTTCGGCTCGTCATACTCATCATAAACATCGTAAGTATCCGTCCACGAAAAAACTCTTTGTTTAATTAACAGTTTCATTTTAAATACCTGTCTTTCCGTTTTTTAATCAATATTTCATTTCAATCTGTAATTTACAAATATTATAGCATAGCAATTTTTTTATTACAATAAAAAACAGCTCTCTAAACGAGAACCGTTTTTACGAGTGAAGCCATAAAGTCAAATAACCGATTTTCGGCACTGAATAAATAACTTTTCCTACTATGTCATCTTCTGTTACATATCCGTCATCCGCTGTATTGTTTGCATCACCCTTAGTAATATAAACTGTATTTTCAGTCTGCTTTTGCTCGGATATAATTCTGTGAATTACAGTTTTACCGTTTCTCCTAAATTGAATTATATCTCCTACTGAAATATCTTTATCATTTTTAGATACAATTACAACATCGCCTATTTTTATTTCGGGATCCATACTACCTGTAGCAACAGATACAGGGGAAACACTTAAAAATCCGCATATAAAAGCAATTACAAAACACAACGCCGCAACTCCGGTCATTGTAAATGCATTGTGTAATTTTCTGCTTACATAATTTCGCTTTTTATCAACACTTTCTTTTGAAAATGCACAATCAAGAGTTATAAGAAAAATCATACAAAGCAATATCTTTATAAATAATTCCATTTTTTCGTTTATAACGGGTTTAAAAGGAATAATTATTATCAAAACTTCAGTAATAAAAGAAAACAAAAATGATACCAACGCACCGCTCTTATAACATAAAGCTGTCAGTAACAATGAATTTAGCAACACAAGAAAGCCATACATTACAAAATTTATTGTACTGTCACCATAAGCACCACTATAGTAAAGAATCACAAAATTGAAAACAGCAAAAGCAATCGCAGTAATTACACAATTTATATATTTGTTAAACCGAGCTTTTTTTAAAGCAAAAATTACAATTGCTCTAAAAAGCTCGGTCATTAATACTACACAAGAGGTAAGTAAAAAATTTTTTAAAGCATCAACTGTGTTCAGATAATCATTTTTACAAAAACCTAAAACAAAGCCGCCTGAATACAAAAGACTAAGTTGAAGTATGGAAAAAACAAAGCTCCACAAAACGCAATCTTTTCTGGAATTTTTTTCTTTCAGAAAAAAATTAATCTTTATAAACTTTAAAAAATCATTCATAATATTTACCTTAATTTATTTTTCTTTTTGTATATTGAAGATGCGATATAAATAACAAATGAAATTAAAATCACTGCAGCTAAACATAGAATTTCAAACTTTTCAAAGCCTGTTTTTACACTTGTATTATCAATTACCTCTGTATCATTTTCAGAAGTGTACAATAATTTAAAGCTGAAATTTCCGTTTTCTTTATTTTCGGTATTGTAGCTTGAATCATTGTGCCATCTTACTATAACTAAAAAACCACTGCTGTCATTCGGCATAAGAATTTCGTTTTTCTCAAACTCCGGCATAATTAATTCAATATAATCAAGCGAAGGTTGTTCAACATATAAATCTGTAAGGGTTACAGGAGAATTTCCTGTATTCTTAACTTCAATATAAATTTTGGCATATGCTCCGGGGAATTTAAAATCACCAAGTTTTGGGAAAACAGTGTTTTTATCAAATAATACGCTGCTTTCACCCGCTATGCCATATTCCGATTGTATTTCTGCTCTGCTCACCGATACCTCATAATTTTTAGAGGTATCGGTATATGCATTTACAGTAGCAGAGTACAGAAATAAGAATACGAAAAGGATAGAAAAAATCAGCGCTATTCTTTTTATCGAGAAAAAGTTTATCTTTTTCATAATTTCTCACCCTGCTGATAAGTATATTTTATTTTGATACACTTGCACTTGGCGCTTCAGCTACTGTATCCTGAACATAAGTGAGTTCTACAGAGAACGGTTGTGCATCGGCAGAAAGCTCGCCTTCTGATTTCACTTTTACAACAAATGTAGCAGTGCAACTCTCACCCGGAGCAAGCACCTTATTATTAAGGTCCGGTTTATCAACTACAAATTCGTCAGACAATTCTGTAACATTAAATTTACAATTTGAAAGATTTGCATTTACAGTACCGTTATTTGTAATTGTAAGTGAATATTCAGCCCAAGCATCATCAACACTAAAGTTTACATTACCGTAATCCGCTGTTGTATCAGTAAACTGTGCCGGATAAGTTGTTGAACTTTCGGCATTTTCCAAAGCAGCCTTTGCGGCTTTATAAGTAAGCTGAACGCTGCCGTCAAGATCCTGATAAAATCCACCGATTAACCAACCAATAGCTTTACCTACAACAACACCCTCATTGGCACCGTCATCATTTAAATGTAATGAATATGTAGTTGTGTCAAGCACATTTGGTCTGTAATAATTAATAAGAGATGATTTACTTTCATCAACATCCACTTTAAAGTTTGTAAGACCGCTATCACCCGGAATAACGGCAGTTGTGTAATATCTTTTATCTCTCGGAATCATAAGCTGTGCAGTAAACTCCGCTAATTCATCTTTAGTGATATTTACGGTTTGAGGATTTTTATCGTCAATTACATACATATATGCGCCGTTAGGCTTGCTGTTAGGATCGTTCACACCGCCAACATATTTTAATATAACATTGTATTCTACAACCTGAGCAGTCGGTTCAACCGTTACAGCTTCCAAAGAAGGTGTAACACCGTTGCTGATCTTAGTAATTGAAGCATCAGTAATTTTTACATCCCACTTTCCGTTTGCAGATACTGTGCCGTTTGCGGAAATTTCTGTACTCCACTGCGCAAAGCCAAAGCACATTACACCAAGTGCCATTGTACCGGCAGTTACGGCTGATAATAATTTAGTTCTTTTTTTCATAAATATTCCTCCATAAAAGTTAAGTTAGTTATCGCTAACTATGTACCAAAAAAATAACGCTCCGGAGATACTTCTTTGGAAAAAGCTAATAATTGCGACAAGTTAGTTAAAACTAACTTGTCGCAATTATTATATTATTCTTGTTTTGCTTTGTCAATACAAAAGTTACAAATTTTAGCATTGCTACAAAATTACATTAAAATTATTTTATAATATAAACATATTTACAATATAGTTTTACTCTTTACAAGCTCTATCGCCTGTTTTCCCGTTATATGTTCAATCGTGATTTCGACACAGCAAAGTCCGCTCCGTTCACGCTCGATTTCCTTTTTCACCGCATTAATATCATTGTTATATTTTAAGCCGAAAGAGAGCATAGCCGAATTGATTTTCTCTTCATTTTCCATAATTTCGGCCTTACCAAAAACTACAACACTCCTGAACAAAGTTGTCAATTTTTCCGAATCGACCTCATCTTTTTCAATAACACAGAAAGAAACTTTCTTGTTTTGCTTAATTGCGTCAAGTTTATGTCCGTTTTTTGCACAGTGAAAGTAAATCTTGCCGTCTTTATATACAAAGTTCAACGGAACAGTATATGGGTAGCCGTCATCACCGCTCACGGCAAGCACACCGCTTTTGCAGTTTTTTAATATTTCCAAAGCCTCATCGTTACTAAGCTGTTGTTTAAATCTTCTCATTTTACGAAACATTTTACCGCCTCCGTTGCTACTATTATAACAAAAATTTTCTTTATTGCAAATCAACAAATATAATGTATTCTTATTATTTATTTTGTAGGCACTTGGTGCTGAAAAAACTTAACCCCGACAAGCTGTATTTTAATCGCCTGTCGGGGTTGGATTTTTATTTATTGTTCCCTGAATTTAACAGTGCCTGTTGCTGCGTCCATCGAATCTACGATTGCGAGGGATTCAAGCTGATAGCCGAGATTGCGAATTATATTGCCGCCGTTCTGAAAACCTTTTTCAATTGCAATTCCAATGCCCTCTACCGTGCCGCCTGCCTGATTTATAATAGAAATAAGACCTTGCAAAGCACAACCGTTGGCAAGAAAATCATCAATAATAAGAACATGGTCGTTTTCGCTTAAAAATTTCTTAGAAACAATCACTTGATTTTTGCATTTGTGAGTGAAAGACTCAACCTCTGCTATGTACATATCGCCGTCAATATTAATGCTTTTCGCTTTTTTTGCAAAAACAACCGGCACATTAAAATGCATAGCCGCAACGCAGGCAATACCTATGCCCGATGCCTCAATGGTGACTATTTTATTTATATTTTTTCCCGCAAATCTTTTCTTAAATTCCGCACCCATTCGGTTGAACAAATCAATATCCATTTGATGGTTCAAAAAGCTGTCAACCTTGAGAACATTGCCCTCTTTAACAATTCCGTCCTTTACAATTCTCTCTTCCAAAAAATTCATAGCATTTCATCTCTTTCCTTTATGTTTCCTTGCCTTGTCCGCAAAGAAATTTTTAATGCATAATATTATAAATTATATACTTATTTCTAAGAAAATAAAAGACTTAAAAAATAAATTTTAAATGGGATAATCCATAATTAATTAATCCCTAACATTAAAAAAGACCTAAAAAAGTATTTGATAAAACAAAACAGCCCTTGCAAACTGCAAAGGCTGTAAAAAACGAGTATAACAAAGATTATCTCTTTGAGAACTGTGAAAGCGTAAAGAAAACAGTCCGGTGGACTGTTTTTAGCTTTTACCGCAACAGCTAAGCTGTGAGGATACCACTGTGGGGCAAAACAAAACAGCCCTTGCAAATTTGCAAAGGCTGTAAAAAGCGAGTATAACAAAGATTATCTCTTTGAGAACTGTGGTGCTCTACGAGCTGCTTTAAGACCGTATTTCTTACGCTCTTTCATTCTTGGGTCACGAGTTAAGAAGCCTGCCTTCTTAAGTGTTGAACGAAGGTTCTCTGAATCGTACTGAAGAAGTGCTCTGGAAATACCGTGACGGATTGCACCTGCCTGACCTGTAACGCCGCCGCCTGCTACTCTGCAAACGATGTCGAACTTCTGATCTGTTTCTGTTAAGGCGAGAGGCTGTCTAACGATGAGCTTGAGTGTTTCAAGACCAAAATAATCGTCGATGTCACGATCGTTGATTGTGATTTTGCCTGTACCCTGGTAAAGTCTTACTCTTGCAACAGAGCTTTTTCTTCTGCCTGTGCCGTAAAAATAAGGTGTCTTATCGTACATTATTAATTTGCCTCCTTCTTTTAAGCTTCAACCATTTCAGGCTTCTGAGCCTGATGATTGTGTTCTGCACCCTCAAAGAGTCTGAGTCTGAGCAAAGCATCTCTGCCGAGTGTGTTCTTTGGAAGCATACCCTTAACAGCAAGCTCCATAGCCTTTGTCGGCTTTGTAGCCATAAGAGTATCGTATCTTGTTTCTTTAAGATGGCCGATATAGCCTGTATGACGCTGCCACTTCTTCTGAGTGAGCTTGTTGCCTGTTAATACAGCGTCCTTGCAGTTGATGATGATTACATGATCGCCGCAATCTACATTTGGTGTAAATGTTGCTTTGTGCTTACCTCTTAAAAGAACTGCTGCCTGAGTAGCAACTCTACCAAGTGGCTTGCCTGCTGCATCAATTACATACCAGCTGCGTTCAATTTCGCTTTTTTTAGCTAAATATGTTGACATAACAAATCCTCCTGTAATTTACTTGTGCCTTAGAATTATAATACATTTATTTTGCATTGTCAACACTTTTTTGCAAAAATTTAATTTACCGTTACACAAACTTTAAAATTCGCTTATATTCTCTTTTATACTCTCTTATGCTAATGTGTAATTTCAAAAAATATTTTTCTAAAACCTTAGTATTTATCACGATTACAGCTTTTTATAGACAAGCACGCAAAATTCGATTTCGGTCGTAAGTGAGTTTAATTTCTCCAGCTTTTGTTGGTCGGTGCGAGAGGTTTTGTAGTAGTACGGAGTCATTTTGAAAAGGCTTTCAATTTCTCTGTTATCATCAAGCGTTATGCTGTATTTAAGTTCTTTGCTTTCGGCAAGAATAAACCCGTCAATATCGGTGTTTTCTTTCGGATTTTTTAACGGATTGTCATATACCGCCTTTTTGAGAGAAAAAAGGTGATTTTCAAGCGGAATTACACGCAAAAGCACTCCGCCCCTTTTTAAAACTCGGTTGTATTCTTCCGGCGCAAAAGGTGAAAATACATTAAGCACCGCGTCGCAGGAAAAATCCGCTGTCGGCAAAGCAAATACGCTTGCTACAGCCAAACGAATATTTTTACTGCGCTTTGCCGCTGCAATAAGAGCAAATTTTGAAATATCCACACCCGCTATACTTGCGTTTTTGTCTGCAAGAGCTTTTTCAATTTTTTCCGTATAATAGCAGTCGCCGCAGCCGGCATCAAGTACACAGGCATTTTGCGGAATACATTTTTGCAAAAGTTCGCACATAAGGTCACACAGCGGCTTGTACGAATCTGTATTTAAAAACTCGGTTCTTGCCTCTATCATAAGTTTATCGTCACCGTGACGCTTGCTTTTGGATTTGTTGCTCTGCAAAAGATTGACATAACCCTGCTTTGCACAGTCAAAACAATGGTTATTTATACATCTATAGGTTCGACCGTCAAGTTTTAATTCTTCTTTGCAGACAGGACAGCAGAAATTCAACATATTATTACCGCCTTTCATTATTAGAATAATAGCATAAATTCTTTGTGATAACAAGTTAAAACAGAGTTGTATGTGCAAAGTGCAGTAACTTTTCTATAAGCGAATTAAAAATTCGGCTTTTTGCGTTATAGCTTTATCTTTTAAAATATTGTATAATATTACTTGACTGTATGTAATATTTATTATTTTACAAAAAATGACTATTGAGGGGATAAATAATGAAAAAATTAATCAGTATCGCACTTGTTGCTGTTATGGCGGCAGGTGGAGCGGTATCTGCCAACGCAGCGGTAAAACAAAATAAGGATTATCAAATTTTGAGTTCAAAAATAACAACTAAAAACAACACTATAAGTATTTACACATACAATATGAAGAATACAGGCTCAGGCGGCGGATTTGTACTTGACGGTCAAAAAAGCGGAAAAAGATACAAATATATATTTAAGAATTATTTATCGGCACCAAAAACAATAACTATGCCGTCTAACGAAAAATATAATATTTGGTCTTGTCTTTCAAGCAGTATGGGCGGAACCACTAATTTGGATTTAAGACAGGCAGGCGGAGAATATGTTAAGGTAAGAGCCAAGCTGTCGGATATAAATCCAAATGAATTTAAAAGTAACGGCACACACACCCAAGACGGACATACATATAATTTTACTCGTCAAACGGTAAAGGACGGCTACTATGAATCTGTTTTGTTTTTCCAGAGCGGCGGAGTTTTTACCGGTGCAGTTCCCGACAGCAACGGATATGTGGAATTTTATGTGAGTACAAAGGTAAACCATAGTGTGAATTACTTTACAGAATACGGCTTTGATGTGGGGCTGACAAGCGGCGGTGGCGGCGGAACAAACGGCATAGAGATATATAAGCTTACTTTTGGCAATATAAATTTAGATTACAGCGTAAATGTAAACGATGCGTCATTGCTCCAGCAGTACCTTTCGGGCAATGCAGAGTTTGATTCTCTGCAAATGTACCATGCCGACATTAATCGTGACGGCAAAATAAATGTTCAGGATGTTACCGCTTTGCAGACAGCCGTTGCCGAATACTATGGATATTAATTTTAATTTAGTTTTAAAGCGAGGAGGAAATCAATGAAAAAACTTTTAAGTACAGCACTTGCAGTTGTTATGGCAACAGGCTCAATAGTTTCTGCCAATGCGGCAGTTGTTCGGGAGAATAAGAGCGTTCAGGTGCTTGATTCAGGGGTAAAACTTGAAAACAACACCTTAAATGTGTTTACTTATAATCTTAGCAAAAATACGCTTGGCGGAGTGTGTTTTTACGGCAAAAACACAGGAAAACCATATGCTGTACAATACAAGGATTGTATAGGTAAAAATACCGTTATTTCCATGCCGTCAAGCGAAAGCTATACTCGCTTTGTTTCGGCAAACGGCGGTAGCAGCGGAAATACTTATGCAGGCTATTCCTTTGCGAATACAGGCGGCGAATATGCAAAACTAAAGGTAAAATTAAGCGATGTTTCAAGCTATTTTAACAGTGACGGTTCATATACCGATACAGACGGAAACGGAGCAACCTACACTCTTAGGGAAAATGGATCCAATCTCACTTTCTTTAGCGGCGGTGCGGTAAACGGTGTTGCACCCGACGAGAACGGCTGTGTGGAAATTTATATAAAAGCAAAACCCGGTGTGAAAACCGCATTTTCAACCTACCTGCCTAATTACAGCGGAATAATAAGTATGTATGTGCCGATGCTTTGTTTTGGCAATATTGACCTTAAAGGCAGTACAAATGTAAACGATGTAACCCTTTTGCAGAGATACCTTGCGGGCGATGCGGAATTTGATAAACTTCAGATGTTTTATTCCGACATAAACCGTGACGATAAAACAAATGTTAAAGATGTTACAGACTTACAACAAGCTATTACCAAATAATTATAAAGGAGTATAAAATGAAAAAATTTGTATGTTTAATTCTTTGTGCGGTGCTGACTGCAGGTGCAGCAGTGACCGCAAACGCAAAAACCGTTAAGCCACATAAGGGTGTTGAGATTTACAACTCGGCAAAAAACATCGGCAACAACACGCTTTTGGTTTCTGCGTACAATATTCCGTCCGATTATACAAACGGAGTATTATTTACGGGAGGCGATACTCAAAAAAACTACTCCATGAAATTTGCCGATTGTATAGGCGGTGACAAAACACTCTTTATGCCGTCTACCGAAAAATATGCCCGCTATTTTGCAAGCGGTTCTGGTAACTTACATGCATATTACACATTTGACGATAAAGGCGGAAGGTATGTTAAAGCAAAAATAAATCTTCACGAGTTAGCTCCGAATTATTTTAACAAGGACGGCTCGCATACAATGGAATACTCAAGTATCGGCAGTCATGATTATAAGTTCAAATACGAAAAAGCAGACGGCGGCGGTTATTTTAACTCCGCCTTGTACTTTCAGAGCGGCGGCGCTGTAACGGGCGCAGTTCCGGATAAGGACGGCTGCGTGGAAATTTATCTGTCTACTAAAATTAATGAACCAACAGATTACTGCACTACATTTTCTTACCGCAAAGCTTATGTAGTCGGCGGCGGAGGCGGTACTACCGGCTCTAATGTATCCATATTGAGATTCGGCAATATTGACCTTCAAGGCACAGTAGATGTAAACGATGTTACTTTGCTGCAACAGTACATTTCCGGATCGGTTGAGCTTGATTCGCTCCAGTATTATTACACAGATACAAACTTTGACGGTCACCGTGATGTAAGGGATGTTACAACCTTACAGAGAGCAATAGCAAAACGATAATTAAAATTATGGTTTTGCAAAATAATTTTGCAAAGTATTATAAAAGTTTGGTCAACCTTTTCAAAGGCTGTGGGTGTGGGCAAAGCCCACAAATACTTTCCGCTTATGCAATCTAACGATAGCCGAACAGCTCACTGTTTGGCGGCTTGAACACAACGGCGTTAGCCTTTAAATGCGACAGCATCAAGAAAAGCCACTCATTATATAAATTGGAAATTAATTATTTCTTTTATAAAAGGCTACCGCCTGTTTTAACAAACTTAGTTTCAGCACGCAAACAGTCAAGCAGTTTGCGCCTGATAAATTGTTGTATCGGAAGATTTTATGGGCGTTGCTCAAAGCCGCAAGTCTTTAAAAAGGCTTGGCCTAAATTTTTAAGTCTATCTCTCAACTGTTATTTTACCCAAATTAAAGCAAAAATCCCGATAAAGTCGCACTTTATCGGGATAAAATTTTAATTAATGCTTAAATTTTGTACCGCCTTTTGATACATCATGCTTTGGAAGTTCTACATCTGCGGTGTCAAATTTTCTCTTTTTGGTTTTACCTGTTGCTGGAGCAAATTTGTATCTGCCACGGCTCTTTACTGTAGCAATAATAAAGTAAACAATACCTGCAACACTTAAAATCAAGCACACAATACCTGCATAAAGCATCCAATGTCCGTTATCGGATTTACTTGTGTTTTTCTTGATAAAGTTGAAATCATCGCCGTCGCTGTCGGTAAGAGATGCGTTTTTGAGATTTGCGGAAATATCGTTCCAATCGCTCTGTGAAAGCGTTTTATCGTCAATAGTATCTCTGCTTACCGAGTACATCTGAGCAGGCGGCGCAGTGGTTTCGGGTACAGTATATGTTGACTGACCGCCGCCTACATATACATCGTCGCCGTCGCTGTAGTATGGCTTATCGTCTGTATCCGAGTAGCTGTATGTCGGCTCAACATATGGCTCTGTCGGTTCCGGTTCCGGCTCGGGATAATATGTCGGTTCGGGCTCGGGAGCATATGTCGGTTCGGGTTCCGGTTCGTATGTCGGCTCCGGTTCGGGTTCCGGCTCATATGTCGGTTCCGGCTCGGGAACAGGCTCGGTTTCAATGATTTCGCCGCCGCTTTCTTCGCCTTCAACCGCACTTACCGAAAAAGCAAATACAGAAAAACTGAGTGCAAGTACGGAAATTAAAGCAATTATTTTTCTTTTCATACTGTTGACTCCTTTCATATATTTAAAAGGTTATTAATCGGTTGTAAATATCTGCACTAAATGCCACACAAAGGCTGTGTGGCATTTTGATTTTTAAACTTTTACTTTGAAGAAGATGAGCTTGAAGAGCTTGTGCTTGAAGAGTTTGAGCTTGAAGATGAGCTTTCAGGTTTTACAAAGTAAAGCTCAGGCTTGTACTGGTCGAGTACAGACTGATTCTTTTCACAATCTGTCTTTTGAGCAAGGTCATCAACATACTTTGCAAACTCGTCTTTTTTCATATCTGCAAGCAATTTGTTGCGCTGTGTTGAATCGTAAACATAGCTGTCAATGTCTGAGTTGATGTCACCCTTATAGATAAGGTAATAAACTGCTGTATTGCCTGTACCTACCTTAACGGTCTTTGCCTCGTTTGCTTTCATTTCGCCGAGGGCTGTCTTAAGCTCATCGCCGAGTGAACTGCTTTTAAGGTTTTCTACAGCTGATGTTGACGGATCGTTTGTAAGTGAGTTAGCTGTCTTGTACTTATTTACAACATCGTCAAAAGAAGTACCGTTATTAAGTTCCTTTGCGTAACCGTCAAACTCGTCTGTAATCTTCTTTGCGTCTTCGTCGGAAAGCGCTACATCTGTGCTCTTATTTGACTCGTCTGTTGTTGACTCGTAAAGGTTAGCCTTTATGTACTTATAGTCTGTATAATTTTCTGTAAAGTATGAAATAAATTCGTCATCCTTTACCTCTTTTGAGCCGCCCTCGCCGTAAATCTTGTCAAAGATTGCGGAATACTTTGTGTTGTAAAGTGTTGTGCAGTACTCAAAGCTCTCAAAAGATACACCGTAAGGCTCGTACTCGTCTTTGTATGGCATATAGTAGCCGTAAGATGCGTAAGGGCCTACTGTCCAATATTCCTCGGCAGATTTCTTTGCTGAGTCGGCAGTAGCGCCGCTCATATCAATGCCGAGCTCCTCAACGAGGTTGTCAACAGCAATGTAGTTTAAGCACATTTTGTCTGCCTCGTTTTTAATCCACTCTCTTGCAACAGCCTTGTCACCTTCATCGTCTGTGATTTCAAGGTCAAGCCATGAATCAGAGGCCTCGTCATAAGATGCGAGCTTTGACGCATAGTTTTTAGCCTGTGAGTAAGCTGTTTTAAGCGAGTAGCTGTAAACGCCGATTGGCAATTCTACTTTATCTGTCTTGTAAGCCCATTCTGCATTAAGGCTGATTGGAGTGCAGCCAACCGCTGCAACGGCAATAATCAGTGCAAGCAACAATGAACCGATCTTTGCATATGGTTTCATAATATTTACCGTCCTTAAAAAATTCTATTTCACCCGTAAAAAGACAGGGTGCGTACTTTATGATTATACACAAAAAAATTTGCATTGTCTATATATTTTCTAAAATTTATTGCTTTTTCGGCAAAATTTTCAGACAACTGTCAGATTTTAAATACTTTTTTGAGCATATCAAGCGATGAACCGCCGCCGCATCTTATTGTAATGTACGGTTTGTTGCCCGCAGACAGCATTGCTCTGCCGTTGAGCCTTGAAAGAAGTTCTATAACCTTCGGCGATTTTATCTCTTTGACAAACAGTAAAACATTGGTATCCGTCTGCCTGATTTCGTAAATACCCATTGCGTTTGCACAGTTTCTTATAAGCGCAATATCAATAAGTCCGAGCACGGATTCGGGAATTTCGCCGAAACGGTCTTTGAGTTCGTCCTTAACATCAAGACTGTCCTCTTTGTTGCGTATATCGGCGATTCTGCGGTACACATCAAGTCGGAGAGTAAGGCTTTCTACATAGCTCTCCGGAATGTGCGCATTTACCGAAATATCAATAAGACAATCAAGGTCGGCAGACTGTGCGGCTTCGCCCTTTTCTTCGCTTACTGCCTCGCCCAACAGCTTAAGATACATATCGTATCCGACAGATTCCATATGTCCGTGCTGTTGAGCACCCATAATGTTTCCTGCTCCTCTTAATTCGAGATCTCGCATTGCGATTTTAAATCCGCTGCCAAATTCGGTAAATTCTCTGATAGCGGCAAGGCGCTTTTGCTGAATTTCTGTAAGCACTTTGTTTTTGCGGAATGTAAGATAAGCATAGGCTCTGCGGTTGCTTCTGCCTACTCGTCCTCTTAGCTGATGCAGCTGTGAAAGTCCCATTCTGTCCGCATTTTCTATAATTAGCGTATTTGCGTTCGGCAGGTCAACACCCGTTTCTATTATAGTGGTGCATACTAATACATTTACTTCCTGTTCAATCATCATTCGCCATACTTCGCTAAGTTCGTGCTCTTTCATTTTGCCGTGACCTATGGCTATTTTTGCCTCGGGCACAGCCTCAAGAATTCTTGAGGCACAGGATTCAATAGTCGCAACATCGTTATGCAGGTAGAAAACCTGTCCGCCTCTTCTCAGTTCCTTGCGGATAGCCTCGTTAATTACCGCATCGTCATGTTCAAGAACATAAGTCTGTACGGGCTGACGGTTTCGTGGCGCTTCCTCGATTACACTCATATCTCTTAAACCGCTCATTGCCATATTGAGAGTTCTTGGAATAGGTGTAGCCGAAAGAGTAAGAACATCAACATTTTTGCACAGCTCCTTAAAGCGTTCCTTTTGTGCCACGCCAAAGCGCTGTTCCTCGTCAATGATTGCAAGTCCGAGGTCACGGAACTCCACATCTTTTTGCACAAGTCTGTGCGTGCCGACCACCAAATCTACCTCTCCACGCTTTAGCTTTTCTATAGTTTCTTTCTGTTGTTTTGCCGTTCTGAATCGTGACAGCAATTCAATTCTTATCGGATAGCCCTCAAAGCGCTTGCACACAGTCTGGTAATGCTGCCACGCAAGAATTGTTGTCGGGCAAAGCAATGCGCATTGTTTTGAATCCGCAACGCACTTAAATGCCGCTCGCAGTGCCACCTCTGTTTTGCCAAAACCTACATCACCGCACAAAAGTCTGTCCATCGGTGAGGTTTTCTGCATATCCTTCTTGATTTCATCACAGCACCTAAGCTGGTCGGGAGTTTCTTCGTATTCAAACTTAGCCTCAAAATCGTGCTGCCATTCGTTATCTTGTGAAAAAGCATAGCCCTTTGCTTTCATTCTTGCGGAATAAAGTGCAATAAGCTCCTTTGCAATGTCCTTTACAGATGCTTTTACTCTTGACTTTGCTTTCTGCCAATCCTGCGAGCCGAGCTTATTAAGCCTTACACGACTGTTTTCGGACGGGCCGATATATTTTGCAACCATATCAAGTTGAGTTACGGGCACATAAAGAACATCGCCCTTTGCATACTCAATCTTGATGTAGTCTTTTACAATTCCGTGGGTATCAATTTTACGGATACCGCCGAAAATACCTATACCGTGAACGCTGTGTACCACATAATCGCCCTGCGAAAGCTCCGAAAGGCTGTAAACCTCCCGGCTGTCCTTTGATGTTTTCTTTCTTGCTTTCTTTTTCGGCACATACGAAATATGCCCCTGTGTGATAATAAAGAATTTTTCGAGCGGATATTCAAAGCCTGCGCTCAAAGTACCGGGCAATACAAATAATGCGTTTTTCTTTATTTCCGACAATTTATCGGCATACTGTGCGGGAATACCGTCATTTCTAAGCGAATCACAAAGGTTTTTTGCCGCCTTGTCCGTTCCCGCAAGCACAACACCGCAGCTTTCTGCAGTGAGCATACCGTTTAAGTCCTCCTCAAGCTGTTTGTATGAACCGTTCCATACAGAAAGCTGTTTTGCGGAAAACGATACTATTTTTCTAAGCGGAATTGTTGTTGAACCGTGCACAAAGCCCTCAAGCATAACAATGCCGTGAGAAGTAAAAATATCAACACATTCCGCAAAAGTGAGTGAATACTTGTCAAGACCTCTGCAAAGAATGCCGTCCTCAAAGGCGGATTTTACGGTTTCTTCATTTCTGAAGTCCATTGCTCTGCCACGCTCTGAAATATTGTTAAACTCCGAAGTGAAAATCAAAGTATCTCTGTCGAGATAATCAAATAAGGTTTCGGCTTTATCATATAAAAGCGGAATAAACTTGTCGGTATTTGAAAGCATTGCGCCCGACCTGATGCTGTCCGCCTCCGAAAGCAGTGTTTCCTTAACCTGCGGAGCTTTTTTGCCTCGCACGCCTTTTGCAAGATTTTCTATTTTGTCGGCAAGCGCCGTTCTGTCCTCAATAATTACCTCCGCAGACGGCGAAAGACGGATTTCGCCCGCCTTTTCCCCTCTTCGCTGTGTATCAATATCAAAGAAAGAAAGGTCGGTGATTTCATCACCCCAAAATTCCGCACGAACAGGATTTTCGGCATCAGGCATAAAGAAATCGAGAATACCGCCTCTTACAGAAAACTGACCGCTGCCCTCTACCGCATCAAAACGCTCGTATCCGAGCAGGGTAAGTGTTCGTACGGCTTTTTCTATACTGATTTCAAGACCTTCTTTTAAAGTCAGAACACAATCACTCAAAAATTCCTTTGGCACTGTGAACTGCGACGCTGCATCAATACAGCTGACAACTACATCACATTCGCCGTCAATGAGTTTGAGCAGTACCTTAAGTCTTGCGTGTTCGTACTCTCTTGAGGCGCTCTGAATATCTCTGAAATTAAAATCACGCTCGGGGTAAAAATAAGCACGCATACCCATACTTGCAAGGTCATTGCAGATTGTCTGCGCCTCTCGCTCGTCGGAGGCAACACAAAAGGCTGTGGTGCTCTTGCGGCAACACAGCGAATAGATAATATGTGCCTTGTGAACGGCGGAAAGTCCCGTAGCGCAAACACTGCCGCCACGCACAACAGCTTTTTCGAGTGAGTTAAAAACCTCACTGTTTTTAAAAACATCAACTAAAAATTTCATAATTCATCTTGCTTTAATTTTTTGTTCACTTTTCATTTATCGAAAATTGGGATGATTACCGATTTTTTCAACATTGTTTTATAAAATGTTAATTAAACAAATTCATTGCTCTGTCAATTTTTCCGTCTGCCATAAGCTCAACGGCTTTTGAACAATTTTCAAATACCTGCGCGAGTTTTTTCTGCTCGTCATCAGAAAATCTTGAAAGTACCCAGTCTGCTAAATCCCACTCGGGTGTAGGCTTTGCTCCGATTCCTATTTTAACTCGTGGGAACTTATCACTGCCGCTTAAATATATAATGCTCTTCATTCCTCTCTGTCCGCCGTCACTGCCCTTTGAACGAATACGCATTTTACCGACATCGAGGGATATATCGTCAAATAATACTATCACATTTTCAGGTGAAATTTTGTAGAAATTCATCGCCTCTACCACTGCCTGACCGCTGTTGTTCATATATGTGGTAGGTTTCATAAACATTGCCTTTCTGCCTGCTATATTACATTCGCCGACATAGCTTTTAAATTTTACTCTGTCTACCTTGCAGTCAAGACTCTCGGCTATTGCGTCAATTGCAAGCCAGCCTGCGTTATGACGGGTGTTTTCGTACTTTTTATCGGGGTTTCCGAGTCCTACTACCAAAAGCTCGACACCGCCGCCAAAGCTCTTTTTATTACCAAACATAAATACCTTCCTTTATATAAATTATTCTTTATTAAATTCAATTACAACCCAATCGTCATTGCTGAGGTGGTAAGGATTACCGCAATAAGGACAATTATGCTCTCTTGTAGCGTCAAAACTGCCGCCACAACTTTTACAGCTTACCTTTTTAATAGAAAAACCTGCATCGGCTATTGCATTAATGTTTTTGCAAACAACAATTCTGAATTTTTCTTTTGCTTTTTCTACATCTCCGCAATCAATTTTCAAAACCGTGGTATATGCCGTAATATCGACATAACAATAAGGTCCGTTTATTTTAAATCCGTTAAATTTAACGGTTGAGTCGTATTTTACATCTATTATGTCTTTAAATTTATTTTGCATAGGCTTGCCGTCATATGCCGCAAGATTAGTGTAATCGTCACTGAATATCATCAGTTTAATAAGATTTATAACCTTGCCTATAAAAAATTCATAAGAAAAATTCGGGTCAATCTGTCGCATAAGTTTTGGCAGTTTTGTCTTTGCCTTTATATGAGGGCCAAGCAAAAACATACTTTTTATTGCGCCGAATATAAGGTACATAAACATACCTAAGCCCCACAAAAGATATCCGCCCAGCGCACCGCCTATAAGTCCGTATAAAGTGCAGATTATAATATTCATTATGAAATCACTGTTTTCGGGCAAAAGATTGCCGTTTTTGTAGTTTATAAAAAACATACTGCCGACAAACGCAAACATAGTAATCAAAACAACGGCTATAGCGGAATTTTTTACTACTTCTTTTCCGCCTGCAACTTCTTTGATTGCATAAAAGTTGGTAACTTTAGGGAACAAATCGTTAATAATAAATCTTGTTCCGCAGCTTTTACAGCCTGTCAGAAGTTCTCTGATACCGCTGACCGCACCGCAGTTAGGGCAGGCAAGAGCACCGTCCGCATTCTGATTAAGAAGTCTTGTAACGGCAACATATAAATTCTGTCTTATTTTTGATTTTCTTTTCTTTTTATTATTAACATAGACAGTTTCTGTGGTTTTGTAATCCTTACAGCCGATAACGGTCTGATAGTCGCCTTTGTCGGGAACTGTAAAACATTTTACCGCTCCGTCTTTAAAAGTGCTGTCTTTGGTGCTGAAAACGGTTTCTATCTTTGCGTTATGCTCGTCAAGTCTGTGCTTTTGAAGTTCAAGAGTATAGTTTACATCAAGCGAGGCGATTTCGGGCACATTTCCCGCTACTGTCCATTGTGAATATTCATCTACGAATTTATCTATAATTACATTGTTTTCATTGCTTTTATCAAATGTTAAATTAAAAAGATCCATTTTTTATTATACCTCAAGCAGTTCGTATAACTGTTATGTCTGTTGTTTTTAGGTTAAATTATGATTTAGCACACGGTTAAGATTAAATGATTTTAAAATTTAGGTCAAGCCTTTAAAAAGGTCGAACAAACTTTTTTTGTAATCGAGGATATATATTGATATTTTTCAAAACCTGTTTCCCGACCGAAAGTTTGCAAGCCGTAATCCATTAATATTACTCCCATATTTAGAGCAAAACAAAAACAAATCTATTTTCCAATATTAAAATCTTTTAAAAGGCGAAATGGCGGGTTATTTGAAACCCGCCTGTATAATCGCTATTTAATTTTCGGTTCATTAACCAAATGCAGGTGTAAACGGCTTGTCATTGTAAATTCTTGCGATAGCCTCTGCAAATGTAGGAGCAACAGGAAGAACTGTGAACTTGTCAATCATCTTCTCCTGCGGAACAGGGATTGTATCAAGAAGAACAACCTCTTTGATTGCGCTGTTCTTAATTCTCTCGATAGCAGGACCTGAAAGAACTGCGTGTGTAGCACAAGCATAAACTTCAGTAGCACCGCCCTTTTCAACTATAGCGTTTGCTGCGTTGCAAAGTGTGCCTGCCGTGTCAATCATATCGTCAACAAGGATAACCTTTTTGCCTCTTGCGTCACCGATGATGTTCATAACTTCGCAAACATTAGCCTTTGGTCTTCTCTTATCAATAATAGCAAGACCTGTGCCAATCTTAGACGCAAAGTTTCTTGAACGGGTAACCGAACCGAGGTCAGGAGAAACAACGATGTATTCATCAAAGTTTCCGCCGATTTTCTCTCTCATATAGTTAGCAAGGATAGGAGAACCATAGAGGTGGTCAACAGGGATATTAAAGAAGCCCTGAATCTGGTTTGCGTGAAGATCCATTGTAAGCACACGATCGGCACCTGCTGATGTGATGATGTCAGCACAAAGTTTTGCCGAAATCGGATCTCTTGCCTTAGCTTTTCTGTCCTGTCTTGCGTAGCCGAAGTAAGGCATAACTGCTGTAATTCTTGCAGCGGAAGCACGCTTCATGGCGTCAATCATAATAAGCATTTCCATTAAATTGTCATTTACCGGAGTGCAAGTTGACTGAACGATAAAGCAATCGCTGCCTCTTACAGATTCCTGAAGAGAAACCGCTATTTCACCGTCAGAAAACTGAGTACATTCGCTCTTACCAAGCGGAACTCCAAGGCTGCCTGCAATTCCTTTGGCTACATTTACATTTGAGCTTCCGGTAAAGATTTTAATGTCTTTTCCGTGAAAATTCATTGTAATCGCTCCTTTTTACTCTATAGTTTGTATTCTACTATTATCTTAACAGGTATATCCCCTGTCTTTTGCAATATTGTTAAGTTCCTCAAGCTGTGCGGGATCATTTGCGCCGAGCACTGTGTCGCTGCACTCTGCTGTGTATGCGCCTACCTTGCAGCCGTCTGCAAGCAAAAGCTTTAATGCGTCGGGCAAATAATATTCCTTTGCATTATTATCGGATGAAATTCTGCCGAGCACAGACAAAAGCTTTTCTGCGTCAAACCAGAAACCGCCCGAATTTACTTCCTTAATCTTAAGGATTTCTTCACTGCCGTCTTTCTGTTCTACGATTGACTTTACATCGCCGTTTTCGTCACGGACAATTCTGCCGTAGCCTGTAGGGTCGTCAACCATTGCGGAAATTACAGTTGCACTTGATTGAGTGTTTATGTGCTGTTCAAGTGACTTTTCAATGGTTTTGCTGTCCATAAAAGGTGCGTCGCCGTTTAAAATCACCACGCTGTCGCCTTTGTGACTTTCAAGAAAGTCTTTAGCCATCATTACTGCGTGACCTGTACCGAGTCGCTCTGCCTGATAAACCGTTTCAACCTTAAAATCAAGTGTTGACACAAATTCGTCTATACATTCTTTTTTAAAGCCCTTTACAATGCAGATGTCATTAATGCCTGCCTTCTTAAGTGAAGAAATAACCCACTCAAGCATAGGCTTGCCGAGTACGAGCGAAAGTGTTTTCGGCTTGTCGCTTTTCATACGCTTGCCTTCGCCGCCCGCAAGAATAATCGCACAATTACTCATATGTAATCTCCTTGGTATTCTGTAATTTGTGTGTTTACTTTAATATGTACACACAACAAGACATATTAATATTATCGCATAAAAAATACAAATTTCAAGAGTATTTTACAAAAAAACAACATTATGGCTAAATTTAAACGATTTATACAATATTGATGAAGTATAAAATTGAATTTTATAGGAAAAAATTTTAAAAAATCTATAGCTATTTTGAACAAACTTTGTTATAATTATGTGTAGGCTTATACAAGCGGGCGAATTTTGACACAATTTTCGCCACAGCCGTATAATTTATTATTTTTAGGAGGATTACCAAAATGGCAAACAAATGGGTATACCTTTTCTCAGAAGGTAATGCTAACATGCGTGAGCTCCTTGGCGGTAAGGGCGCTAACCTTGCAGAAATGACAAGCTTAGGTCTTCCTGTACCACAGGGCTTTACAATTACAACAGAGGCTTGTACTCAGTACTATGAGGACGGCAGAGAGATCAACGAAGAAATTCAGGGTCAGATCAACGAGTACATCGGCAAGATGGAAGAGATCACAGGCAAGAAGTTCGGCGATTTAGAGAACCCACTCCTCGTTTCAGTTCGTTCAGGTGCAAGAGCATCAATGCCTGGTATGATGGATACAATCCTCAACCTTGGTCTTAACGAAGAAGTTGTAGAAGTTATTGCAAAGAAGTCTAACAATCCTCGTTGGGCTTGGGACTGCTACAGAAGATTTATTCAGATGTATTCTGACGTAGTTATGGAAGTTGGTAAGAAGTACTTTGAAGAGCTTATCGACGAAATGAAGGCTAAGAAGGGCGTTACACAGGACGTTGAGCTTGACGCTGACGATCTTAAGGAGCTTGCTTCACAGTTCAAGGCAGAGTACAAGGCTAAAATCGGCGTTGACTTCCCTGACGATCCTAAGGAACAGCTTATGGGCGCTATCAAGGCTGTATTCCGTTCATGGGATAACCCAAGAGCTAACGTATATCGTCGTGATAACGATATTCCTTATTCATGGGGTACTGCAGTAAACGTACAGTCAATGGCATTCGGTAACATGGGTGACGATTGCGGTACAGGTGTTGCATTTACAAGAGATCCTGCTACAGGTGAGAAGAAGCTCATGGGTGAGTTCCTTACAAACGCACAGGGCGAAGACGTAGTTGCAGGTGTTCGTACACCAATGCCAATCGCTCAGATGGCTGAAACATTCCCTGAGGCATTTGCTCAGTTCCAGACTGTTTGCAAGACTCTTGAGGATCACTACAGAGATATGCAGGATATGGAGTTCACTGTTGAGAACAAGAAGCTCTATATGCTCCAGACAAGAAACGGTAAGAGAACAGCTCAGGCTGCTCTTAAGATTGCTTGTGACCTCGTTGACGAGGGCATGAGAACAGAGGCAGAGGCAGTTGCTATGATCGACCCTCGTAACCTCGACACACTTCTCCACCCACAGTTTGATGCTGCTGCTCTTAAGGCTGCTACACCAATCGGCAAGGGTCTTGGTGCTTCACCGGGTGCTGCTTGCGGTAAGGTTGTATTCACAGCTGAAGATGCTGAGGTTTGGAACGCAAAGGGCGAGAAGGTTGTTCTCGTTCGTCTTGAGACTTCACCTGAGGACATCACAGGTATGAAGGCTTCACAGGGTATCCTCACAGTTCGTGGCGGTATGACATCACACGCAGCCGTTGTTGCTCGTGGTATGGGTACTTGCTGCGTATCAGGTTGCGGCGACATCAACATGGACGAAGCTAACAAGAAGTTCACACTCGCAGGCAAAGAGTTCCACGAGGGTGACTACATTTCAATCGACGGTTCAACAGGTAACATCTATGACGGTATTATTCCAACTGTTGACGCTACAATCGCAGGCGAGTTCGGTAGAATTATGAGCTGGGCTGACAAGTACAGAAAGCTTAAGGTTAGAACAAACGCTGATACACCAGCTGACGCTAAAAAGGCTCGTGAGCTTGGCGCTGAGGGTATCGGTCTTTGCCGTACAGAGCATATGTTCTTTGAAGAGGACAGAATCGCTGCATTCAGAGAGATGATCTGCTCTGATACAGTAGAAGAGAGAGAAGCTGCTCTTGAGAAGATTCTTCCTTACCAGCAGGGCGACTTCGAGGCTCTTTATGAGGCTCTTGAGGGTAACCCGGTTACAATCAGATTCCTTGATCCGCCACTCCACGAGTTCGTTCCTACAGAGGAAGCTGACATTGAGAAGCTTGCTGCTGCTCAGGGCAAGAGCGTTGACACAATCAAGGCTATCATTGCTTCACTCCACGAGTTCAACCCAATGATGGGTCACCGTGGCTGCCGTCTTGCAGTTACATATCCTGAAATTGCTAAGATGCAGACAAAGGCAGTTATTCGTGCTGCTATCAATGTTAAGAAGGCTCATCCGGATTGGACAGTTAAGCCTGAAATTATGATTCCACTCGTATGCGAGGTTAAGGAACTTAAGTATGTTAAGAAGATGGTTGTTGAAACAGCTGACGCTGAAATCGCAGCTGCAGGCATCGAGCTTGAGTACGAAGTTGGTACAATGATCGAGATTCCAAGAGCTGCTCTTACAGCTGACGAGATCGCTACAGAGGCTGACTTCTTCTGCTTCGGTACAAACGACCTTACACAGATGACATTCGGCTTCTCAAGAGATGACGCAGGTAAGTTCCTCAATGCTTACTATGATGCAAAGATCTTCGAGAACGATCCATTCGCTAAGCTCGACCAGACAGGTGTTGGCAAGCTTATGGAAACAGCTATTAAGCTCGGTAAGCCTGTAAACAACAAGCTCCACGTAGGTATCTGCGGTGAGCACGGCGGTGACCCATCATCAGTTGAGTTCTGTCATAAGATTGGTCTTGACTATGTATCATGTTCACCATTCCGTGTGCCGATTGCAAGACTTGCTGCTGCTCAGGCTGCTATTGCTGAAATGTAATTCAGTCATTTTTGTTGTTAATGGGTAAAACCATTTATCAGCCATAAGGCAAAATTAAATATCAAATTTAGACCTTGTAGAAGCAATTCTGCAAGGTCTTTTTTTACCCACAAAACATAGAAAAAGCCTTGTAAACACTGCGTTTTTGTCAATAAAACAGGAATTTTATTTACATTATTTGCGGCGGTGCTGTTGATAACGATTTTTACATCGTGGTTTATAAACAGCTTTGCACAATGACATAGAGCATTTGAAAAAGTATGTTTTTGGAAAAATCTCTTGTATTCTTGAAAGTGGCAGAAATGCAGTAAAATCAAAGTTTTTCAGAGATAGCACCGATAACAGCAAATATGTTTTTGGGAGGTGTTTTCGTTTTTGGGAAATAATATGCTGTTTTTGGGAACATTTTTGGGAAATCAGAAAGGTGGATTCTATGATTAAGAAAAACTACAAAGGCAGATGTATAAAGAAATCTGTCAGCAAATCAAAAGAGGTTTGCAGAACTTACAACGAATTACAGCTTGCTTATTTGGATAGTCTGCAAAGCAATGATGATATAACGGAAATACAATGCAATATTCCGCTCGATGGTAAAGAAATCGGGGAATACAACACAGATTTTCTTTGCACAAAATCAAACGGTGATTTATTGGTTCGTGAATGTGTATTCCGCAAGCACTTATTAAAACCACTGACCGTAAAACTTTTGGATGCTTCACGCTCATATTGGCTGAAACGTGGTGTTAATGATTGGGGGCTGGTTATTGATGCTGAAAAATAAGTTGTTGCAAAAAAATAATAATATTGTCCGTGTGCTTGAAACTGAAAACACCAAAGCCCTCATTGTAAATTGTATAAAAAGAGTTGTTCCACAGTGGATAAACACAGCGGAATTGACCGAATACACAGAATGTAGCATAAATGATTTATCGGATATAACTGGAATTTGCACCCTCCCTATTGACGAGTTAGACAATGAAAGCCGCTGTATTGCATATAAAAGATTTACAGCCATTGCCGGTGTATTGCCGTTTATTGCAGATGATAAATCCCGATGCAATGCTATTAGTAATATGGCACAGCATTTCAATATCAGTAAACAAACGATAAAGCAATACTTATGGTTGTATCTTGTTTATCAAAATATCAGTGTTCTTGCACCGAAAAAGTGTAGTTATGAAAAGCCACTGACAACAGATGAAAAAAATATTAGATGGGCATTAAACAAGTATTTTTATAACCAAAGCCGTAACAGCCTACAAACTGCATATACACTTATGCTTAAAGAAAAATATTGTGATGGTAACGGTGTATTGTTGCAGAAATACCCTACAATACACCAATTCCGATATTTCTATCGTAAGCATAGGAAAATGCAAAACTATTATATTTCTCGTGATGGCTTGAAAAACTACCAGAGAAATAACAGACCTCTGACGGGTGACGGCATACAAGCATTCGCTCCTGCTGTTGGTGTTGGAATGTTGGATTCTACTATATGCGATATTTACCTTATAAACGAAAGCGGAAACATAATAGGCAGACCCATTTTGACCGCTTGCATTGATGCTTATAGTGGTTTGTGCTGTGGTTATTCTTTAAGTTGGGAGGGTGGTGTTTACAGCCTCCGAAATTTATTGTTGAATGTAGCCGCTGACAAAGTTAAACACTGCAAGAGATTTGGGATTGATATAAACCAAGACGATTGGAATTGCAACGGTATTATCCCCGGCATCCTTGTAACAGATATGGGCAGTGAGTATAAATCAGAAAATTTTGAACAAATAGCAGAATTGGGTGTTACAATTATTAACCTGCCACCGTACAGACCGGAGTTAAAAGGTGCAGTAGAAAAATTTTTTGACCTATTGCAAAATACCTACAAACCATATTTGAAAGGAAAAGGTATTATTGAACCTGATTTTCAAGAGAGGGGTGCACACGATTACAGAAAAGATGCTTGCTTGACGATTGCAGATTTTGAAAAAATACTGTTGCACTGCATTATTTACTATAATTCACAGCGGATAATAGATAATTTCCCTTACACAGCTAAAATGTTTACAGATAAGGTGAAACCATACGCAAGCCATATATGGAATTGGAACAGAAAACAACCTGCTGCAAATTTAATAAAAACAGATGAAAGACAGATTGCTTTAACCTTATTACCACGGACAAAAGGAACATTCTCCCGCCACGGTTTAAGGGTAAATAAAATGCGCTATCACTGTGACGGATTCACAGAAACATACTTGAACGGCGGTACTGCTGTAGTTGCTTTTAATCCTGATAATGTTTCCTCTGTATGGGTTATAGAAAACAGCAAATATACGAAATTTACTTTAATAGAATCCCGATTTACCGACAAATCTCTTGAAGAAGTACAGCAAATGCAATCAGCTAAAAAACAGTTGATACAATCGGTTAATGGTGAAAATCTACAGGCTAAAATTGACCTTGCAGAGCATATCAAAGTTATTTCAAAGAATGCCGCTATCGGTGATGCAAATATAAAATCTATAAGAGAAACAAGGCAAAGAGAACGAACTAAACAACATATTGATATTATGGGAGGCGCTGAATGATGTATAAAGATTATTTGTCTGCTATGCCGGAAATGAAATCAGGTGAAGCTCTATACGCTGCCTTATCGGTTATTCCTGCTTATGAAGATAGAATACGCAATGAGAATACACCTACACGGTTAATGGCATTATCTGATTTATACAAGCTCTATATACCCTCTCGAATGTCATTAGAAATATATTCAAAATTGTATTTGGCATTGCTCCGCTCAATGCAGAAAAAAGGCACAAAGACCGCTATACAACAGCATTATGAAAACCATAAAGGAATAATTGGGCAAGAATATAACGGTATTGTTGGTGGTTCAGACAGCTTTACAATAATAGGTTGCAGCGGTATAGGGAAATCAAGTGCTATAAACAGAGCTATTTCCCTTATATCGGATAATCGTATAATTGAAATTGAAAAACCATATGCAAAAGTCATTCCGTGCCTTGTGGTTCAATGTCCGTTCGATTCCTCTGTGAAAGGTTTATTATTAGAGATTTTACGCAAGGTAGATGAATCACTTGAAACAAACTATTATAATTACTGTATAAAATCAAGAACCGCCACAACTGATATGCTTATCGGGCTTGTCAGTTCTATTGCATTAAACCATATCGGAATTTTAATCGTTGATGAAATACAGAATGTTGTCAACTCAAAGAACGGCAAAAATCTTGTTGGTATGCTCACACAGCTAATTAACAATAGTGGCATTAGTATATGTATGGTGGGTACACCTGAATGTACAGTCTTTTTTGAGCAAGCTATGCAGCTTGCAAGGCGTTCTGTAGGATTGCAGTATAATTCATTATCTTATGATGAATGCTTTGAATCTCTCTGCAAAACCGTGTTTAATTATCAGTATGTCACGCATAAAACAGAGATAAGTCCTGCAATCATCAAATGGCTTTATGAGCATTCCGCCGGTGTTGTTTCTGTAGTTATCTCTCTGATACACGATGCACAGGAAATAGCAATATTGACGGGTAAAGAGATATTAAATATTGAAACGCTGAATATGGCATATAAACAGCGATTAACGCTATTGCACAGTTATATTCACACAACAGATGCAAAGTCCAAAACAACAAAGCCGAGTAAAAAGAAACCTATTGCGAAAAGTGACGATGTACAAATCAATATCATTAACGGTGTTTCTATTGTTGAAATTGCAAAGAAAGCAAAAACAGACAATGTAGATATTGTACCTCTGCTGCGTAAGCATTTTTCCATTGAGGAGGTGTGCCTGTGATTGCATATCTGCCGGAGATATATCCTGATGAATTGGTTTATAGTTGGTTTTGCCGCTATTATATTCACACCGGTTGTATTACAAATGCTATGGCTTTTCAAGAAATTTTATATAACCGTTGCAATAATCCAAGTAAAGAGTTTATTGGTCATTTGAATCCTGATGCAGCCAAATTGATACAAAGATTATTTGTGATGGATGATTTGATAACAAAGCATACGATGTACCCACAGTATGCAAGATTCATTCCGCTGCAACAAAAGAAAAATGCTTTATATCATATTGGTTATAATTTCTGCGATGCTCACCATCTATTCGCCGTATTACTGAGAACACAGGCAGATAGTCAGCTCAAATATTGTCCTCTATGTGTTAAGGAAGATAGAAAAAACCACGGGGAGGCGTATTGGCACAGAAAACACCAAATACGGAATATGAGTATTTGCACAAAGCATAAATGTTTGCTTGTTAATTCTGATGTAACGGCAAAAAGTGAGCAGTCATTTACTCTAAATCCCGCTGAAATTACAGTTATTTTGAAAGAGCCACAATATTCAAAGAATACACTGCAAGTTCCATTTTGTGAGTATATGGCGGCGGTGTTTGATGCACCTATTAACCTTGATAGCGATATTCCGATTAGTGCTGTGCTGTATCACGCTATGAGAAAAACAAAGTATATGAAGCAATCAGGCAAATCTCGATATACAAAGCGGTTTGTTGATGATATGCAGATTTACTATAATAATATCGGTATTGGCAGTATAGCGAGTATGTCACAGGTGCAGCGAGTGTTATTACAGGATAGATTTGATTTTTCAGTCATATGTCAAATTGCATTTTTCTTGAATATGACAATTGATGAACTGACCACTCCTGATTTGACAAACCGGCAAATAAACCAAGAGCAGCGGTCACACTATATCAAGAATAGAGAGCCGATTGATTTGTCGGAATACGATGAAAAAATTGCACCGATATTAGAAAAATTAGCACACGATATTTATATTGGTGCGGCAAGTGAAACAGGCAGACCTGAAAGAGTATCAGAAAAACTGATATATCGTGAATTGAATTTGCCCGGGCATAGGCTTGAAATACTACCAAAGTGTAAAGCGATTATGAATAACTACAATGAATCATACGAAGAATGCTGGACAAGGCGGCTAATATGGGCATTTGATAAGCTCACAACAGAAGAAAACGACGCACCGTTCTATTGGTCAGATATGCGTAAAATCAGCGGCGTAAAAAAGAAGAATATTGACAAGGTAATACCTTATTTACCCAAACACACAGATAGAAAAACCGCTGATGCGATAATCAAGATTATACAGGGCAAATAAAAACACCGTTACCAATCACGGCAACGGTGCATCCCTTGTGTTCAGTTGTTCTTAATACTGCGGTGGTTTTACGCCAAGCTCGACAACAAATTCGACTGTTCCGGTGTAATAACCTGCTGCCGGCATTTCGCCTTCAATGGGTTGACCGGTAACAATGAATTCGGATGTGGTCTGATTCTTTACAAATTCTGCAACGTGGTCACTATCATTTACATTAAGTCTCAAATTAAACGTATCGCCTTCATCGTTGGTCATAGGAATACTATTTTCTCCATTCACAGAAACATTTACCTGCTCGGCTTCGGTGATATTCATATTACTTGCTGTGAGCTGAAATTCATTAAAGGCATCAACCGTTTCGGGAATGATTACGCAAAAGCTACTATCAACCTGATATGTAACTGTGCTTTGACCTGTGGCTTCATTGTAAGGTAATTCCGCTGCAAAAGCAGGAATACTACAACTCAAAACCATAACAAAGCAAAGCGTAAATGCTAATAATTTTTTCATTGGTTAAACCTCCTGTACTGTAATATCAAACTCTACTTTTGCCCCGTTTAATACTGTGCCATCTTCTTTGAAACACTGCACTTTCAAATAGGCAGAGTATTCTCCCGCTTTTAGCGGTTCGGATAGTTCTATATCATAGTAACCTGTTCCCGGCTTACAGTAGCCGGATTTCCAAAGCGATTTATCATCAATATATAGTGTCATTAAAAATAAGCAATCGTTGCTGTTGGGGTTGAAGAAATTGACTCTTTGATTTGTTTGATTTGCAGAAAACACAAGGATATCAAATCCGGGAATAGCAATTCCTTTTTGTCCGTTAGGTAATCTATTTGTAGGCTTATCGCCCTCATACTCAACAGCGTTTGAGTCAGTGGGTAATGACGGCTTATCTACAGATTGGTTATGCAAGAAATACCAAGCAGCACCGATAAGCAAAAGTAGCAGTATAACAATAATGGAGATATGAATTGATTTCTTCTTCATTTGCTTACCTCCAGTCTCCGAAATATTTTACAATAGGAAATACGGAAACAAAAGGCAAAACGGGTGTGTTATTTTTGCCATCTGCGTATTGTAGAGTTGTCCGCTGTGCAGTAATTTATTTTATTAGACAGTGTGTTTTCTATAGTTGATTTGAAATAATGCTTTTGAGGTTCAATACAGTCAGGTATTTCCAGATGTATTTGTTTACATATCGGGCAGTATAACCGTCTTAATTGAAATATATACTCTGTGCCGGAGGAATCTTTAACTTGCCGCTTACGGCTGTCTCTTACTTTTAGCGGAGAATAGCAATGAGGGCAAATCGCAACTTCGTAATTTACAATGCGGTAAATATCCCCTTTTTACTACAGCGTATTTTTTGGTAATTATCATTGTGTAATCCTCCTGTAAAAAAAGAACCCTCGCCACAAATCAGCAAGAGTTCTTCTAACCATTGTTTTTGCGTTTCAGTGCATCTATAACAGTTGTTACAACAGCTATATCATCTTCGCTTAAATCCGAAACATCAACTTTTCTGTCTCTCTCAATGTCTAACAAATAATCAGTACTTACATTAAAAATGTGTGCAATCTTAATTAACACATCATATGACGGAAATCGGTCTCCGCTTTCATAGAAAGAAATAACAGATTTTGCAATTCCTATTCGCTCTGCTAATTCTTTTTGACTCATTTTCTTCGCTGTTCGCAGTGCTTTTAGTTTATCTCCCAGAATCATTTTGCTCCTCCTTCGTTACAAGGTTTTGTAATATTTAATTATATCTGAAATTCAATATCTGTTGGATATTATTGAATATCTAAATGTGGACTTTTTGAAAATTCCTTGCTATAATAAAATATAACTATACTTTTGAGGTGTCAGTATGAGTTTTCAAGATGATTTATTGCGAAATCTGCGGACAAAGGATGAGGCAGAGACAGCAAAGCAAGAAGAAATGTATATGAGAGCATCAGAACAAGCACTGTCTATCTATGCCCTCATAAAAGAAGCATTGCTTCACAATGTAAATGAAAGAAATTTCTCCATTTTTGACGGTTATAGAACCATATCCTGTGTTGTACCTTTTCCAAATTATTTACACCATTACTTGAAAATCGAAGATAAATCAATTACTATTCCTGGAACACCATCCTATATTGAACGACAGCTACAAGAGCTATTACAGACCCCACCAAAGAAAAGAAAGGCTGTCGTAAAAAAATATAGAGGCTTAAATCTTGACGGTGGAGAAACTCCGGCACAGTTTATTCCCTGTGTTCAATTTGATATAAATACTGACCCAGAAACAGAATTAGGATATATGATAGAAAAATTGCAGCAATTTGCCGCACAAGATAAGATTCAATTACAGCTATGTGTTCTCGATACCTATACAAATGAAACCTATCAATTCTGTGAAGATATAAAAGATGCAACAGCAGACAGATATAAGTATTCTATAGCCGTAGTATGCAAGTCTGTCATTCCTGATACATATAATACAGATAAACCGATAAACATAATTGTTGATGATTCTATAAATACTGATAGTAAAGACAGTTATAATATTGATACTATGGAAGGTCATCAATTTGAACATTTCTGCGCTCAATTACTTATCAAAAATGGATTTAGCAATGTGGATGTAACAAGGGGAAGCGGAGACCAGGGAATAGATATTATCGCCTACAAAGACGGTGTTAAATTTGGCATCCAATGCAAGTGCTATTCCACTGATATAGGTAATAAAGCTGTTCAAGAGGCTTACGCAGGTAAAACATATTACAACTGTCACGTTGGGGCTGTTTTAACAAATAGATATTTTACTCACTCGGCTATAGATTTATCAAATAGCAATGGTATCTTGTTATGGGATAGAGGTTATTTGATTGATATGATGAATAAGTCGGGTATTAAATTTAATGGTTAATATGGAGGTTATTTAAGATGGCGCTTATAAAATGTCCTGAATGTGGCAAAGAAAATGTTTCTGATTCTGCTATAAGCTGTCCTGAATGTGGATTTGCGATTAAAACGTATTACGAGAGAAAAGCAGTGCAGGAACAACAGAAACAGCAGGAAATTCAACTTGAAGAAAAAGCGAAAGAAGAATATGAAAAACTTAAAGATGAACTAAATAGAAAAATTTGTGCGGTGGATAATATGCCATATCCAGAAAAGCCTACATTTAAGGAATCTGTTTTTAATTCAAAAGGTGGTGGAAGCTGGCTGTCATATGCATCAATTATTGCTTTAATTGCAACACCTTTCCTTGCATATGTGTCGTTTCAAGGAAAGTCGGCTGTTTTAACTACATTATTTTTAATTGTATTTGTACTGCTTCTTGTTATATGGACTCCTTTCTGGCTTATGATTTGTTATAGTGATTATAAATCGGCTATGGTACGATTCGAGGACTCAACAAAAGACTGGGAAGGCGAAAAAATAAAAAAGAAAGAACAACTAAACACTGAATACGAGCAGTACGCACTTAATATGGCGAAATATGGAACAAGAAACGCTCCTACAATAAATATGCCAATGCCAAACAACAAACTAAAATGTCCTATTTGTGGTTCTACAAATGTAAGCAGAATATCAACACTTAATAGGGGTGTTTCTGTTGCTACAGTAGGACTCGCTTCATCAAAAATAGGAAAGCAATATGAGTGTAAAAAATGTAAACACAAATGGTAAGTGGAGAAATAAATATATGAAAAGAATATTGGCTATTATGATAAGTTTGTTTATCGTTTTAACCTCTTTATCTGGATGCAAATCAAAAGATACTAATATGAGAGATTCTTTTACCGAATTTTATTCATATACCTTTGAAAAAAATGTGTTTTACACAGCAGCTAATACTGAAATGTCTGTGGCAAGTTTGTATAAAGAAAACTCCAGCCGTAATGCACGAGTAGTACTTTCTCTTGTTTTAGGTGCATCAGATAAAACAAGAAATTTATCATATCAATGGTTACAACATTCATATGATGAACGAAAAAAAGATTTACGACAATGTGGTAATCTGGTTGTAGATTTTGCAAAAAATGAAGGATGGAAAAATGATTATTACTTATTCGTTAAAATAATTGATATATATGATAGTTGTAATATAGTTTATGACTATGAAAATGATTCAATCTACATTCCTAATTGCGAAGATACATTTATCGATATGTACCAAGAGTTTGGGACATTTTCCAAAGAGAATTTGAGTAAAACACAGGTTGGAAAAGATTTTCTAATAGAAAATGGTTTAGCAACTTTGAAACACAACGAAATAGAATACAAAAGTATATTCAGTTACACAGTATTTATTGATAACGGTGAATTTAAGAGCTATGGTGAAGATGACTACTTTGCTAAATAATCATAAAATGTATCTTGACAAAACTAAAATATAGTGTTATCATAAAGACACCATAAAGAGTGCGTGAGGGAGCAAGCCCAACGACCGCACACCAACCTACCGATAGGCAAGGTGGTAATGCTTGACCGATGGTGTGAAATATTGATACTACAGTCACATCCACCGGTAACGATGGGTGTGTTTTTGTTTATGCCCTCTCTTTATGGTAGTAACCAGAAGGGAGGTTTTTTAATGCCAAAAATCCGAGATTTGCTATCTACCAATAAAGGCAGAATTTATGTGTATCTTGCAACGACTTCCATTGGAAAACAATTTTTGCAGGATGTAGAAAACGAAGGCTTTACTTTTTGCGATGGAGAAAAGCCAACAAAAAGAACACCGGCAAACATTATGGCTATAAACCGAGATTGCACAATCAATTATGTCGGCACTGTAGGTCGGATTGCTTTTCAAGCAGCAAATAAAATCGGCAATGACCCACTTGTTAAAATTGACTATCGGGACGTTATATAATGGTCAGAGTGAAAAGTAACACATACAAGCGGATAGACAAAAAGAGAACGCCTTACAAATGTAAACCGCTCCCCATATTTAGTTACCCGCCAGCAATTCCTTCTTATACTTGTAATAAGTATTACGGGCAATGCCTATCATTCGCATACATTCAAGGTCGTTCAAAGTGCCATTAAAGTCTTTTGAATATTTCATAATATCGGCTTTGGCTGCAATGCTTTTCTTTGTGGTGAGCTTTGCACCTGCCTTCTGTCCGATTTGTTTACCATTGAGGCGTGCTGTTTCAATTCCTTCTTTTGTTCGCTGGTGCAAGTCGGCAACTTCCTTTTCGGCTTGCTGAAATGCAATAATGATTTGTTCCTTTGCAAGCTCCATCAAATATTCATTGATAGCTTTTAGTATTATATCGGTTTTTGTTCCGGTCATAGAAATATGATTGTTGAGAGCCTTTTTATATACTGCTGTATTTATGTGTGGTTCTTCGAGAAATACAAGTTCAATCCCGGCATCAAATAACTTTTGGTATGTTTCAAAGCCTTCGGCGGCGTTTCTGCTCATTCTTGACACACTGTCAAAAACAATTAAATCACCCCCTTGAACGGTGCGCCGTAGTTGCTCCCACTTTTTGCGCCCGTCCGTTTTCGTTCCGGTGTATATCTCTTGGTAAATTACCGCTTTAGGGTAGTGACTGCGTATATTTCTGATTTGCCTTTCAATACTTTGCTTTTGGGTGCTGATTCTGCAATATCCGTATTCTGCCATCTGATTATCCTCCTGTATTAAATCTATCGACCGTCTGTTTTGATACGGTGTAGTTTTTGATTTTGATATGATTTGCGATAACTTTTGATACTTTTTGAAAAACGTTTCTTTTGATACTGTTTTGTTAAAAGTTATGGCGGCATATTGCAGCCGCCTCAAGATTAGATAACTTGTAACTGTAATGACGGTTTATGCATTACTGTTTCGCTGCCGTACAAATCACGGATTTCATCAAGGGTGTAAATTTTGCTATGGTTCTTATGATAACCTTCATTGTGATAATACCAAGCTGTTTTTGATTTGCTAAATCTGAATTTTAATTCTTTTAGTATTTCTCTATGCTGGTATGTATCTCCGGTTATCCAGAGCCAAGAGCCACAAATCTCAATAGTAATACTATTGAGGTTAATAATTCGGTTTATGATGTCTTTGAATTCCGCTGCCGTTTCCGTTGTTTCTGTTTTGGCTGTGTAGGTCTTACCGTCTGCGGTCTGGTATGTGTTCTTTAACAATTCAAATAGCTTGTCATATTCGGCGTTGATTTCCTGCATATTAGTGACCGAACCACCAACATCGGGATGATGTTGCATTGCTAACTTTTTGTATTGCTTTTTAAGCTGTTCAAGTGTTTGTGGGTTTGAAAACCATTTCATAGTGGTTACCTCCTTATTTATTACAATTCCATTGTACACTAATTAGTGTCGTTTGTCAACAGATATTTGCAATTTTATAATTTATTTTTTCAAGTAATAATTGACAAACAAAACTTTATAGTTTACAATATAGATATGCTAAAAGGAGGATTGATAAAATGCTAACTATGGGCGAAAAGATAAAAATAATGCTGAAACGCCGAAATATAACACTTTCAGAACTTGCCGAAAGATTAGGGCAATCAAGGCAAAATCTTTCAAACAAAATGAATCGTGATAACTTTACAGAAAAAGAATTGATAGCAATAGCCGAAGCTTTAGACTGTACATACAAAGCTACATTAACAATGAATGACACCGGCGATACTATTTAATATATAGGAGCGTGAGTATATGCCTCTTTTAATTGTCCTTGGTTTGCTTGCTGGTTATGGCTCATATAGATTTGTAAACTTCTGTAAAACAGAGGCGAAACCGAAAAGCAACAGTCAGCTTGAAAATATGACAAATGAAATGATAGGAAAATCAAAAAGTGAATGCAGAAAAATTCTGCGTAAATATAGATAGAAGGGATTATATGAGTTTACTGCTTTTGATATTGATGTTGCTTGTATTGGCTGGGTATGCCATAGTAAAGGCAATACAGCCAAAGAATCCACCTATTGAAAAAATGGAGGAACACCTTAAAATAATTCAGAGCTTGCCAAATCAGAAGGCAAGACAAAAATATTTAAGAGATATAGCAAAATAGCAATATCTATATAAGGAAAAAATAATTAAATAATACCTATAAAGAGTGACGAGAGGGACAGCCCCGTTGACCGTCCAGCAACCTGCCGAATCGGTAAGGTGCTAATGGCTGATTCTATGGGTAAAACTTAATGTTTGCACCTATAGAAAACTATGGGTGCATTTTTCGTTCTCTTTGTAGTGTTATCGAAAAGGAGCAAACAAATGAGAATGGCAAAAAGAGTATATAAACCGCCGTGATTGTGTTTACGAATACTGGAAGCTGTAGTAAATCATTTACTACAATTATACAAAATATATAAGTAATAATTTGAAATTTTACAGCAATTTGTACAATATTTTACTTGACAAACAATAATCAGTGCGGTATAATATAGCAAAATTGAATATTGGTCGATACGCAGATTAGGAAACTGCGTGACTATAGCCCAGCTATATTTTTCCGATAATACTTTTAACATCTATACTTGAACTGGCACGAGTGATGTTAATTGCCTATAAATTGCCTTGAATTAACGGCTATACACTGATTGAGTTTGATACTCTCTGAAGGTGTATAGCCGTTTTTATTTTATATTTTAATCAACCTGCCCCGGACAGGATAACCGGGAGAAACGGAGTTATTTATGAACAATAATAAATTTAACAATGAAGAAAAAACAAAAGAAAACGAATATGTTACAAAGGAAAAACTGTATTTAACTACGGGGGAATGTGAAAAACTCACGAGAATTAAGGCACGAAAAGTCGCAGAATTATGTAACGGCGGAGAAGTAGAAGGGCATAAAGCTAAATCAGGTACATATATAGTTAACATCAATAGCTTAAAAGAATGGCAAAATAAGCATCTAAATTATATTCCAAAACCTAATTTTTTAGGCAATCCTGCTTTAATATTTGGAAATTTGGAATTAGATTTTGATACTCACTTCAAGCCTATTTTAAGCCATAATAAAGACGATGAAATTTTTTATCTGGATAGAAATGAATATCAATTACAATATTGGATAACAAACAATGGAAAAGTATTTGACAGCGATGTGGGTGTATATTTGAAGCCAGATATAAAAAACACATATTACTATGTCAATCTCAAAAAGAGTGAATCAAAATATGAACACGTATATATCCATTATTTGGTTGCATATTATTTTTGCAAAGGTTGGCTAAATAAAGAAGAAGTACATCATATTGATAAAAATCCACTGAATAATCACTATAAGAATCTCATATGGGTTACTCACGCAGAACATATGGAGTTGCATAGCCTTTTAGAAACTTACAAAAAAGCCTATAGAAAGCGAATTCGTGAAATAAGAAAAGAAAATAACAAGTGGTAACAAAGCGAGTAACAGCATTCTAATTTGAATGTTTTCAGTAAAAGGGGGTAATATATGAGTTATCCAAATCAAAAGACAATAAGCATTGACAAAATGCCCTGCGATAAAAACAACAAATACGCCGTAATAAACCAGTATGCAATGCAAAAGGCAATGTGCCAATTAAAAACAATGGGTTCAATGAAACTGTGGTTATATCTTGCAAAAAATAAACCAGATTATAAATTTGATTTAAGTTGTGCAGAGTGCGGAAAATGGGGTTTGAAGCCTGATGCATTTCACACAGCAGTTAAAGAACTAATAAACAAAGGCTATTTATTAAAAAATAAAGCCAATGAATACACATTCATAGAAATTGGTGCATATAGGGAATAACCATATACACTATATGGAAAAGACGTGAAAAGTATAGGCAAAATCCATAGAGAAATATTATATATATTACATATATAGTATATATACCGTAACCCTATTTACTTCTATAACATAACACCTATTAAGTAGACTATCTCTTTATTTTGATAATATATGATACTTAATAGGTGTTCACTGTATCATTGAATGTGATTGATGGTTTTTTGTCTTTATAATACCAATGAAACAGTGCTACTATTATATGTGTTTTCGGTGATTTTCGGTAAATGCCTAAAATTGAGGGTTTACAGTGGATTAAAGGATTTTTCGGTGAAATTGCACTTGTAAGTACTCAAACTTTGAGGGTTTGTTCGGTGGTTAACAATTCAATTTTTTCGGAGATATTTTTCGGATGAGAGAGTGAAATATGCTTATATTATAGCGAATTTCCGCTATGGTTCTTGAAATTTCAATAAGTGTCTGCTATAATAAAAATACAAGGTCTATACTATGTTAATGGGTAAAACCATTTATCAGCCATAAGGCAAAATTAAATATCAAATTTAGACCTTGTAGAAGCAATTCTGCAAGGTCTTTTTTTACCCACAAAACATAGAAAAAGCCTTGTAAACACTGCGTTTTTGTCAATAAAACAGGAATTTTATTTACATTATTTGCGGCGGTGCTGTTGATAACGATTTTTACATCGTGGTTTATAAACAGCTTTGCACAATGACATTTGTACTGATATTATATAGCGTAATATTTTGGGCTGTCCCGTTTTGGGACAGCCCTTTTGCATTGCTTAAATAATTAAAAAATCAGATCAAGGCTTTTTAAAGTCTTGTTGACTTTGCCCACACCCACGAACTTTGAAAAGTCATAATTTATTCGACATCATATTATTGAAAAGTCAGATTATTTGTGATAAAATTTACTTGAAAAGTCAGAATGGAGGAAATGATATGCTCTACAGAAAAATTGAAAAATTGATTGAAGAACATTTAAAATCTGACACTCAGAAAATTCTTTTGATTGACGGCGCAAGGCAGGTCGGAAAAACATATATTATTCGTTATGTAGGTCAAAGATTATTTGAAAATTTTATTGAAATAAATATGGTTGAAGATTCCATAGGCGACCGTCTTTTTGCCAATACAAAAACTATTGAAGATTTTTATTTGCAAGTAAGTATGATTGCAGGCAATAAAATGAAAGCTAAATCCGACACATTAATATTTATAGATGAAATTCAGGCATATCCGCATTTACTTACACTGCTTAAGTTTTTATCTCAAGATAATAAGTTCACATATATAGCAAGCGGCTCGCTTTTGGGTGTAACATTGTCGCAAACAACATCAATTCCTATAGGAAGTATTCGTAAAGTACGAATGTATCCGCTTGATTTTGAAGAATTTTTGTATGCTAACGGAATGAATGAATTTGTAATCTCCGCAGTGCAAAATAAATTCAAAGAATTACAATCACTTGATGAAAATATGCACAATAAAATGATGGATTATTTTCAAAAATATCTGCTTATAGGCGGTCTTCCGGATGCAGTCAACTCATATCTTAATGAAAAAAATATTCAGTCCGTGCGAAATATCCAAAACGAAACACACGATTATTATGCAGCAGACGCATCAAAATATGATGAAGAAAAAAAGCTAAAAATACGCAGAATTTATGATCTTATTCCTTCTAATATGGAAAATAAAAAGAAACGAGTAATAGCAAAAAACATTGAAAATAAAAAAGGCAAAACTTTTACAGATTACAGCGATGAATTTGAATATCTAATAAGCGCCGGCATAGCACTTAATGTACAGGCAATTTCCAATCCTGTTTTTCCGTTAATTGAATCCACAGGAAAAAATCTGCTGAAACTATATCTTAATGATGTGGGTATTTTGACAAGTATTTTGTACGGTAATAATATCAGAGCAATTTTGGATAATAAAAGCAGTATAAATCTTGGCTCGGTATATGAAACTGTAGTGGCAAGCGAATTGACTGCGCACGGATATAAATTATTTTACTATGACAATCGCAGTAAGGGCGAAGTTGATTACTTGATAGATGACTATAACAGCCTTTCGGCAGTACCTATTGAGGTTAAATCGGGCAAAGATTACACAGTTCACAGTGCTCTTAATACTTTTGTGCAAAATGAAGACTACCACATAAAAAAAGCCTTTGTAGTATCAAATGAAAGAAAAGTTCAAACAAAAGGCAAAATAACTTATATTCCGATTTATTATATAATGTTTTTTAACGCTAATTCAACTTTGGAAAACAATATAGAATTTTAACACAGCTGAATTATAAGGTAATATAAATAATTTATAGTTTAGCAAAATAATTATAAAAGGCTGACTCGGTATCAATTGCCGAAGTCAGCCTTTTTAGGGAGAGTATATTAAGAAAGAAAAAGAATTTGCAAACTTTTAAATCACATTAACATATTAAATAATTTTAAATTCTTATGAACATACCTTACATACATCCATAGAATAGACCATATTATCTTTTGCAACCATTGTAAGCGGCATTTCAGGCAAAAGTATGTTAAAGCCTACAAGGAAGCTTTCTTTACCGCCATCGTGAAGTCCCGTTACAATTCTTACGACATTATTTTTCTTGGCAAATTCAGCCGCTGCATGATCTGCGTTCTTATCAAAAAGCACTGTCATATCCGCACCAAACTGTTTTGATACCATATTAAGGTATTCAATCTGCCAAGCTGCCTCGGTGTAATCGTGCGTAGGCTCAAGCACAGACAATACTCTTAAGTCGCAGTCCGTATCGTCTGCAATCTGCTTTGCAATCTTAATAATTCGGTCGCAATCAAACTGCAGTGTTACACAAGCAAGCACTACAGCACGCTTTTCAGTATTCATTTTGTCACCTCCAAATATTTCCGTGCGTAAGTCGCATTGCACGGTTTATAAATCGTTGTTCAGATAATCCCACAAAAGCGGGGCATCTGCCTGACCATTGTTTATATAATCCAAATCGGTACCATGCAGCTTAAACATATTCCTGCCGACAAGGAGTCCGGTACCGAAGTCGTCGTAATCGTTTCTTGCACTGTACATAACTATATAGTGATTATTCGCATATATGAATGACGGTCTGTAAAGTCCGCCGCCGTCCCACGCTGTATAATCATCTGACGGAGAAGCTACTTTCATTGCTGTTTCCCAACCGAGTCCGTCCTCCGATGCTGAAAAATACAGATTCATATGCTTTCTGTCTTTTTTATTGGTTGTAGCGCAGGCTAACAATTCATATCCACGGTTTGTTTTTATTACATCAGGGTGCCATACATATGCACCGTCTTCAAAAGTTAAGTCTGTCGGTTGAGGCTGCGACCATACACCGTTTCTCAATTCTCTGTAATAGAGTTGATAATGACACACATACCATACTTTATATGCACCGTCATCACGGATTATGGCAGGACTCACCATATCATACTTTTCTTTTTCGTAGGTTTCAAAATAAACAAGTTTGTCGCTCCAATTATCACCGTCATACGAATATCTCATATACAATGCCATATAGTCAGTATCGTAATCCGTATATCTCCAAAACAGCTCAAGGCGGTCAAGTTCTTCGTTATATACGAGATGACTGTCCGAATTATAGCGTACGGATTTTTTATAATTTGCAAGCGGCGGCTCTGTAAATTTTACCTCCGAATAATTTATAAGATCGTTTGTTCCGACAATCTGCGGATTTTCGTAGTAGTCATTACCCATAGGATAAGGTGTGTAAGACAACCAAAATCTGTAACCGTTCCATTCCTTACCCATATCAATCAGCTTTGGATGATATGCATTGTTCGGATAGTAACTTTCAATTGTACTGTCGGAATTTATCAAATTAAGTTTGCTTATTGAATTTGAAGAAAAATTAAAATCCTGTTTAAATTCCTTTTTTGAGTATGTTTCTGTATTTTTACTTTTTAAATTAGTTTGTTTGCTTAAAGCGGCTGATGATATCTGCGGTTTTGTTTCTGATGTTGATGTTTTGCTTTCACTCACACCGTTTGAAACAGCATTTCCTGTATTTGCACAGCCTGCAAAAACCGATGCAGTCATAACTGCCGCAAGCAAAAATGCAAGTATTCTCTTCATATGTACCCTTTCTAAACTAAATCAGCATTACTAAGTCAACCGTCAACTTTAAAGCCTTCCTCGCTTATCTCGGATTCACTTGAAAAATCTTTATACTGATCTATAAAATTCCAAAACTTCCCGGCACTGTTTACTCCGTCATTTATATAATCGCAATTTGTACCGTAAAGATTATACATATCTTTGCCGAATAAAAGTCCCACGCCAAAATTGTTGGCGTCATTTCTTCCGCCGTAAAGGACATAATACATTCCGTCCGAATACATAAATGTCGACCTGTAAAGTCCGTTGCCATCCCAATCGGCATCATAACCCGTAGGTCTAAGTACTGTTTTTGCAGTGCCGAATTTCAAGCCGTCATCTGACTTTGCATAGTAAAGATTCATATGTTTTCTGTCATTTTTATCTGTTGTTGCACAAGTCAGAATTTCGTACTTATCATTATTCTTAATTAAATCTATATGCCATGTAAATGCATCGTTTTCATAAGGCAGTTTACACGTTCTTATTTTTGACCATTTTCCGTCCTTGAGTTCACGATACTTTACTTTATAAGCATTTACATACCACACTCTGTATGTACCGCTATCATATACAATACCGGGACTTACCATATCTTCTTTTATTCTGTCATAGGTTTCAAAAAAAGTTTCCGGTTTGCTCCATGTATTGCCGTCATATGAATAACTCATTAAAAGAGAGGCATAATCAATATCATAGTCTGTGTATCTCCATATTATCTCAAGACGATTCAAGTCATTGTTATAAACAATCTCACTGTCCGAATTAAAGCATCTGCCCTTTTTATAATTTGAGAGAACAGGTTGCGAAAATTTAATCTCGGAATAGTTAATTAAATCGTTCGATGCGACAATATGCGGATTTTCGTATTCATCATTGCCTTGCGGATACGGAGTGTATGACACCCAGTATCTGTACCCGTTCCAACCGTCTTTACCTAAATCAAGCACCTTTGGGTGGTAAGCATTGTTTGGAAAGCACTCTTCCTGATACTCATCAACACATTTTAAGTTCAACTTTGACGGCGAATTTTTGGTAAGTTCAAATCCCGTCATATCAACATTCGGCGATGTAGTAAACTCTGCAGGCTTTTTGTTAATAACAGTTGACGCCATAGTATGCGTGTTTTCGTATTTAGATGCATCGGTGTTTTCCGGTAAATTATATGCGGCAAAAACAGAAACACTTGCCACCGCAACCGCAGTAACAAATATCAACACAAACTTTTTCATTAAAAAGTTGCTCCCTTTCTATACAAATCAGCTTTTATATACGCTCTTTGTATTACACTCATTAATACATATAACTATATATCTATACAGCGATTTTGTCAAGTCAAAAAGAACAACAATTTTTTTTAGATGCAAAAATGATACAAAAATCGGCGTTTCGTATGATACTATACTTTTTTCTGACTGTGTAAATATCATAGCCTCTGTATATGATTATATTATATTGACCGTGTGAAATTAAGGTGAATTTTGGCATAAGAATTATAAAAGTTTAGTTAACAATAATAAATTATGGTTTAGCGGAGTGTCGGTCGGGCATTGAAATTTAGCTAACGCTAAATTATCCTCCCAAAAACAAAAAAGTTTACTCAATTTT
>OQWI01000033.1_pt1 | contig 62729 bp, 58 predicted proteins | sample 1691551 | NCBI WGS metagenome assembly OQWI01 (sample SAMN03418259, study PRJEB22391) | human gut metagenome | biome: human-gut; feature: organic feature; material: feces | host: Homo sapiens | place: Tanzania | collected 2013-01
ACCCTCAACAAGAATGGGCGCATCACCTTGCGTTCCTACCCTGTAAAGCTCTTGGGGCTACAGCGAGGCGACAAAATCGTGTTCTTCTGTCTCGGCTCTCAGATGTATATCACCAAGTCCTCCTCTCTTCCTGATGCCATACCTCTCTATGGGCGCAAGGCACAGCTTCATGGTTGCAGTGCTAGCACTGTCAAATGCCTCTTCCTCCACACCCTAGGCGTTCCACCTAACGCCCAAGAGATAGACTTGGTAGTCTCTGACCGTCTAGAGACCATCACCGTAGGCAACGACACCATACAGGCATTGGCTGTAGTCAATCGTGCCGACCTATCCCATTGCCGATAATTAAATATTAAACAATACACATTAAACATTAATAAAGATGCAACAGTCAATTAGATACAAAGGCCTCAGCCTCACACCCGATGAAATGGCAGTAGAGAACGGTGCGCTATCCCTCTGCGGCAACCTAGAGCTGCACGATGGCGCATTGCGCCCAGCCATCCTTTCCGGCACGCAGATTTCAGAAGCATTGCTAGTAGGCAGCACCCAAAGCATTGCCACCCTCCTCTATATCCACGAAACAGGCAATTACAAGCACCTCATCGCCCTCCAGCCCAATGCTGGTACCGATGCAGGTGTCAGTACGCCATCCATCCATTGGTTCGATGAAGACGGCACCTACATGAATCTCCTCCACACCTTCCCATCCGGAACTACCATCCAGTCCGTCAATTCCGTAGGCAACACCCTCATCATCATTGCCACCGATGGCATCCACTATGCCATCTTCCACCCAGATGCCACCTACGGCTCCTACCAGTATCTGGGGGCAAAGCCGCCATTCCTCCAGCTCAGCTTCTCCATCGACACACAGAACCATTACGAAAACTACGACCTCGGAGGCATTGACAGCAAGAGCAGCAGCAACGGTTTCCAGGATTGTTTCCAGCAAACCAGCCTCTCCTGTGCCGAAGCATTCAGCGTAGTAGCCAACGACAGTTTCAGCCTGGGCGAAATCTGTGCCAGCATCAAGGAAGAAAGGCAGTCCGATATAACCCAGAGCATCTACGCCCTGGTCAATCGTACCAACAACCTCATCGCCCGCAACGGCCGTTTCTATGCCAATTTCTTCGTGCGCTATTGCTACCGCATGTTCGATAACACAATGATCATGCACTCATCCCCGGTCTTCATCCCAGTCCAGGTTCCCGATTCCTATGCAGTGGCCAGCGCAAATCTCACCTTCAATAGCTCAGATGTAGTAGGCGATGTGCTCAAAGGAAAAATAAACGTCAAGGACGAAGTCGCATTCTCACGCCAGGATGGCGATTTCCAGTCCTACGATATTAAAATCAACAAGGCAGCCTTCTACTATTACCCTCGCAATGTCTCCCTTCTCTATAGCTTGAAGGGCGAAATAGAAGAGTTGAAGAAGTGGAAAGATGTCATCAAGTCCATCGATGTCTTCATCACGCCACCCATCACCAATGTAGATACATCGCAGAAGATTTCCTCACTCGCCATCTATAGCCCAAACTATGGTCTCGGCATCAGTGGTAGGGCAGACCACTACACCTACGGCAACAACCAGGACAAGATAGGCTATGTACGTGTCAAGTTCCCAACCATATCCGCTGATGTGTACAAGAACAAGCTGGCCAACGCCTCATCCTTCTACAAAGTAAGTTCCCTCAATGTCGAAGACCTTAAGGGCTGCAGCAGCATAGCCCTCCCAGTAGATAAGCAGGCCATCTACGAAATCTCCTTGCAGGAACAGATGAAAGACGATTACAAGTCCCACAACTCCCTCTTCTCGTCAGGCAGCTACGTCTATAACCATCGACTCAATCTCTATGGCATACACGAAAAGCTCTTCTCAGGCTTCAATCGTTACGTCATGTTCCCAAATTCCGAATTATTAAAAGGTGAATCAGGCATAGTCAACTACCATTATCTCATCAAAAAGATAGTCACCGTACTCAACACATCGTCAGGAACCAAATACGTAGAAGCCACCTGCTGCACCAGCGATAAGAATGTAGATGCCTATATGCTCGCCAATCTGGTCAAGTTCTACCCAGACTCCAGAGCCACACAGATGGTAATCTTCGCATTAAGGCAGGAAACACAGGAAGAAGTCATCTACTCCTTCCCCCTCACGCCATGCTCCGAACTCAACGGAGCCATGCACATGGGCGATTTCACGAAAACAGAAGAGGAGTTCCTCGTCACCTCATTCCCATACACGGCAGATACGATGGTAGAACTCCCTAGCAAGCTCTACACATCCGAGGCAGACAACCCCTTCCACTTCCCCCTCAACGCCATCAACACCGTGGGCATAGGCCATATCCAGGGCATAGCCTCCACCACGCGTGCCCTCTCCCAGGGTCAGTTCGGCCAATACCCACTCATGGCATTCTCCACCGATGGCATCTGGGCACTCAACGTCTCCGCCTCCGGCACCTATAGCAGCATCCACCCCATCAGTCGTGAGGTTTGCAGCAATCCGAAGTCCATCACCCAGCTAGACCAGTCCGTGCTCTTCGCCACCAATCGCTCCCTCAGTCGCATAGCTGAGTCACAAGTGGCTTCCATGTCCGATGTCTTGGATGGACCAGGCTTCAATATAGTGGGCAACCTTGGCAAGTTCCTCAACTTCTTCAATGATGCCGAAGGCGATGATGATACCACCAAGACCATCAAGGCACAGATGCGCCAACTCATAGATTTCACCTCCTCGCCAATCGACTTCTTTCAGCGTTGTCAGGTTATCTACGATTACAAGAACTCTCGCATCTTCTGCCTAGATGTCAGCCAACTTACCAAGGAAGCCTCAGCCGATACCGTAGCCCTCTGCTATTCCATCAAGGATGAAGCCTGGAGCACCTTCCTCATCAAGAACGTGCTCACAGCCCTCAACTCCTACCCTCACCCATACATACAGTATCGAGACGGTAGCGTAATAGTTTTGGATAGCGGTTACGATTACGAGGATGAAACAGAGTATCACGGCATCATAGTTACTCGTACCTTGAAGTTCGATGAGGAGAACGCTCCCGATGCCATCACAGGCTACATCCATTCCCTCACCTCTGGCACCGTGCCAATCATGTGGCTGTATGGTAGCAACGATAACCAAAATTGGCATTACCTAGGGCGTTGTGGTGGCATGAAGTCCAGCTATATGTCCTCTCATAGCTACCGCTTCTTCCGCATAGCCCTCTATCTTAAGATGAAGTCAATGAATCAGTACTTTGCCACTCGCCTCGAAGTTATCAGGCGTTTCAACAAGTTCTAGCCAGAAAAAAAATAAGAGCCTTCGCTTTTTCAGGAATCCATCCCGATTTAGCGAAGGCTCTTTCCATAAACACCCAAAATAATGAAGAAAAAGAATAGCCACCGTTCCAGGCGATTCCATCGCCTGTCCCCAATAGCCTCCTACGTAAAGCTAGGTCTTCTCTGCGTATAGTTATCCCGGCTCAGCAAGTCGCTCTTGATGTTATTGTAGTCTGCCGTTGCGCTTTCGCCATACGTTCCTGCCTTGTCGGCAAACTGGTCCATCAGGAATTGGCTCATTACGTAGTCCACGATGTAGCGGTGGCAATGGCTCTTCAAGGCATCCGTCACAGCCACGTTCCAGTTCGGAATCTCCAGTTTCAGCGTCACGGTCTCATAGATGTTTTCCTCCCTGTCCTTACCAGCTTTGTTCACGGTAGCGGTCGTTTCGCTCTCCTCACCATCAATGATGGTGGTCACTACCTCCGTCCACGTACCGTTTTTGTTGTCAGTATAGGCATACTTTCGTGTTCCCTTCACCAGTCGTTCCAAGTTGTTGTTGTCCTCCACTCTACCAGTGGTCAGATAACGCTGAGCAGCCAGTTTGATGTTACCGATGGCTTCCGTCACGGCACGATTGATGATACTGCGAGTCTCGTCACTGTCTGGGCTTTCGATGTTGGCTCTGATGTCCTTCTGGGCTTCGTCCACCATTCCCTGGCTCACTACATAGCATCTTGCAAGCACATCATTACATACCTGCTCCATGCCAAAATTCAATGTAATCAATTTTCTATCCATAATTGCAATTATTTGTTTTGATGAAAAATTATCTTAGTTCGTAAGGTGGCCTACCTCCGCTCCAGTCCACATAGTCTTGGTGGAAATGTTGTGAAGCAAAGTCAGGATTTCGCTCAGAGCCTTTCAGTCCTCTCTGCTCATCCTTGGCTACCTCGTCCTCTTTTCGAGCCTCAGCATCCAATGAATTGCCTTCCTTGACCGCTCCATCGGCACCTCTAGCCTCAGCGTTCAGAGCATTTTGAGTTTTGCCCTCATCATCCTCCTTGCGGTTATCAGTACCTATGGCACCTCTATCCTTCTTTTCCGAATCAGCACCCCTTCCATCTGTAGCCAAAGACTGAGCCTGTTTGCTCATTTCATCCTCACCTCTCACAGTAGTACCAGGAGAAGCAGCATTCTTTCCTACACTGTCCGAAGTTCTAGTTTCAGCAGATTGGGCATTCATCTGTTTATCAGAATCATCCTCCACTCTCATTGAAGTAGAAGAACGATTGCTGTCCTTTCCTGCTTCATCTTCTTTTCTCTCGGAAGCAGAAGAGGATGAAGCATTCTTTGCAACACCATCCACAGCCCTTCTCCCTATAGGCGAAAAGCTGCTATTCTTTTCAACTCCATCCCCTCCTCTAGCCACAGCATCAACAGCCGAAGAACCATCTTTCACGGTATCGTCAGCGGTTCTTTCAGCCTCAGCAAAGCTAAAGTCCTTCTTTAGCAAAACCTCCTTAATGGCTTCTAGGTCGCTCGCTCCCATGCTAGCATAGTCCGTATGGTTCATGTCTGGGAAGTCACTCAGCCATCCGGCAAGGATAGCATGTACCAGATAGTTCTGTATTTGGTTGGTCAGCACACCGCTCAATCTAGGTGGCCAAGATGCCAAGGTCTTGATGGTGATTGTGAAATCATCAGCCAGTGCCTGTAGGTCAAACTGCTGTGTGGTCGAAGAAGAGAATCTTGCCAAGAAGTTCTCTAGGTCGGTTATTGCTTCCCTATAGTAGATGTCCAGCTTCGCTTCCTCGCCATTACTCGCCCAGACGGTCTGAAAGTCCACCTCTGGGTTATGCTGCGCAATGGTGGCAGATAGTCCCTCTACCACGCCCATCACGCTCTTCTTCACTATTTTTATCGTTATTGTCTTCATACGCTCATTTCTTTCTGTGCCATAGCCAAATCAACAAACCAATCACTGCGACTACGAGAGTCCAAATCATCTTGGCGGTATACTTCCCAAGGGTGATATACTTTTGTTCTGCCTTGGTAAGTTCTCGTGTCATCGGCTTCGGCACATATATAGTATCTCGTTTGATGAAAGAATCCGTCTTCACCTTGTTAAGATACCTGTACCTATCTTGAAGCACAAGCCTATCCTTAAAGATAGTGTCACCTCTCTGATAGATATACACGCTATCCTTCCGATAGATACTATCTGTTTTCTCCACCGTGTCCGTTCTTACCACATATTGGGTATGATATTCTGGCACGGTTACATACTTCGTCTTGCAGCTCGTCAGGAAGAGCAACGAGAAGTACGCCACCCAAACGAACAGATAGATTATCCAATGTCTTGTTTTCATAAGCTATGATATGTTTAAGGCTCGCTTGGACTTCTTCAAATACTCCTCGCATTTGTCCAGCCCATTATAGCCTCCATTAATTTTCTTTCTGATTGCTTTCAGATTATCCTCGTCAGCCAATTCATTGCAGCCGAAGGTATCGAATATCCACATCGATGAACGTGTGGCACCAAGAGGCTGCTCCAACAGCTCAGGCTTCTCCACTACATCATAGCCACAATATCCGGCATACTTCCTGTAGTTGGCTCTTCCTGTTATCTGAATAAGCCCCCTGCCCTTATACCTCACCCCATCACCCTTATAGGTATTGCCCAAGTCTTTTCGCCCCTCATACGCCTTTCCGCTGGCTATCTCCTTGGTATATTTCAGTTCACCGCTCTCATGCGCTATCTGAGCCAAGTAGTGCGCCCACCTCAAAGGCGTGTTGATTTCAAATTCCTGAGCATACTTATTCAGGTATGGCAGAAACTTCTCTGCTCTTTTCCCTGCATTAGGCATCGCCATCAGCAGCTGTTCCAATCTGATTTCCTTCATTTCCATTCTCCTTATTGTTCTTATATTCTTGATACTTCTTGAACATTGGCATTTTCTCCACGAAGCCAAGTGTCAGCGCATAATATCCATAGTCCACTAGCCTGTACCAAGGCGAATCTGGCACCAGCATTCGTTTCAGATTCTTCAAGATGTTGGTCGTGAATAGATAGGTCGCGGCTATGCACACCCACTTCACGCAAAACAGTGCCTCAGCATCCGAATGCAAGAAGTGCCCGATGATAAACAGTGCAGCCACCGTCACGAAAAACACCGCACAGCAAACGAAGAACATACCGAATTTCTTCCAGCTCCATTCCTCACCATTAAACACCGCTGCCACGATGCCAAACACAAGGTTCAGCCCGAACAATACCATCATGGCAATCATAAAATCTCTGATGGGTACTAGCAGACTCAGAAAAGTCCATATCGTCCCAATTAAGTAACCTCGAATATCATTCATTTTCTTTTCCATTTTTCCGTCCCCACTCCGTTATGGAAACGATGCAAATTTAAGCCATCATTCCCGATTCTCAGTGATAAGTTGCGCAACTTCATACGAAAAAAGAGAACACAAGTCCTTTTCCTCAGCCTGCATTCTCTTCTTCTGATAGTTTTCTTTTATATATCTCTAGGTGTTATGGAATAATTCTTAATTATAAATTATAAATTATTAATTATTAAAGTACCCCCATGCCTTGCACTTTCCGTATGGGTTATCATCGTCTCTCAGCCAGTTCACAGCCAAGTCCACCATTTTATCCATCAGCTGCTCCTCGCTATCATCGGCAAACCATTTCTTCATCAGGTTGTAGTTGTCCGAATACACCATGTTCAGAACCACGGCAAAGTCCCATTGGTTGTAAGGGCGAATCTCGTCCTTCACCGTCTCATATATTTCCTGCGTCTTCGCCATGGTATAGTAAGGAGCACGATGCTCTATCTCCTTATCATCCTCAAAAACCATCTTCTTAATTTGAGCCTCAGCGAAGAAGTCATTGAAGTGTCCGTTGCCCACTACCCCATAGATTTCCTTATACAGCAGCAAGAGGTCTTCATCCGTTGCGTGCATAGCCACGAATTTGCCGATTATCTTTGTCACCAGCACCATCTGTTCCGGTGTGGCATCGGTCTGATATTTTGTAATAAGTTCTACTAAGTTCATGTCATTCTTGTTTTTGCGATTTGACGAATTTGAAAATCTCATCCAGCTTGCTTTCCATCTGGTTGAGCCTTTCGTTTGTTTTCTGCTGGTCACGAAACGTTGTGTCCAGTTCTGAGAGGAGATTATCACAGTCCTTTACGGTCTGCTCGAAATCAGGCATCTTTCTTAGGATGTCGTTAGCTTGGTTCTTCAATGCGTTCACCTCGTTGATGATGTTCTCCTTGCTACAGGATATTACAAGGGTGTCGCTGTATGCTGTTTGCTCAGTATCTACCACCGAATAGATGGACTGCTTGCCATCCTCGGTTTGCACATTCACCTTCACGTTCCTCGCCCCATAGTTCGGCATTCCCGGCATAGCAGCCATCACGTTCGGCTTGCCATTCTCAAAGTCAGGGCAAGGATTGCTCGTCACCTTGCCTTGCTTAAATTTTCTGCTGGCTCTATCAAATAGATAGACTGGGAATCCAGCCTTCAAGTCTCTGAATATCATATATTGTATATATTTTGAAGTTAGTATTATGCGAGGGAAACGATGGCTCTCTTCCGTCCATCCTTTCCCTCTATAATGATACTAAGCAGTAGTCAATGCTACGGTTAGACTGTCAAATATGCTTAGGCCTCTAGCCTTTCCGCATACCACATCGTTAGCCTTTTGCGTCCGTCCCACGCTGGCGATGGTCACAGCTGTTGGTAGGGCTGTCTGCCCTTGGAAGGCTGCAATCCATTTTTCCGTGTAAATCAATGGCTGTGCTCTCATCACGTTTCTGTTGCCTGTTACAGGCGAAATGATGGATATTGTCGCCACGATAGGCACGAATACCGTTGTACCGTTCAGGATAGGCTGCTCATAACTGTAGGTTATGCTAGCCTGTGGCTGCACGTTGCCGTTCACGCAATAAGGTCTGCAAAGCTTCTCATTGTAAGTAGCTAAGACTGAAACTTGGTTGGCTACCAATGCTGTAGTAGCCAATCCCACTGGAGAAATTTTGTTCATACCACTACGCTTCTGTTTCATTCTTTACTCTTTTTTACTGATAGCCACCTGCTACACCTGCGCCACATCCGCAACCGCCATTCATCAGATTGGCAAAGTAGATGTTCTGCTGCAACTGAGAGTTCTTAAACTTCAAGTCCTGAATCTCGTTAGCTTGCTCCTGGCTCCAATGACCTGTCAAGGTGTCAATGATACGCTGAGTGTTGTTCTCACCTGCACGGATAACGTCACACTTGTCTTGCTGCATCTGGAAACCGAGGTTCGAAGCAGCTCTTTCTATACCAGTGTTGGTATAGCTAAAGCCCTGCTGCATCTGGTTAACGATGTCCTTCTGACCAAGCTGGTTATCATAGCCCATCTTGATGATGTTCTGCTGGGTCTGGCAGCAGCAATCCTTCAATGCTATGGTCATCTGCAAGTTACCCTGAGAGATAGCGTTGATTACTCGCTCTGCCGAGAATCCAACCTGACCACCAAGCTGCTGGATGCCAGCCTGAATGCCACAGATAGAGTTCTGCAAGGCGTTGAAGTCACAGTTCAGATTGCTTGCCAACATCTTAAGGTCGTTACCATTACCCTGGATAGCACCCATCAGCAAGTTGCTGTTCTGGTTGTCTGCCATCTGGTTGCGCAAACTCTCGATTTGGCTCTGAATCTCTGCACGCTGCACATCTGCGCCATTGTCACGGTTGTTCCAGTCTGCACCATACATATAGCGCATCATGCCCATCATCATCATGTAGGCGAACGGATTGTTCCACATGTCATCATCGTCACGGTTACGCATCATAGCCGCCATTGCCAAAGGATTGTTGTCACGATTTGCCATCGCTCCAAGCAAACCACCCATCATTGCATCGTTGCAACAAGAGGTTGTCTTAATTACTTCTTCTGCCATAATTCCTAAAGAAATAAAAGTTGTACATTTTGTTTATACTCACATGTAACCGATTACGCATGCAAAGATACAAGGAATTGGCAAGCTATTTAATAACTCTGTCACAAAAACTTTTATTCTCTGAATATCAGCGTATTAACATGACATAAACCCATATCAAAACCATCGTATGTATATTTTAGCAAGAATATTGCGTATAATTTAAGGCAAAAATTGTGAGTTTTAGAGCATAAAAAAGAGAGAAGCAATCTCTCGCCTCTCTCCTAGCCTACCATTTAGTTCATCAGAAATGAAGAAAATGCAATAATATCCCCTATCCATATAAAAATGGTGAAAGCAGCTATCCATACAAACGTCCATCTTGGCATTTTCTTATACAGCTTAGAGCACAAAAGATGGATGAACGCACCAGTGATAAATACCGTGAAGATTAAGGTCACAGCAATCATAAAATATATTTCTTGCATATCATATCGCTTATCCGTGTTGCGATAGGGCTTAGTTCTTATATTTCTTAAGTCTTTTCTTGATAAACTCCCTTACGTCCCATTTCTTGAAGAAATGAGAATGGTCCCCAGCGTTCCCCACGCTTTCCAGCTCCCCATCAGCGATAGCCCTTCTTAGGGTAGATTCGCTGATATGCGCCTCCTTCTTCACCTGCCCGGCAGTCATATAAGGATTCAGCATGAAAGGAATCTGTTCACAAAGATTGTCCAAATCATCATCGCTCATTCCGCAAGCCGTAACCTTCTCCCCATTCTTCTGCTGCTCTGCTGCCTTGAAGCAAGCATCGCTCAATGACTTCAATGCCCATCCCAGGGTATCATAATTCAATATCTTCTTCATAATTCTCCAATTTTCTCTGTTATTCTCCAAAAATCTCTATTATCTACAGCAATCTCTATGCGAAGAATTTTCTACCCATCTTCGTCTGTTTGATGAACATATCAACAAATCCATACAGATAAAATATCGCGGTAACAATCATGATTGTATAGCAAGAGTCCACCATATCATTGGTAGTGTACCAGCTCCATTCCACTATATGTGCAGCATTAATGCCAAAGAAATAGAAAAAAGGAATACGATACCACCAGCACAAAAAGAAAAATCTACTAGCCAGAATTGTCACCATCGGAAGAATATAGACCATAAAATAAATGAAAAGATAACATGGCAAATTTTCTTCGTGAGGAACAAACATTTCTCTGGGATGCTGAGAAAAGTCCCAGATACCATAAGCGTGGAAGAACATAAGGCTTATAGGCATATACTTGCAGTACCACCGGAAGAACTTCAAGATTCTCCTGGAATATCTGTTGCCATGCTTCATAAGCATTCCCATCAGTTCAGTAACATCTACGTCCTTTATCAACCGTTGGACTTCGGCTTCTTGTTCTTGTGTCATTGAAAAACCTCCTTTTGTTAATTGTTCATATGTTCTTGATAAAAATTAAAATCTGTGGCAAAATTACAACTTTTTACACAAACCAAATCATTTTGAGCAAAATTTTAAAGTTAAACTTTGCTAAAGTAACAATTCATAAGCAACTTTTTGGTATCTTTGCAGAAAATTAAACATTCAAACTTATGAAGAAGAAAATATTAGCTTATATTATAGGTGTACTTGGTTGCATTATTATTGATGCAGGATTTGTAGCAATAGCAATCCATCATGAAGCACCAGTTTCTGATTATATCCTTATGGGTATATTCCTGCCTATTATTGATGTTGCGTTTATTGCTATGGGTAGCTTGTGCTTAAAGAAGTCTGGAAAGGAGTGCTTGGTGGTCAAACTTCCTGATACGGTAGATTAGGAACAGAAAAACTTGAATAGTAAATACAAGAAAAGGGAGTGTTGTTTTAGCACTCCCTTTTACTATTCCAATACGGTTTACTCCCCATACTTTGGCTCCTCATACACCAAGTTATGCTCATCTACGTAAGCCTTGGCTTCTGGGTATGTGTCAAACTCTACTGCGGTGGCATCTACTGCTGGGAATACCTCAGCATTGTCACCTTCCTCTGTGAGAGGGAACACCATCTTGGTTCCCTCATGTACTACCTTATACTTCTTTGTTAACTTGTTCATATCTTATTTCCTTTCTTTGCTTTAACATTAAACTTATGCCTTTGCAATACTGATTGTATAACCCTTCTGCTGCAAGGTTGCTACTGCATCATCTGATACTGATGTGCGGTTTCCAGCGACTTGGATAGTCTTATACCAGATAGCATCTCCTGATGAAAATCCAACCTGACATTGTGCTTGATCTTGCAGCATCTTGTCAATGTTGTTAAGTGTAGCATTTCCTTCAATGGCAATAATTTTGGCAGAAGAGGAACGAGTGCTCCATGTGAATACTGAACCTTTATTATTTTGGAATGAAGCAAATCGGCATACAGAAGGAAGAGATGCAAGGTCGCCAGTCAGCTTACTGTACTTAAAGGACATTTCAGTACACTTTGATAGAGCACTTAATTCATCTATATTTCCTGTTAGTGAAGTGTATTCACCATACAAATTAAGTGTAGTCAATGCTGTCAAATTCTTCAAATTAGCAATATCACCACTTACTCGTGTATTAGCTAAGTTTAGATTAGTCAATGCTGTCAAATTCTTCAAATTAACAACATCACCACTTACTTGTGTACCATACAAATTAAGTGTAGCCAATGCTGTCAAATTCTTCAAATTAGCAATATCACCACTTACTTGTGCACTAGGTAAGTTTAGAGTGATTAGAGCAGTGGAATATTTTAAATCATCAATATCAAAGAATTTGTTTTTAGCATATACTGTGCCATTTGGCTGATTATTATAGTAAGCATTAATCCTAGTGATAGCATACTTTCCTAGCAAAGCAACTTCAACATCACTGGTAGAAGACACGAAGATTCCATTAGTAGTGGAATCTATTGAGAGACTTTTGCCTTTGTTTTCCTGCAAGTTCTTGTCTGTAAAATATCCATCACCTATGATTTCCACTTTTGATGGTGTATTTACAAATAAGCCAAGCAACTGAGTTCCTTCCGTAGGAACATCAACTTTGTTAATCTTAAATCTCATTTCTCCAAGTCTTAAAATAGAATTATTATTTACAGTTCCATTTAACTTTGTTACTAAACATTTTCCCATAATTATTTATTTTAATTAATTAAACTTCTGTATAACTGTACGTTTTATCCAAAAATGCCAATCTGTTCGTTAACCAAACAGAAACTCGTTTTACTGAATTATAAAAACCACAATAGTATGGTCTGTTACTATAAGCCGAAGATAAAGGTGGCACATCGGTTAATGTGGTTGTTGCCTTAAAGGTATAGCCCCTGTAGATACAAGTATCACCTTCATTGTAAATTTTCTCTGCATTGTAATTATCTTCTTTACTAGTATAATCAACTATTGCCCATCCGCTATTAAGATTTGGATTTCTGTAAGATGGAGTGTCAGGATATAGTTTTATTTCGTCCTCCATATTCTCGTAACCAATGTTATTAAGCCATTTTTCTAGCAAATTTATAATATTGTCAACAGAGAATATGTTTGAATCACGAAGCTGTTTATACCTAGCCTTTATCTCGTCTGCATAAAGGAGTTCAAGACCAAAAACATTTTCAACTCCTAATATGGTATTTTTGTCACTATTTGGTATGACAAATGTACCATTCCAATGTGCTCCTAATATACTGTCAACATCATATAGAGTAGGTGTCCAATGCAGCCCGTCCCAAGTACACCAAATCCAATTTTTTCTGAAACCATCTAAATGATAAATTACTTGTGAAATAACAAAGTAATCAATGAAGGCATCAATAATAAAGTACTTTTCAAAAGTTTCTTTTGTGTTACTTTCAGTCAAGGCAGCTTTTACACCAGACAATCTAAGCAAGTAATCTTTCACCTTCTTACTATTTTTATCTGTTTCAGAAAGTTCCTTCGGATTATCTCCGTCATATTTGTTACCATCAATATCAATGAGAGACTTTGGATTTCTGATTTCAAATTGTGTCCAATCAACAGTTCCACCAAACAAGGTACTATTACTTATTACACCATCAAGTATGATATTCTCAGGTGTTTTCTTATCTGCGTGATATATCTCTTTTGATTTTTTGAGATTCCACGCATAAACACCCATATTTTTCTCCTCTTTGGTTTTGGTGTTAACCCATGTTATAACAATAGGAAAACCATCAGGATGGCATTTTGCTCCAGTGTAGAAGTCTCGATTAACTTTACCGTTTCCAGTATAAGGGCTATATACATCAGACAACAGCTCATAAGGATAACGTTTGCCTACTGCTCTTGTTTGATAAACCTGCTCCATCAGCCAATATCCAACAATACATTGTCCACGGAATATGTCAATGAAATATTTCTTTAGATGAAAGCTGTCCTGTGCAGGAAAATCACCAAACTTGATTTTTGAATCATCATTGATGTCAATAGCCATATTTTTTACATAGTATGACATAGATGAAGAACCTTGTGCATTCAAGATTACAGGCTTACGGAAATAATTTCCATCCTTATCATTGTACTCTATCTCAGCTTCTATATCATCCTGCTTTGTTGTAGGCAACTTTGGGGCATAAAGCCTTACTTGTGCAGCAACTCTAGGAATGGGTAATTCTACATAGATGTTCTTGCTGAAATCAGATGGGTTATCCGTCTTGATACCAGCAGACTTGAAAGCATCATTTACTTCTTTTGCTGCATCCTCTGATAAATCAATGTGATTAACAGAAATCTTATGTTCATGACGTGTGCCTTCTGAATCTCTGTAACCAAGAACCTTTCCTTTTGAATCTTCTGTAATCTCTGTTCTTCCCTCTACATCTTCAAAGCTGGCATTTGCATCAGCAACATCAGCATTAATAAGAGATTTCCCCTCTTCTTTATCAACCTTAGCATCAATAGTCTCAGATTTCAAGTTATGAGAATAGTGACTACCATCATTGTAAGTTCCTGAAAGAACCCTTCCATCTGCATCTTTCTCTATTGCAAGATACTCAGGACTCTCCTGCATAGAGAAGACATCGAGCAGTTCTTTGAGATTGGTATCTATTGTACCTACCTTCTCCTGCAATGATGCGAGGTCTGATTGAAGCTGAGAGATAACTTGCTTCAAGGCATTGACAGCATGGATTTCGCCAATGATTTGTCCGTCTCTTCTGATACCAAGAACTACTTTATCGTCAGTAGTAAGCCAGGCAGCAAAGAACTCTTCATTCTGAATGACATGATACATTTCATTGAGAGGATAATATGGCTTGCCAGTATCTCGGTAAATGCCATAGAGAGCTCTATCCTCTAAATCAACTACAGCCCAAAGGAACTCTTCATTCTCGATTACTCTAAATGGAGTGTCTTGAATTTCACCAGCTTCATCCTTGATAGTTGTCTTATCTAAGATGCCATTGATGGTATTAATTGACCCTAACAAGTCTGTTTTATCCTGCTGGCACTGAGTGATAATCTCCTGCAACTTGGTTCTGATAGGTGCAGGAATACCCTTGCCCCACTCAATGGAACCATCAAGCTGAATACCAAAAAGAAAACGGTCTTCTGCATCAACAATACAATGCAAGAACTCAGGAGACTCAATCTCCCTGAAAGGAGTCTTGATAGTCTTTCCCTCTTTATTCTTAATTTCTGTGTTTTCTGCCAACTTGTCAATCCGACTACCAGCATTATATGCGCCAAGGGCATTAGCCACAATAATCCACTTGTCTGTGTTGATGGCATATACCTTGCCATCGTCACGTTCCTCTGCTGGCGGATTGCCAACATTATCATCGGCAACACTTTGGAAAGTACTGCCGAACATAGTCACCTGATTGTCTCTGTAGTATGAAGTTTCACCATCATACTCACCTCTGAGCACAGGTAAGCTACCTATGATTGTTTGTATTTCTGCCATATCTATTTTTGTTTAATCTAACTCATGATTCATAATAATTCTACCAGTCTTACGGTCTTGAACGCATCCTGTAATTCTGCTACGGTCGCTAGTCGTGCCAATAATCTGACCTGTCGAACGGTTGAAGGAGATGGATAGCACATTTCTCTTCAAATCAGTTTTAATGTTTTCTACCTGCTTATTGACAGCAGCAAACTCACGTTCTGCATTCTCTTCCATCTTGGCTGTTTGCGGAGTACCATCCCAATGAATACCTGCTAAGAAATGCTCTTCGGCATCCAACATGGCAAAGATATACTCTTCGTTGACGATATACCTAAATGGGGTCTGTTGTACATTTCCATCAGCATCCTTGACAACCGACAATTCATTAAGAACAGACTGATATTCTTGCAGTTCCTCATCGAAGGTTTCATAAGCTACTACAGCCACATGGTCTTTGGCAGTGCTGTGTAATGCATTACCAATATTTCCTTTTGCTATTTTTAATTTTTCAGCCATATTTACTTATTTTTTTTAGTTCGCTTGAACGTTCAAAGTTACGCCATTCATGTAAATAGCACCACTCTTATACATGTAGTAGTCCTTGCCATTGATGGTGACGGAAGTAGTCTCCATCACGAAAGGAGCACCACCCATCGTGAAGTTGGTAAGTTTCGGAAGAGTCTTTGGCGCAAGGATAATGAAGTTAACATCGTCCTTTGCCGAAGTCTTTGTGTAAGTTCCACTAGCAGACAGACGAGGCGAAAGCTTATTGGCTGCAATAGCTATGTCCGTTTCCGTTGTACCGAAGCCGTAGTAGATAGGCAACACCATTGTCACTTTACTCAATGCCGACTTTACGAGGTTGCCATGCTTTGCGGTGAGGATGATTTGCGTTTCTCCTTCCTTATTCACCTTGATAGTGACTGTATCTGCTTGCTTTACATCAATAAAAACAAGAGAACCATCAACAGACAGAGCCAATGCTGTAGGCGTTATTGGCGAACCTTTGCGCTTGATAGAGTAAGTAGCTTTGATGCTCTGCTCACTACCAGTAAACTCCAGCAAAGACTTGTCAAGGGATAAAGACACTTCTAGCGGAAAGACCGTATTTTGCAGCTCTGTAAGGTTATCTGTAACAACCTTCTGGCTCATAACCTTATCTGTAGCCGTCCCTGTTTCTTGAACAACAGAAACTTTGTCAAACTTCTTGGCAAGTTCCGTGTTCATCGTTTCCTTATCAGCTTTCTTAGATAAAGCCTCATCCACATCGGTCGTATTAGCCTTGCGGTTAATGGCATCGGTAATCGCCTTCTGGCTCACAAGCATGGTGGTACTAGCCCCAAGTTCCTGTGCGATGGAAATAAGGCTCTGCACAGTCCACGATTTACCGTCCAAAGTCAGCAGTACATTGATGCCCTGTGCTACATCTTGGTTTCCGAAGTTAGCATATTTTCCACCTTGCAGCGCAAAATAAAACATCTTTGCAACCGAACTATCTGGCACGGTTCCAGTAGTAGCCATCCCCATATAGGTAGCACCCTTGATGGTCTTGAAATGTTCGATGATATTGGTGATAAGCTCATCCCAGTAGCTATCCCTCTGAGCGTTCACGCACCAAGTCCCTCTGTCCGCATTCCAGTAATGCGCCCAACCATCAATAGCCACATAGTCACCTTCCACGCCTCCCGAAGGAAACTTCTGGTTAGCCTCGTAGATACTACCAAACTCCCCCTTGTAGTGAGGACTTGTTTTGTCTATATCATTAGCCATATCTTGTTAAATTTGTGATAATTGGTTATACTTCTCGCCCAGTTCACTCTCCTTCTTACTTATCAAGAAGATAGAGATGGCACGATAGATAAGATACTTCTTGCACTCGTCAGTCAGGGCTAGGATGATTTTCTGGTCTGTCACCGTTTTCCCATCCTTTTCAAGCACATCCTCTACCTTTTGATAAGGAAGGTATGTGAACAGCTCTACTTCATGGTCATACACCTTGTTTGTGGGCTTATCATGGTTAGCAGAATACCGTCCAGCTGTCCAGTACATCAATACTCGCTTTCCTGTAGTAGGCGAAACGGTTATCATGCCCTTCGGCTTCTGCGGTGTCCCTCTAGTCCATCGAGAGGCTTGCATCTGAGCCTCCTTGCTGCCTGGGTCCATCAATGCCACCAACGAAGAAGACCAGCTTTTCAGCCTCAGCTCTACCAGCCTCAGCCAATCGTCTGGTATCACAAGGCTACCATGCCCATCAGTGTATTGCGTCTGAATGGCATCATAATCTTGCTTACCGCTTTCATTCAGCGAAGCCACTACTCTTTGGGGCTGTAGCATCTGCGGTGGTGCTTGCAGCAAAAGCTGTTGTGCGGCAGTCTCGATGGCTTGCTTCATTTCCTCGTCCGAATCATCGGCAAAGACATCGTTCAGCTCGTCATGCTTCACCTCGTCCAGCGCAAGCCTCATATCCTTTACAAGGTCACTCATCAGTGCTTCCATATCGCAAGAAATTAAACATTAAACACTAAAAATTAAACACTAAAACACGATGTTCACCCCAAGCTCCTTAGCCTTCTCCTTCACCTGCTCAGGTGATTTCAGTTTCCTTACATCCACCTTGAAGGACTTCTGGAGATAGTTCTTAGCCTTGGTGATATTCTCGAAGCGAAGGGCGTTATCGTCCATCAAGTCCATCGCCTTCCCTATTACCTCATCAAGAGCTTTCTTTGGCTCTGGCTCGGGTTCGCTTTCATCGATGATGCGTCCTGCCTTGGTCAACGGATGCTTTCTGATGCAGTCTGCCACCTGCTTATTGTCCGTGAGGTAAGAATAAGCATTGTTACTGCACCTCTCAAACTCCACGCTCTTGATAAGTCCGCTTGGCAGAGTCACCACAAAGATGAGCATACTGTTTGCTACAAATCTATACATATCTTTTGTGTTTATGGGTGAAGGGATAGTGAAGCCCAGTCCGAGGCTTTTTTTCCTTACTAGAGCCTCAACTATCCCCGAGTTTTGATATATGTTAGAAAACTATCAGTTCCCTTTGTTTTGATTAAGCAGCCTCCTGAATCTGCTCATCGGTCACACCGTTCTCAGTGAAGGTAGGACGAGATACACGAGCATGGGCATCTGGGAAGGTAAGTACCCAACAGCTATACTCCTCCATTACCACACCTGCGGTATTGCGAATCAGCAAGTCCTTGGCATTAAACTCATTTCGTGACCAAGTACCAAATACATACTTGTCGAGATAACGAGCATCCAAACAGAAGGCTCTACCATCCATGCCCCAACTATTGAAGGCATCGTGGCGATAAATGAGAATTTTAGTTCCCATGCTCTCAAACTTCTCGAAGTCGAGTTTCCATCCCTGGTAGTCCTTTTCGGTCTGTGTAATGATGCGCTTGTTAGAGCGGAGGTTGGCAAATGCCTGATAAATCAAGTTGTCCACGAAGAGCAACTTGGTACGGCTAGAGTTACCTGCACCCTTCAACATAGCAGCAATAAATGAGGTCAGCTCCTTCTCACTAATCACATATTCATATACCTGCTTCTTCACTACCTCAGTACCGCCATCATCACCCTTTGGAACGGTCACATCTGCGGTTACAGGCACAAGAGTGCCATCGGCTTGTCTAAACATCTTTGGCTCCCAGTGTCCAATCTGCAAATCCTTACCAGCTGCCCAGAAGATGCCACCCATGGTATAAACAAGACCTACATCCTTGCCACCATTCGACATAGAGCGATAGCCAAACAGTCCGCTCAGCTCCTGACCTTGGCGCATATCGTCCATAGCCATCTTCTCCTGACGTGTGAAGTCCCACTGCACCTGGGTCTTGCTCATACGGTCGATAAGAGACTCCTCCACCTGCATGATGAATCGCTGGCAATACTGGAAGCTCTTGTCTGGCATAGAGTAGTAGCTACCAGTCTCTACCTCTTTTTCACCAGCAGCTCGTCCCAGGCGCATTACGACAGTACCTGCCTCAATATCCTCAGGAATATCCCGGTTACCACGACTGGCATTCTTTTTACCATTCAGCGCATAGCATGTAGGGTTTCCATCGTTATCTACCTCTGTTACACGCAGCTGCAAAGGAATCATCGTGCTTCGGTCAGTACCGTTGTCCTGATAGCCCAGGCAGCTTTTAATCATAATGATGTCACCAGTACCAAACACTGTAGCATTTTCCACCGTTAGCTTTACAGAGCCACCGTTTGTAGTTTTACTTACCTTCACTGCAAGTTTGGATTTGATTGGTCGCTGACCGATGGAATAGTACTCAATGCGGTTACTGTCCACAGGAGTCATTCGCTTCGAGGCTCGAAGAATCTGGTCGATTGGACAACTCTCCAGCTTCATTTCCACCACGGTAGGGTTCACATGAGCCACATAGTAGTCCCAGTTGTTCATCTTCTCCTGTTGCTCTTGGCTTCCACCCTGCCACTTTGGACCCGTGCCACCTACACCTGGTCCATCTGTTGGACCTGTAGGACCACCGCCACCTTCACCTGCTGGAATATTAGGAGGAGTTTCTGCCATAGCATAAGAGTTGCCACCACTCAGAATCATGACGAAAATCGCCATCATGAATCCAAACCATTTCTTAAACTGTTTCATAATCTGCTAATTTTTAAACTATTAATTATTAACTATAAATTCTTAATTGATAAGAGCTACATTCCAACCATCTGGCTGTACACCTGTTCCGTCCGGCTCTTCTCCTTTGGAAGAGAAGGAGCACCACCGCCACCATTGATATTGATGTTCCTCTTGCCACCCTGTCTTCCATCATGCAGCTGCTTCTGTTGGTCGATTTTCTCGTTCTTGCCACGCTTGTAGCCACGTTCCTCGGCATCAGCCACAGCCTTGTCGAAGTCCTTTATTTGGAAGAGTCGCAAGAAGTCAGCCTTCTTCAAGCCATAACGAGCAGCACGCCATACGAATCCATCATCATCGTGGTCTTCGCCATCATCGCTGCGCTTATACATCCACTCTATCAAGTCCTTGATATCCTCGGGCTTAATCTTGGCTTCCTTCATGGCTGCATCAAGCTCCTTATCCTCTTGCTCCATGTTGGCTGCAAGAGTCTCCTTGCCCTTGGCTAGCTTCTCACTGGCTGCAAGCTTTTCCTTCTCGCTAGCCTTCAAGCGTTTCCTAGCCTCCTCGTCACCATTGATGGCTTCGATGTAGTCCTGTCCTAGCTCGTCTATCAAGTAGTCGATAAGGTTGAAGTCGCCACCGTCTGCATTTTTCTTGGTCACAAGACCTGTCACAAGCCCAGGCGCATGAGGATTTTCTTTCAGCATATTGTTGAAGTCGTCCATCCTTTTCTTGCTTTGGTCGTACTGGTCGTAATCGGTCGCAATTTGGTTAAAAACAGCCTCATCATCGTCCATATTCAGGTCGGGATAACGCTGAGCAAGACGCTCTCTGAAAGAATCTCGCTTTGATTTAACATTCTGATTATCAATCGTTTCTTTTGCCATAAACGTTCGTTTTTAATATTTGTGTGCTAAATTAAGGAAAATTTCGCATTACTTTGTGATAAGTTCTGCATCTTGGTGAATTAATTTTGTTGGCATGAAACATCTAAATTCCATATCCGAAATTTACCTTAAAAGAGACCAGGAAATGCTTCTGCTCTTTCGTAAGGCCAAGAGGATGGTAGAATATCCTACCACCATGGCTAAGATATGCGATTACATCGCCAAGATGCCAGCCTCTTGTTATTATCTCGCTGATAGCACAGCCTATCGGTATGTATGCAAACGCATCAAGGGGAAAAAGCCTAAGTTCGGCAAATACCAAGCCATGAAAGAAAAACTCTTCGAAGCCTTCTATCAGGATTTCTTGCGCCTTCGTCAGATGGAACAATACAAGGAATACAACACCAAGCATCTTGTGTATGTGTGCCTAGACCTCCCTGCGCCAAACTTGGGCATGGCTCCTAGATATATACAGATGAAAATCAACAATTATTTCCGCAATAAGAAAACATCATTCATCACTCGATAAAACTTTCATTCATTATGCGTACATTATATATAACACTCCTCATCATCATCCTGATGGCTTTCATCATTCCGCTGCACGCCAATCTTGCAGTGTCACCATCCTCGCCCCAATACTCCCATTTCGTTTACATGTTCGGTCATGCCAACTTCATCCATTGGGCTGTTAATGCCTGGTGCCTCCTCATGGTGCATCGTCTGTTTCGCTTTCATCGGGTGCTGGCTTCGTGGCTTGCATCCGTGGCTCTCTCCTTCCTCTATTATCCGTCCCTCCCAGTCTTGGGCGCATCGGTCATTATATCTTTCTTCATGGGTTTCACTGCTCCGTGGCTCTACAGGCGAAAACGCTTAGCCTTCTGGCAGATGCTCATCCTCCTAGTGATTGGATGCCTCCTCCCTCACATAGCCGGCATCTATCACCTCATCCTCTTCGCCATCGGATTCATCTATGCCAAGGCAGAAGGATTCATTCGCAAGTCTCAAAAACTCAACATTTAACATTCAACACTCAACATTAAAAATAAAAAATGCCAGTAGCAAAGTCTTTATTAAAGGTACGACCTCAGCAGCAGATTTCCGAAAAGAAGCTCAAAGAACTTCTAGAGGAAGATAAGAGAAGGCTCACAAGCCTCCTCGCTAGCTATCGTCCCATTACTGGAGAAAACGCCCCTGGTCTTCGTTTCGAGTGTGTCATTGAGGATTTCTTAAAAGGCAAGAAGCTTTGGCTTCCGGTAGAAATGTTGAAGGAAAAGAAGTTCTGCGCCATCATCAAGTGCGGTTCCATCCAAGCCTTCTGCGAGAAGTATATGGCAGACCTGGATCAAGAAAAGGCACGCGATGCAGTATTCCGCTATCTCATCCGTCTCCGCTGCAAGCACGATTTCTATTTCTTCGCCTACGCCTATGCCCGAATCAAGAACAAGGATGGTGGCGATGATATACCTTTTCTTCTTCGCAATGCCCAGATTAAGTTAGCCAAGGTCTTCGAGCAGTTGCGCCTTCATAGTCAGTACCGCTATATCCGTGTCATTCTCTTGAAGTGTCGCCAATGGGGTGGTTCTACCCTCACCGACATCTACATGGCATGGCTGCAAATCTTCTGGAAGACCAACTGGAACAGCAACATCGTGGGTCACCAGTCTTCTTCTGCTACCCAGGTGTTCGATATGTACGAGAAACTTATCAACGCCATCCCTACATGGCTCTTCTACGACATCGGGCAACCATTCAAACCTGATACTCGCAAGTTGAAGACTTCTGGCACCATTCAGAACATCAAGTACCTCATCCCTCGTTCCTGCAAGATTCAGACTGGTTCGGCTCGTAACCCTGAGTCCTGTCGTTCCGGTGATGCTGCCCTCGCACATATCACCGAGGAAGCCTTCTTCCCGAATACTACTGAGTGGACCCCGGCAAAGGTTATCAAGGCTGCTTCTTCATCCATCCAGCCAGACCCTCTTACCTTCATTGTCCGTGAGTCCACCCCTAATGGTCGTGAAAACGAGTTCCATGATGCTTGGGTAGCTGCCAACTCCGTGGATAAGGATGGCAAACCTCTCTCTGCTTATACGCCTGTCTTCGTGGCATGGTTCGAGATTGAGAAATATGTACTCCCATTCGCCTCCGAGGATGAGCGTGCCGATTTCATCATCTGGCTGTGGAAGAATCGCAATGACGAGCAAGGTCATGGAAAGTATTATTGGTGGCTCTACGAGTGCAAGGGCGCTTCCTTCGAGGGCATCCATTGGTACATCGAGAAGGCCAAGGAGTATGAGACTCTTGACGATATGCGTCAGGAGTTCCCTTCCGATGACGTGGAAGCCTTCCTGTTCTCTGGTACTACTGTCTTCGACCCTTACAAGTTGAAGGAGATGGAAGAGGACTGCAAGGGCATCGAGCCTATCATGGTGGGCGACATCGAGGGCGATTCCTACGATGCAGCCGACCCTGCTTGTATGAACAACATCCGTTTCGTGGAACGTTCCGGTGGACCTCTCAAAGTTTGGGCTGGACCCGACAACTCCGAGATTGTCAAGCATCGTTACGTTGTAGCCTGCGATATTGGTGGTTCACATAAAACCTCCGACTTCTCAGATATAGTAGTCTTCGACCGTTACGATGAAATCTACGGTGGCGTTCCCGAACTGGTAGCCGAATGGCATGGTCACTGTGATGCCGACCAACTCGCCATGCGTTGCGCCCAGATTGCTCATTTCTTTAATGATGCCTTCCTGGTTATCGAGAACAATACCGCTTACTCTCGTATGAACAATACCGAGGGCAACCAGTCTGAGCTGTTCTTCCCTATCCTCATCCCTCTCTACAGCAACCTGTATAGTGCCTCCCAGTCCAAGCTGAAGAAGGTGAAGAATATCGAAATGAAATGGGGATTCAACACCAATAAGGCAACCAAGGTGGCAGTAGTGAAGACCATGGCACGCATCATCCGAGACGGTGGCTATATGGAGCGTGAGCTTGCAGCCATCGATGAATGCACCTACTTCCTCTACTACAAGCAAAACGACTGCTACGGTGCCATTGCTGGCAAGCATGATGACCGTGTTATGGCTAGAGCCATCGCCCTCTACGTAGAAAAGGACATGCCAGCCCCAGAAATCATCCCATTCCGTTCTAAGTCCGACATAGAGCGAGAACGCCTCCGCAACCGCCCTCCAGTAGTAGCCGAGTTAGCCGGAATAGGTGGCAGCTAAATAGTTAGCAGCTAAGATAGTTTCCCCCTCTGAGCCTCCGTTCCAGGCGATTCCATCGCCTGTCCATATAAATTAATAATTAAAAGATAAAAGAAAATGAAAAAAGTTTATCAAAATCATCTTCGCAAAATGCTGATAGCCATCTACCAGCCAGTCATCACTCGTATCGAACTCTTCCGCTCCACTCGTATGTGGCAGAAGGGAGTAAAAGCCACGCTCGCCAAGTACAAGGAAGGTGGTGCGCCTCGCTTCTACATGCTCTACGACCAGTCTCACAAGGATTGGGCTATCATGACCTACGACCCCAACCGCAAGGGTATGCTCGCCTACCGTCGCCTGGTGCAGCTTGGTAAGTGGAAGGCTACACGCTACTTCAAGAACGTGAAAGACATCAAGGCTGCATCCTTCTACTACACACCTTCCAAGTGGGGTGCCATCGGCTGCGATGCCGACAACAAGGTTAGAGCCAAGAAGTTGAAGCAGTGGCAAGACTATTACATGTATCGTGTTTCCGTCCCGATGGAAAAGCTACGTTCCTACAAGAAGAAATATGGTATAGCTTAAGCCCTCACAAAACAAAAGGAAGAGAAAGCCATCACGGTCTCCTCTTCCTTATCTTTTTACCTTTAAACTAAAACCTAAAAACAATCTACTAACTAAAAACTTAAGAGTTTATTATGATTCTAAGAACTTTCCTTTTATGTGCCCGATGATGGCAAAGTTGCCAAGTCATTTACACCATCGCTTGCATCTTTCAGGTGTGTTGCTGGCGTACCTGTTTGCTGTTGTCCAGCTCCTGCTGTAGGTATTTCGCCATTCGCTTGCTGTTGCGCTTGCATCGCCTGTAGTTTCTCTAGCTGTTCCTTGAAGTACTTCTTCATTCGGCTTGTACCAGGGAATTGTCCTACGGTCAGCATAGTATATGGGTCCATCTTACCGCTAACCATCATCTGCCAAGCCATATCGTTATTAGCATTTCTGATAAGTGGGCTGTAAGCGCCCAAGTCGATTGAAACATCAAGGTCCATATCCCTCATGGTCTCCGGATTGAAATGTGTCTCGAAATCGTCCCCTGTCAGTTTCACGCTGTCCGCTGAGGTACAAAATTCCTGAATGAGGTACAGCTTCTTCTTGGCGATTCTCACCTTGAAGTTATTGAAGCTCTCCACAAAATCTTGTATTGTGGTAGAAGAACTTTCCCTTTCCAGTTGGTATTGCTTACCGCTAGTGTTGCGATGAACGCCTTGCAGAGCACCCTGCACGCCTGTACCCTCACTTGCCATAGTTTTGGCGAAGTTAACCATGAAGTCAACTCCTGCCGGAATACTCTTGTTGACCAAAGTCTGCGGTGGCTTGCCTCCGTTGGCTGAGTTCCACAAGATGATGCTATCCGTCTTCACATAGTTCGCTTGCATTTCATCGATACTTTGTTTTTCGCTCAGAGCATTCTCATCCACAAGCATCGTACCCTTTGCACCATTGGCAACAATGAAGTTTATCATCATCATATAGTGGTTCAAGGTGCGTTGATTATTCTCAGCACGCATCGAAAAACTTCTTACCTCGCCATTCAGACAAGGGTATGCCACGAAGGTATATGGCATGATGGAAGTTCTGAAACCGTCTCTCAGAACATAGTAAGGCGATTCTCTCGCATCCAGCAGATAGCCATTCGGAGTTAGGTATCTTCTGTACCAATAGGTCTCAACCTCATCCTTCATTTCGATGGTCTTAAGCTCTGATGGGTCCACATAATAGATAGGCTCACCGTTCTCATCGAGCACAGGCAGACCGTTCTCGTCCTTCATGATGTTGGCTTCCTCTAGCTTCCGCTTCTTCTCCTCGTAGAAAGCTCGTTGGTCAGGAGAGGCATATCCGCTAGTTCCTGCATCCCAGTCATGCACCCAGATGGCTGGTCTAGTCTCCTTCGTCCATATCTCCAATACCCTGTACTTGCCGATTACCGAAGAATGGGTGAAATCGTCTATCCCTGCATACTGCGCTTCACCATTCGGGTGATAAGTCTGCTCAGGAGCGAAATGATGCTGTGTCTGTAGATATATCTCGCTCAGTTTGTCCACCTCAGCCTTGCTTCCATCGGTGAAGGTGGCGATTATCTCTCGCCAAGTCAAATCGTGAGCCTCAGCGATAAATTCTATGTCGCTCAGGTCATACTTGAAGAAAGGTGGCAACGCTATCTTAAAGATGTCCACCATGTAGTCAAAGATGCCATTCTTGCCATCTTTCCTGCCATAGTAGGTTTTCATGCCCACGAAGGCGAAGACACAGAAGGCATAAAACATTCTGGCATCTAGCTCCTGCCTGTCGTTCAAGTTGTCGTTCTGACGAAGGTATTCATTGAGGAAATTGATATAGTCCTCCTCGTTGGGGTCAACGGCACTGCAAGAGGCTGTACTGCGCTGCTGGCGCACAAGTCCTACGAGAGAAAGCAGCTTGTCGCCTATCACATCATATTCCAGTATAGGCATACCCTTCATTTCCATATACTGACGGATGCTTATCTTTCTGCCGTTCCACTCTATCAGTTCTTCCAGCTGTCTGCCCATCACGAAGTCCTGCGCTCGCTTCCACTTCTTTCTCAGCTCTGCGCCATCATAGAAGTATTGGCAAGCCCATTCTATCAGCCGAAGGTTGCTGTCCGTCTGGGCAAACCGCTCCCTGCTCACTCCCTCCAGGGAGTCAGGTCCAGGCTCGGCATAGTTCGAAATATCATTTATAACACGATTATCTGGCATAATTCTTAATTTTTCGCCAAAAATACCGCCTTTTTCTCACTTCTTAGTGATAAGTTGCGCAACTTAACATTACTTTCTCATATTTTCCCCTTATTTTTGTTCCGAATTTCATTTAAAAACGTTTTTAAGTATGAGTAAATCAATAAATGTTCACGAAGCCTGTATCATCACCAAGGATGATAAAGGCAACCTCTCCCTGGTAGGCAAGGCAAAAGAAGCCCTCACCACCTTGAAGAAGAATAAGGTTTCCGTCTGCATTCTTCTCTGTGACAACAAGAAGGAGGATGTAGAAAAGTTCCTTAACGATAATAACGTGCCTTTCGCCTCTCTCTCCACCAAGCAGGAGACCGATAAGGATGGCAACACCGTGCATGTTGACCCACCAAAGGCAGATGTCACCATCATGCCAAGTTCCAAGGTCATCACTCTCCGAGACGATTGGCAGTGGTGTCTAGACGATATTGCCCACCGTCTTTGGGGCGAGAAAAAGAAAGAAGCACCCAAGAGTGAACAGCAGAGCATGGATGAAGCCATGAAGCGTTACATCGATTGGGCGAAGCCAAAGAAGGCAGAAGACAACGGACCCACTCAGCTAGGTTAATCATCGCTCCAACATCTTCAAAACACGATTTTCATTTTTTATTAAAAATATATTTGGAATTTAGAATTTATGACTATCAAAAAGGGACTCGCTGTGAAGCAAGTCCCTTTTCTTTTTCTGAGTATCGAGTAAGCCCTCGTAGCTTTTATCATGCCGGGCTACTCCATTCCATTCAATGTTTTCAGCAGCTCCTTTCTGGTCTTGCGAATCTCCACCATTTTGGCGGCATCGTTCTGACCATCCATTTGCTTCTTGGCTTTGTTCATCTTCTTCTTGGCAGCAGAGATAGCCTTTCTAGCTGCAAACAGTCGCTTGTTGGTCTTGCTGTTCTTGAAGGCGTTAGCCTTCGCCTTATCCACATCCTTCAAACGCTGATACTCATCGTAGGTTTCCATCGTTCCGTTCCATACAGCCTGTATTCTCCAGTCCTCGGTCACATCCTCCGATTTCGCCTTCATCAAGTACTTGTTTTCAGCCTTTTCCATCTCCTTCAAGTCTTCATCACCGTTCAGATAGCCCTGCACCATGTCCAGAGCCTCCTTCTGGGTGAAAGCCTTGTACTCACTCTGCGAGAGGAATTTCTTCATCTTCTGGCGCATCTTCTTCTTTTCGGTGATACTCTTAGCCACATCGAAGCGTTCGCTAGCCACCTGTAGAGAGGTAACACCATCTTGCATTTCAGATGTCTCCAACGCCTTCACGCTACCGATGGCTGCTTTTATCTGCTCCTCTGGGGCAATGCCATTGCGCTCACAGCTCTGGTAGGTCATTACCACGCCTTCCATGTCACCGCTCAGGATGAAGTCCTTGAAGTAGCTCTGAGCCTTCCAAGGAGAGAAGCCCTTTGAGGATGGGAAGAAGAAATCCACTGCCTTAAACTCCTTGTTCTCTTGGCTCGGTATCAAGAAAGGTGCCCAGTAGAGCGCATCCTTGTAGAGCAGACCGATGGTCTTGCCATACTTTCTTTGTATCTCTTGGTCGGCATGGCTGGCTTGGAAATCGCTCAGATAGTTTATATCGTCCAAGGTCATTCTCACCATCGGGTTCGCCTTACCTATCATTCGCTGCACCATAGGGCCAGGGAACTCTAGTTCACCCTTATGGTTGAAGAGATATTCAGGCACCTCTCGGAACTGCTTACCATGTCGGATATACATTTCCGTTCCGTCCGCATATCTGCCCATAAAGATTTTGCTCTGTTGTCCTAGGCTGTTTCCTCTCATCAAGTAGTCATACCACATCATGCCATCAGGATAAGCCAGTTCGTAAGGGCTACGGTAGTTAGGGTTGGTCTTCCTCAACTCCTCAGCCTTCTTGCGTTCCTTCTCCTCGTCCAGGGCACGGAAGGCAGCATTGATGCCATTAGCAATAGCCTCATAGAACAACATGAAGCCCAAGCCGTAGCAGAGAAGCGAAGAAATCTGTCTAGCCCTTCTGCCCTCATCTTCTGGAGTAAGTTTCTTATGATAAAGCTTCTTGTAATACTCCTTGAAGTTCTCAAAGGTCGCCTCATTCCAGACAGAGCCATATCCTGTAAGAGCCAAGAAGTGGCGAGTAGTGGAGGCATTCCAGTCTGGCGAAAGAAGAACTCGTCCGGCATAGCGCAAGGTTCGATGGCTGGCACCAAGCACATCCCAGTGCTGACCGCCAAACATATCGTTCACAAACTGACCGTCTTCATCCAAAGCCCGGCTCAGTTCCTCCTCAGTCCATCCCTTCTTCTTGGCACGCTCCTTGGTCTTGTCTGCCCTCATCCGGTAGGTAGCAAGTTTCAGTCCGTCATGAAGGAAATCCCACAAGGCTCTATCCATACCCTTGTTGATGAGCGAAAGCATCTGCGAAGCCACCTTCAAAGGCATAGTAGCCAAAGCCACCGTTCCGGAAATTCCATTTCCGTCCTTCAACTTCTCCTGCACCTTCATCATTGCATCGCGCATATTGTCGAACATGTTCTGCACATCCGCTGCTGCATAGTCGTTGGTCGCTCCAAACTTCACCAAGTGGGTTGCTGCCTCTTGGAAGTCCTGCGGATTGGCAAAGCATGGCAACTGATGATTCTTCATCGTGTCGGCAAAGATGTACTTCATAAAGTTGGCAAGAGCCTTCTTGGGTCCATACTCAACCATGTTCTGCACCATATACACCTCGGTCAGTGCTCCTGCATGGAATCCACTGAAGCCAAGCTCCAACTTCTTCATGCTCGATGCAGTTGTATCGAAGAACTTCCAGAAAGGAGTTGACTGATAGGTATCGAATACAACTCCGAATCTATCTCCTGCACTTGCCTCCGAGTAGAGCACCTTATCCTTGCCAGTGATTGGGTTCTTCACTTTCATCTGCTTAGGCGATACATTATATACCCATACAGGACCCACACCCGGAATCTCGAAGTATTTGTATTGCTCCAAGTTGAAAGGTGCAACCGAAGAAAGCAGTGGGTCGGAAGAAATTATCTCTCCGTCCTCGTTGCGCTCTATTACGTTCAGTCCGCTCACCTCTTGGAGCATCGTCTTGTTAGCCCAAGCCTCGATGTTGCTTCTGCTGTAGTAAGCCATCATCTTAGTGATGTCCGTGGTCTTAGGCACAAGTCCTACCTCCAAGCCTTCCATGATGGTGTTAATCTGGCGTGGCTTCTCGTTCGGGCTTTTGGTTCGCTGTCTGTTCTCCACATACATGGCATAGGCATTCTTATCAGACTTCTCCTTATCCCAAAGGTGATTTACATAGTCCACGGTGAAACCAGTGTCTGCCTTCAAGGTGTTGTTGTCCTTCAACCAGTCGAAGGTATAGTTATACCAGTCTCTGATGGAATCCAACACACTCTTCATCGGCTCGCTCAGGTTCTTGTAGTCCACACCGTAAGGAGTGATACGCTTCAAGATGATAGGCAAAACATTCTTATTCAAGATGTCCGTACCATCGATAGGCACAAATCCAGGTTCTTTCTCATGGTTGCCATTGATGATGTCAGCCATCTTGCTAGCCACCTCGGATGCGCCCTTCATATCATCGAAGACTTCTACCTCTTTTCCATCCTTCAGCTCCGTGTGCTTTTTGGCAGTCACCTCGGCAAGTTGTGGGCGAAGCTCCTGAATAGCCTCAACATCGTTAGGAGTGATATGGATATGTCCCTCACCAAACACACCAGTGGAGTTCAGCTTGTAGGCGATTTCTCTGATGCGTCTAGGTGCCTCTATTATATAAGGTATAGCCTCAGCTAGCTTTTCAGCCTTGTTTGGCTTGCCTTGGTAGTCGGAAAGCAACTTGTCGAAAGCACCGCTCTCAGCCATTTTCTCGATGCTGTTTTTCACATCATTGATATAGATGGCATCGTCTGCGCTTGCCTCCTCCATGTTCTTTCTACGATGGATAACCGCATGTTTCACTGTTCTAGCAGCTCCCTCCTTGCTCACATCGGTACTAGTTACCTCTGCCAAGTCCTGCATCACTCGCTGCTCCAAGGCATCAGCCTCCGGATTGGTCTCGGCTGGGTATATCTTCCCTTCATACAAGTCAAGGTCGGCATTGTTCTGCTCGTTCAGTTCGTGTCTAGTCAGCCAGTCCTCGTACTTCTGCCTAGCCTCATCCTGCTTCTGCTTCTCAAACGAGAACATATCAGGCATCGGGTTTTCCTTGTCTGCCATGGCATCGTTCCACTTCTCCCATTCCTTGTAACGAGGGAAAAACTCCTCATCCGTCTCGCCTTCCTTGCGTTCCGGCTTAATCGGCATTTCGTCACCCTGCAGATGATGGCTTTCACGCCATTCCTTGTTAAGACGTTCCCATTCCTTCTTGCCCTCAACATCCTTGTCGAAGTCATAGAACATTGGTGGCTCGGGGTCTTCTGTGTCCTCTCGGGCAATCTTCCACTTTTCCCACTCTCTTTTACGTTTAATATATGCGATTTCGCCCTCGCCCTTCTTTCGATGTGGCTTGCCCTTACCTGCACCATCAGATAGCGCATCCTTGATTTCGGCATTGCTAGCCTGTGTCATCATAGCCTCCTGCTGTGTCTTCGGCATATTGTCCCAAACGTGAAGAGCCTTACCAGCCTTCATCAGGTAATATCTCAAATCCTTATCATTGAGCAAACCAGGAACACGGATGCCCAATTTCTTAAGCATCTTGATGAGATAATGCTTTATCTTAGTCCAAAGAGAAAAGTCCTCCGCTGTAGTCGGACCCTCCTCGGCAAGATGGGCGATATACTCCTGCGTGCCGATATTGATGCGGTCAGGATTGTTCCAACCTGGATCATACTGATAAGCGAAGTCGAGAATCTTGCCCCTCGTCTTCTTATCTACAGACTTATATACGAAGTCCGCAAACTTTCTCACGCCCTGCTCACCACCAAGCAGCACTTCCATACCCTCATGTCCTATCTTCTCATGGAAGACGGTTCTCTGAGCCTCATCGGCATCAGCACAGTTAGGAAGGTACACATGCACTGTATGAGTGCTAGGGTCATACCAACCTCTTGCACCTTGCTCCACAGCTTCTTTGTACTCATCAGGCACTTCCGAAGCATTGGTGTAAGATGTAACCTCAGCACCACCCAATACGTTAGCAACGTTCTTCACCTTATCGGCAGAATTTTTCATCTCCTGCGATTCAAAGGTGCGGATGGATGGCATCGACAATCGCAAAGGATTCTTGTGGTTCGGTATATAGGTATGCTGAATCATGGTGTCGAAGAAGTGCAAATCTCCGTTCTCATCCTTGATTACATTCCTTGGTTCGGCATCCCACAAGTCAAACTCGCCATTCGTCCAGCCCAAATCTACCTCATCAGCACTAATCTGAATCATATCCAGCTTAAATCCATGGTCGGTCAGATACTGAGTGATTTCCTCTCTTGTTGGAGTTGTACCCTTCAAGTATGGTTGTTCCATTACAATACAAGGGTCTCCCTTTTGATTGTAGGCGAAACCAAGAGGAGTATATTTGTCCTCTGGCATAAACTGGTTATGGGCATTGATGCGGTCTATGAACTCATTAATGCGGAATAAGCTATCAGTCATGGTGAAATCATTGAGTTTGATAACTTTAGTATCATCATATTTGGCATGATACACAAAGTTCTCCTCACCATGACCAATAGAATCACCCACTATTTTTTTGAGTTCTTCGTCTGGGATGAACGAAAGATTTTTCTTAGCTGCTCGAATGACATACCCAAGTACGGGTCCTCTATCCCAAGTGCCTTGTTGTTTCTCAGCTGTTGCTGTTTGATTTCTTCGAAAGTTATCGGCTGCTGCGCCCAACGTTTCATTAACTCTTCTTTGCGCCTGTGCTCGGCTTCCAATTCTTCTGGTGATAACATCTTTATTTGGATTTTTGTTCATACTATCACCATTTTCATCAGCAACATCTGTGCCATTGTCACCAAGAGAGAACTTCAAGATGCTTCGATACCCCTTTTCTCTATGATTCTTACCATACACCTTGGAATAATGCACACCATCATTCTCACCTCCTACGATTCTGCCTCTGTTATCGGTCTCAACAAACGGCACACCTCGCTTCTCCAACTCTTTTCTCAGACTTGGAGTAACCACATTCGAAGGCATAGTGATATTCTTGCCCTTGAACATATCATTAACAATAACATCAGCCACCTCGCTATCAGGCACAATACGCACAGGCTTATCCCAACGAGAAAGCACCACTTTGCGTTTGCCTGTCAGCTGTCCTTGGATGATACCAGCCTTCCACTCTACTTCACCCACGGCATCCTTGGCTTTATCAGCCTTGTAGCCACTGGTTAACTCGCTCTTTGGCACCTCAACCTCTACGGTTACGATGTTAGGGCGATTCTGAGCCTCGCTAAACTGGTCATTCAGTGGAGTGCGAGAAGTATGAAGGTAAGGATTGTAAGCAGCCTTAAGCGATTTACCATTACCCTTGTTTAGGGTAAACATACCCTTATCATCAGCAAGTTCTGGTCGCTCATCTGCCTGTTCCCACTTACCGAGTTCGATAGGTTCCACAAACTTGCCCTTCACCTTTGCAGCCATCGGTGGATAGAGTTTTCCATCATCACCTACCTGCATGGCACGATAAACCTTCACCGTGTCTTCCTTATCCAGCTTCTTGATGGTCTCTGGGTCTTTCACGATGCTATAGCTAGCATCGCTCCCATTCATCACGATTTGCTCATCACGGTTCACATCCTCAGTTTCAGATGCCAATGAATTTCTGCGCTCCTCGTCCGTCATACCCAAACGCTTCTCCACGTTACGAGCCTCAACCTCACCTGCCAACTTTCTATATTCTTGGTAAGAATCAAAGTCTGTACGTTGGAACCTATCCAAACGGAAACGCTTAATGGCATCATCCATACTTCTGTCTGCATAGCCACGTGCGAAGTAGTTGAATCCCTTAATTCGGGTTTCCTTGTCAGGAATGAACTCAGGCATATCCATGTCCTTATATTCCTGAATAAGGGCTTTCTCTACAGCAGATTGGTTATACTCACCACCCATTTCCTTGGCTTTCTCTTCCAATTCAAAGGCATAGGAACGTGCCTTCCATTCAACCTTAGCAGCATTGAAATCCCTCTCCACCTGCTCGGGTGTGCCACCATGCGCAAACCCCTCTTCACGCTGAATTACGTGCTGAATTTCATGATTCAGAATGCTATTCAGATACTTTAATTCATCCGCATGAATGGTAATAGTCTTTGTTTGTGGATTGTATTCCCCATTTGAAGGCATGTCATTCATTACTGCATCAGTATGGATTTTAATATTTTTCAACTGAGGATAAGCCTCAAAAAGCTTTGGTGCATCCACAGCATCTTCCAACTTACCATCAGTCCATAGCATATCCTCTTCGAAACGTTTAACGATATTTCCACCACCTACATCGATGGTGTCCTTTATCTTGGCATCAGGCATTTCGTATCTCCACTTGCCATCCACGCCTTTCTCCCAACCTGTAGCCATCTTGATAACCTTGGCATCCTTCTTCTCCTCTTCCATCTGCTTAGCCACATCCAGGTTATCCATGCGGATAGTTTGCTCATCAGCCTTATCAGCCTCAGCAGCTCCCTTCTCTCCAGCAAACATGAAGCGAATATCGCTCTTGCGAGAATTGAAGCGCTTAGAAGGAGGAATAACGTCACCCTCATCATCATAGGTAACAAGGTCGTTCAACTTTCTATTATTCTTGGCATTCTTGTATTTATACTCCTTGCCATCATCAAAGCCAAACTCGTTTGCGTCATTACCATCCCACCACAGTTGAGTAGCTGGAACTTCGTCTTCAATGATACGATATTTGCCTTCCAGTCGGTTCGTTCCGTGCATTTCGGCATATTTCTTAGAAGGAGTAACCCAGTCACCATTACGCAACTTTCCTTCCTTCACAGAAGTTGGAACTGCACGATAAACCTTTACCTTAACATCCTTCTCGCCATTCTTAATGGCATCAATAGCCGTATTGATGGCTTTCACAGATTCCAATCCATGAGGAGTGTTCTGCGAATAACGCTCAGGGTGAGAGAAGTAATCATCCGGCTGAGGAGTGTACCCCAAAGCCATATCCTCCAGGTTTACATCTGAGCCACTGGATTCCCAATCGTCACGTCTCGCCTTGTCGCTTTCATATCCAGGGTTTCCCGGTGCAGCCCATGCACCTACGCCCTGATATGCGCTTTCGGTATCGTCATATCCCTTGCGTCTGGCAGCCTCATCAAGCATTTCCCTGGCTGTAGCATCATCACCCTTAGAAAGAGCATCCATATACTGCTTGTCAAGTTTATCTTCAGGAATCAAAGAAAGTTCCTCCAAGTGCTTTTTGCGCTTGGCTTCCTCTTCCTCTGCTCTCTTTCTAGCAGCTTCCATAGCATTACGCTCTGCTTCAACCTGCTTTCTTCGTTCCTCAATCATTGCATCAAGGTCACCAAAATTCACCTTCAAGGCTTCATTTATAGGTTTGGTGTACTTAACAACATCCTTAAATGAGAAAATGTTACCTTCATTTACCTGCATCAAGTGACGCTTAATATTGGCTCTGGCACGTGCAGCCTCAGCAGTAGAACCCTTCTTAACAGCATTGGCATACATTGCCACATCTGCCTCATCTACCCCAAATTGCTGAGATACAGCCTTAATTTTATCCTCCACAGATAAATTTCCACCATTTTCCTTGGTGATTTCAAAGGAATTGCGTATCTTTGCATCGCTATGAGGATTCAGGACGCTATCCTTTCCGCTTGGGTTATTTGCGGATGGAGTTAATGCCGAACCTTGATTCTCGCCCAAGGAATTAGAATCGCCTCTGAAACGATTCCATAGCACTTTTGATTCTGTCAATTCTTTCACAACTTTCGAAGGCTCTATTTGGTGTGCGCTAATTGCAACCTCATCTTCGCCCTGTTTCACTGTGATAGACTCATAGTTAAGAATCTTTGTTCCATCAGCCTTCTTGAAAGATTTAATAAACAAATACTTTGTTTGGCGTTCTGCGCCTTCTTTAGGTGCAGACTTCTCCAAGATAACATCAGGACGTTCCAAGGTAGGTTTCAACAAACCAAATCGTTTGATTCGGTCTTCTCTTCCAGCCTTCTTATATTGATTCTCACCCAGTTTGATACTGCCAATAGGAGTAGAGACACGCCCATCTTTGCCAAATTCTTTCAGCCAATTCTCCTCCGTATGCTCCAAGACTCTCTCTTGTTCCGCATTATCTTCCATTTGCTGGCGCAAGGAAATGGCATCGTCTTTGGTAAGGCGAGATTTCACATTACGTGGGTCCACTCCTTGCGCCAAATCTCTCAGCACAAGGTTACGAATATCCTCCAAGGTCATTTTCTTGATGTCCTCAGGCTTCCACTTCGTAAATGTATCAAGAGTCCAATACCAGAACTTCTTCAACCAATCCTTCAATCGGTTGATGATAGTAAGCTCTTTAGCAGTATCTAACGGATTCTCCTTAATGGCATCATTTGCCATCTGCTCCAGGATGGCAGCACCGTCCTCGCCAGTCAAACGAGCAAAAGCCTCATCGCAAATCTGCTCATCGCTCAGATGCTTGTAGTTAGGGTCCTCCTTCAAGTCGGCAAATAGCTGGGTCTGCATGATGAGTTTATCACCATGCTCAATAAGCTCCGGATTCATGTTCTTGGCAGCAGTGCGCCACAAATGCTGATACTCATGGATAGGAGTATTAGGATTCAGATGCTCCTGATTCAGTACAATCTCCTTGCCATCGGTATAGCCATACACCGTGCCCTTTCCCTTCGCAAACTTGTTATGGTCAACAATCTGCATATTCTCTGGCTTAAAGATAACATAGTTAGTGTCACCTTCCTCTGCACCACCAAAATTACGACCAGCCTTGTACTTGATGCCAGTGTAGCCTAAAGAAGAGAGGAATTTACTTGCAGCCTTATCGTCTTTATAGGTTGCATCATCGCTCTTCATCCTTATAGACAAAGAATCGTACAAATCTTTCCCATCAAGGAACTTGTATCTCTTATCCAACTCTGGGTCAATAGGACGCTTACCTAGTTGCTCCAACTGTTTGTTTATTTTGTTCAGCAATCTTGCTCCAACCTTGGCATCCCAATTCAAGTAGTTCTTGCCATTATCATCAGGGATATTCACCTCATAGAGAGAAGTCTTAGGAGTTTCAACCGACAAATCTAAGTCAAGCAGTTTCTGCATTACATCAATCTGCTTTTTATAGAAATCATTGTTATCTTCCTTGTATATCTCTTGATTTTCTTTTATGGAGTTCTTTAGCTTTTGTTTAGCCTTATCTACCCCCATTCTATCAACATTCATAAGGAAGTTGTCTGCCTTAGAAACTCCATCCATGCCAACAATATCACTAAGAGTTGCCGACATGTGCCGCCAATCCAGCTTTTCCCCATTATAGACAAAATACTTATCTTTTCTACCGCTCTCAGCATAGTATTTTCCTATTTCAGGAGAAGAGGTTACATATCCTCCCCATCCAAAGCTCTGTGTACCTTCCCCCTCTCCCATGTGGCCAAAGTCAAACTCCGTGAAGTCAGCACCGCTACCATGATAAGTACGCAAGAATCTCACTCCAGGCTGTACGATAGCCTTCAACTGTCTGTCCAAATCCTTATATTTCGCAAACAAGGAATCAAGCTTATCTTGATATTTTTCAAAGGATTTATTCCTGCAATCATTCCAAACATCATCAGGAATATCGTTTTCAGAAGCCAGTCCATGCTCATCCATGTACTCCTTCATCAACTGATTTTGATACTTCACACGTTCCTGCCCGGTTGAATTATAAGCATCCTCAGTCTCCTTAATCTGCTTTTTCAACTCATTCTTCTTACTGGTCTGTTCATCAATCTTATAAGGGTCAAACTCCGAAGGGAAAGAGCCAGTAAGCCCTGCTACATTGTCCTCAAAGCTCTTGTCGAGATTGAACACCTTGTAGTTTCCCCACATCAGCCTATTCAGGTAGGTACGTTCCTTTCTTGCCAGCTCCTGCTTCTGGTAGTACTCAGGCATCTTATTCGGATTGCTCATATCCACCACGGCATACTGCGCCCATTTGTTTGGTCGCAACTCCTTGGCAAAGTTATAAGCATTCTCGGCAGCCTGCTTCTCCTCCGGAGTCTTGATTTTAAATCTCATCTCAGGATGATTCAGCAACATGGCAAGATTCAGATTATCCTGAGCCTCAGCCACCTTCTCCATCTCCTCGTTGCTTATCACCTTCACAGGTATTCCAGCCTTCTTAAGCATAGCAGAAACGGCATCAAAAGCCACCTTCTGCGCCTCCGTCATTTCAGATGGCTTCACCTCCTTTACATCGCGGTCAAACTTCGTCTGTTCCTTCTGTACAATGGCATAGTCAGCAAATGGCTTAGTCTTGCGGTCAGAAGCCTCTAACCACTTATCGAAGGTAGCCTTAGGCACAGCAGTAACCTTACCAAGTCCCTTCCAGTCCTTGGAATAGTTGGCAAGATAAGCCTCTGTAGCAGCCTCCTCAGAAGGATAGCCAAACATCACCTTATGCTCGCCAAACTCACCAGTCTCTGGGTTCACCTGGTCAACAACATAAACGTTACCATCAAAAGAATCAAGGTCAGCAGCATCATTGATGAACATATCGATATGGTCACCATCCACGCCAATCTTGCCCAAAATATAGCCATAAGTGTCGTGCATGGTCACGCTCCAAGGCTTGCCCTGCTCGTCCTTACCGCTACGTGTTGTACCCTTCGGTGTCTCTACAGTAAAGTCATAGCCACCGAAGGACAAATGTCCCTTCTTATAGTTACCTGCCTTCTTCTGAGCCTCAGAAGGGTTAGGCTCAGTCTCGGCAATGGCATTCTTTAAACGTTCTCCGAAGGATGCTTCTTGCGGTAGATGTGGAGTTCTATCAGCTGAGCCTTCGCCAGATGCCAAGCTGCTAATCTCTTGTCTCCCTTCGCCTGTGCTATTATGTAACGCTCCAGTCTCGGTCTCAGCAGATGCTTCTCTGCTACCACCTTCTTGGCGATTGCGATTTCCTTCATCAACTCCTCTCCGTGAAGAGTCGCTACCCAGGCTACTGCCTCCTCCATATCCTTCTTCATTGCTTCTGTCATCATAATCTGCTAATTCTGGTAAAATTGATTTGACATATTGTTTGTACTCTCGTTCACGATTCTCAATCTCCATCATGCGGTCATATTCCATACCAGCAATATGGTTAAGTTCGTTTTCTGACGGCAAAGGTACAGAATTATCTTCAAGATAAGCATAATAATCTGGATTTTCTGCCTGTCTTTCGATAATTTCACGCTCTTTCTGTGCCTCATAATACTCTTCCTCGCTTGAAAGTTCCTCCTCTGCTGCAGCAATTCGGTTCATAAGTGCCACATTACGCATTTCCTTCACATTGTCGTAGGTCTTGAACATATCCAGCAAGGTGTTTCTCACATCTTGGTCAGAATATCCCATATCCTGCAAGTTGATAGGAAGGTCATTGTACACTCTCACGGCAAAATCGTTAACAGACATACCAGTGCCTTTCTTGGCAATAAGATAATTGAACTTATTAGAATCATATCCCTTGCCAATACCAACCTTGAAATTACTCTTGCCCAACTCATATTGAAGAGATTCCGGATTCAAGCTATGAGGGTGCAAAGCTTGCGACACAGCCTCCTCCACTGTCTGAGGCGTTAAGTCCATAACATCTATAGAGGCATCCTTGTAAATCTCTTTGATTGCTCCAAGGTCATTCTTCTTGAAGGCATCAGCCACAAGAACCTTGCGCTGCTCAGAAGGAGTCAATTCTTCCATCGCCTTGGCTCTCTCCTCCTTATTCTCTGCACTATATAGAGTATTGAGCAACTTATCCTGTGCCTTCAAATCCTTTGCCGATGCAGATAGATTAGCCTGTCTAGCCTCCAACTGAGCCATGGTAGTGTTCAATTCCTTCAACTGGTCAGCCGAATAATCAATGTCACCATTCATATATTGTTCCAGGGCTTCATTGATATTATCTATCTGTGGCTGCACCTCATCGTTCTGAATATGATAGATGCGCTTGCGCTCAGAGGCAATATAATTGCTAGCCTCATCCATGGTAGGATATTGCTTCTTCAATTCTTTATTGTCAAGCACAGCCACCTCACGCTCATCCGAAGGACTGCCAACACTATCATCTACACCAGCATTTTCGATTTCAGCCTTGCGCTCATTCTTCAAGGTTCTAGCCTCCTCTGGAGTCATAACCTCCTTGCGGATAGCATTCCAGTTCTTATAACGAGTTTCAAGGTCGGCAATCTGCTCGTTGACAAGAGCCAAGTCGTTCTCCACCTTCTGAGCCTTCTCTGGGTCCAAGTCGGCATTGAGAGATAGCCACTCCTCGTATTCAGATGCAGCCTTTCTCTTGTTATCCAACTGTTCCTTGATGTCAGAACGGCTACCACTGATAAGATTCATCAGTTTACCATGGTCATTGCCAAATTGCTCCTGTAGATACTCAGCTGCCACCTTTGGCTCTGTGTCCTTAGAGGAATAATCAGGCTGTCCCATGCCCAAGCCTACGATACCCTTCTTATATCGCTCCTGCTTGTCAGCCTCAGCCTTGGCTGCATCATCGTTGGCACGCTGTGCGTCCTCGGCATCCAGCTCTGCACCAACAGAGGCATCGAGTGCGTTCTTTCTCCAAGCATTAAACTCGTCCTTGGTCAGAGCGATATTATCCTTGCCGTCAGAAAGCACAATCTTGCCATCCTCGCTATATCCGGCAAAGGTCATTTGCATAGGTTCTTCACCTGCTTCCATGGCAACCTCCACGGTGTCGCTAGGCTTCAACCCACTGCCATCATACTGGGCAAAGAACTGCTGCTGTCTCACATTTTTCTGCTCAGTAACTTTCTGGTCGATGAAATCATCAAGGGAAATAGGCGTACCCACTTCCTTGATGTCGGCACTAGATACCTGCTTAATCGTAGGCTGTCCCTGCTCATCAGGCACTACCACGAAACCACCACCATATTCATTGGCTTTCTTCAAGAATACCTGCTGACCAGTAGTAAGGGTAGCTGGCACGATGTTTCCGTCTTCCGTCTGATAAGGCCAAAGCTGCTGCTTCAAAGCCTCCCCATAGCCATCATCAGCATGTTGCAGAGCATCATAAACACCCTTCTTGGCATCCTGAGCCTCCACATATTTACGAACAGCATCCTGCTGCGCTGTAGTCATAGAGTTGGCACGCTGAGCCACAAACTGCTCCATGTCCTTGCCTTCCTCGTATGCCTTCACCACCACATCCATCATAGCCTCATCATCAGCAAAAGCACGCTTCAATCGAGCTTTCGACACATCATCGTTATGGTCAATCGCTTTCAAGCCCTCAGCATCCCCATTCTGGTAGGCATTCTGTCCCATCACATAGGCATCAGACTTGCTTTCATTGGATGCAGTAGTGGCATCAGAAGGACTTGAACCGTTCTCCACCGAAGGTGTACCCTCCGCATTTGTAGGCGTTTCACCCCCAACAGGAGGCGTTGGCGGTTCAGTAGGTGGAACATCAGAAGAAACAGAAGCATCTACAGGCTTTTCCGCTGTAGCCTCAGCATTCTGAGCCGAAGCACCACCTTCCTGTGTGGCACCAGGCAGTTCACGCTGTCCCTCTATCAAGGTTTGGCTCATCTGCTCCTTGGCATCGTTCATTTCACGTTTCAGCACGATGTCGTTATAGAGCTGCTTCTGGTATTCCTCCACAAGTTTCTGTTGTTCGGCAGTGCGAGACTTGCCATCACCCTCTAGAGCCTTGCGAAGCGTACCATGCTCCACACCCTGCGAATCCTCGAAGGTGCGAACATACTCCTTCATAATAGGGCTATTCTCGAAAGCACTATCATAGAAGTGACGATAACTGTTCACCATCTGCTGCTCCTGCTCGGTTAGTTCCATTCCGCTCTGCTGCTTCTGGATGATGTCCTTGATGGCAGCAGCATTCTGATGAAGATAGATTGCAGCCTTATCCTCATCACTCAGTTGTTCACCTGCGGCATACTTATCCCTAGCTTGCTCATAAACAGTGTTCAGTCTGTCCTGCAAGGCATCGGTATGGTAAGCCTTTTCATACTCAGAAGTGATATTCAGCGACTTCTCGAAGTCTAGCTTCTTGTCTGCCTTCTGAGCCTCATCAAGCGAAGAATACTCCTTGCGGTCGATGATGCCACCATCCTTATTCAAGGTTTCGAGATATACCTTGCCATCATTATCCATTGGCTGCACGATGATAGAATCAATGACTGGCGAGAAGGAAGAAGGACGTTTTCCTTCCACCACAGCCATCATCTTTGCCTTCAATACCTCTGGCACACTCTTATCGTTCATCAGGTTCATGTACTTATCGGTAAGCTGCCCCATCATCTGCACACCGTCACCCTCTGCACGAAAGCCATTGATGCCCAACTTCTCGAAGGCATCACGCAAATCATCATAGCCGAATCTCTTCAACTCGGCAATATCTTGGTCGTTGAAGTCAAACTTGCGGTTAAACTCCTTGGCATCCTTGAATCGGGCATACTTGCCCACCATACCAGGCAAACCGATGGAAGTAAGGTTAGCCATGCTCTCCAAGAAGCTCTCAGCGGCATCTTTGCCTGTAGGTTTGAAAGATGGGTCCTGTGCCATACGCTCCAACATCTGCTGACCTGTCATAATGCTAGAGTCCACCACCTTGCCACCTACATCTGCAAGGATATTGGTAGCCAAACCTCTGCCCTTGCCTACCATGTTGGCAATAGTACCACCTTGCATAATGGCACCTACGGCACTCTGCTTAACCACCTCGCCCAAAGTATTGGCAAGAATCTTGCCCACGGAAGGATTGTAAACCTTGCCATTCTCATCAAACTGACCTGTACGATAGATTTCATCGATAGGCTTGGAGATAGCCGATTGTCCACCGAAGGTTACTGCACCATGAGCTGCACCAGTCTTCAACGCCATTCCCTTACTCTTACCAATGAGAACCTTGGCTGCACGCTCTGCCATCTTGGCTTCCATACCCTTAGCCATCAAGTCGCTAGCCAGTCTGCCCTCAGCCTTGGCAAGCATACTCTTGGTTACCTTGCCACCTGCGGCACCAGGAAGCCAATAACTCCAAGCATCACCTGCGAAGGTCAACGCTCCACTGCCTACACGCTCCCAGAAGCCCGGCTGATACTGTTGATTGGCAATATTCTCCAGCCAGTTCTGATAGTCGGTCTGAACCAACTTTCGTGTTATCTTGCCCACTATGGTATTACCCAAGCCTGTATTCATGATATACTCTGCACTACCCTTTGGTATCATATTCTTCACCTCCAACTGATTGAGCTGAGCCTTCAACACTTCATCAATCATCGGCTTAAATTGCTTAGGATTTCCGCTCAGAGTTCCATTCATGCCATATCGCTGCATCACCTTGAAGGCTGCGTTGCTCATATCGTTCAGGAACTGAGGATTCTTGTAAAGACCATTAAACTTCTTCTGCAATGTGTTGAGAGTCTTCTGAGGGTCTTTGGCTTGATTAGCCTCATACTGAGATGCAATGGCAGTACCAAGGCGAAGACTGGCAGGAATGTTCTGACTTCCTTCCATACCTTCATTAAAAGCCTTGCTTCCTGCCTCCTGTGCCTTGTTATACTCATCCACCACAGAAGGGTTTACATACTTGCTGACAACATCAGAAAGTGCCTCATTAATGTCTTGGTTCATCAGTCTGTCCTGCACATGCTCATCATGAGAATAAAGGCGTGTGGCGATGCCTTCAGCGATGTTTCGATAGTTCTGACCATACTTCTGCACAAGGCTCTCAACCATGGCTGGCTTCAAGTAGTGAGCCACATAATCATCATAGCTTACACCCATAGCCGAAGCCTCCTGCTTCAACTTATCTTGCACATCATGGCTATACCATTGAGCCTCGATATTCTTTTCGGCATCCTGTACAGTATCATCTGCCAAAGAAGAAACAACCTTGTTGGTCACTTCAAGAGCCGAACGATTAGCATATCTGTTCAGAGCGTTCTGTGTGGCTTGTGTAGCCTCTTCAGGATTCATACCCTCGGCTTCAAGGTCTGCAACGAAGTTTTGGAAATAGTTGCCTTCCTTATCTGGTCGTTTCTTCCAATCCTCCAAATAATTAGCAAACTTTGCATCCATCAAAGTATTGTCGTTCACTACGCTAGGGATAGAAGGAGCTGGCTCCTGCCGTTGGGTAGCAGTCACCTGTTCTGTCTGCTGTACCTGCTGATTATTGTCTTGTGGTTGCTGCAATGGCTGCACTTGCTGCTCATTACCCCCAAGAAGCATACTGGTAATCATGCCACCCATTTTCTGCTCCCTACCTATATTACCTGCATCCACCTTCGGCATCATGCCGAGTGCTTGCGAAATCAAGCTAGGTTTCTTCAACTCGCCTCGCTGATACTCATCATTCAGCTGAGCCAAGTCCTTGAAGTTGCCTGGCTTGTTGTCAGGAGAATTGAAAGCATCAATCACCTCTTGTGGATATTGAGTCTGTTCAGTTCCCTGAGAAGGTGAAGAAGGAGAAGGCTTCTTGCCTACCTCATTGATAGGGGTAGCGTTTCCACTGGTATCATACCAAATGTAACCTTGCTTACGATATTCTCCCACATCCTCGATAGGCACATCCACCTTCTGCTTCTTATCATCAAACATGGTAATATAGCCACCCTCGAAGTCCTTGGCGAAGTTATCCATGCCTCGCTGCTGAACAACCTCGTCTGGGATGTCATACTCGTTGTTGTCCTTATCCCATACATGATAAGTCAACTTAGATTTGTTGTCTTTGTCTGCCATATATTATGTTATTTTCTTATATACTTTGAATAATCTACCTTTGTGCTCGAAGTTCCCTTGGCTGGTTTTCCACCATAAGGGCGAACGGTTCGTTTCTTTCCCTCCTTAGCCATCTTAGCCCTAGCGTAAGCGGATGCCTGTTGTCGGTTATACTTGTTTGCCCAAGTTCCACCTCTTCCATCAGTATTGCCACCGATATTCATACCATTGTGTGTAGCCCATTCATTCACATGCTTCTTGAAAACAGGGTCGTTCACATAGTTGGTATTGAAATCGTCCGCTTCCTTATCGGCTTGGTTGCCACGGTTTGCCTTCTCGGTCTCAGCCCCAATCTTGACAACTTGGGCTTTCTTCACAGCCACACCTGCTGCATGGTCAGCTGCTCCTGCATTGGCATTATTTGCTTGGGCGGTAAGCAAGTTACTCTTCTTTCCTCTCAGTTCGTCTTCCGTCTTGGTCTTGGCGGTAGAAAGACCAGCTGCTGCATTAGAAGCTGCTTGTCTTGCCTGTTCGGTCTTCACCTTTTCAGGTGTCAAAGCATCCTCCTGTGCCTTCTGCGAACCACGATAAGCAGCAAGGGCATCATTAGCCTTGGCTGCTGCCTCTGCTTGCATCTGAGCTTGCTTATTGGCTCTATCTTTCCAAATATTCGCCATCATCTGGTCATAGCCTTTCTGTCGAAGGGCATCAGTGCCTTCCCTTAGCTTGCGTTGGCGTTCTGTCAATGCCTGGGCTGATTCCACCTTCTGCTCAGGAGCACCGATAGCTGTGCCGAAGAAGTTGCCGATATGCTGGAAAAGGTTGCCTAACTGTTCCCACTTTGCTTGTCTCTCGGCTTTCTTCTGCAAAACAGCATTGGCTGCTACCGTCCTATCCACATCACCAAGAGATTGAAGCCAAGGCATAAAAGAAGCCCAATCGCCATTGCCATTCTTCTCGAAGTCCCTCATGATGTCATAAGGTTTCATCTGCTGCAAGAGAGGGTTCTGCTCTATATCGGCATAAGGTTTGCTCCAATCAATAGAAATGCCTTGATTTGGAGTAACCTTGGTTACATCATCAGTTGGCTGTTGTGTGAAGGATGGTTGATTACCTTCTACCAATCCATTTGTATCTATTGGAGCTGTCGTAGTTGTTGATGTAGCTTGCGCTGCCATACTATCCCCACCAGATGGTGTTGGTGTCTGCACAGTGAAAGAAACTGGCTCTGATGGTGCTGACTGCCCATCATCATTGGATGGAAAATCGGTTACAGGTGTCACAGCCGTAGCTGGACGCTTTGGAGTTAAATCGTCACTCATAAATCCCATATCTACCTCCTTTCCTTACCACGGCAAACTACTTGCAGCACTAGCCAAGCCACTAGCTGCACCTTGAATAGCTTGCGCCTGAGCCAAACCCTTTTCCTTCTTGGCGGTAGCAATGTAGTTGGTCATTTGGTCTATCTGAGAATCTGCGGTGTTCCAAACATTCTCTTTCTGCTGGGCACCTTGCACAGCTGCTTGTTGCATCATGTTTCCCACTTGCTCATTGGCTGCTTGCTTACTCAGAGCCACAGCTTCATCACTACCACCACTCACGATGTTGGTATTCTTGGCTTTCTGCGTGGCATTATCCAGCACCTTCTGGGCGTTGGTCACTGCCACCTGGTTCTCGGCTGTCTGTGTCGGGTCCTGATAATAAAGATTATCACGGTGGTCCTTCACCTGCTGCATACGATTCTCAAAGGTCTTGATGTATTCATTGTATGCAGCATTTTGTTTTTTGGCTGCTAGAGCACCACCTACAGCTGAGGTAACGCCACCAGCAATACTTCCTATAAGTCCCATAAAATTCGAATTTAATGTTTAAACAGTGCTAAAGTAATGCGTTTTTCTCGCCTATCTGTGATAAGTTGCGCAACTTGAACAACAAGTTTCGTTATTTTTCACTATATTTGCACCCGAAAACTATCAGTAAACAATAAAATTCTATAGAATATGGCAACAAAGAAAGATAATAGCAATGAGCCGAAACCAAAGCGAAAGAAGACAGGTGGACGCAAGGCTGGCACGGCAAACAAGATAACGAAAACGGTACGTGAAAGCCTCAGCGATGCCATCACTGGCTATTTTAACGGCATCAATGAAAAAGGCTACTCTCTCGCCAATGACCTCATGCAGATAGAAGAACCTGCTGGACGCTTGGCTATAGTAGCAAAGTTCCTCCCATACGTTGCTCCAAAGCTTCAATCCATATCATTCAACAATGATGAGCATCGAAGCCTGTCCGTGGAAGAGTCCTTCATGGAGTTGGAAGAGAAATTTGAGAAACAGGAGACCAACATCAACATCAAGAATCTCAAAATTGTCAATAATGGCTAAATACGAAAAAAGGGTAGCCCTCTCTAAAATTTCTACTACTTTAGAGAAGACTACCCTATGGTATGAAATTGACTGAATCCGTCAGATATTAAGCTTTATTGGCACAATTTTAAGATATATTAGCTACTTTTTGCCCCTCATGCGTTCAAAATACTTGGTTTGGTCTTTGGTGATGTTCTTCACCTTTATCTGTATGGTGCAAGTGCTAGGTACGTTGTCGTTTATGTTGGCCATCAGTTGGTCAATAATCTCATCCGTGTTCTTGTAGCCCTTGCCATCTAAATGAGCCACCACCTCGCCCATGAAGTAGGCATCGGCACAGAGTTCAAATGTTTCCTCCACCTTTTCAAAAACAGGCGCATGATACTCCTGTATTCGTCTGCTTGGGTCATTGGTAAAGAAAATCTTCTCCACCACCTTCTCGTTCAGTTCCCAAGCTCTGGAGAAGTCTGGCTTCACATAGCCCATGGTAATCTTATGAGTACTAACGTGATTCATTGCAAAGCCTATCTCTTCATAGTTGGCACCAATATCATTTTGCGCTATAGTTGCCCAAGTGTGGCGAAAAGTATAAGGAGTTATCTTCAATTCACTATCCTTCAATGTATTGACACAGAATTTCTTTAGAAAGATGCACAAATTACTATCCATCGACCTGCTACACCCATAGCTTTTATGGAAATTAAACAGATATGGGTCATCTTTATCTGCGAAATACTTCGTCATTGTAGGTAGGAGCATATCAGGAACTCTCATTTCTATATATGCTTCATCAGCTCTAGCCGATTGCGTCTTCTGGCGCTTGTAATGAAGAATACCATCATAATAATCAACCTTCTTCATTACATAAAGGTCAGCCACATTGATTCCGGCAAGACACAATACCATCTTGCACACATCCACTGCCAGGCATTCTGTCTTAGAAGAAGGAATCACAGAAAAAATCCTTCTGCAATCCTCCATCAGGATAGCACGCTTTTTGGGTACAACATGATTAGGAAACTCCACCTTAGTCCAAGGATTCACCTTTATTCTTACGATGTCGTTGTCATAATCATTATATTTAGCCACACCTGCCTTGAACATTTTCTTTAAGAACCTTGGATAGAAGGCTTTCTTTGACTTAGAATCCTTCATACTATCTATCCATCCTTGCACAAGTTTGGTGTTCAATTCGCTAAACATTACTTTCTCAGAACCACAATATCTTTCTATGCTATGCAATGTATTGTGATAATTGACAAGAGACTGAGGTCTCAATGTTTCTGACAATTCACCAATATATTCTCTAGCGAAGTCTGAGAAACACACATCAGCATCATTCTGCTCCAGATAGTCCCTAACCTGTTCAGCACTCCAAGAACGGATGTCAAGCTTATTCAGCTTGAACATCCATTCTTCAATAATTTGGTTCAGAGAATTAAGCACAAAAGAATCCTTAACATCATGAGAACCCTTCACGATGCCCTTCTGCCCCACCATCTTGCTCGTCTTGATATAAAGCGACCTACGATTATGAGTCATTCGAATGTACACTTGATAAAAGCCATCAGACCTCTGATGCTGAACAACAATTTTAAATGTAGCCATAGTAATTTTATTTTCAAAGCAATTTCAAAACAAACGCACTTGTTTGTCACGTTTAACGTGTCAAACGTTTCTAAAACACTATACTTCTGACTATCTAGAAACCAACGATTTACGCTATTTCATTAAATATCAAGCAATTATAAAAATATGCTTTCTAATTTCCAAACCAAATTCATTTTTACTTGATTTCCAGATATTTTTACGTTTCTTTCGAAACAATCTATAATTTAATCTATATTACCTAAAATAATTCTACTTATATACATTATACTCTATCAAAAGATGATGGCTTTCGCCACTACTATCTGTATAGAGCAATTCTATTGTTATCTCGTAACCATTCTCCCCTAAAGTCACATACATATAACTGCCGGGTAGAACATTTTCATAGCGCACAAAGCTACTCCATCTGTAATAGCTTCGGTCAGAAAGTTCTATCTTCTTCCCTAATTCGAAGTTATTTACTGTCATATCGAAGTTAGTCTCTGTCTTTTCTCTATTACCCTTTTCAAAGGCATAACAAGAGAAGAAGGCAATGCCATCCTTAACATTAAACTCAGCCCATTTGCCATATACATAGGAAACGCCATCGCTGGTGAAGTCATAGCTGTAACTAGCTTTATTCTGCCAATCTTCTGCTGGCAGATAATCGCTATCACCTAACTTTCCTTCATACTCAACATCCAGTTTATCCTTGCCATGACTACCGCTAGAATAGAGAAGATGAATGGCAACGCTTATACGGTCTCCCTTTCTTGAAAGAATATAATAGCTGCCAGGCTCTATTTTAGAGCTTCCACCCTCAAAGGAATAAGTCTGTCTGCCATCATTGAACGTTATGCCAGAATCATACTTATCGGTTGTCAAATCAACTTTCTCTCCATATATGTAGTTAACACAACTAAGATATAAACTCTTACCTGGATGCTCAGAGTTCTCCAAAGCCAAGTTTACCCCAAAGTACTTATCGTTTGATGGAGCAGGTCTAGCAGGATCCGTACACCATGAATAACAAACGTCATACCTAGTATCATTCCAGGAAACAACATTTGTTTCCTCATCTGCATCATTCAAGCTTTCCTTGCTGCATGAACAAAGAAGGCACACGATGAGCATTAACATCAATTTCAAACTATTCTCTTTCATTTTCATTCATATTTAATGATTATACGCACGCCTAAAACCTTCCTGAATAGCTTCAGCAATTTCAAACTTATAGCCTTTTCCCTTGGCGTTAATCTTCACCAGGTCATAGTGCCTATCAAATGGCAGATGATAAATCTTTTGACCTGTATTATGATTCACATTGCACTTGATGGCCGGAAACCTGTCCATGGGCAATCGTCTTACTTTAATGCCTAGCAAATTGACACATTTGATAGCTTCAGGAGACAAGTCACAAGTGACATAAAGCCATGGCTCTACTTCCACCCCTTTGATTTTATCTTCATTGTCCAACTTCCATTGAACAAAAGAGCCATATAATTGAAAAACTACATTTTCTCTTATCTGGCTATGTTCACTCCAATTTTTACATTGAACTATCAGAATCTTTCCTGTCTTTTGATGCGTTGCTATAATATCACGACCACCATCTTCCAGTTTTTTATTTAAGCCTTCCTGAATAATGTCGTAACCTTCATTATAAAGCCTGTAGGCACAATATATCTCATAATTGCGTCCCTTCTCCCAGTCTGTCCATCTAGAACTATCTGAAATGTAGCGATTCACTGCCAACTGCTCCCTGCCTTGTTCTGTCATCTGAGAATACTCATCATCAGATAACCAATTTCTAATATTACACCTCTTCTCTTCTTCATGCATATAATTGATATAAGCAACATCATCCTTAAATTTACTCAATTCAGGATATATAGAAAGAAGATACTCAAACTTATATTGATATTTAAACAAAGAAGCAAGCTCCTCTACATTAGAATCAACATACATGTTCTCGTGTTCCAAAGCATGAGCACGAAGATGGGCAACATAATCAAATGGATTCTTTGCATTAATCATCTGATAAAAATCATCTATCTTCTGTTCCAGATTGTTAATGTCAGATTTGGCGCATTCATACTTATCGAATAGTTCACGATAAATATATTCCACTTCATCAAGCTCTTTCTTTAGCTTGGCATTCAAATCCTGCAATTCATTTTTTTCAAAGTTCAATCCATGGACAACAGCTTTCTGATTAGATAAATCTACAGTCTGCTTGTTTATCACCTTAAGCTTTGATTCAACATCTGATTCCAGTTGCTTTATCAAATCCACCTGCCTGGCATTCAAATCTGCTAATACAGATTTCTCCTTCTTAATCTTTTGCAATTCTTCTCCTTGCTTGGTAAAATCAGCTTTCCATCTTTCTATCTGATTTCGAAGCATATTAATAGTACTATTGAAGTATGTCATATCAGCAACAGGTTCATTTTTTTGGAATTTCCCCAGTAACAATACAACAATAACAACAACACATAGAACTATTATAAGCAACAATACGCCATCCATTTCACTCAAACAGTTTTACTATCCTACATGTACCTGGCTTCTAGCAGAAAGACCATGAATCTCCCTCAGCACCTTATTCTCAGCCCTAAGAGCAATCACCTCTCGTTCCAACTCGTTCATGTCAACCACATTACTATTATTATTAGCCAAAGATGGAGCTTTCTTCTCTGAACCGAAAAATTCAGCAACATCAACACCAAGAACTTCGGCAAGATTTTCAACCGTGCTAACTTTCACATCAGCACCATTAAGAAGGTTATCCAGTGTAGTTCTGCTAACCTTCATCCTAGAAGCAATATCAATTTTGCTCAGTTTACTGGACGTTATAATGTCCACTATTCTCTGCACATTCATACTAAAATCCTTTAAAAGTTCAACAAAGTGGGTTAATTAATATTAATATCGCCCACTATATTATACATATATAAAAAGTTTATTGTACTTTTGCACCGTAAAGTTAGTAAATAAATAAATAAGTACCAAATAAAATTGAAGAAAAATGAAAAAAGATAGCAAAAAATCTCACGATGCACCATTAAGGCTGTTCGTCTGTCCTTTTCACACTGCGCTTACAGCAGGATGGAAAGACCGTGAAGGAAACCTACATGACGGTCAACCTATATGGCATGGAATGGAGGTCAGAATGGGTAGAGACGATGAGGAATACATCAACCTAGCCAAAGTCTGGCACCAAGGAAAAGAACTTCCAAAAAGCAACAACGAGGATTGCCTCCTTGATTACGCTGACGGCATGACTACAGAAGTCGGTCATACATATACAGACCCAGATGGCAGTCGTGGATGGCTCACAGATTCTGGAGCACATCTATTCGAAGAAATCGGTCAATGGGCATACCTCAAAGATATTGTTCCTATCAAATTAAAGAAAGGAGGCAAATAATGAAAAAGAACGAAAATGACAATTCAGTAGCTCACTTCTATTCTCTGTGTGAAGAATGGAAGAAGTTGAAGGATGATATTGCCAAGCAGCAGAAGAGACTCTGGCTCAGAACCAAGATTTATGAGATTACAGGCATCGAGACTCCTTTAACCCCAACCGAAAAAGACAGTTTCGAGGAAATCTTCGATTGGATATTTCAAGCACCCATCTACGAGTGGGAAGGCATGTTATATTGCTTTAATCATGAATACGAGATAGTAATAGATTCGCCTGTTGAAAAAATTTCCATAGAATCTAACATTGAATATGCCCTAGAAAATGCCAAGGTACTTTACTCATTCCTTAAATAACAACAAAACAAAGGAGACAAGACTATGCAAAAGATAATGTTCAATGACCAGTACGGTCTCACCCAAGCAGTCCTAGATGGTCGCAAGACCCAGACCAGAAGAATCGCCTATCAAAAGCCTTTCAAGTATAATTGCAACTGCGGTTTCTGTACGGAAGGAAAAGACAAGGGCAAGTTCACCATCAATGATGGCAATGAGATAGTGGCAAAGTCCACTTATAGAATAGGTGAAGTCGTGGCAGTCGCTCAAAGATACAGCGACATTTCACTGGAACCATCCATCAGGACAATACTATGCAAACATCCTGGATGGAATAACAAGATGTTCGTCACGGCAAAAACGATGCATCATCAAATCAAGATTATCAACATCAGTGTACAGCGCCTACAGAACATCAGCACCGATGACTGCATGAAGGAAGGAATCTTCTGTAGCCACATCGAAGGCATTGCCGATGCCTTTTCATACGATGCCACAAATGATAGCTTTGAGAAGAAATGGTGGTACAGAACTCCTATCGAAGCATACAAGATGCTCAGCTGTAAGCTCCACCTCCATTGGGGCAGCAATCCTCTCGTCTTCGTTTACGATTTCGAACTAGTTAAATAATAATTCATCATCAATATGAAAGAAGAAACATTACCTCTCAGACCTCAGATTAGGGAACTGGCGTTAGGTCAAGCCATCGACTTCCCTATCAAGAGAATGCTATCGGTCAAGAGTAGTTGCACCGACCTCGGTGCCATCTACAGCCGAAAGTTCAAGACCAAGCTCAACCGTGAGCAAGGAGTTATCACAGTTACAAGAATCAAATAAAACAAAATAGTCATGAACCAAACAGTACAAATCCAGTTCGCTGACAAGATGGTCTCATTCGACACATTCCTATCAGCCATACGCAATGTAGTCCAGGAAGAAATTTCCAAGGCTGTAGGCAAGCGACCATTCATCACCCAAGCCAAGGCATTCGATACCTTCGGCAGACGCAATGTAGAGCGATGGGTGAAGGAAGGCAAGGTCAAGGTCTTCGGGCGTGGCAAGAACGGCAAGATTACTCGCTACGAATACCGACTGTCCGAGCTGGAAGCCTGTGCCTGTAAAGTTCAAGACTATCTACATCCCACATAGGTAATTTTACTTTTAGAGAATAGACATAAGCTAACATTGCAAACAAGAAAAGCTCGCTGTGAAGCGAAACTTATCGTTGAAACATTCAAAAGGTGCCTGGGCAAATATCCCTGCGAAAACAGCTATTCATCATTAAAAATCTGATAAGTACAAATCCTACTCAGGCACCTTTCTTTTCACGGTCGGCATTGCAATCTTGCATGTAGCCTAGCCCATCGGGGGCGATGTTCATAACAAACGATTGATTGTTTAAATGCTTTTTTACTAGGTTCACCATGATTTCTGCGAAAAAGAACTAAGCAGATAGGCACAAGGGTTCGACTCCCTAACCGACCACCATTACAAACAATATAAAACGATAAAGTTATGAAAACAATTAAGATTATCTTCTGCATTGCCATCTGGCTAGTCCTTGGATGGCTCTGCCTCAGTAAACTCTCACAGGACATCCACGATGAGAATCTGATTTCTCAGATGCCACAGTGTACATACGATGAGATAGTCGATACGCTCACCTCTCGTAATGGCTTCCAGCCTACAGAGCATCAGATAGTAACCTACTATTATGAGCGATTCAAGAAGTAAGAGCACCTATGCAGCTCGCAAGTGCCTCCTCTGCCCAAATGGGCGTAACTGCATCAATGGCAAGTATTGTCTTAAATACAAGATGTACGTGCAGCATCAGGAGAAACTTCTATGTGAATAACTTTTTAAACTAAATAATATGGAACAGAACAACAAACAGACGATGCCATGTTTCGAACTTGGCTACCTTTACGTCTTCAAAGAAGAAGACGAGGACGGAGAGCTGACAATCATCGGCAAGCTCATCGGCAAGAACGAGAGCGAGGACACGCTGACATTCGGCAACCAGTACGAAATCGAGAACGAGAAGTTCGTGACCGACCAAGCCTTCGACCTGCGTATCAGCGTACACGAGGAACTGCGAGAAGCAACAGAGGGCGAAGCCGCCACGTTCCAGGAGGCTTTCACTCTCTGGAAGAAGAGCAAGAATCAGCCATCATTCAGAACCTTCGATAAGGTTCTTGTGCGTAACAGCGATGAACACAAATGGAGACCAGCAATCTTCGCACGAACACGTATAGGTGAATCCCCATACAAATACAACGCTTTGCTATTATGCACCGGGCACGTAGGTGACTTTATCCAATGCATCCCATACAAAGGAAATGAGAAAATGGCATTCACCACAGACCCATTTTAGGTAACAAGATTAAGCAATATGAATCACGCTAGTTTATTCAGCGGAATCGGTGGCGCAGAGATCGCTGCATCCATGATGGGATGGAAGAATCTCTTCCATTGCGAGATACAGGAGTTCCCTCGCAAGGTGCTCGACTACTGGTTTCCAAATTCAGAAAGTTATGAAGACATTACCAAAACAGACTTCACAAAGTGGCACGGCAAGGTCGATGTTCTCACAGGAGGATTCCCCTGCCAACCTTTCTCCCTCGCTGGCAGAAGAAAGGGAGCGGACGATAACCGCTACCTCTGGCCACAAATGCTTCGAGCGATACGGCAGATACACCCCACTTGGGTCGTTGGTGAAAACGTTGCTGGCATCAAGACGATGGTGGAGTCCTGCCAAGTCACTCAGATGGGACGCACAGACTATCTTTTCGAAGAGAATCACCTATACCGAGAGGAAAGCCGATTCACCCTCGACAAAATCTGTGCAGACCTCGAAGCCGAAGGATATTCCGTCCAACCGATTGTTATTCCAGCTTGTGCCATCGGAGCACCGCACAGAAGAGACCGAGTTTGGATTATTGCCCACCGTTCAGACCCAAGGGCTGAAACAGTGCAACAAGAAAGGCAAGACGGAATTTGTTCCGCTAGACCTTCTCCCCACACCCAATGCGATGGACATAGCCCACAAGGACATGGAAATCAACGAGAGAGGGCGAAGAAATCCAAAGAAGGGCAAGACCGACCACAGCCTGGGTCTAGAAGACATGGCAGTGGCACAACTCCTTCCTACGCCCACGGCACTCGACAAAGGAGGAGGAAGAATAAACAAGAGCCTTTCACCGAATGCAGCAGAACGCCCAACCTTGGCACTCGCCGCTCGAAAAGGCTTGCTTCCCACTCCTTGCAGCATAGAAGCCACGAAGTTCACCAAGACCATCAATCCCAATTCCCAGATGGGGCAAGGACTAACAACCTTGGCAGTCAATGGTCTTCTTCCCACTCCTACCGCAATGGAGGTAAAGCACTCCAAGCGAGTAAAGGGCTTGAAAGAACAGGGCGCAAAAGGGATGTACAGCCGAAAGAACGGAGCACTTCGCCCGAATGGACTGACCGACTTTCTGGATTTCCATTATCTCCTCACTCCAAGTGCAACAGATGGTCTCAGAAGTACAATGACAATGGATTCTTTGAAGAGCCACAACAAGGAGAATGCCAACCTGGCGGAGCAGATAGCCCACAAAGTAGGTGGCGGAACTTCCCAACTCAATCCCCTGTTTGTAGAGGAAATGATGGGATTCCCTTTGATGTGGACAGCCTTACCATTTCTTTCCCAAAGTGGCGACAAGAATCCATAAAGGCTTACGGCAATGCCTGGGTGCCACAAGTGGCTTACGAGATATTCCGAGCCATCGAGGCAGAAGAAAACAAATAAATGATAGAAATCGTAAATTCTACATTCCAAATAAAGAAGAATAAATGAAAACAGATGGCTACATATTTACTCCAGAGCTGTTGCAGTGGCGTTACTTCCATCGTCCTGTGGTCGTTCAGGTGCTCATCCATGTGCTCCTCTCCTCCGCTCACAACGAGGCTTCCGCTGCCACCCTCTCCTATCGTGATTTGGCTCTACAGCTCCATACCACGGTCAAGACCATCCGTGTCGCCATCGATGTGCTCATAGCCGAGAAAATCATCACCAAGTGCTCTGCTCCAAGAGCCTCAACCAAACTCTATGTTAACAGTTCTCACCCCCTATCCCACTGCATCATACCGTGGCAAAGAGACCAAGGGTCACAGGTTACGGCACACTTCGGGGCACAGATTGGGGCACAATCTAGGGCACAGATTTCAAACTCACAACAAGCTGATAATCAAGGTTGCAAGGTGTATTACCAAGATGAGCAGGGCACAGATTGGGGCGCAGTTATGGGCACGGATGGGGCACAGCAAAGGGCGCAGCAAAAACAAGGGGCACAGCCAAGGGCACAATCTAGGGCACAGATTTCACACTTCGAAACCCCTTTAAATAAAGGTGATTCCGAAGATTTGAGCAAAGTCAAGGGCACAGATGAGGACATTGCCAAGGGCACACTTGCGAGAAAAGGGAAGAAAGAAACGAAAGAAACAAAAGAAAGCCTTTCCCCCGAACCCCCTATTAAAGAAAAGAAAGAAAGAAAAGAAAGAAGGCAAAAGAGAGCACCCACCCAAACACAAAAAAAAGAAAAAGAAAAAAAGTCGGTGGATGCTGAAACTCAGTTCTCCGAAGTGTTAAGGCTCTTCAACCGCCTCTTCCTGGGCACGCAGGTAAAGCCAATCTCGAAGATGACTCCCGACCGCAAGAAGCTAGTCGCCAAGTTTATCTCAGACTACTCCTTCGAGGATATTGAGCCGATGCTTCGCAAGGCTCTCAACTCAGACCTGCTCTCAGGGCGCAAGGATGGTGGCTGCTATATCTCCTTCAACTGGCTTTTCAATCCAAAGAACTACGAGCCTCTGATGGAAGGAACGTTCGACAACCCATCAGTTGAAGCCTCAGCCAGAAAGAAGCCTCAGCCTTCAAGTTCTAAACCATCTTCTCCTCCACAGCCTCAACACGAGGAAACCAACGAGGAAATTGAAGCTCGTCTCAAAAGGAAGGAAGAACGCAAGAAGGAATTGGAGAAAGAACAGGCAGAAGCCTTACGGCAGAAATATGTAGGCTGGATAGAAGCTGCCAAGAAGAATCCGGATGGTTCCATGGCACAGATGGTGAAAGATGCCTACAAGAATGGCACTTTAGCTAAACTGGGCATCGACTGGACACCACCTGTGGAAGAGGAAACGAAAAACCTCCTCGACTTGGACGATAAGACACAAAACTATCTCCAGTCTCTCCTCAGCGACTAAGATACAAGTAACAAACAATTTAATTCATACAGTTATGGACAGACAAGAATTAATAGACCGTCTCAACGGCAATTATCCCGAGTACACGCAAAAGCCTCAGCACAAGAAGGTGCAGCGTGAAGGTCAGTTGCAGATAGCCTGTGTACGATGGTTTCGCCTACAGTACCCGGCATTCTCTACTCTCCTCTTCCATCCCAAGAACGAGGCAGACGGTGCCACCAGTGGCAAGAAGATAGCCATCAATGCAGCATCGGGCGTGGTCCCAGGCGTTCCCGACCTCATCCTAGCCCTCCCTTCCATGAAGGATGGCAAGACAGGCATCATCTACGAGAACCCAGAAGTTTACTTCGGCTTGGGCATCGAATTGAAGTATGGCAAGACAAACAATCAGTCTGCCAATCAGAAACGCTTCCAGGGCTATTGGCAGTCCGCTGGCTACAAGTACGCCCTCTGTCGTTCTCTCGAAGATTTCATGCAGGTAGTCAATGCCTATATGCAAGCTGCCGAAGTCAACGCTTTCGAGAAAGTTCGCTCCTATCACACCACCGATGATGATACAGCGCACAATAAGCAAGTATTAAACAAAATCATTAAAAACAAAAAGTAATATGGAAATCGGATTTATCATCATCATGCTGTGCCTGGTTGTTATGGCCAGCACATTCATCTATCTAGTTTACCACCATGGCCATCGCTCCTGTAAGGGTTGTAAGTTCTTCCATCCTACAGCAAATAGTAAGTACAGCGGAACATGCAACGGCTTCGGTCATCATCGCTTCCACTGGGAGTGCTGTGGAGAATGGAAACGTAAAGCAACCAACCAAGAGGATGAACTTTAAAATCATGCATCTATGGGCAATTACATCAAACAAAGCCTGATGCAGCCAACACCATCAGTTGCTAATCAGGAGAAAATGAGGATGTGCAAGTTCTGTGTACATAGCCACATCAGCGACCTCGGCTACAACCATTGCTGGAAGTCTGATAGTGTTACGTATAATGGAGATTCCCCTACAGGCATCTGTAGCGCATATAGGGATAAGAGAATATGGGAACCCTATTATTTCTCTGGTCTCATGTCACACTACAGGGGAAACATCTGTTGGGCAAGACCAGTGTATAACTCTCCTAAAAAGGGCAAGAGCCGTATTTTTAAATACGAAGTCATCGACCCGATAGCCTCAACAATAGCAACCCTCTTGCCAAAGGAGTTCGCCAAGGAATACATTCCAGCCACTCCTGGCTCCCAGCCTCCACATACGATGAAGGAGTATGAGAAATTTGACACCTATTGTTTCGGTGGCTACGACCCACAGCTAACCGAGAACCAAGAGGCAAGAAATTACAATGAAGCCCACTGGCAGAAAATTCTAGCCCAGGAAGCAATCGAAGAACAATTAAAACAATAAGCAATATGAAAAAAAGATATTTTTACGTAGTCGCATCATTTATGCGCAAAGACGTAGCCAACACATGGCGTAAGGTTGACTTTACCATTATGAAGGATGATGGTTCTGCATTGTTCCCTCTCATGGAGGCTATCAAGGCGATTAATGAAGGATATTCTGAGATAGCTGACCCTGCAACTGTCCAGTTCGACAGCTGCATAGAAATCAGCAAGGAAGACTTTGAGGCTTTCAACAAGCTCAATAATTTAGTCAAAGTGAATAAGTAGCGTATGAGAAGAACAATGAAGACTGTGGATAAGTATTTATCAGATATGAAAAAGTTAGAAAATTTAGTTAAGCGCAATAAACGTTTGATTATTTTGAAAACAAGAAAGATTTGGTAAAAGCCACCGTTCCCAGCGATTCCATCGCTGGTCCCTCAGAAAGAATATTAACAAAGTAAGAAATTAAGGAAATGGAAAAAACAATTTATATTCCAGGTGATTTGGTTATGACCAACGGCATTCCTATCGGAACGAAAAAAGGAATTGTTTACCAAGTCACAGAAAGTAATGCTGATAAATATGCAAAAGTGAAAGATGGAAATGCTTTCACTGAGCTTAAAGGTTCCGTCACTCTTGCCAACTTAAAAGGGAAAACCATTCATGATGATGGATTCCTGTATGTTGACAGTGGCGCATGGGTGAAGGATATAGTTCCTATCCCTCTCACTCCTTCCATCCTAGAGAAGAATGGCTATAAGCAAGTAGTCAATCATAGCTATATTTACCAACATATAGAAAATGATTGCTATGAAATCTGGAAAAATGTGAAGAATTGGACTATGTATTGGAGAGGTGTAAACCTATGCAGTTTCAAATATTTGCATGAGTTACAACATATTCTCTTATTCCTTGGTTTAAATTCAGAAATGGAGGTGTAGCGTATGAAGATTCATTTATTGCAAGCCTCGTCTTGCGCAGACGATGAGCATGATATAAGAAATTATCCTCGTTCATCATTCAAGTCGAAACCAGAACTTCCTGCTGGCACTAGACTTAGTGTCAAGGAGAAATGGCAAAATTTCTACGGAAGATATTACCGCTGCTATCTCCCAGACGAAATGAAGGATAAGGGATATTCCATACCTTGGTACGACATCCCTGCCGACAAAGCAAAAGTGATAGAACTTTAATCAATTATCGTATGGACAGAATACAGAACGAAATCAGTAAGCTTCGCCATGAGCAGAATTTGCACGAAAGACTGCAAGCTGCCAAACTTCGACAGATTAAGCGTGAGCACGATGGTCTCCACAAGTGGATAACCATCACGCCACGCCTCAGACTCCTCTGCCGAATAGACGAGCAAGGCAACCTCCTCCCAAAGGAGCTAGACCGCATCAAGAAAGTTAAACAAACATTAGGTATCAAATAAACTATGAGTGAAGAATCAGCATTATCCTTTCGCAAGCTAGTTTCAGCTATGCGAACCACCGAGAAGGAGTATTGGGCACACCGAGACAAAAAGATGCTTCGCCAATCCATCGAGTTAGAAAAGCGTGTCGATGATATTATCTTGAAGGCAGATGGCTCAGCCGTCCCTCAGAACGACAACGGCACCTTCTTCCTTCTGGTGGCAGAACTTAGAGCCTCAACCATCCAATACTTCCAAGAGAAGAAGAAGGCACAGCCCGACAAAGAGCTGGTCAATACCCTCTTCAAGACCATCAAGGAGAAAGAAGCCAAGCTAGATAAGATGCTCATTCGCCTCCAAGATGAACAGATAAAGAAAGATGGCTACAGCATCCACTACGAGGTTATGGAGAAACTGCCAAGAGCACATCAAGCTCGCAAAGTCTTTAGTTCCATGGATGAGCAACTTGCCAAGGTAGAGTTGAACGACCTCTACCGCCATCCCGACCCTCCTGGCACTATGTATTTCATTTGCAAGAAGTATCTTGGCAAAGACGGAAAACCTCTATCAGAAGAAGAGGTAAATAAAATTACAAATAACAATTCAAATTCTTAAGATTATGGAAAAGAAAACAGAAAGTTTAAAAGTCAAAGTTGACAAAGCCATTGCCGAAAAGATTATTGGCACAGGCAACGGTTCATCCCTTCGTTCTCGCACAGGCTCATGGTTCGAGTGCAAGGTGCGCTATGAGAAGACCCAGGACGATGGTAGCGAGAAAATGGTAAACGAGCTGTACGTGGTCGATGCCCTATCCTTCACAGAGGCAGAAGCAAGCATCATTGACAACATGCAGGTCTATGTATCTGGTGAGTTTAAGGTTGCCAACATCAACCCTACCAACTACAACGAGATATTCTTCTCGGATATTGATGACGATGATTTATGGTTTAAGGCACGTTTGGCTTTCATCACCATTGATGATAAGAGCAACAAGGAGAAGCGTTCCTATGTCAACTACCTCATCCAAGCCAAGTGCATCGAGCGTGCAAAGCGTTACGTTGACGAGGTTATGGGCAAAACCATGATAGACTACGAGTTGAAGAGCCTCAGCGAGACCAAGATTCTTGATGTCTTCGAACATAAAGCATAAGTTGCGCAAGTTATCACTTCTGTTCCGCACAGAAGTGGTAACTTAGCCCACATTATTAATATATAATATAGTACAATATATGAAAAAGTTGAAACGTTTCATCATTTATCTCCGTCTCTGGTTCATCCGCAAGATGGGCTATACCCTCCCATCCCTCAGAGAAGCTACTAGCATTGTGCCTGGAGAGTTTTACGACCTCTTCGGGCGCATTGTTCGAGCTGTACCCAACAAGGAATCAGCCTCACCACTGGCAAAAGGCAACTTTGAGTATGAGGAAGTCCCAGAGCATTGCCTTAACTGCGATTTGTTCAAAGAGCACATTCCTTGCTCCTTCAATCATCGTATGCCCAACGGCTGCGATATTTGCGACAATCATCATTTCGAAATCATCTGCATTAACAGAGGTAACATCTAAAGCATAATGAATATGAAACAGCAGAAGTCAAATTACAAGCTCGACAAAAAAACTGGCCACCTTCTCGAAGTCCCTTCCAAGAAGCAAGTTCGTGAGCACGTAAAGAAGGTACGTGAGCAGACTAGCCAAGAGCCTCAGCAACCTATCACAGTGCATGAGACCCAAGCCGACAAGAATTTCAATAAGGTTCAGAAGGTTATCGACCGAATGCACGCCAAGGCGAAGCTCCCCGACTTCCTTCACATGGCACGCAAGAAGTTCCTTTCCACCGTCTGCGTTATCAATCGCCCAGGCAAGCAGCGTAGCCTCCTCCCCGACAAGAAAGGGCGTTATGTCATGCTCTGCCACCGCAAGATGGCAAAGGTCTTCACAGCTGATGTCTGCCTTCTGGTCAAGATTCAGAAGTCCTTTGTCGAAATCATAGACGACAAACTTCTTGAATGCACAGTACACAAAGGGGAAAAATGGCAAGATGGTAGCTGGAGCATCGTCCCATGCAGAGTGGACAAAAGCAACTACACCACCATTCAGGAAGTCCGTCTTCGCCCATGGTTCTTTCTCCACCGCTATTGGTACGAGATAACCTTTGATGGCAGGGTAGAGCCAGCTATGATGCTCCACGATTACAACCTCAACCCTACCCTACGCAAGAAACATTTCTATGTCACCCGAGAATATGTAAAAGTACGTAACCAGGATGCCGAAAACGACTACTTCCGTTTCTGGCTCCACAAACCTACAGATTATGCAGAATGAAACAGATTTTTTTATCCTCAACCGTCCACGCCCTCAAAAGCGTGGACTCACCCTCAACAAGAATGGGCGCATCACCTTGCGTTCCTACCCTGTAAAGCTCTTGG
>OQWI01000034.1_pt1 | contig 60728 bp, 51 predicted proteins | sample 1691551 | NCBI WGS metagenome assembly OQWI01 (sample SAMN03418259, study PRJEB22391) | human gut metagenome | biome: human-gut; feature: organic feature; material: feces | host: Homo sapiens | place: Tanzania | collected 2013-01
GATTTTTTTCAATCATTACTAAATAATCACAGGGACAACTTGTATATCATTTCCTAAATTTTAGTTTAGCAAAAAGCACCCTATTAAATCCCGAATTCGAGATTTAATAGGGTGCTCGTTATTTTTATGCCCTAATTGGGGGCGGTTATTTTACGATTACTTTTGTGGCTTTGCCGTTGAGGGTGACTACGTACACGCCCTTGCTGAGCGTCACGCTCAAGCGTTCGCTGCCGTTGGCTAAGCGCACGCCACCGATGTTGTAAACGCTGATGTCGCCTTGCGCGCCGTCGATGGTGAGCACACCATCAGCCACGCTCACGCTTGCGTCGATGCTGCTAACCACATCGTTCACGCCCGATGGCATGATGCCGTTGATGTTCTTGAATTTGCCCCATTGTGCGTCGGCCTTGTAAGCATCCACGCCTTCTTCTGGCACGTTGAGCACGCAGGTGTTCAGGTCCACATCTTCAAACACATCGGCTGTGATAGCGATTGGAGCGGCAACTTTAATGGTGAACGATTCCAGCGCAGAGCAGCCGTAGAATGCCTCGGCGGCAATGGTGTTGATGGTGCTTGGCAATGTTACGCTCTTCAGCGCAGAGCAGCTGGCGAATGCCTCGTAGCCAATGCTGGTGTAGCCTTCCGGCACGTCGATCGACTCAAGGCCGTTGGCGTAGTAGAACATCGATTCGCCTACGGTGCTTATGCCGCTACCGAGTTTCACGCTCTTCAAAGCAGAGCAGCGATACACGAAACTCTCACCGATGCTGGTCACGCTGTTAGGCAATGTGAGTTCGGTAAGACCGGTACAGCGATAAAACACCTCGTCACCGATGGTGGTGAGGGTTTCGGGCAGCGTGATGGCGCTGAGACCTACACAGCGGCTGAATGCCGATGCTGCAATCTCTTCGGTGCCACTTGGCACTGCATACGCGCCTGTTTTGCCTGCTGGAAACGCCAACAAGTTGGTCTTTGCCTTGTTGAAAAGCACACCGTCTGCCGATGCAAACGATGCGTTGCCTTCTGCCACATTGATGGCTTTCAGGGCGGTGCAACCTTCAAACACGGCCTCGCCCAAGGTTTTCAGTTTCTTTGGCAGGGTTATTTCGGTGAGTGACGAGCAACCGTCGAAAGCGGCTTTGTCGAGTTTGGTGAGAGTGGCAGGAAGCACCACGTTTGTCAACGCCTTGCAGCCGTAGAACACCTTTTCGCGAATCTCAGTCACATTGCCAAATGTTACACTTGCGAGCGATGAGCAACCCAAAAAGCAACTCTTGTCAAGCATCTCCAAACCAGCAGGCAGGGCGATTGACTTCAGCGAACTGCAATCAGAGAAGGCAAATTCGTCGATATAGATGATTTTTGGGGTGAGTGTGATTGTTTCAAGAGCCGAGCAGCGGCTGAAAGCGTGAGGTTTGATTTCGTTGGTTTCGCTACCGAGGACAAACTCCTTCAGGTCGCTGCAATATGCCAACGCGTTTTCGCCCACTTCCCACATAGTGGCAGGCCACACCACTTTGGTGAGGTTGGTGCCAGTGAACGCATACGACAGGTCGGTGCAGTAGTATAGGTCATTATCTTCGCTCACGTCGTAGCTGGTGGCGGTGTAATACTTGCTCCACGCATCCTCATAGTAGGCGTCGCCGCCATCGGTGAGTTCAATGCCAGCGATGTTGAGTTCGGTGAGTTTGCCATCAGTAGTCTCGCCCTCAATATCCAGACCAGCCATCTCGCGGATATAACGAATGTCGGTGCCATTGAGCGTACCGCTCACGGTAAGCGAAGTAATCGCATTTTTCTCACTTGCCGGAATAAGGGTGCTAAGCGTGCCAGCCTCAGTTACGGTCACGGTTTTACTTGTCGCGAAAGCCTGAGCCGACATCGCAACCATCAGAACGGCCGCTACCACGCAGCCACATACACGAGTAAAAAATTTCTCCATATTAGTTCATTATAAAAAATATATACTTGATTTCAAGAATCATCCTCAAAAAATCGCCCCAAAAATACTCAAAATCCCCCAAATAATCAAATCCCCTCCCAAATAATCAAAATCCCCAAAGTGTTGTTGCACATCAAGAATCTGGCATTATAAAATAAATTAAATTAGAGTGCCTGATGTGCCGGGCTTCTTGAATCTTCAAATTTTTCGAAATATCTAAGAATCGATGATTTGACTTGTGGGATGGGTTAGGGAAGGGGAGTGGTTTTGGGGAGGTGGATTTTGTTGGGGTGGGTGGCGATGGGGAGGCGGTAGGTGCCTTCGTCGTCGCGGCTGATGAAGTAGTTGTGGGCGATGTCGTCGTTGATGATGATGGAGCGCACCATTTTCTTGATTCGCGAGAGGTTTTGGTTCAATTTGTCGGGCTGGAGCAGCGCATCCACACACTCTTCCACATAGTTGCTGCCGGGGTGCACTTCCTCGTAAATGTCGATGAAGTCGGCGCGGTGGTTGCTTAGTTCTTTCAGGCGGCAGCCTTCTGGGTGCAACAGAAACCAAATGTAGAGGGTGCGGCTGGCGGCACTCATCTTCAGTTCCATTTCATTGTATTCGGGGAAGATGATTTTGCGGTCGCGGTTCACCACCAGCATAGGCATCGTGTTCACCACATACTTGCCCTGCAACGATGTGGCAATTAGTTCGGTAGGGTCGGCGTGATACTTTTGTATGTAGTCCATAATCAGGGCCTGAATCAACTGCAAGTCGTGGTTGCGCTGCTGCTGCAAACTCTGAGCATAATCATTTTCTTGCGCGTCCTCTCTCAGGATTTCGATTTGCGCCTCGTCCTCCTTCGTTAGTTTTGCTTCCTCAACCTCGTCTTCATCCGTTAGCGTAAATCTCTCTGTATTGTCGTCCTCGATTGGTGTTGGTTCCTCAACCCAATTTTCCTTTTTAGGAGCACAGATACCATTCATCATCAGATTGCGCTCATCACGGAACTTCCGCTCCCTATTATGGAAACGTTTTTCAATCGACATGAATTTCCTTGATGCCGACTCGCCGGCTGCCAAACCGATTTCGGGGAAAATGAGTGTGAAGGTGCTGTTGTCGCCATCGCGGTCTTCCTCCACCGAGGTGAGGCGGTTGTAGAACGTGAACAAGCCATCGTCGAGCGTGTGCATACTCTGAATCACGCAAGCGAGCACGGAATATCGGCCGATATTGCCAGCATTCACCTTTCGGGCGGCAATCACCATGCCAAGGCGGTTCACCTCTGGCACATGCACCGTCACCACCTCCATTTTGGAAAGCCAGCCGAGGTTGATGCTGTGCCTGAGCGACGACTTCAGCAAGTGGCTGTAGGCTTGAGCCTGGCGGTCGCTACTCACAAACAGATACAGTTTGCCATACTCCAAGTGGTAGAGCAGTTCGGAATCGATAAAATTGGTCACGTCCATCATATTACTATCAGTTTTTCGGGATAAAGTTAATAAAAAAGTTGTCACACTCATACTAATATGTAGTGCAAGTGCAACAACCGTGCCAATCAGGTATTAGGATTTGAAGAAGTTTTTGGAAATCTTCCTTTTCATCTCTGCGCGTTCTTCAGGTGTTGGAGCCATGAAGTAGTGCACTCGGTCAGCCCACTGCATTCTGCTCTCATTCACAATTTTTGCCATTTTCTCTGTTCCCTCTTCCGTTTTTTCCCATGTCATGGTGTTGTCGATTGAAAGGTTGAACGCCACTGATTCCACATCGTGGTCGGCACCTATGTAGGCAAACATCCATCCTTCCTGCTTGTAGGCTTCAATCAGTGCCTTGATGGCTTTGCCCGAAAACTCTCGCGAAGCGTTTTCGTAGCCGTCGGTGACGATGGTCACCGCCACGCTGGCAGATTCGTCGTCCTTTACGGTGGTGTGCAAGCGTGTGCACACATTGCCAATGGCATCGTAGAGCGGAGTCATGCAGCAAGGCTCATAATCGGCAAGGGTGATATTGTTCACCTTTTCGATAGGCGCGTTTTCGTAAATCACCTTTTGCTCGCAGCCGCAGAATGCCACCAGCGTCACAAACTGCTCCTGCTCCGCATTTTTCTTTCTCATGCTGCGAATGCAGCCGAATGTTTCGTTCACACTGTCGACGGCTTGCTTGCGAATGCTCGTCATCGAACCGCTCTTGTCGAGAATCACTACGTTGTAAATCTTGCTGTTCATTTTCGTTGTGTTTTAAAAATGTCGTTATTTGTGGTTAATTAAGATTGATTTCTTGTTTCATGCCACAAAGTTACATCCAATTTCCGCACACTCCCATTTCCTGCAACCTTGCATTTTTTCACCTCAAAATACGGTGGTGTGATACGGGTTTTCGGTGAAAATGATTATCTTTGCAGACTATATATGTAATTAATAACTGAAATACACTGATATGCAATCTACTCGACTTGAAAAAATAGCTCGCTTGCTCCAAAAAGAACTGAGCGAAATCTTCCGTCTCGAAACAGCGAAAATGGGTGGTGTGCTCGTGAGCGTGAGCGCAGTGCGTGTGTCGCCCGACTTGAGCATCGCACGCGCCTACCTGAGTGTGTTCCCAAGCGAACGCGCACAGGAAATCATGGCAAACATCAATGCCAACGAAAAGGGCATTCGCTACAATCTGGCTCAGCGTGTGCGCTACCAACTCCGCAAAACGCCTGAGTTGCACTTCCACCTCGATGATTCGCTCGACTATATCCAGCACATCGACGAACTGCTGGCTAAAGACGGCACAAAGACTGATAAAACAGAGGAATAATAACCACCCGTAAGTGAGCCTCTCTTTCAACATAGCGCTTCGCTACCTGCGTGCCAAGAAAGGGCACACAGCCGTGAACATTATCTCCATCATCTCTGTGTTAGGGGTGGTGGTGACCACTGCCGCGCTGATTTGTGTGCTGAGCGTGTTCAACGGTTTTCACGACTTGATTAAGGAGAAACTCTCCACCGTCGACCCCGACATCGCCATCACCGCCACTATGGGAAAGACCATAGCCGATGCCGACAGCGTGGTGCGTGTGGCACAAGCGATTCCGGGCGTGGAAATGGCTATGCCTGTGGTGGAGGACAATGCTCTTGCCATTTTCGCCGACTACAGTATGCCGCTGAGGCTGAAAGGCGTGCCGAAAGACTACAATCGACTCACGGGCATCGACAGCGTGATTGTGGAGGGCGATTTCCTGTTGGAGGACGAGGTGTCGCGCTATGCGGTGCTGGGCGTTGGCCCTGCCGTAAGCCTGAACGCGCGCGCCGGCTCGCTGCGAATGCTCCAACTTTATGCGCCACAGCGTCGCGGACAGGTTGACCTCAACGACCCGATGAACGCCTTCACCGAAGATTCGGTGTTTGTGGCTGGCATTTTCATGGTGCAGCAGAAGGATTTCGACAACGATATGATTTTTGCTCCCATCGACTTGGCGCGCGAACTGTTTGACTACACCACCGAAGCCACACAAGTGGAGTTGAAACTCGCTCGTGGTGCCTCGGAACATGCCGTGATGGACCAACTGAATGCGCAGTTGGGCGAATCCTACACGGTGAAAAATCGCATGATGCAGCAAGATGCGTCGTTCCGACTGGTGAATATGGAAAAATGGATCACGTTTCTGCTGCTCGCATTCATTCTGGTGATTGCCACTTTTAATGTGATTAGCACCCTCTCGCTTTTGATTATCGAGAAAGACGAGAGCATTCGCACCTTCAGAAGCCTCGGTGCCACCGACAAGCAAATCACACGCATTTTCGTTACTGAAGGGTGGCTGATTGCCCTTGTGGGTGCTGTGGCTGGCGTGGCTTTGGGATTGGTGCTTTGCCTCTGCCAGCAGCAGTTCGGCTGGCTCAAACTCTCGGCTCGCCCCGATGCGGTGATAGTGAACGCCTATCCGGTGTCGGTGGTTTGGACCGATGTGCTGGTGGTGTTTATGCTGGTGGCGGCTGTTGGGCTTGTCACTTCGCTCGTCACATCACTGATGATGCGCCGCCGACTTAACAGATAATTCTCCCAATTCCCAATAACACGATGAATATCCGTCACGACATCGATAACGCATGGGGCGCAATCAAGCGTTTTGCGCGCCGAATGCTTGTCACCAAACGCCTGATGGCGCTTATGGCAATAGGCGTGACTGCACTCGTGAGCATCGTGGTGCTGTATTACAGCGATTGGCGATTGGCTGTGGGGCCATGGCACACCTATGGCAACGGGCTGTTCAGCGTCAACGAACCCCGCGATGAGCATTACGACAACTTCCTCCTTTCGGGCGATTTCCGGAAGCGACTGGAGAACCGTGGCGGCGGTCCGCTGGTGGCATCGTTCCAGAAATCGGTGCTGTCCGACGCTGGCGAGGTGATTGACATTCGTCACATCAATGTGTTTGACATCAGCAAGCGTTTCAGCCGACTGTTCAGCACCGAAACACAGGTGGCACGCACCTTCCTCTCGCGTAAAAACTCCTATTTTGTGGAATACGACATTCAACCAGCCCCGAAGGTTGACGGACACCCTGCCATGTACTACAAGTCGCGCTACCGCGACGAGGGTGGCTACTACGCACGCGGCATGGTGGTGTGCGCACATCACCGCGCCTACTTCTTTGAATCGTATTCCAACTACAGCCCATACCTCGATTGGGAAAACGACACCAAAACCTACTATTTCGACAAGTCGGTAAGCGAAACGAGAAACTTCACCGTCGATAACATGGACTCGATAGAAAACCGCTTCTTCCTCTGGTCGATATTCCTCTTTGCCGTCTATGTGACGGCTGGCGCATTGGCGTTCAGAATGGTCACCCGCGGCATCATCAACCAAGGCCCCGACTACCCAATCGTCAACCTCAAATCCCACAAACGCTGGCAATGGCTCACTGGGCTCACCATCGTGATGATGCTCGTGATGTTTGTGATGATGGTGGCATTCTGGCAATACAAAGGCACCACGCCCCTCCAAACCGCCTCCTTCATCATCTTCGGCCTCCTCATCTACACCTTCAACCTCCCCACCAGCATCCACCTCTACAAAAAAGCCCGCAACCTCCTCCACCGCTAACAAATCATCCTATGGCATAACATGCTGCCCCTGTGAAGTTTATTGGAGCAGCATGTCTTCGTTTTCTATTATTTACTCTTCTATGGGTGTTATTGGGTTTTTATCCAGGTTAGGATTTCTTTTAGGGTGAATTTTTTGCCGTAGCGGAGGATGCCGATGCGGTAGATGCGGGCGCTGAGCCAGATGATGGCGGTGGCGGTGGCGTAGAGTGCGACTACGCTGACGGCTATTTGCCAGAATGGTACGTCGTAGGGCAGGCGCACCATCATCACGATGGGTGATGTGAATGGTATCATGGAGCACCACAGTGCGAAGGTGCCGTTGGGGTTTTCCATGCAGCCGAGTCCTGCGTAGAGCGCCACAATCATCACGATGATAATGGGAGTGGTGAACTGTGAAGCGTCGCTTGCCTGGTCAACTGCCGATCCGAAGCCAGCAAAGAGTGCCGCGTAGAGCAGGTAGCCACCGAGGAAGTAGATGACGAAGCAGACGAGTGTGCCCACAAGGTTGACACTCTGCACCATGCCCACGAGGCTGGAAACCTCCGACATCGGTCCGCTATCAGCCAAGCCAATGCCAAGTCCCACAGCCAAGCCAGAGATAATTACCGCCCATATCAGGAACTGTGTGAGCCCGACCAGCGCCACGCCTATAATCTTGCCCATCATCAGTTGGAACGGCTTGCAACTGCTCACTATCACTTCCACGATGCGGTTGGTTTTTTCCTCAATCACGCTGTTCATAATCATTGCGCCGTAGGTGAGCACAAACATGTAGGTGATGAGCGACAGCACCATGCCCAAGAGCATTGCGGCGGTGGTTGACGATTCGCTTTCGCTGCCGTCGTCGGCGAGTTTCACGCTGTTCACATCAATATCCACTTGCGCCTCCCTCACTATCTTGTCGAGGTCGGGTACACCCATCGTGGCGAGTTTCACCGACGTGAGCGTGTCGTTGAGGCAATCGGTCACATGATCCACCAGCGCCATGTTGACGGTGCTCTTGCTGTAGATGTTCACCTTTGCCGAGTCGAGTACATTGGCGGGAATCACCACCAAAGCGCTCATGCTCTCGCCCGACTGGTCGAAAAAGCGCTTCACATTCGTAGTGCCGGGCTCGCCACGGAGCGGAATGAAGCGAAACTGCTCATTGTCGGAAATCACGCCCGACAGGCGGCCTGTTTCATCGATTACGGTCACCGTTTCGAGCGACGAACTGGCGGAATTGAGTTTGGAGGTGAGCACCGGAATCGATGCAATAATGATGAACAGAAACGGAACGAGAATCGTGATAACGATAAACGATTTGCGCGCCACCAGTGACATGTATTCGCGCTGTATGATGAGTAGGAGTTTATTCATTGTTTGACGAGTTTTTTACAGTTTCGATAAAGATTTCGTGCATGGTGGGCAGCAGTTCGCTGAAGCCACGGAGGGCGTATTGCTCATTGAGGCGCGCAATCACCTCACGGATAGCCACACCATGCGCCAAGCGAATGATGGTGGTGCCGTCGGGGCGCGTTTCCTCGATGGTGAACAGTTCCTCGCAAGGTTGAAGCTGTTCGCCGCCAGCGAGGCAGATTTCGTAGAGATGCTTTTTAAAGCGTTGCTTAATCTCTGCCACGTTGCCTTCAAGCACCACCTCGGAGTGGTTGATGAGGGAGATTTGGTCACACACTTCCTCCACACTCTCCATATTGTGGGTTGAAAACAGAATGGTGGCGCCCTTTTTCTGCAATTCCAGAATCTCACGCTTCAACTGTTCGGCATTCACGGGGTCGAAGCCAGAGAATGGCTCGTCGAAGATAAGCAACTTCGGCTCATGAATCACGGTGGCGATAAACTGCACCTTCTGCTGCATACCCTTGGAGAGCGTTTCCACCTTCTTATCGCGCCATTCGGTGAGGTGGAAGCGGTCGAGCCAGTAGAGCATCTGTCGGGTGGCTTCTGCCTTGCTCATGCCCTTCAGGCGTGCCAAATACACAATCTCGTCGCCCACCTTCATTTTCTTGTACAGCCCACGCTCTTCGGGCAGATAGCCAATGTGCGCCACATCGTCGGCGGTGATGGGGCTGCCGTCGAGCATCACCGTGCCGCTATCGGGGGCGGTGATCATGTTGATGATGCGAATGAGGGTGGTCTTGCCTGCGCCATTCGGGCCAAGCAGACCGTAGATGCAGCCTTTGGGCACACTCAGGTTCACATGGTTGAGCGCCGTGTGCCCTTTATATTGCTTCACTACATCGCTGATTTCAATAAAAGCCATATTTTAGAAATTTGATGTTAGAAATTAGATGTCGCTTTTGGAGAACTCGGAGCACTCTGACTGGTCGGAGTGATGGGAGTTTTCGGGAAGCTCTTTGTTTGTTAGACGCAGGTGCTGGGCGTTTTGCTTCATGCACATGCCACTTTTTTGCGAAAAAAGGCAACTACAGTGTGTGTCGCTGCGGTTGCCTTTTAGGTGATAAAGGAATGTGTGGGGGAAGATTATTCTTCGTCGTCCACTTCCTTCATGGTGGTGAACACGTTTTGAACGTCGTCGTCTTCTTCCACAGCCTCGAGGAGTTTTTCTACTGCTGCGCGACCTTCGGCATCAAGTTCCTTGGTGTCGGTTGGGTCGTAAACAAACTCGGTGCTGGTGATTTCGAAGTCGTTGTCTTCGAGATACTTCTGAATGTCACCGTTCGACTCAAAAGCACCAGAGATGATGATTTCCTCTTCGTCTTGGTCGAAGTCTTCTGCGCCGCAGTCGATAAGTTCGAGTTCGAGGTCTTCGAGGGTCACACCTTCTTTAGCTTTAACGTGGAAGTAGCACTTGTGGGTGAACATAAATGCCACTGAACCGCTGTTGCCGAGTGTACCGCCGTTTTTGTTGAAGTGAGTGCGGAGGTTGGCCACAGTGCGAGTGGTGTTGTCGGTAGCGGTCTCTACGAGCACTGCGATACCGCCAGGAGCGTAACCTTCGTAGATTACTTCCTTGTAGTCGCTTGCGTCCTTATCGGTAGCCTTCTTGATGGCGCGTTCCACAGTGTCTTTAGGCATGTTGGCAGCCTTAGCGTTGCTCATGAGGGCACGCAGACGAGAGTTGGCTGTTGGGTCGGGACCACCAGCCTTCACAGCCATTGTGATTTCCTTACCAATGCGGGTGAATGTGCGCGACATGCTACCCCATCTTTTCAATTTTCTTGCTTTGCGATATTCAAAAGCTCTTCCCATGTGATAATTTTATTTTATATTGTTTGTTTTTATTTTTCTCTTTGATTAATCGTGGTGCTCACTTACGATACCGATAAACACGAGGTCGCTGTCGGTGCGGTTGATGAGGGTGTGGCCGTGTCCCATTGGGCAGTAGTGCATCTCACCCACGGTGAAGTCTTCCTCGGTGCCATCGTCCATCACCACATGGCCTGTGCCGCTGATGATGTAGTAGGTTTCACTGTTTTTCTCGTGCATGTGCATACCAATCGACGCACCTGGGGGAAGCAGTCCCTGCATGATGCGATTCTGCTCATCGAGATAGGTTTTCACCACATATTCTCCTTCGCCACCTTTAAAGTTTGGCACGGTGGTGGCCTCCATTTTCTTGAAATCGATTATCATAAGTTTTGGTTTTTTTTTGAGCCAACGGGTCAACGGGTCAACAAGTTGACGGTTGGGGGGGTGGCTCGTAGCCTCATTATATCTTATTGTCCAGCAAGCCTCGAAATCTCGAATTTTCGAATTTTCGAACTCTCGAAAAAAACCTGTTGACTCGTAGACTTGTTGACCTGTTGACTTGTTGACTCGTTATCTCAACTGTGCGCCAACTTCCTTTTGGAGATTGGTCACCACCTTCTTCATTACGGCCTCAATTTGCTTGTCTTGGAGCGTCTTTTGGTCGTCTTGGAGGAACATGGCGATAGCGTAACTCTTCTTGCCGGCTTCGAGGTGCTTGCCTTCGTACACGTCGAAGAGTGTCACCTTCTTGAGCAACTTGCGTTCGCTCTGCTCAACCACACGCTTGATTTGTTCGTAGGTCACGGTTGAATCCACGAGCAATGCCAAGTCGCGGCGCACTGGCAGGGTCTTTGGCAGGTCGTAGTATTTCACATCCTTCTTGGCTGCGAGTTTGCAGAGCAAGTGCCAGTTAAACTGTGCGAAGTACACTTCCTGATCCACATCGAATTTCTTAGCCACGTCGGCATCCACCACGCCAAGCACACCGATGAGTTTGCCGCCACGGTTCTTGTAAGAGAGGGCAGGGGTGAGCAGGTCGTTGTCGAATTGCTCAACCACCACTTCCTTTTCGTTGATGCCAAGGCGGCGGAAGATGTTCTCAACAGCGGCCTTCAGGTCGTAAACGCTGAGTGGGCGCACTGCGTCGGCCCAACTGTCGTCGTGGTTGTTACCAGTGATCCAAATGCCGAGTGCTTGATGCTCGGTGTATGGTGCGAGAGCCTCCTCGGTGTTGTCGGTTTCGGCATCGTAGCGATACACATCGCCGAATTCATACATTTTGAGGTTGGCGTTTTTGCGGTTGATGTTGCGTGCGAGGCTTTCCAAACCGCCGAACAGCATGGTTTGGCGCATCACGTTGAGGTCGCCGCTGAGGGCGTTCATCAGGTGCACGCAGTTCTTTTCAGGGTAACTTTCCAAGCCTTCGTAGTAACTTGAACTGGTGAGCGAGTTGTTCATGATTTCGTTATAACCAGCAGCGGTGAGTTGTTCCGAGATGAGGTCTTGCATATCGTCGCGGAAGTCAACGTCGCTCTTGTTGCTGAGTGTGCCCTTCACCTCGCTGGTGAATTCCACATTGTTATAACCGTACACGCGGAGAATGTCTTCCACCACGTCGCATGGGCGTTGCACATCCACGCGGTAGGTTGGCACCACAATGTTGATTTTCTCTGCGTCTTCGCTCACGATTTTCATTTCGAGGCTTTCAACGATGCCCTTGATAGTGTCGTTGTCGATGTGCTTGCCGATAAGGCTGGTCACATAGTCGAACTTCAGTTCCACAGGGAAACCAGGGAATTCGCGGCTCTTCACATCGATGATGTCGCCACAAATCTCACCACCTGCGAGTTCCTTGATGAGGATAGCGGCGAGTTTGAGGTTGTAAACGGTGTCGTTGGGGTCGATGCCACGCTCGAAGCGGAACGATGCGTCGGTGTTCAAGCCGAAGCGGCGTGCGCTCTTACGCACCCAGGTGGGGTGGAAGTAGGCACTTTCAAGGAACACGTCGGTAGTGGCGTCGGTCACGCCAGAATCCAAACCGCCACTGAAGGATTACCTCCTGACTGTAGGCCAACGCCCCATCAACAATATTGTGGACATCACCAACTACATTAGCCACACCGTAGTGCGAAGCACCGTCCACACGGTTAGGGGTGAGGTCTACCTCAATCAGCCAGTCGCTCTCCACACCGTAGTAGTCGGCGGCAGGAGTGCCCACTTTCGCGTCGGCAGGAAGCACGATGATGCCATCGTGGCTTGCGCCCACGCCTATTTCGTCTTCAGCGCAAATCATACCGCACGACTCCACGCCGCGAAGTTTTGAGCGCTTGATGGTGAACTCGTCGTCGCCATCGTAAAGTTTTGTTCCGAGAGTTGCCACAATCACCTTTTGGCCGGCAGCCACGTTGGCAGCGCCGCACACGATTTGTGCAGGAGCCTCGCCATTGCCGAGGTCAACGGTGGTGACATGCAGGTGGTCGCTGTTAGGGTGCATTTCGCAAGTGAGCACTTCGCCCACCACCAGTCCCTTCAGACCGCCTTTGATAGTTTCTACTTCTTCAAGAGCACCAACTTCCAGACCGAGCGAGGTGAGCGCCACGCTCACTTCTTGTGGGGTCAAATCGAAGTCGATGTAGTCCTTCAACCATTTATATGAAACGTTCATAACTTGAAAATATATATATTTTTTGTTGTTTTGCCATTTGTTGATTTGCCACTCAGGGCACAAGGCGCTTGTAAGTGCCTATAATCGTGCAAATTTACAAAGAATTTTCAACTTATAAAAGACAATCCCATTTTTTAGCACTAATCCCACCCCACAGCCACCATTTCATCCCACCCACAGCACCCCCACCTGTCCGAAATTTACTGCAAATTTGCACAAAATTCCGAATAGACGATGCTTCGATGTGGTTACAGCACCTTGTCGGAAGTCAGGAATTGGAACAGACCGATGAAAGTGAAGCCGTTGTCGTCGGTATAGGCGGCGATGTCATCGCCTACGATGATGATTTTCTTAAACGAATCATCGATGCGTTTGAGCGAGGCGAGTTCTTGCTCGCGCTTTTCATCATCGGGGAGTGCGTAAGCCGATTGTATGTAGTATTTTTCCGAGCCGTTGGTGGCTACGAAATCCACCTCGTATTGCTTGTATTCCGACTTGCCATTCACCATTTCGCGCTTTTCAACCACGCCAACATCAACCCAAAATCCCCTGATGCACAATTCATTGAAAATCACATTTTCCATAATGTGCGTGATTTCTTGCTGGCGATAGTTGAGCCGAGCGTTTCTCAACCCAACATCCACGGCATAGTATTTTTGTATCGATTCAAAATATCTTCTTCCCTTGATGTTGTATCGCTTTGCGCCTTGGAAAAGGTAAGCGTCTTCAAGATATCCGAGGTACGTGTTCACGGTTTCGGAACTGATTTTCACCTTTTGCACGCTTGCGATAGTGTTCGCTATCTTATTGGGGTTGTTTAGCGATCCAATGGAGGAACAGAGCGTGTCGACCAGGGCTTCCAGTGCTTGGCGGTTTTTAACCTTTTGGCGTTCCACCACATCGGCGATATATGTTTTGGCCCAAAGGCGTTGGAGGTAGGAGGTTTTCTGCTCTGGGGTTTTGTGCCGCATGAGTCCAGGCATACCGCCAAAAGTGTAGTATTCTTTCCAAAGAGCATTGATTGGCTCGCTCCGATTGCTACAAAACTCCTTGAACGAAAGCGGGTAAACTCGCACTTCGTCGCCTCTGCCACGGAAAAGGGTGTTGATGTCGCTTGACAAAAACCTTGAATTTGAACCAGTCACATACACATCCACATTGTCCTTCTTGTTCAGCCCATTCACAATTTTCTCAAAGCCATCCACTTCTTGAATCTCGTCGAGAAACACATAGTACTCTTCGCTGTCGCTGGTGATTTTTTCGCGAAGATACGCCTTGAGGTTGTCTTTATCGGTAAGATCCCTGGTTTCCTCAAGGTCGTCGGTGTCGAAGGTGATGAGGATAATATTTTCTTTATCAACACCTTGGCTGATGAGCCAATTGGTGTATATTTTGCTCAATAGCCACGATTTTCCGCATCTTCTTGAGCCTGTTATAACTTTCACTTCGCCATTGTTGCGCCTATTGATGAGCTTCTGAAGATACATTTCGCGATTGATGTAATGTTCCATATTTGAGAAGATTAGATGTTTCTATTTGAAATTTACTGCAAATTTACAATAAATTCCGAATAGACCAAATTTTCTCCGCCAAATCCCACCATTTCTATCCGAAATTCGTGGATTGAGAAGCAAATCGGAACCCAAATTTTATTGGTTACATTTTGTGAAATACTCCTTGATTTATCTCCAAAAGATCTTGATTTTTATTTGTCATCTAATTTGACAATTTCCCAATAACCGCCAAAGTCTGCTCCATTGCGTTTGATGATTCCTGCCTCTCTGAGTTTTTTGATTTGCTTCTCTACGCCTCGTGATGACATATCTATATCCATTGCAATTTCTGCAGCTGATATAGTAGGTTTATTCTTAATTAAGTCAAGGATTCTCTCCGAACTTTTTCTTTTCCTCTCCGAACTTTTTGAGGTTCTCTCCGAACTTTCAGGGTGCATTTCCGAACTCGCGTTAGGTACCTTGTTTCTGTACTTTAAAACTGATTTGTTGGAGACAATACAGGAGATGACGGGCATTCTTTTGCTGTATCATGGCGGTTCTGCCTTGGTATGCTTTTCTGTTTTAAAACGTCAAGTCACTTAAAAATCTAATGTCTAATTTATATTGTCTTTTATCTTTTTTGTAATTTTGTGGGCGAATTTTGGAAAAAGATGAAGGATTTTAAGGGACATATTTCGCGATGGGTGAGGACGATGGCCGCGCCTGTGAAGGCTGAGCCGGTGTTTTTTGTGCTCACGTTTTTGATGTGCATTGAGCAGCCCATCCATTGGATGTGCTATATTCTCGACAACCGTGTGGAGCAGACGTTGCAGTTTGTGCAGGGATTGAGCATCGAGTTTGCCGTGGTGTATCTTTCCACTTGCCTCATTTATTGGGTGAAGGGAAAGCGAGCGAAAATTGCGGTGAAGGCGTTGCTCTACATGCTGTTCTGGACACTGATGGGCATCACGCTGTTTTTGGCGCTCAACTTTGAGATGTGCATTTCGCAACAGACGCTTACGGTGCTCGTGGAGACGAATCCAAAAGAGAGTTCAGAGTTTGTTGACACCTATATGCTCACCAACGCCAGCCAGTTGAGTTATCTTCTCGACTTTGTGGTGCTGGTGGCGATTGGCGTGTGCGAATGGAAGCGACGCGCCATCACCGTCTTTTTGCGTCAAAAGTTGAATAAGCGTTTTTTCACTTGGTTCACCAGTCTCAACGCCGCGGTAGGCATCGTGCTGATGGCGGTGTGCTATGTGTGGCTGCTGTGCTGCTGCAATTCGGCTCAAATCTACATTTGGCGAAACTATTTCCCCTACGATTCGCTCGACCCTTGGTCGCAAAGTCTGCACGCCATCAATTCGCTCCGTGCCTTCGACAATGATGTGAAGTTTGCCATCAAGCAAGCCGAAAAGGTGTATGAAACCACCCCTGTGATTGAGGACACCGACTCGCTCACGGTGATATATGTGCTTGGCGAAAGTTACAACAAGCACCACGCCAGCCTCTACGGCTACCACATGCTCACCACGCCCTGTATGGAGCGTGAGCAGGCGGCTGGCAATCTGTTTGCCTTCACCGATGTGGTGGCGCAGGAGAATGTGACCTCGGTGGTGGAGAAAAACACCTTTAGCATCAACAGTGTGGGCGATGGCGAAAACTGGTTCGACCACCCGAATTTCACCACCATCTTCAAGCGTAGCGGCTATGATGTGTGGATGTGGGACATGCAGCGCACCTACATGTCGAAGCGGCTCTACACCATCACCGTCAACGCCTTCATCTACAATCCCGAAATCACACGCCTGTCGTACACGGCGTGCAACGACTCCACGTTCACCTACGATATGCAGCTGGTCGATGATTTCCACAAGAATGTGAAGCCCACGAAGAAGCACAATCTGGTGGTGTTTCACCTGATGGGGCAGCATGTGTCGTTCAGCCGCCGCTACCCTCGGAAGAGCAAATATGAAAAATACCACTCGGCCGACATCAAGCGCACGGAGAAGTGGATGGACAAAACCAAAAAATGGGCGATTGCCACCTACGACAACGCCACATTATATAACGATGCCGTGATGGGACACATCTTCGACCTCTACCGCAACAAGAATGCCGTGGTGGTGTATTTCAGTGACCATGGTGAGGAAATCTACGACTATCGCGACCAGCGAGGCCGCCATGTGTCGTATGCGCCCTCTGCCGATATGCTCCGCCACCAAAACGAGGTGCCTTTCATCATTTGGTGCTCCGACCGCTACAAGCAGCTGCACCCCGAAATCGTGAACGATATTCGTGCGGCGGTGAATCGCAAATTCATGACCGACAATGTGGGGCAAACGCTCCTGCGCCTCGGCAGAATCAGCACCGAATACTATCGTGCGGAGCGCGACGTCACCTCGCCACGCTTCACCACACGCCCACGCATTCTCTACGACCATGTGGACTACGATGCCGTGATGGCCGCCTCAAAGCGCCGCTGATTGGTGCCGAGAAATCGGTTTCGTCAAAAAGATAAAGCCGTCGGCGACGGCGTGTTATGGTTAACTCCATGCAAGCGAATGAAGCTCCGCAGGAGCGAATGAGCGCAGCTTGGAGATTGCACAAAAGAGGGTATGAGCCTCGTAGAGGGTCGGTTATGGTCAAAACTATTGATGCTACCACGACCGACCGTCTCCGACGCTCGCCACTATATTTGGACCTGTCTCCAAGCTGCGCTCGCAAGCGAGCTTGCATGGAGTTAACCACAATATGCCGTTTCCAACGGCTACCAGCCATCCCCACCACATACGCCTTGTGTGCTATACAGTGGATTTCGTAGAGGATAATGAGGATTTTTTTGGGGAATTGGGAAATTTGCATTACTTTTGAAAATTCAACCAAAAACGAACGAACCAACTAATTAATTACGCAAACATAACAGCAAAAAAACATAACAGCAATGAAGAAAATAATGTGCTTAGCATTGGTTCTGGTGTGCTTGATACCAGTTTTACGCACCAATGCACAGGATTCAAAGCAAGGTAAGCGTTTCAATATGTACGGAATCGCTTTCTACAACCTTGAAAACTTGTTTGACACTATCAACAACAATGGCAAGTATGATTTGGAATTTTCACCAAACGGCGCTCGCCAATGGAATCATCAAAAATACTGGTCGAAACAGCATAACTTGGCTTACGCTATCAGCCAAATGGCTACCAAATCCACTCCAAACGGTCCCGTGATTGTGGGCGTGTCGGAAGTGGAGAACATTTCTGTGCTACAAGACTTGGTGAAGCAACCCGAAATCAAACCTTGGCGCTTGCAAATCGTGCATCACGACAGCCCTGACCGTCGTGGCATCGACGTGGGCTTGCTCTACAACCCTCGCTACTTCAAGGTGCTGAATGTGACCAACCAACGCCTCTCTATCCCAACCAACCCATCGTTCCGCACCCGCGACCAACTGTGTGTGACTGGTATGCTGGCTGGCGAAAAGGTGAGTGTGCTGGTCAACCACTGGCCATCACGCCTCGGTGGCGAAGAACAAAGCAGTTATCTGCGCGAGGCTGCCGCTGCAATGGCACGCCGCACCATCGACTCGCTGCTCACCGACGACCCCAACCAAGGCATCATCTTCATGGGCGACTTGAACGACGACCCAATGAACAAGAGTTGCGCTGAAGTGCTGAAGGCAATGCCAAACGTGAAGGATGTGCAGACCGTGAACGACATCTACAACCCATTCTGGGAAAAGTTGGCTAAGGGCATCGGCACACTCGCTTACCGTGGATCGTGGAACCTCTTCGACCAGATTGTGATGAACGGCTACTTCCTGAAGCACTATGGCAGCAAAGACAAGCCACAACTCACATTCGTGCGCGCCGATGTGCTCAACAAAGAATTTCTGCGCACCACCGACGGCGACCGCCAAGGCTACCCCTTGCGCACCTATTCTGGTGGCGCGTTCCTCAACGGCTACAGCGACCACTTCCCCACACAAATCTACCTCGTAAAAGAAGCAAAATAACCTTCTTGAGAAATTAGAAATTAGAATTTTCCATCAGAAGATTTTTTCAAGAAGTTAAGAAGATTTTTTTTTAGGAGTTAAGAAGTTAAAGAAGTTAAGACGATGGCTTCGGCTCTCGAAATTTCGAAAACTCGTTGACTTGTTGACCTGTTGACTCGTAGTCTCGTAGTCTCGTTGACTTCAAAATCCCCATGTCATTCATTACGCTTCGACATCGGCAGAGTGGTTTGATTCCGATGCGCATTCCGCTGTGGGTGCTCATCGGAGGCAGGCCTGTGGGCTTGATGCGAGGCAAAGAAGTGAAGATAGAGTTGCCGAAAGGCGTGTATAGCCTTGGCGTGCGATTCTGTGTGCCGCTGGGAAAGTGGCAACCGGGAGTGCAAGCCGAGCACAAAGTGGTGGTCGGCGAGGGCGAACACGTGGTGGTGGAGTTCACCAGCCGCGAACGCCTATGGAACCTGTTTTTCGATATCGACTTAATGCTCTGGGTGCTCAATTTCTTCATCACCCTCCCATCACCATTGGGCACCGTTTACGATGTGGTTTCCAACGGATTCTTCCTCCTCTGGACAATCCACGTTTGGACTATCCGCACCCGCTTCTTCACCTTCACCACCCATTAAGTCAACAATCTTTAGGCGAGTGGGCTCTCAATCCACAACCACAACAGTCAAACGTGTGAGGTGTGTGGGGGGGAAGATTAGTAGTGGTGGAGAACTTTTACTGCGGTGGTGGTGCCGTCGGTGTGGGTGGTCACCATGATGTTGATGCCTTTGAATGGGTGGGAGGATTCGGTGCCTAACGTGTTGTAGTAGCGGATGGCCTTTGCCTTCTTTGCGCTGCTCACTTCGCTGATGGCGGTGGTGATGTTGCTGCTGCCGTTGAGATTGAGGGGGAATATCACAAATCTTGTGCTTGGGGCTGTGGTTGAGTCGTAGGCAGTCTTGCGTGGCGCTGGTTTTGCTTCGGTTGTGGCCACTTCTTTTATCAAGGCTTCGAATGTGTACATGTCTCCGTCTATCAGTTCGGGGGCAGGGGTGGAGTTCAATGAGTAGTCGACCTTGAAGGCTGCCTTGAATTCCTGTGCGTTGGCAGAGCCTTGACGCGCTGGGAGGTGGAATGCGCCGTCGGTGGCGTTGTAAACTGCCCAAACCACATTCGCAAATTCATTGGCCTTAGGAGTTGCGAAGTAGTAGCTGCTGGTGTACTCTGGGTTGGTGCCCTTCACGCCGCTTTCGCCCATGAAGTTGATGGCACAGTAGGTGTTTGGGGCAAAATCAGCAGCCTCACCTACCACCACATTTGTAGCGGTCATAGCCACGTTGAGCTTTTCGTCAAGCATGCCGGTGATTGAGGTGACGGTGCTCTTCTCGTTCACTTGGTAGTAGAGTTCAACAGGCAGACTTACGAGCATCCAGTTGTTTTGGGCGTAGTCCTCTTGCTTGTTGCCGTTGATGGCGAAGTGCTTGTCGCCGGCGGCTGGAGCGCTGAGGTTTCTCACAGCCTTGCCTGCGTCCTTCACCACGATGTAGTGCTTGCCGCCAGCTTGAAACTTAGCAGCCACCACCATTTCGTCGTCCACTTGGTAAACGGCACCTTCTGCGCCGCTCATTGCCATGTCAGCCAATGCGGTCACTTGCGGCAGTGCCACGATGGTGGTGAAGTCGGTGTAGGCCACGCCTTTCACTTTCTGGGCGAAAAGCACGTCTTCGTTGCTGCTTCTTTCATAAGTCCGGAAAGAGCCGCTGTACACCCTCAAATAGGTGGCATTGCTGTCGTAAAACCATCTGCCTGCTTCAACAGAGTACCAGTAACTGTCCTCCGACGGTTTCCACGACAGATTTCCGGAGTAGTTTTTATTGGAGTACAAATATTTTCCAGTAGTTTCATTCAGCATTTTAAAACCAACCTTTCCGTCTTTCACAGCATTCTCCGACTTCACAAAGGTGAGTTCGCAAGTGCCTTCGGGAGCGGTGGTTGCCACATTTTCATCGTTGAACTCAAACGCGCCGTTGGTGGCTCTGCCATGTCCATTCACGATCTCGCCATTGAATGCGTTGCCGCTGGGCGTGACAAGGGCGTAAATGCCTTCCTCTTTCACTTCCTCCGCCGCCTTCTTCACCCATTTATCTGCGCCTATGGTTTGGGTTGCGAACACGGCGTAGTATGTGGTGTTGGCTTTTGCTGTTTCATCGATTGTGGCATAAGTGGGAGCCGTCGCGGCATCAACCGTGGGTGTCGTCACCCAGCCTGTGAACACCTTGCCGCATATCGGTTCGGGGTCGGCCGGCGGCACAACCGCCTCGCCCTCGGTAATGGCAGATGTTTGCGCCACTTTACCGTTCACGCTCCATGTGTAAGTGTATTTCGGGAGTTCCTTGATGGTGATGGCGCACGCCTTGCTCGCGGTCATGCCGCCGTATGTGGCGGTGGCGGTCACGGTGGTAGTGCCTGCGGTGATTGTGGACGGGACGAAGGACCACACGGCATCGGAGGTGACATCTTCCGCCGATTCATCGCTGTAATTCGCCTTCACAGTCAAGCCAGTCTGGTCGAAATCCTCGCCCACGTAATATGCTGTTTTTGTGGGTGCGCCTGAGATGGCGATTGACTGCAACGTGACTGGAGGCGCAGCATTCTCGTAGGAGAACGCTATCGTGGCCGACTCCCAGCGGATTTGCGCGGAGTTGGAGTATAGTTTCTTGATTTTCACCGCCAAATCATTAGTGAAGGCCGCATCTTCCTTGCTGACCGTGTAAACAAGGTCCACAAATGTGCTGGAGGTGGGCAGTGTGCCGCTTTGGGTGGCAGGCACGGGTTTTTTGCATTCCGAGTCGGAAAATAGCGAGAACGTGTTGGCCTTAGGCTTCGCACCGTCGCTCCATTTGGCCACATGCAGGGTCACAACCACATCGCTGGTGATGACTTTACCCTCGAATATGCCCGGAAACAACGCCACACACTCAGACTGGCCAGTGCCGGGAACAACATAAAATGTCCCCTTGTTCCAGAAATTGCTCATCTCCCACTTATTGTCATCCCCAACCTTGTAAGTGGTGGAAAACTTTGCAGCCCACGAGCAAACAGTGGCCAAGACAGCCACGACCAGAAATGCAAATGATTTCCTCATAGTAAAACGCCTGTATAAAAAGTATAATTAGTTAATTATCCGAATATTGCCACCGCAAAATCGCAGCAGCCACTCTCGCAAAATTAACAATTATCCCCGAAAAATCCTATCTATTTCAATGAAAAAAAACCAAAAAATCGAAACACACACCCATTTAAGGCGTTTTAGGTGCTATGAAATCTGTAAGATTGTGAGGCGAGGGATTAGTCGTCTTCGCCTACGAGGGCGCGGAGTTCACGGAGTTCGCTGTATGCCATTTTTAGGATGGCGTTGTCGATACTGATATATTCTTCCACGGGGCGACCTTCGTCTTGCAGCGAGTGGGCGAAAAGCCAGTCGTAGGTGTCTTTCAGGTAGAAGGCGCGTGCGAGTGCGCCATGCGATGCACCGGGCAGCCAGTCGAAACGCAGACGCGAGGTGAGTTGCTTCTCCTGAAGCCCTTCCACTACCTTTTTCGACTCGTTCACGCCCACAGCGCGGTCGGCAGTGCCGTGAATAATCCAAAATGGGAGTTCGCCCAGCCCGGTCTGGTCCTTCAGGTAGCAACCGCCACACAGTGCCATTGCTGCCGCAATCTTGTCGGGGTAAGTGCCGGCAAAGTCCATCGTGCCGTAGCCACCGAGGCTCATTCCCAGCACATATATGCGGTTGGCGTCCACCTTGTAGTTCGCCTCCATCCATTCAATGATGTCCATCAGTTTCGATGGCTTCCACGCCTCGCCCGGATTCTGCGGCGCAATCACAAACGCCGGCATATTCATCCCCTTTTTAATGGCGTCGAGTGTGCCGTAGCGAAGCACTTGGTTGAGGTTGCGACCGCACAGCGAGCGACCGTGCAGAAACACCACAATCGGTTGCGCCTTGGTGCCGTCGTAGCCGTCGGGCGTGTAAATCCAGAAAGGATAACCGTTTTCGGCAATGCGTTCGTGGGTTTTCATCGTGCCCTCTGCCATGCCGCAGAAAGCAATGGCGAAAATTGATAATATGGTGAGAATTAATCGTTTCATAAAGCAGTTACGTTTTCTTTCCGACGGCAAAGTTAGCAAAAATTCAGATACGGTGTTCACTTTTTCCTGTTGTTTCGGGGGTGGTGCATCAGAATCTCCTCTCGCAGACGAGTGCGGTCGATGTGCACATATATCTCGGTGGTGGTGATGCTCTCGTGGCCGAGCATTTGCTGAATGGCACGCAAATTGGCACCGCCCTCCAGCAGATGGGTGGCAAACGAATGGCGCAACGTGTGGGGGCTCACCGTTTTGCGAATGCCTGCCAACTGGCACAGTTCTTTGATGATGTAGAACACCATCACCCGCGACAGCGCACCGCCACGACGGTTCAGAAACAGAATATCATCACACCCACGCTTCGCCACCTGATTGGCGCGCGTTTGCTCCATATAGAGGCAGATTTGCTCCAATGCCTCCTGCGAAATCGGCACCAGTCGCTGCTTATTGCCCTTGCCTTCCACCACCACGTATTCCTCATCAAAATACAGGTGCGAGATGCGCAGACCCACCAGTTCCGACACACGTAAGCCACAGCCGTAGAGTGTCTCCACGATGGCACGGTTGCGCTGCCCCTCAGCCTTGCTCATGTCGATGCACGCAATCATCGCGTCGATTTCCTTCACTGTCAGCACCTCAGGCAGCCGCCTTCCAATCTTTGGCGACTCAATCATTCGGGCGGGGTTGTCGTCGATATAGCCCTCCATTTTCAGGAATTTGTAAAAACTCTTGACACCCGAAATGATGCGCGCTTGCGAACGCGGACCGATGCCCACATCGCGGAGCGTGCAGAGGAAATTGTCGAGCACGCTGCGCGTTACATCCTCCACCGCCACACCCTCGGTTTGCAGGTACGCCACAAGTTTCGCCACATCGTCGGCATAAGCCATGGCAGTGTTGTGCGCAAGCCCCTTCTCCACCGTGAGATACACGCCGAAGTGCCGAACCGTAGCCGATATGTCGCTAATTTTCCGCATCACCACCACAAAGTTACAAAATTCCCCCATTCCCAAAACAAAAAATTGTACCCGAAGTCTCCACAATATTCCCCACCCGAAAAAAGAAGGGTGTGAGCACTAAGAGAAGCAAGGCTGCGTGGAGCCTCCGTGAGATTTAACACTATCAAAAGAAATCTGTGAGTGGTATCTGTGTGAGGAAAAAAACAAAGTGGGAATCGTGTGAGGCAAAGGGTGCAAGGGTGGGTACACAAAAAAATGGGGCGCAGGTGGATGCGTCCCATTTATTGTGTTATGGTGTCTCCCTTTGGGGGAGAGGGGGTTATTTCAAAATCATGTTGATGAGGGCGGTTACGTCGCTCACGTTGATTTCACCGTCGCCGTTGATGTCGCACACTTCGTTGCTGTAGTCAGAAGTGCCGAGAATCTTGTTGATGAGGGCAGTCACGTCGCTCACGTTGATTTCACCGTCGGCGTTGATGTCGCCCAATGTGCCAGCTGCTTCGTCTTTCACTTCTACAGGGATAAATTGGAGTTGAGTTTTGTATTTAGCCACGAAACCAGTGATGCGGAACTTCTTGCCTGCGAGGTTTTCAGGAATCTTCACATCGTTGGCAAACTTGTTGAACACTTGGAGGTCAACGGTGCCGTCGTTACCAGTGTAGGTGCCAGCAGTTTCGGTAGCGGTGAGTGCCACGCCAGGAACTGTGATATATTGGTGCATCATGTCGAGAGAAACGTCTTCGAGAGCCACTTCTTGAGCCTCTACAGGAGCGCCTTCGCCACTCTTCACTGCGCTTTCGTCAACAGGGATAATTTCCTTGTAACCGTCGTAAGTCACCCAGTGAGCCACGAGGTTCTTGATCTTGTCGCCGTTCACAAACTTGTTGGTGAGGTAGCCGTAAACCAAACCGTAGGTGTTGGCATCCTTCACCCACATGTAGCTGCCGTTTTGGTAAATTACTGAGAGTTCGGCAGAAATCATACCCTTCACGCCTGTTGAGAGACCGTAGAGAGCGTTGATGTCGGCTACTGGGTCAACTGGCAGAGCAGTGCCATCTTCGAAGGTCACGTTCACTGGAAGAAGTTGGTAATCCACCTTCTTGGTTGTGCCGTTGTAGTGTGAACCCACGATTGCATATACATTATATTTCTTGGTGAGATCTTTTGGCAATTGAGCGGCCATGTTGTTGAAGTAAGGCACGGTGTTGCCGGCTGCGTCGGTGATGGTGAGGGCGGTAGTGTTGATAGTAGCGCCCTTCACGAGCACGTAGTGGCCGAAGTTGGCGTGCGAGATGTTGTCGGCGGTGAGTGCCAATTCTTCTGGAATCACGGTTTCCTTGCCTGAAGCGGCCTTGAAGCCCTTAGGATTCTTCAATTCTGGTTCGCCGTTGTAGGTCACCTTGGTGCCGCTGAAGCCAGCAGGAATCACGTCGCCTTGTTCGTAAGACTTGCCCACGCTGCCGTAAACGAGCATGTAGCCAGTGTTGTCTTTCACCCAAAGGTTAGCGCCGCCTTGTGCGAGCACGGTCACTGGGTTGCGGAATGTGGCTTCTGCGTCGTTAGCGAGGTTTTGGTATTCAGCGATAGTCACACCTTCGCCGCCAGTTTCACCTGCTTTTCTAATGACGGTTGGGAGCATTACGTAAGAAATGTTGCCAGTGGTCTTGTCGGTCCATGCGCCTACGATGCCGTAAACGTCAACGTTCACTGAGTCGTTCTTTGCAGAGAAACCACCCATGCCGCTTTGGCAACCAGCAGTGCCGCTGTTGTCGGTGATGGTCTTGTTGAGGAATGAGGTGGTTGCGCCTTTAATTACCACAAAGTGGCCAAACATATCCTTAGCGATGTCGCTCACTTGGATAGCCTCGGGTTCAACTGGGGTGTTTTCGCCCTTCTTCAAGTCGCTGTAAGTGTTCACCACCAATTCAGGTTCACCCTTATAGGTGGTCTTCTTGCCGTTGAAGCCAGCGAGAATTTGGTCGCCATTCTTGAATGTAACGCCAGTAGCACCATAGAAGAGGGCGTAGCCAGTAGCGTCTTTAGCATAGATATTGTTGCCGTTTTGTGCGAGCACGGTCACAGGGTTGGCAAATTTCACCTGAGTTTCATGAGCCACTGCTTGGTAAGCAGCGATGTTGGCAACTTCGGTAGCCACACCCATCACATAAGCAGCAGTAGCAATGTCGCTCACCTTGCCGTTGAGGGCAGTGATAGCCTTCACGGTGGTGTTGGCAGTGATAGCGATAGGAGCCGAATACTTGGCAGAGTTAGTGGTTGGGTCGGTACCATCGAGGGTGTAGTAGATAGCAGCGCCAGTGGTGCCGGTCTTGAGTTCAAGATTGAATGGGCTGTAGTAAGTGCCGGCCTCACGACTGAATGTTGGCTTGCTTACCACCACTTCACCAGCTGCACCAGTAGTGATTGTGGCTTTTTTGAAGCGCCATTGACCGCTTTGGGTAGCATTGCAGTAAACGGTGAATTTCACTGTTGAGGCATTACCGGTCCAAGTAAGTACGCGAGTTTTTGAGTCATACTCAATGGTGCCTTCAGAAGCCTTCACGTCTACGACTTTGTCATATACGTTTGAACCGCCTTCAAACACCATCTTTTTCATTGTAGCGGTTGAGGTCACGGTCATAACGTTGCCATCGAATGGAGAAGCTTTCAAACCGCCGTACAAGCGCATTTCCTTAACACTCGTATTAACGAAATAGGAAGGTTCGGTGGCTGAATTTCCTTTTACAAACGAGAACGAGAAAGACCCTGAAGTGACAGGGGTAGCAGGCTGTACCTTGGCGTCGCCGTACAGGCTTGCGAAATCGATGGTGGTTTCTTCAGCAAAAGCTGCGCCTATGGCGAACACACACATCGCGATTAAAGTAAAAATTCTGTTCATTACGATTATTAATTTAATTGTTTTAGGTTAGTTGGCGTATTATATATGCGCACAGCATATCAATAAAACGCAAATTTACACATTACTTTCCTGTTTTCATATATTTTTACCTTTTTTAATGTATAACGCACCTGATTTTTATGCACAGTAAGCAGGGCAAAAAAACGACCGTTCCACACCATCTCCACACACTTCAGCATAAACCTCACCCCAGCCTCACAAAAAAAACCAAAAATCACACAATTCACAAATCGCTGACGATTAAGTGTTTACTAAATCATGCGTAAAAAAGTTTAATTTTTTCGCCAAAATATTTGGTGGATATAAGAAAAAGCTCTAACTTTGCACACGCAATTCAGCAACAACGGTGCCATAGCTCAGTTGGTAGAGCAAAGGACTGAAAATCCTTGTGTCCCCGGTTCGATTCCTGGTGGTACCACAGAAAACCCTTGAACGCAACCCGTTCAAGGGTTCTTCTTTTTATTAACCCGTTCCAAAAGGCTCGGTGGAAAATTAATGGGGGTATAGATAATGATATGGAATACACCGAGGGGATATATAAGTTGAAAGTCCTGTGGCATCAACAGCCACAGGACTTTCTGCTTATTTGGGGGAGTGCTTGGGGAAGCACTTTAGGGGTGACGGGTTAGTTTTGGGTCCACGCCATGTTCCAGAGGGCTACGCGGTCTTTGTTCAAGCTGCTCTTTGATGGGCAGAGGTTGGTGACCTCGATGGTGAAGGTGCCCTTGATGTTCACGTCTTCGCTGAAGTCGTAAGCGGTGTATTTCACTGCGTCTTTCTTAGTGACGGTGAAACTCTTCACCACTGCACCACCCTGCTTGATGTCAACGCGGAAGGATACGCCGTTTGCCTCGGTGTAGGCATGGCCGTAGTTGAACGAGAGTTTGCCGATGCCGCCTTCAATTTCTGGAGATACGAGCGTGCCCACTGTAGAAGTCTTTCCGTTGAGGTTGCAAGCGGTAGCATATTCAGTGGTAGAGCCAGTCTTGAAGCCGATGAACTTGAACAGAGGGTTGGCGTCGGCTTCGCTACCTTGGAGAATGCTCACGTTAGTGCCCTTCCAGCCGCCCTTGGTGGTGTAAGTGCCATACAAAGCGGTTGGGGTGCCATTGTTGAAACTTTCAAAGTCGCCACGAGTGGCAGCAGCCGAAGCAGCGCCAAACGAGAAGTCGTCGATACACCAAGTCTGGTAACTTGAAGCTGCAACTGCGGTGTAGCGGAAACCGATGTAGTAAGTGCCGTCGGCATACTTAGAGAGGTCGATGTCTCCCGATTCCACGAAGCCGCTGTAGCCAGTGGCAGGAGCCACTGCGAGTTTGCAGTCAATCTTGTCGGTCACGCTGCCCTTGAATGGAGTTTGACCATTGAAGATAAACACCTCAAACTTGTCGCCGCCCTGGTAGCCCACTTGGCTCTTGAACGAGAGGATTTTGCTCTTAGCCTTCTTGATGTCGATAGCAGGGCTGATGAGCCATGCTTCGAATGGTGGTTTTGTGCCCTTATAACCAGTGATGCAAGCGTAAGTATTGTCGTTGAATGTAGAGGTGAACCACTTCTTGTCGCCTTGTGGGGTGTAGATGGTCCAAGTGCCTGGAATACCGCTTTCAAAGTTTTCTTCCACGCTGGTCACACCGCCAGTGGTGATAGAGAGTTGGAACTCGGCAGTTGAACCGCTGTTGCCGGTGATACCGTGAGTGCCCATGAATTTAGCGAAGTTGCCCTTCACGAGAATCTTGCTGTGGAGCACTTCTGGCCAGTCAACGAGGTTGGCAGTCTGACGGAAAGGAGAACCCTGTGGCAGAGCCACCACCATACATTTGCTAATGTCGCGGCAGTCGGCAGTAGGAGCAATCACGAGGGTGTTGTCGAGGGTGGTAGGAGCAGTCCATTCAATGTCGTCGGCACTCTTCACCTCGCTCACTTCAGGAGCCACAGCGCCCACTACAAAGCCAGAAACCCAGCCGCTCAAACCTTCAGCCTCGCCAGCGATAGCCTCTTCCACGGTGTATGGGTCGGTGAGCAAGCCCTTGGTTGAAGATGAGAAGCCGATGCAGTCGTCGGCGGTGCGGATATAGAGTTGCCATGTGCCGCCGTCGAGTTTGGTGGCACTGGTGTTGTAGTAACTGAGCACACCCACCACAGAGCCGGTGCCCAATGGGAGGATATTGGCGCGGAATGTAGCGTAGTTGCTGTTGCGAACCACCAAAGTGTTGCCGTTTTCATCTTCGATGTTACGGTTGGTGGTAGCGTCGGAGTTAGCGAAGGTGTTCACGCCATCGGCATCAGAAAAGCGCACATTGTCGATGCGCACGAGGCGGCCTTGCCATTTTTTGAGTGTTTCGGCGTCGGTTTTGAGGTCGCTGATGCTCATTGGAATGGTATCTACCTTGTTTACTGCTGGCAGTCCGTTGAGTTCTGCAATGCTTTGGAAAGTGGCCAATGGCAGGAACGATGCTTCCCACACACTGCCTTTCTCGTAAAATTCAGGATAGCCAATTTGCTGTTGGCCGTTGTATTTGCCCACGAAGCAGTCCTTCATGTTGAGCACGATTTCCTGTCCCACACGGTAGGTGTTGTAGAGGTTGGTGCCGTTGATTGAGATGGAGAAGCCTGCGGTGCCGTCGGAAATGTAGAGGCTCTTGTAGATGTTGCCCGACACGTCGTTGGCGGTCACCCAGCCGTGAATCACGATATCTTCCTTCACGGTGTCGATGTAGTTGTTCACATCTTTCCAATACTTCGCCTTGAAGTCGGCGATGGTCATGTTGGGCTGGTGAGTGGCCTGTGGCACAACCATAGGTGGGGTATCAAAGTCGTCGTTACAGCTCACGAATGTCAATCCGAGAAGCAGAACGCTCAAATATACATAAAATCGTTTCATAATGTATGTTGTTTTTTTATTGTCAGAGAATGAATAATGTTTTGAAATTGATTAGAATCTAACACCTGCATTGACAAAGATGCGAATACCCTGTGCGTAGTAGTACTTGTTAGGATATTTGGTGGTGGAGAAGTTCTTGTAGTCGAAGCGACCTTGCTGGTAACCGCCGGTTTGAATGTTGCGGTTGTCGAGCAAGTTGTTGATGCTCAAGTTGAGGTTGAGCGATGCTGAGCGGCTGAGGTAAATGAGTTTACCGAGGCTCATGTTGATAACCAATGCTTCGTTGAACTTGTCTTGAGTGCTGATTTCGCGAAGGCGTTGCTCCAGTTCTGCTTCGCTTGAGCACACTTTCCAGAGGTCGGGAAGTGCCTCGTGGCGAACTGGTGAAAGGTCGACGTAAGCGCGGTTCATCCATGCGCCATTCAATTCAAAGAACCACATGTGAGGACCTGCGTACTTGAATGCGAGGCTGTAGGCTTCTTGTGGAGTGCCGCTCACATAGTAGTTTTTCAAATACACGGTTTGGGTAACGTCGGGTTGCGAGCCGTTTTCGTAGCTGCGTGTGCCGGTTGGGCGGTTCTTGTACTGGTAGCGGCCAATGTTGGCGGCAGCCGATACGGTGAGGCTTGAAGTGAGTTTGTAACTCAATCCCACTTCCACACCCTTAAACACCTTGTGCACGTTGGTGAGTGCGTAGTTCATAAAGGTGCTTGCGAGGTCGTCGTAGAAAGCGGTGCGCTCTGTGCCCTTACGCATGTCGGTGTAGAAGCCGGTGACCACGCCCTTGAAGTTGCGGTAGTTCCATTCGTAAGAGATGTCGCCCGATGCGATGATTTCGCTGTTGAGGTTGGTGATCACATCGTCTTTGATGCGAGGCGAAACGTAAGCGTTGTAAGAGAGTGGTGCGCGTGTGCCGTAGTAGCCGTGAGCCACGAAACTGTTGCGACCGTCGATTTTATACATCACGCTTGCCTTTGCGCCATAATTGAAGAAGGTGTGGGTTGCGCCCTTGCCGAATGAGTTTTCGGGGGCACGACCATTGCGCATAAAGCCTTCACGCTGATATTGGGTGAAGCTACCGGTGGCACCATAAGCCAAATCCCACTTTGCGAATGTCCAAGAGTTTTGGAGCCAGAGGTTGGCACCCACTTGGTTGATATTGTAGTCGTAGCCGAAACGGTCGTCAACGCCCACCTTGCGGTTAGGATTGTTGAGGTCGTTTTGCGCCATGTCGGGGTTTTCTGGGAAGTCGCGTTCGGCAAATTGGTCGAAGTCGCTCCAGTGTGTGCCGCCGAGCAGGTCTTTCACTGTCTTGTAGTATGAAGAGCAGGTGTAGTTGGCACCGGCGCCACCTTGGAGGGCGAGTTGGTCGGTGAGACGCATGTTCAAGTTGGTGTTGAGTTGCCAGCTTGCTTGATTGCTGTGGCGGTTTTCAACGATGTAACTTGAGCCCTTGCCTTCCATCTCGTTGAGGTAGTTGATTTGGTAGAGTTTGTCCCAGTTGAGCTGACGGAAAGAGTCGTCTTCACCAGTCCAAAGGTCGGTGTAGAGAGCGGCGATGGCTGGATTGCTTTCGTAGTAGCTTGGGAGATAGCGATAGTAGTCGGGACGTGGGTCGGCTGAGTTATACCAGTTGATGGCGCTTGAAGCGTAGAACGACTTGTGGAATGCCACACCGGTGTTGAGAGTGGTGCCTGTGTTGGGCTTCCAAAGCCAGTTGAGAATCACTGTTGGGTCGAAAGCCTCCACTTCGCGAGCGTTGCGCTTCTTGCCTCCTTGCCAGCCCCAGTTGCTGTTGTAGAGGTTGTTGCCAGTGAGGCGGTAACATTCCTCAAATGTGGCAGAGTTGCTTGCACGGCGTGTTGGCGCGCCGAAAGTGGTGAGCGCGATGCTGTGCTGAGCGTTGATTTCCTTCTGCACTGCGAGGAAGTAGCCCCAACTCTTGTAGAACGAGCCAGGAATCACACCTTCGCCAGCATAGCGGCCAATGGCGCTGAGCGTAACAGCCCATCCGTTTGGCATCAAGCCGGTGCTGTAAGTGGCCATACCACGCCAGCGGTAGTTGCTGTTGGTGTAAGCCACGCTACCACGGAAACCGGGAGCGTAGTCCTTGGCGAAGGTGCTGATGTTGTTGGCGCCACCCACTTCACCGAGGGCGTAACTGCGGGTGTCGAGACCCATACCTATGGCCTTGCTCTTGAACGCCTGGTTCAAACCGCCAAGCATCGAGAAGTTGAAGCGGCCGCGGGCAGCGTCGTTGAAGTACACGCCGTTGATGTATTGCTGAGTGTACTCAGAGTTGTAGCCACGAATGCGGAAACGCGCCACGCTGAAGTTGTAGCTGGCAGCCTGATAAAATGGGTTGTCACTTGCACCCGAAAGAGTGGCAACGGCTTGTGTGTTGCCTTCCTCGTCTTCGAGTTGCGATTCTGTGATCACCAAGTCGGCCTGGTCATCGTTGATAGATTGCGCAGGATTGAACGATGAAGATGTCAATTTCACGACACCCACGTTGAAAATCCCCTTTGCAGGAATCTCAACCTTAGTTTCACAGTCCTTGTAACCATAGCCAATCACGAGCAGCACATCGCTTCCCGGTTGCGCGTCGCTAATGAGGAAGTCGCCCGAAGGACCGGTTGTCACGGTATTGCCCTGGTTGTCGAGCATTACCGTAGCACCCACCACGGGAAGTCCGCTCTTGGCATCAATCACCGTACCTTGCACGCCAGTCTGCGCCCAAAGGGCAGAGGCGCTCACAAGCATGGTGAGAAGCAAAAACAGTTTTAATTTCATAAATGAATGTATTAGTGTTAATAAATTTTTTCGTCTCTCTTTTAGTTTAGAAAGGAATTTTCAAAATTAGCACTTTTTTTTGAAATATTCACACACACCACACATAAATAAAAAAAGTCAACAGGTCTACGAGTCAACAAGTCAACGAGCAATAGGGTATGGAGGGTAAAAAAATAATTGGCTTTCTGCCACAAATTAGCACAAATTTTCACAAATTATTTTTGTTGAATCTCGTTGAATCTGTGTGAGCTTTGATAAATCGGAGCACTCGGAGTAATCAGACAACACCCCCACACACCACACCACCATCCTCCGTGAGATTTCCCACCCACAAAAAAATCAGTGAGATCTGTGTGAGGCTTTTCTATTGAGGCGGAGGGATAATGGAAAAGTCCTCGGCTGCGTGGGTGGCAGTCGAGGACTTTGTTATGTGGGTGTCAGTTGGGGGGTAAGCCAACTGGGTGGGATTTTTTACTTTTCGGGGAGCATGATTACTTCCACGTTGTTGCCAGCCTTGAGGATTACGTTCTTCACGAAGGCTGCAACCTTGGCTGGGGTGAGGCTCTTGACGATGTTCTTGTAGTCGGTTTCGGTGTCGATACCGCGGCTTACGTACATGTTGTAAACGCCTAACCAGTGGCTGTTTTCCTTAACGGCAGCATCTGCGTCTTTGAGCATCACTGCCTTGATTTCGTTGAGAGTGGCTTCATCTACGCTTTTGCTGATTGCTACCGCTTCCTCACGCATAATCTTGATGGCTTCGTCAGCCATTTCTGGCTTCATTGGGCAGTGGCCAAGAAGGGTGGTGAACACGCGGTCGCCAATCATCTGTACGCTACCAACTGCTGCTGCTGAATAGGCTGCGCCAGCTTCTTCGCGAATCTTCTGGAGGTAGAGCTTGCTGAGCACCTGTCCGGCAGCACTTGCGAGAATGCTGTTTTCGAGGGTGTAAGGAGCTGTGGTGCTGTACCAGTACATGCGAGCGATGGCCTTTGGAGTTTCCATCTTCTTGGTGAATTTGTTCACCACTGTGCCAGTTGGGCGTTCAGCCACATTCTTGTAGTTTTCTTTCTTCTTAGCGTCGCCAGGGAGTGAAGCGATGTATTGCTCGATGTAGCCACGGAGAGCAGCTTCGTCGAAGTTGCCAATGAAGTAGAATGTGAAGTCGGCAGCGTTGGCGGTGCGTTCCTTGGCGATAGCGAGCACGCGGTCGTAGTCCACTTGCTTGAGTTGTTCAACGCCGAATGGAGCGTTGCGCCAGCTCTTGTTGTTGATAGTGTATTCAGTCTGTTCCTGGAACACGGCTTCTGGTTGCAAATCCTTGTTCTTGAGAGCAGTTTCGAGCATCTTCATCAGGCTTGCGTAGTTCTTCTCGTCCTTCTTGATAGCGGTCATCTTCAAGTAGGTGAGTTGGAAGAGGGTTTCGAGGTCCTTAACGGTTGACTTACCGTTGAGGCGTTCGTAAGATTGAGAGAGCGAGAGGCTTACGCTTGCCTGCTTGCCTGCGAGTGCCTTGTCGAGTTCGGTGTTGTCGAATTCGCCCAAACCGCTTGAACCGACAATGTAATCAAAGAGTTCGGTGTTAGCCCAGTCTTTTTGGCCGTAGAGCGATGTGCCACCCTTCGACTGTGCCTCCATCAGCACTTCATCGGCCTTGTAGTCAGTCTTTTTGATTACCACGGTTGCGCCGTTGCTCAGGGTGAGGGTCTTGAAGCCAAACTTCTTGTCGGTTGCTTCCTTCACGATTTTGCCCTTCTTAGGGAGTTCCTTGATAAGAGGCTCATTCTTCACGTTGTCGACCCATGGTTGGAGGTCTTCGGCTTGTGCTGCGTCGATAGCGGCCTTCAGCGAAGCCTCGGTTGGATAAACTGCGCCTTCCTTTTCCTGGTTGAAGCTCATCACCACGAGGTTGGTGTCGGATTGGCTCACCAATTCCATCATCATTTGGTTCACAGCCTCCACAGGGAGCATAGGCACGATTTGGTTCATCACCTCATATTCGGTTTCGATAGCGGTGAGAGGTTCCTTTTCAAGATAGTTGCTTGCGCACATGCGGCCGAAGCGGTCGCTTGAAATCTTGTTGCGGTTGTTGTATTGCTTTTCAATAGCGCTGAGGTATTCAGCCTTGGCGCGGGCATATTCAGTGGCGGTGAAGCCAAACTTCTGAGCGCGGAGGGCTTCCATAGTGGCAGCCTTCACAGCCTCGCTCATTTTGCCTTCCTTAGGAAGAATGCCGATAGTGAACGCATCCTTTGTCTTGGCAAGGATGTAGCTGCCATCGCTTGCGCTTGCCTGAATGAATGGGCATTCGGCATCTTGCGACTTCTCGTTGAGACGGTTGTTAAGCATTTGGGTGATGCACCATTTGCCGTAATCGTAAACGAGATACATCATGCTGTTCTTTTCAGATTCAGGGAATGGATTGTGCTTGTACATCACTTGCACGATGTTCATCTGCTGTTCCTTATCCTTGTCAACCACGATGATGGCTTCGGGGTTGTCGGGCACTTGTTCGTCAACCACCTGAGCCGCATCGGCAGCAGGAGCAGGAATAGTGCCGAACATTTCCTGAATCTTCTTCACGGTGTAGTCCACATCGATGTCGCCCACCACAATCACGGCTTGGTTGTCGGGGCGATACCATTTCTTATAGTAGTTGCGGATTTCATCGTATTTGAAATTGTCGATCACGCTCATCAAGCCAATAGGCATACGCTTGCCATACTTAGAGCCTGGGTAAAGCTTTTCGAGGTTGCGTTCGAGCATACGTTGGTTTGCAGAAGAGCGCAAACGCCATTCCTCGTGAATCACGCCACGTTCCTTGTCGATTTCCTCGCCTTGAAGCAGCAGACCGTTTGACCAGTCCTTGATGATGAGCAAGCAAGAGTCGAGCGCGCTCTGACGAGTGGAAGGCACATCGTTGATGTTGTAAACGGTTTGGTCAACCGCGGTGTAGGCGTTGAGGTCGCGGCCAAATTCCACACCGAGGGTGCGGGTGTAGTCGATTACGCCATTGCCGGCATAGTGCTCGGTACCGTTAAACGCCATGTGCTCAAGGAAGTGAGCCAAACCACGCTGACTTTCATCTTCCTGGATAGAACCCACACGCTGAGCGATGTAGAAGTTGACATGGTGCTCAGGATAGTTGTTGTGACGCACGTAATAAGTGAGTCCGTTTGCGAGCTTGCCAGTGCGGAAAGCGGTATCGGCAGGCACATCAGGCATAGCCTGTGCGAAGCCAACAGAAGCCACGAGGGCAAACGCAAACGCGAATAAATTTCTGAGTTTCATAATTTGAGTGAATTTTATGATTATGTAGTTTGTTGAAATTTTCTTCACCTCTTTTGTAAAAAAAATTACCATTGTAACTGTTAGACGCACCAACTCCATAAAAAACTACAGAATAAAGCGAAAAACATACAAAGGTAATTATTTTTTTCAACAATCCACCTTCCCCATTAAAATTTAGATTTTTTAAGACCCCAACAATCCAACGTAATTTCAAATTATCGACTTGTTGATCTGTTGACTTGTTGACCCGTTGACCTGTTGACTTATTTGCTTGTTAGGGCGGTGAGGATTTGGCGGGAGGTGTTGCGGTCGCGGGTGAGTTGGGCGCGGAGTTCGTCGATGCTGCCGAGTTTGAATTCGAGGCGGAGGAATTTGATGAACTGGAGGGTGATGGGTTTGCCGTAGATGTCGCCGTCGAAGTCGAAGATGTTGACTTCCACAGAGAGTTGTGTGCCGTTGTCGAGAGTGGGGCGCACGCCCACGTTCACCATGCCTTGGTGCCACTCACCATCCACTTTCACCATCACGGCGTAAGCGCCCTTGTGGGGAAGAATAAGGTCGGTGGGGATTTCGCCCACGTTGGCGGTGGGGAAACCGATACCACGGCCGTTGTGGAAACCGTGAACCACCTTGCCCGACAGCGTGTAGGGGCGACCCATGCAGCGCATCGCATCGTCGACCTTGCCCGATGCTATGAGGCGGCGAATAATAGAAGAACTAACAGGCGCATACTCGCCCAAGTATTCGGGTGCCTTCACCACGTCGATGCCCAGTTCCTTGCCGTGGCGCACATAGTCGGCAAAGGTTTCCGACTTGTCGTGACCGAAGCGGTGGTCGTAGCCCACCACAAGCACCGCCACGCCATAGCGGTCGCGCAGCAGTTGCAGAAACTGGCGCGAATTGTTGAGCGAGAGTTCGTAGGTGAAGTTGAGCAGCACCGTCACATCAATGCCGTGCCGTCCGATTTCCGCCACCTTGTCGGGCACGGTCATCAGCATTTTGATGTCGCTATCGGGGCGGAGTACGGCTTGTGGGTGCTGTGCGAATGTAATGACAGCCGATTTCAGATGCCGCTGGGCGGCGATGCGCTTCACCTCGTCGATGAGCGTGAGGTGCCCAAGGTGCACACCGTCGAACATGCCGATGGCTGCAACGGTGCTGTGCTTTGGTAGAGTGTCGGTGTCGCGAACGATTTGCATTAGGCGAGATTGAGTTGCTTTAAAATATCCATAAATTCCCCTCCCTCCGGCACGAGAGCCGTGGCGAAGCCGAATTTTGCGGCGGCATCGAGGTTGCGTTGGCTATCGTCGAGGAAAAGCGTTTCTTCGGGGCGAATGCCCATTGTGGAGATGGCGTATTCAAAGATTTCGGGCGCGGGCTTGTTGTGCTTGGCGCGATACGAAACGGTCACACCGTCGAAATAGTCGCTCATCTGGCGACCTTCCTTGCGGAAAAGCTTGTCGATGATGCCCTCAAACATGATGGGGTTGGTGTTCGACAGCACATAGGTGCCATATTTCTCGCGCAACTGGCGCAACGCCACCAGACGGTGTGTGGGAATGTCGATGATGAAATTGCAAATGGCTTGTTCAATTTGCGCATCGGTCACGCCTTCGGGCATAGTGGCACGCATGGCATTGCAAAACTCGGCAGGGCTCAACGCTCCGGCTTCAAGTTGCAGAAACGGTCCGCTTTGGCGATACAGCCCAATCATTTCATCGGCATTGGTCATACCCAGCGCCGTGAGCGAATCCACACAACGCTGACGCTCGATGTCGATAACCACGCCACCGAGGTCGAAAAGAAGATTTTTTATTTTGCTCATCACTTAGGCTCTTCGAGTTGCTTTTTCAGCACACGCATCGTGTCGTTGCAAAGTTTGATAAACACTTCGCGGTTACGCAGCAGCGAACTTGCCTTGATTTGCTTGTTGCCACTCTTGAAAATGAAGCCCGTGTCGGCAGAACCGATGGCTCTCATCATCGCCTTGGCACCGTTTTCAAGGTTGCCGGTGTGGTTGCTGATAAAGCGGAAACGGCTGATAAAGCGGTTCATGCCCAGTTTGCTCAAGTTCACCAAACCCGAATCCACGCTGTTGACAGCCACATGTTGGGTGCGAAGCACGGTGGAGAGGTAGATAGAGAACAGCGAGAGCGCCATTTTGCTTTGCGCATAGGCAGCAATAGGCATGAAATTGCTCACAGCTGGAAATTCGTAAGGAATCGAAACAGGCGTGTGCGAAAGCGAGGTGCTGAAAATGATGCGTCCGCCTTCAATCATCAGTGGGCGGATAAGCAGCGAGAGCAAAACGGTGCTCAGGAAGTTGACCTGCACCAACTTCTCATAGCCGTCGGGTGATATTTCGCTGCGGTGGCTGATGTAGTTGGCATTGTTCACCAGCACAGCCACAGGGCGGTTGAGTGCCTTGATTTGGTTGGCAAAACATCTCACGCTGGCAAAAGAGCCAAGGTCGAGGTGCATACTGGTGATGTCTTTATTGCGTGTGCGGATTGCCAATTCCTTAGCCTTGGCATCGCTCTTTTCGGTGTCGAAGCAAGCCATCACGATGGCGTGGCCGGCTTCCGCTAAATTCTGTGTCACCACGCTGCCCATAGCGTCGGTGGCGCCAGTGATGATGTAGAGCGGTTTGTTAGTCTGTTTGTCCATATCTGATATGTTTTATAATTCGTAAATAAGATTAGCCACGGTTTGTCCCACGGCTTTGAGCGTTTTGGCAGAAATCTTGTCGATGGTGTCGCCTGTGGTGTGCCAGTAAGGGAAGAATCCGCCCTCGCTGCCAGGACGCATGTCTATGATGTCGATGCAGGGTATGCCAGCGCGGATGATAAACACGTGGTCGTCGGTGGCAGCGCCAAACTGCACACTCTTGAAGTGGTTGCTGTAGCCACCGTCGGCGGCAATGTTCCACACCTTCTCCACCACATCGGCAGCGCACTGGAGCGAGAAGCCCTCGTGGTAGAATTGTGCGTCGGGTGCGCCCACCATATCAAGCAGAATGCCATACATGGGCTTGTAGTCCTTCACATGTGGGTGCTCTGCCCAGTATTGCGTGCCAAGAGCCCAACTTTCCTCTTCGTTGTCGGTGCCCCAGTCTTCTGCATCAACGAGCAGGATATCCACGCCCACATCGGGCTTTTTACCATTCATGAGGCGAGCCAGTTCAAGCAGCACGCCCACGCCGCTGGCACCATCGTTGGCACCCATCACAGGCATATTGCGCTTTGCCTGGTCGGGGTCGGCATCTGCCCAAGGGCGAGTGTCCCAGTGAGCCACGAGCAAGATGCGCTCCTTGGCATCGGGATTAATGACACCTATATAATTAGTGGCATTGAGCGTTTTGCCGTCGAAAGTGGTAAGGTGCGCCTTTTGGGCAATCACCTTATCGCACCAGCCACGCAGTTGCGCCTCAATCCATTCGCCGCATTGTTCGTGAGCCTGAGTTTCGGGCACACGCGGGCCAAAGTCACATTGCTGTTTCACAAAAGCGAATGCGCTGTCGGCGTTAAAATCCACAGCGGCAACTGGTTGTGGCACCGTGTCGGCATTTTTAGCCGAACTGTTCGTAGCACTGCCCGAACCGCAAGAAGTAGCCAATCCCACGGCGGCAACAAGGCTAAATATGTGATGCATCTTCATCTTATTCTTTACTTACAAAGTGAAAAATATTATTGTAGCCTACAAAGTTAGGCAAAAAACTTCACTACTCCCCAAAAACTGCACACCTAATTCATCTTTGTGCAATAGTTTCGCGATTTGGAGGGAGATTTCGATTTTTCGATTTTTCGATTTTTCGAAGACTCGAATTTTCGAAACCTCGTCTCGTTGACCTGTTGACCCGTAGACTCGTTGACTCCCCTTCCCCCTGTATGCCAAATTGTCATATTTTTAGAGGCGATTTTTCGTTTTTTCGGGGAATATTGCTAACTTTGCATTCTTATACTATATTAAAATAGATTCGAGGGGGCTGTGCGCTTCCTCACACATCAAATTCAGCTATGCAAGACAACAAGCCTCAGCAAGACAGCAGCACACAAGCGCCTATCAAGCGCACGGTGCTCGACTACGACGATATTTGCCAACTCGCCCCCTTCTTCAAGGGCAAGGAGAAGTTGGTGAACCGCCTGTTCCGCCTGCTCGCAGTGGATAAGGTGAACTGGATTCACGACCACAACTGCGACACCCCTGGCGTGCCATTTGTGCAAGGTCTGCTCCACGACCTCAACATCACCATCGACATTCGTGGCGAGGAAGTGCTGAAAAACCTGCCGAAAGAAGGTGGGTTTATCACCGTGTCGAACCACCCATTCGGTGCGCTCGACGGCATTATGCTCATTAAAATCATCGGTGAATACCGTCCCGACTTCAAGGTGATGGTGAATATGATTTTGAACTACATCAGTGCCATGCGCCCCAACTTCATTGCCGTGGATGCCCTCGCCAGCAACGACCCCACCAAGCGCGCCGTGTCGATGAAGGGTATCACCACCGCGCTCCGCCATGTGAAAGACGGTCACCCTCTGGGATTTTTCCCTGCTGGGGCGGTGTCGAAAATCACGCCTAACCTCCGCATCGAGGACCGCTTGTGGCAGCCCAACATCATTCGCCTGATCAAGAAGTTGAAGGTGCCTGTGGTGCCCATCTATTTCCACGGCCACAACAGCACATTCTTCAACATTCTCGGCCTGATTGACTGGCGATTGCGCACGCTGAAACTCCCCTCTGAGGTGTTCCGCCGCCACGACCAGACGTTCCGTGTATCGGTAGGCCAACCCATCATGCCCGACGAGCAGGCACAATACGAGTCGCTCGAATCGTTGGGCGAATTTCTGCGTGAGCGCACCTACAGTATGCGCAAGTGGGACAAATAACACCAGTGTGAAATTAACTCAAAATCTACATATTAATTATGGCAACACTTGAAGCAGCAATTAAAAGCGCAATGCTGCGCTACGGACTGATTGGAAAATCGCCGTTGTATCTCGCCGATATGGAGCTGGCGTTGAAGGTTGCGCCTGTCGACCTCTCGGTGCTCATCATCGGTGAGAGCGGTTCGGGTAAGGAGGTTTTCCCCCGAATCATTCACGACCACAGCCGACGCAAGCACGAGAAATACATGGCGGTGAACTGTGGTGCAATAGCAGCAGGCACCATCAACAGCGAACTTTTCGGTCACGAGAAGGGTTCGTTCACTGGCGCTGACAGCGAACACAAGGGCTATTTTGAAAACTGCGACGGCGGCACGCTGTTTCTCGACGAAGTGGCTGAACTGCCGATGGAAACACAGGCGCTGCTGCTGCGTGTGCTGGAGTCGGGCGAATATATGCGCGTGGGTAGTTCCGACGTGCGTAAGACCGACGTGCGCATCGTGGCTGCCACCAACAAGAATCTTGAAAACGCTATCAAGGAGGGAAAGTTCCGCGAAGACCTGTTCTATCGCCTTTGCTCGGTGCGCATCGATGTGCCACCATTGCGCCGCCGTGGCGACGACATTTGGCTGCTTATCCGCAGGTTCAGTCACGACTTTTCCGAAAAATACCGCACCCCGGAAGTGGAATACTCCGACGAGGCTAAAAAGGCGATGCTCGCCTACCGCTGGCCCGGCAATGTGCGCCAACTCAAGAATGTGGCGGAGCAGATAGCGCTGTTTGAGGCTGGCAACAGGCTCAGCGTTGAGAATGTGGCAAAATATCTGCCCAACCAGGAGGGCTTGGTGAGCGTCGACGGTGCCGTGCACGACTATATGCACGAGCGCGAATACATCTTCAAGATGCTCTACAAGATGCAGCAAGATGTGGTGGCTCTGCAATCGGCTCTGCAAGAGCGACGCATGCCCGAAACCGCCACCACCACATTCCAACTCAACGATGAGATGGAACTGCTCAAACGCGATAGCCATAAGTTGACGAAGATGAACATCGTCGCCGACGACGACACCGTCAAGCCGAAGAAAATCATCGACCTCAACAGCCACGACACCACGGCAGTTGACAAGCACGATTTCGACGCTCCCTACGCTATGGAGGTGGAGGCGCATATCAAAACGCTCGACGAAACCGAGCGCGAGACCATCACACGCGCTTTGGAGCGCAACAACGGCAAGCGCAAGCGCACAGCCGAAGAACTCAACATCTCGGAACGCACGCTCTACCGCAAAATCAAGGAATACGGACTCGAATCAAGAAACCAACACAAAAAGTAATGAAGCACTTCAGCACCATATTCCGTCGCACATTAGCCTTGGTGATGCTACTCGTGGCATCGCAGGCTTGCTCCGTGTATAATTTCTACAAATTCAACGGAGCATCGCTCGACTATAATGTGTATAAAACCGTTTCGTTCAGCGACTTCCCAATCCGTGCCGCACTGGTGTATCCGCCTTTGCAGCAGACCTTTGAGAACAAACTTCGCGACATGGTGGCGCAAAACACTCGTCTGCGCGTGATTGATTCGCCTAACAGCGACTTGCGAATGGAAGGCGAAATCACCGCCTACAACCTCACGCCACAAGCCGTGGGCGAAGACGCTTACGCCAGCAAAACGCGCCTCACCATCACCGTGCGTGTGAAATACATCGACAACAAGAATCCCGCGCTGAGCAACGACCAAAGTTTCTCGGCGTACCGCGACTTCGACAGCAGCCAAATGCTCTCCGACGTGCAAGACGACCTGTGCGCACAAATCTGCAACGACCTAAAAGACCTCATTTTCAACGCCACTTTCGGCAACTGGTAATACACACAGCATCATCACATGGACATTCTCTCTAACATACAGGATTTTATCGCCAACCCCTCGCAGCCCATCACTCAGGAGTGGCTCGACGAGGTGCAGCAGCAATACCCCTACTTCAATCTGCCGGCGTTGCTCTACCTGAAGCAGCACGGCATAGAGGGCAACGAAGATCTGCTGGGCAAACTGGCCATCAGTTGTGCCGACCGCAAGGTGCTCTCCACCCACTTGGGCGATGGTGCCGACCTGTTCCGCGACTTCTATCCGCAGGAAAAGGAGGAACCCACCACTACCACCACCCACGCCATCGACATGTTCTTAGATGCATTTGGCTCAGGTAGCCAGAAAGAGGTGGAGGTGCTTGAAAACATGATTTTCAACCCCACGCCCGACTATGCCGACATCCTTGCCGCCGAAGACCAGGCTGCACCAGCCACCGCCACAGGCGAGAGCGCACAAGATGCCCTCATCAACAGTTTCATAGCACAAGAACGCGAGAAGGAAAAAGAGGTGACCAACATTCCGCAGCACCACATCGACGAGCATGATGTGGCGGAGATTGCCGACACGCCTATCGAGCAACCTGTGGAGCGCGACGATTCAATGCTCAGTGAGAGTTTGGCGAAAATGTACATCAAAAGACGTAATTATTCTAAGGCTCTTGAAATTATTGAGAACATAAATTTGAATTTTCCAGAAAAAAGTATTTACTTTGCAGACCAAATTCGTTTCTTGCGTAAATTGGTACTCAACGAAAAAACAAAAAAATAAAGATTATACATTACAGACATGAACGCTATTTTTGCAATTTTAATTACTCTCGCAGCATTATTGCTGATTGGTGTGGTTCTTATTCAAAAGTCTAAAGGTGGTGGTTTGGCTACTAACGTAAGTAGTTACAACCAAATCGCAGGTGTGCGCAAAACCACCGACTTCATTGAAAAAGCCACTTGGAGTTTAGCCATTTTCATTTGCGTGCTCAGCATTTGCGCTTGCATCTTGTCAAAGAGTTCTGATGCAAACCAAGGCACTCGCCTCGCAACCCCACAAACTGAGCAACAACAAGGCACTGGCATCCCAACCTCAGGTCAAGGTCAGCCAGCAGCTCCAGCCCAGAAATAAGGCACAAAACACCAAACGGAACATACCGATAGCGCCCATGCAATGTCATAGGGCGCTTGTTTTGTTTCCCCACACCATGAGAAAAATCAGGAGAATTTTTATAGAAGTTAAGGAGGTTTTTTTAGAAGTTAAGAAGTTAAGAAGTTAAAGACGATAGTCTCTGCTCTCGAAATTTCGAATTCTCGATAATTCGAAGATTCGAAAACTCGCAGCCCTGTTGACCTGTTGCCTCGTTGACCTGTTGACTTGTTGACCCGTTGGCTTTCACTTTGGGAGGTAGAGGGTGAAGTGGGGGGTGTCGTAGGCGACGCGGTAGGGGTGCGTGGCGAGGAAGTGGTTGAGGGCGGCGATTTTGGTGTCGATGCAGAATGCGCTTTGCGCTGCGCCGTAGGTGTGGAGCATACTGTCGGTGGGCGCGGTAAACTCGGTGCCGATTGACACGAATTTTTGGCGAAGCACTATTGGAAGGGGCTTCATGCTGTTGAGGCGCTCGGTGAGCAGGGCGCTGCTGAGCAATTCAGGCCAACAGCAGTCCATGGCTGGTCGGGTGTCGGTGAGGTAGTTGAGCATGGGCATACTGCCGTACACGAGCATCGTGTCGCCAGGGTGTACCCAGGGGTTGATGCCATCGAGCACCTCGTTGATAATGGTGGCGCGCTCCGGCGTGGTGAGTATGCCAGCGGCGCGTGAGTTTTCAATGGTGGCTGTCTTTTCCCACAGTCTGCCTCCGTCGAAATACGCCCCTTCGGTAGCCATCTTCGCTACGCACACGAGGGCAAACGCCACGATGAAGTAGGCGGTGCGGAACATTTGCGTGTGGCGAATGCACACGGCTATGGCAATGGGTGCAGCAAGCATAGTGATGATGGAGCCGCTGTTGAATGCGCTGTCGGATCCCATCGGGAAAATGAGCATCAGCAAGAGGGCGACAGCGCCAAAGGCGCGCACAGCGTCGCGGCGATTGACGATGACCGTGAGGGAACCAACGGCGCAAAGTGCCCAGATGGGTTGCAAGAGTTGCATTCTCCACATCATCCACACCGACACGGCAAGGGCGCAACCGAGCATCACCACTCGCACCAATGGCGAGGCGATGCGCTGGCGCAGAATGGTGTAGATGCAGATGACGGAGGCGAGTTTCAGCCAAGTGGTAAACTCAATATAATAGAAACTAAACTGCTGCGCGATGAGCGAGCCCATGTTGTGCGACGATTCGCCAGAGCCATCGCTGGCTATGTGGCGCAGTGTGGCAAGGTTATCGAAGAAAATGTGCAAATGCCCCAAAGCCCACATCAACATCAACACGGCACCTACCCCAACAATCACGCCCAACACGGCGACGACGGTGCGGCGCACGCCTTTCGCCACCGACTCGCCATTGCACCACGCCATGAGCAGAGGCGTGAGGACAAACACGAAGCCCAGCACATTGGGGGTGCGAGAGAATGCGTTTATACCGAGCAAGCAGCCGCCTAAGAGCACCATCAGCGGTTGGCGTTTCAGCAACTGCTCAATCGCCAAAAGGTAGAGCATGATGGAGAGAATGTCGTAGCAGAAAGTGACAGGAATCGCCACAAACGCCACCATCGACAGCGCATTGCCCAGCACGATGGCAGAGAGCGAAATATGGGGCTTGAGGATTCGCCACACGGTGAGCATACACGCCACCAGGCAGAGCAAGCCAAACAAGCGCATACCCAGCAGCCCCATCGAGGGGAGCGCCCACAGCACCACGCCCCCCACAATGCCACTCAGATAGTACATAAAGTGGTAGCCCACGGTGTCGGGGGCGGTGAAGATGTTGGCATACATGGTCATATACTGCCCATTGTCGCACACATCGAAGCCGAACACCACGCCAAGCGAAAGGTAAAGCGCCACGGCGGCGGTGGTCCACCACAGCCAAAGTTTGGGCTGACGAAGAATTGATGCGTTGATGCGTTGCCAGATATTCATATTGCTCATTTTTCTGCAAATATAGGCAAAAAAACGGAGCAAGTTGGGCAAAATTGGCGAGTGGTGGGAGATTTTCTTGGTAAATTTGGGGAAATGGCGTAACTTTGCACCGCAATTGAAAAATATATTAACCAAGGTGGAAAAATTTGGCTGCTTGCAACCACTTGAAAAAATGCTAAAACTGCGAATAAATCCCTCTATATTCACAGCCCAATTAGCGTTTTTTCCACCATTAAAATGATGGAAAAAATGAATTACTTATTCACATCGGAATCCGTTTCCGAAGGGCATCCCGACAAGGTTGCCGACCAGATTAGCGATGCTATTCTTGACCAATTTCTTGCTTTCGACCCCGAATCGAAAGTGGCTTGTGAAACCCTCGTGACCACCGGTCAAGTGGTGCTTGCCGGCGAAGTGAAGTCGCAGGCCTACATCGACCTCCCCGAAGTGGCACGACGCACCATCAAAAAGATTGGCTATCACAAGAGCGAATATATGTTCGACGCCGACTCATGCGGTGTGCTCACCGCCATTCACGAGCAGTCGGGCGACATCAACCGTGGCGTGGACCGCAGCGAAAAGGAAGCGCAAGGCGCGGGCGACCAAGGCATGATGTTTGGCTACGCTTGTATCGAAACCCCAAGTTATCTGCCCCTCACGCTCGATTTGGCGCACTTGCTGCTCATCAAACTCGCAAAACTCCGCAAAGGCCATGTGATTCCTTACCTCCGTCCCGATGCCAAGAGCCAGGTGACAGTGGAATACGATGGCGAAACCCATAAGCCTGTGCGCATCCACACCATTGTGATCAGCACCCAGCACGATGATTTCGTGAATCCAAAGAAGGAAGGCATCACACAAGAGGAAGCCGACAAGCAAATGCACGACCGCATCTATAATGATGTGAAAAATGTGCTGCTCCCTGCGCTCCTTGCCGACCTGCCCGAAGCCACTAAAGCGCTGTTCGACGACAAGTTGATTTTGCTCGTCAACCCTACTGGCAAATTCGTGATTGGTGGCCCTCACGGCGACACTGGTCTTACTGGCCGTAAAATCATCGTTGACACCTACGGAGGCCGTGGCGCACACGGTGGTGGCGCATTCTCAGGCAAAGACCCCAGTAAGGTGGACCGCAGTGCCGCCTACGCCGCACGCCACATTGCAAAAAATGCCGTGGCAGCAGGCATCGCCGATGAAATGCTCGTGCAAATCAGTTACGCCATCGGTCAAGCCGAACCTGTGAACTTCTTCGTTGACACCTACGGCACAAGCAAGGTGAAGGAAAGCGATGCCGAAATCGCAGAAAAACTCAACGAACTGTTCCCACTCACCCCATTCGCCATTGAGCAACGCCTGAAATTGCGTCAGCCTATCTACGAGGAAACCGCAGCCTACGGACACATGGGCCGCAAGCCAAAGGTGGTGACCAAGCACTTCGCCTCAAAGTACGAACGCAAAGAATTTAACCTCGACGTGGAACTCTTCACTTGGGAAAAACTCGACTACGTGGACCAAATCAAAGAAAAATTCCACATCTAACCCCCACTCGTGGTTTCACACACACATACCAAATGCCACCCCTCACTCCGAAGGGTGGCATTTTTTATCCCCCCCACACATACCCCCTGTGGAAAATACAGGAATGGCAAAAACAGGTGAAGGCATCGGAGATGCCAAATGATGCGAAACACCATGCAAGTGTCCTTGCGTGCAAGGACGCGCAGCTTGGTGATAGCGATGTGCACACAATATGAGCCTCGGAGAGGGTCGGTTATGGTCAAAACTATAGATGCTACCACGACCGACCGTCTCCGACGCTCACTACTTGATGTTGACCTGTCTCCAAGCTGCGCTCGCAAGCGAGCTTGCATGGAGTTAACCATAATATGCCGTTTCCAACGGCCCCAAAATCCCTCTTTTCAACTTTTTCAGCATTTTCGATAATTCGTATTCACATCAAACGATTAATACACAACGATTTAGGCGGACGTGAAGCATCACGTCCATACCATAGTCCTGCAACGCTGGCTAAACCCAATTTCCGCAAAACTTCGCCAAAATCGCATATTTTTGTTGATTTTGGCGAAGTTTTGCGGAATATTTGGGGCAACTGTGCCATTGGTTCCTTGATTTTTCTTGCTTGTTTAACTCTATTTAGTGTTAAAAGGTGTTTTTACTATGGAGGAAATTATTACATTTGCACCGTTATTTAATAATATGCATAAGAATGGCATCTAACAAAGAGGGCTTCCTTACAAAAGTGGGGCATTTGTTGCGCTCAATCGGGCGAGGGATTCGTTCGTTTTGGCAATGGTATAAGAGTATTTACGTTGGTCGTCCGTGGTATGTGAAAACTGCCTCGGCGATAGCATCGTTTGTGGTGTTTGTCGTGATCTATTCACTGATGGTGTTTTTCAACTTCATGTGGCTGTTTGGCAAGTCGCCATCTATCAGCAGCATCATGAACCCAAAGACCAACAACGCATCTTACGTTTACAGTGCCGATGGGCAACTGCTGTGCAAATTCTTCGACGAAAACCGTACGCCGGTGAAGTTCGAAGAAGTGTCGCCACTGTTTTTCCAGGCACTTATCGACACCGAAGACGAGCGCTTCCACGACCACTGCGGCGTGGACTTCAAGGGCTTGGGCGGTGCTGCGAAAGACTTTATCGTGCATCAGCGCGCCCGTGGTGCTTCCACCATCACGCAGCAGTTGGTGAAAAACATGTTCAAGGTGCGCACCGAGTATTCCACCGGCTTGCTGGGCAAGATTCCGGGCTTGGGCATCTTGATTATGAAAACCAAGGAAATTCTGTTGGCGCTGGTGATTGAGACGCAATTTTCGAAAGACGAAATCATCACCATGTATGCCAACACGGTGGACTTCGGCAATGGCGCATTCGGCATCAAAACCGCCGCACGCACCTATTACAACACCACCCCCGACAGCCTCTCGGTTGACCAGAGTGCCACGCTCGTGGGCTTGCTGAAAGCCACTTCGAGTTACAATCCCAAGAAGAATCCTAAGCGAAGCATGGCGCGCCGCAATGTGGTGCTTAACAATATGGTGATTCACGGCCACCTCGACCGTGCCGCCTTCGACCGCATGAAAGACGAGCCCACGCCGCTGCACTTCACCGTGGAGAACGCTGCCAGCGGACGTGCGCAATATTTCCGCAACGCCATCGACAACAACGAGCAGTTGAAGGAATGGCGCGAGAAAAACAATGTGAACTTCTATACCGACGGTTTGAAGATTTACACCACCCTCGACAGCCGTATGCAGACCTACGCCGAGGAGGCTGTACTGGAGAAGATGTACGAAATTCAGCAGCGCTTCAACGGCAGATGGGGCAGCGACCCATGCTGGGTGGACGAGGAAGGCAACGAGGTGCCGGGCTTCGTGGAAAGCGTGGCGAAAAAGACTCCTTATTACAAGGTGCTCGAATCGCGATTCCCCAATAATGCCGACTCTATCAGGCACTATATGAACACTCCGCGCGAAATGCGCATGTTTGAATACCGCAAAGAAGGCGGAAAGGTGGTGGCAGCATCGAAGATGATGAACATCTCACCAATGGACTCGGTGGCATACATGCTCCACTTCATGCACGCCGGACTGGTGGCGATGGACCCTCGCAACGGCTTCGTGAAGGCTTGGGTGGGCGACATCGACTACAAGACATGGCAGTACGACAAGGTGACATCAAGTCGACAGTGCGGCTCCACATTCAAACTCTTTGTATATTCCGCTGCCATGGAGCAGGGACTCACGCCATGCGACACCGAACTCGACGAGGTGTTCCACTGGGACGTGTATAACGAGAGCAAAGGCGTGATGGAAGACTACTCGCCACGCAACGCCAACGGCCGCTGCACAGGCGGACAGATGAGTTTCCGCGAGGCGTTCGCACGCAGTATCAACATTGTGGCGGTGCGTGTGGGCAAACGCGTGGGCTTCGACAATGTGCGCGCCACCGCCGAGATGATGGGCATCAAATCGCCACTGCGCCCCGATAAAGCCAACGAAGACAAGCCAGCCATGTGCCTCGGCTCTATGGACGTGAACTTGCTCGAACTGGTGAACGGATATGGCACCGTGGCAAACTATGGCAAGCACATCGACCCTGTGTTGGTGACTCGCATCGTGAAAACGAACCCCGACGGCACCGAAGAAACGATATACAACTATGAAGATGAGGTGGATGCCAACGCCGCAATTTCGGCACGCGCCGCCTACTTTATGCAGAAGATGCTGGGCTTCGGTTTGACCGACGGCGGTGGCACTTCGCAATCGCTCACCGACTATGTGGACACCTATATGAACACTACCGACTTCGGCGGAAAAACCGGTACGAGCAACAACTACAGCGACGCTTGGTTTGTGGGCACCTCGCCCAACCTTGTGGCTGGCGTGTGGGTTGGTGGCGAATACCGCTGCATACACTTCACATCGGGTGCGCAAGGTCAGGGCAGCCGCACAGCATTGCCCATCTGCGGCCGCTTCTTCCAGAAGGTGTGGGGCGACAGCAAACTCCGTCCGCTCGTGAGTGCGAAATATGTGGGATTGAGTATGCCAAGCAGCACATTAGAGTGTGCTGAAGTGGAGGTGGAAAGATATGACGAGCCCGACACCACATTCGTCATCGACGATGCCGACAACACCACTGAAGGCGAAGGAGGCGAAACCCCAACCGAAACCCCTCCAGCCGCCACCCCACCAGCAGCCGAGCCAATAGAGCCAGGCCAAGAAATGTGATAAAACAAATAACGGTGAAAATAAATAACGGTGAAGCCCAAAAAGCTTCACCGTTTTGTTTTTATTTTGCTAAGTCAAAGCCCTCGAAATCTCGAAAATTCGAAAAAACTCGTAGACCCGTTGACTTGTAGACTTGTAGACTCGTTGACTTCCTTTGTCCTACAACTCCAAGTCGCCGTTGAGGATTTCGTGCCAAGGCAGTCCTGATTCAGCCACTTGCTTCAAGAATGGGTCTGGGTCAAATTCTTCCACATTGTGCACGCCTGGTTTGTTCCACAAGCCCTTGAAGAACATCATGGCACCTGTCATTGCAGGCACGCCGGTGGTGTAACTCACGGCTTGCATACCGGTTTCCTCATAAGCCTTGTGGTGGTCGCAGTTGTTGTAGATGTAGTAAGTGAGCGGTTTGCCGTCCTTACCGATACCGCCGATACGGCAGCCGATAGAGGTTTGACCAGTGTAGTTTTCGCCCAATTCCTTTGGATTAGGCAGCACAGCCTTGAGGAACTGGAGAGGAATGATTTCCACGCCATTATACATCACAGGGTCGATGCGAGCCATGCCGATGTTTTGAATCACGCGCAAGTGGGTGAGATATTCTTCACCGAAGGTCATCCAGAAGCGGGCACGCTTGATTGTTGGGAAGTTGAGCACGAGCGATTCAAGTTCTTCGTGATACATCAAGTAGCTTTCGCGAGGACCGATTTCGGGGTAAGTGAGAGGCTTGTGCACTTCGAGCGCACCGGTCTGAATCCACTTGCCGTCTTCGTAGTAGCGGCCCTTTTGGGTGATTTCGCGAATGTTGATTTCTGGGTTGAAGTTGGTGGCAAATGCCTTGCCGTGGTTACCGGCGTTGCAGTCCACGATGTCGAGGGTGTGCATTTCCTTGAAGTGGTGCTTAGCCGCGTAGGCAGTGTAAATGCCACTCACGCCTGGGTCGAAACCGCAGCCGAGGATAGCGCAGAGGCCAGCCTTTTCGAAACGCTCACGGTAAGCCCATTGCCAACTGTATTCAAAGTGAGCCTCGTCGCGTGGCTCATAGTTGGCGGTGTCGAGGTAGTTCACGCCACATTCCAAGCAAGCGTCCATAATGGTGAGGTCTTGGTAAGGGAGAGCCAAGTTCACCACCAGTTGAGGCTGGTGCTTCTTCAGCAAAGCCACCAGTTGTTGCACATCGTCGGCATCCACCTGGTCGGTAGTGATGTTAGACGCGCCGATGGCCTTAGCCACCTCGTCGCATTTCTCTTTACGGCGTGAGGCAATCACGATTTCGTGAAACACTTCAGGGTACTGGGCGCACTTGTAAGCCGCCACGGTGCCAACGCCACCGCATCCGATAATCAATACTTTATTCATGTCTGTATATGTTTTTTTGTTATTTGGTTTGTTCGTCGTTATTTCTCTCTGCCGCCACCATGTTGGTGAGGTCCACAAACTGCTGCACGCTGAGTTGTTCGGGGCGCATACGGAACAGGTCGGTGGCAAGCACCGGGCTTCCTTGCGGGAACATGCTCTTGAGCGAACTGCGAAGCATCTTGCGACGCATACCGAAGGAGGTTTTCACCACCGTCTTAAACAATCGCTCGTCGCAACCGAGGTCGGTGACATTGTTGCGCACCAACTTAATCACGCCCGACTTCACCTTTGGTGGTGGGTTAAACACATTCTCATCTACGGTGAACAGGTATTCAATGTCGTACCACGCTTGCAGTAGCACCGACAGAATGCCGTAGGTCTTGCTGCCCGGACCCGCCGCAATGCGTTGCGCCACCTCGCGCTGGAGCATACCGCTGCAGCACACCACTTGGTCCTTATAGTCGAGCACCTTGAAGAAAATCTGCGACGAGATGTTGTAGGGGTAGTTGCCGATAATCACCATCTTGCCATCGCCAAGCGTCTGCTTCAGGTCGAGTTTCAGAAAATCTGCCGACACAATGCGGTTGCGCAATTCGTCGGGATATACGGCATTCAGGTAGTCCACACTCTCGGTGTCGAGTTCCACCACGGTAAGGTCGTGACCGGCTTGCAGCAAAAACTGCGTCAGCACGCCCATACCGGGCCCCACCTCAAGCACAGGCGACCCCTTATATTCGCTCACGGTGTCGGCAATGCGCTGCGCCATCGACAGGTCGGTGAGAAAATGCTGGCCCAAAGCCTTTTTCGCTTTCACTTGTTGCATATAGAAAATGTGCTAAATTATTCAATCTACAAAGATACGAATTTTTTGAGAAGTTGAGAAAAAGAAGTTGAGGAGAAGAAGTTAAGGAGTTAAAGAAGTTAAGACGATAGCCTCGGCTCTCTCGAAATCTCGAAATCTCGATAATTCGATTTCTCCTTGACCCGTTGACCTGTTGACCTGTTGACTTTCTTTTGAAATCGGTTTTTTTTTGTAACTTTGTGGGGAGTGTGGCTTTTTGGGAAGTTGCATGGATAGTAATTTAATATATTTGAATTGTGAAAAAGATTATATCTCCTTTGCTGAAATATGGCATTCCTGTGGCACTGAGTGTGTTGCTGGTGTGGTTTTTCTATAAAAATATGGATATGGAAGCCATAAAGCAGAGCCTGCGTGAAGACGTGAACTTCTGGTGGTTTGTGCCTGTGATTGTGGTGAGCATCTTCAGCCATGTGTTCAGGGCTTGCCGCTGGCGCTTGCAGTTGCGCGCGCTGGGTATCGATGCACCGCTGAGTGCGCTGGTCAACAGTATTTTCGGCACCTATTTCGTGAATTTACTGGCTCCCCGACTGGGCGAGGTGTGGCGCAGCGGCTACATCGCATCGCGTGAGCGCACTTCGTTCTCCAAGGTGGTGGGCTCGATGGTGGGCGACCGCCTGAGCGACACCCTCACGGTGCTGGCACTGACCATCGTCACCTTCTTCTTGGCGCAGGGCGCGTTTATGAAGTTTTTGAGCCAAAAAGGCGCAGCCAGCGGCGAGAGCATGTTTGCCACCTGGTGGTTCTGGGCTTTGGTGGCTGTGGGCGCGCTGATGGTGGCGCTGATGGTGTGGATTTTCAAGACCAAGAGCGAAAACAAGGTATTGACCAAAATTCGCCTCATGCTCACCAACCTATGGGAAGGCTTGATTTCAATCACGAAGATGAAGGGAAAATGGTGGTTCCTGCTCTACACATTGCTGATTTGGGGCTGCTATTTCTTCCAACTCTATATCGCCTCTATGGCGTTCACATTCACCAAAGATTTGGGCATTGTGGCTATACTGGTGCTGTTTGTGTTCAGCAGTTTGGGTATGGCGGTGCCTACCAATGGCGGTGTGGGCGCATGGCAATACGCCATCATGTTCGGACTTGCCATCTACGGCGTGGGCGAACTGCCGTTGGGCGACCCCTACAATCCCCAAGCCAGTGCTTTCGCATGGACGGTGTGGCTGGTGCAGCAAGTGCTGCTGGTGGTGCTCGGCATCTACGCGTTTGTGTCGATGGCGATTGACCGCCGCCGCATAGCCCAAGGCAAAACCATCGTTCGCACCAAAAGCGACGCCGAAGGCATGACGTTGTAGGGAAGTCTACGAGTCTACGAGTCAACAAGTCTACGAGTCAACGAGTTTTTTTGTCTGACGAGTCAGATAGGGATAGCGGGAACACCATTGCGTCAAGCGCCAAAGCTATCGTCTTAACTTCTTTGACTTCTTAACTCCTTAACTTCTAAATTTCTAACATCTAATTTCTAATTTCTAAAAAAATGGGCAACCTGTTTAGCGATAAATACGACGACCACTTCTACTCAAGCAAAAAAGACGAGGAGGAGCAAAAGAAAAAAGAACAGCAACCTGTGGAGGAAACTCCAGAGGAACGCGAGGAGCGTGAATTGAGGGAATTGACCTACGACCGCTCGTCGAAGCGCAAACGCATACTGATTATTGGCGGCGTGGTGCTGCTGGTGCTGGGCGTGGGCATCGCGCTTTGGCTCCGCTATTTCCACCCCTACATCGTGAGCGAGGAACGTGGCGTGATTCTGAAGGTGCAGAGCGAAGGCACTATCCTCAAAACCTACGAGGTGCAGATGATTAGCGAGAAATACATTGCCGACACTGTGCGCGCCTACAAATCGGGCTTTGAATTTACCATCAAGAGCGATTCGCTGGCAGCAAAGGCTTCGCGCCTGCAATCCACAGGCCGCCGTGTGACGGTGAAATACGAAGAATTTAAAGGCATGTTGCCATGGCGTGGCGAAACAAACCGCTTCGCCACCGACATCATTGCTGACGGAGAATAATGAAGTCAACGAGACTACGGGTCAACAAGTTTCTGAGTGCTCCGAGTGCTCCGAGTGCTCCAAAACCACCTAAAATCTAAATTGGTGATGCGAAAAAATGCGATAGTGATGGGGGCTTCAAGCGGCATGGGCCGTGAGGTGGCTTTGCTCCTGCTTGCCGACGGATGGCAGGTGGGTGTGGCGGCACGCCGTGCCGATGCGTTGGAGCAGTTGCGCAAGCAATACCCTGAACAGGTGACCGTGGCAGTGATTGACGTGACCGATGATGCCGCTGGCGAACAGCTCACCGCTCTTGCCGAGCGCATGGGCGGCATGGACCTGTATTTCCACGCATCGGGCATCGGAAAGCAGAATCCGAATGTGGATGCCGAAATCGAGTTGCGCACGGTGGGCACCAACGGCATGGGTTTCACTCGCATGATTGATGCAGCCTTTGGCTACATGGCGAAGCACGGTGGTGGGCACATCGCCGCCATCACTTCGGTGGCTGGCACCAAGGGACTGGGCATGGCACCGTCGTACAGTGCCACCAAGGCGTTTCAGAACACCTATCTGCAAGCCCTTGAGCAGTTGGCTAACATGCGCAAACTCAACATCACGTTCACCGACATTCGCCCCGGCTTCGTTGCCACCGCATTGCTCAACGACGAGCATCACTATCCCATGCTGATGAATGTGCAAACCACAGCACGCCTGATTATGAAGGCGGTGAAGGCGAAAAAGCACGTGGCGATACTGGATTGGCGCTATCGGGTGCTGATAGCCCTGTGGCGACGCGTGCCGAGGTGCATTTGGCGACATTTGCCCATAAAAACGAAAGATTAAGCCTATGGAAAAAACGCTCTCGATGGCTGATGCCGAATTGCTGCTGGTGGAGCATGGCGTGCGACCCACCGCCAACCGTATAGCCATGTGCCGTGCGCTGGCTGAGGCGCAGAGTCCTTTGTCGCAGATTGATTTGGAGTCGCTTTTGATGACCATCGACCGCAGCGTGATATCGCGCACGATTGGCGTGTTTCGCGACCGCCATTTGGTGCATGTGATTGAGGATGGCAGCGCGACCGTGAAATACGAGCTGTGCCACAGCCATCACCATTCCGATACCGACGACGACACCCATGCGCATTTCTATTGCGTGAGGTGCGGACACACTACCTGCCTGGAGCAACTCGCCGTGCCTTCCGCCCAACTCCCCGAAGGCTACGAGGCGCAGTCTGCCAATTTTCTTATCAAGGGGCTATGCCCAAAATGCAGTTTTAAAGAATCCAAAAAATAATGTTACAGCGTAAACCATCGCTCGTGAATCGTGCGTTTTGGAACTTCCTGGGCGCATCGATTCTCACCACCGTGGCTGCTCAGCTGGCGGTGAGCACCGACGCTGCCATCGTGAGCCACCTGATGGGACCTCACGCCATGGCTGCCGTAAACATGGCGATGCCTGTGCTCACCACCTTCCTCTCGCTCAATTCGCTGTTGGGCGTGGGAGCGAGTCTGCTTGCCGCCAAGGCTATCGGCAGGCGCGACAGCGAGGAGGCCCATGGGGCGAATTTCATCGTCGGCGCACACGATGCGCGAGCCGTGTGTTCACTGCGGCACTCTATTCGGTGCTGGCGGTGGGCGTGGTGGTGACGGTGGCGAGTTATGCGTGCTGTGAGCAGATTTCGCGCATCGTGTGCGCCGACGATGAAATTCGCCCCATGGTGCTGAGTTATCTGCGTGTCACAAGCCTCGGTGTCACGGTGCTGGTGCTGTCGGGCATGATGAATATGATGGTGCAGAGCGACGGTCGTCCTCGGCTGGTGACTTGTGCCGTGATTGTGGGCGCAGTGAGCAATGTGGTGCTTGATGTGGTGTTTATCAAGGTGTTGGGGCTGGGCATTGCCGGCTCGGCATGGGCCACGGTCATCAACTACGGCGTGACGGTGTGCATCACCTCGTCGCACCTGCGCCGCAAGTCGTGCTCCTACCGCATAGTGCGGTTCACCAAACAGGTGTGGCACACGCTCGGAGCCAACCTCAAGCAAGGACTTCCGCTGATGATTGCCAATGTGCTGCTCAGCGTGATTGTGTTGCTCATCAATAAGATGGTTGATGGCGTGCTTGGATCCGACGGCGTGTATATGGTGGCGGTGTGCATTCAGTTGCTGCTCATCACCTTCGTGGTGCTAAACGGTGTACTCGATGCCACGTTTGCCATTGGCGGAATGCTACTCGGCGAACACGACATCACGGGACTGAAAATGCTCAACCGCAAGGTGATGACGTTCTCTTGCGCCGTGCTGGTGCCGTTTTCCGCCTTTGTGGCGTTTGCCCCCTGTGCGATGGCTACGCTCTTTGGTGCCGACGACCCTGCTTTGCGTGCCGAACTGTGCCGAGTGCTTCGCATCTTCAGCGCCATACTGCTGCCGTTTTCGCTCACCGTGCTGCTGCGTGGCATGTATCAAGTGCTGGGCTATTTGGTGCTGAGCGTGGGCGTGGCTGTGGGTCAGGTGGCGTCGATTGTGGTGGCGGTGTTTGTGTTCACGCAAGTGGCAGCCCCCGATATGCTCTGGTGGGGTTTTCCGCTCTCGGCTGGCGCAATGCTGCTGGTGCAGGTGGGCATCACTTGGCGAATGAGCCACGGCAAAGGCATTTCGCCCCTCACGCTGATACCAGCGCCCGACGCGGCGCGCACCTATTCCGCCACGGTGCCGAGTGGGCAAGTCAGTGAGGCGTTGGCAGAGGTTCGCCAATTCCTAAAAAATGCGAAATGCCCCGATTCCATCGCAGAAAAATCGCTACATTTCGCCGAAAAATCACTCACCGAAGCCGATGCCGACATCTGCATCCACATTGAGGACGGCGGCACGGTGAGCATCGTGCTGAAAGACACCTCAAAGCCCACCCCTGCCACAAAACAGGCGTTCGGCATCACCATCAAATCCACCCAAATATCTTGAAGAGTCAACGAGCCAACGAGTCAACAAGTCAACAAGTCAACAAGTTGGCGTCCGATAAGTCCGATAGGTCTGATAGGTCCGACAAGATTTCGAGAGCCGAGGCTATCGTCTTAACTTCTTTAACTTCTTAACTTCTTAACTTCAGAGTCTAATTTCTAACCCCTAATTCCTCTAATCTGCACTGCTTTTTGATAGTTTGCGAAATTATTGCTACCTTTGTAAATTAATATAGAAAGCATCATGAAAATGAAATATAAAATACACCGTGAGGGCTTGAACATTATATTTGTTCTATTGTTCATCTTGTTGGCATTCAACGTGCCAGCATACTTGTTCATAGAGTATAAGCCTATACCCATCGTCTTCATGGTGATTTCCGCCATATTGTTCCTTTTGGTCATCAACTTCTTCCGCTCGCCTCGCCGCCATTATAAGGGTGAGGTGGAAAACATGGTGCTGTCGTCGGTCGATGGCACGGTGGTGGCACTTGAAGAGGTGTACGAGGACGAGTGTCTGCACTGCAACTGCATTCAACTGTCGGTGTTTATGAGCGTGTTTAACGTACATGCCAACTGGGTGCCAGTGAACGGCATCGTGAAATATGTGAAGCACCACAACGGTCGTTTCCTCGCCGCCTATCTGCCAAAGTCGAGCACCGAGAACGAGCGTTCGTCGGTGGTGATTTCCACCCCTGCGGGCCACGATATTCTCGTGCGCCAGATTGCCGGTGCTGTGGCACGCCGCATCGTCACCTACGTTGAGCCAGAGGAGGAAGTGAGCATTGAGCAACACATGGGCTTCATTAAATTCGGCTCGCGTGTGGACATTTATTTACCTCTCGATAGCGAAATTCTCGTGAAATTGGGCGAAAAAACAACTGGTGGTATGACACCGATTGCACGCCTCAAACCCTGCAATAACTGATGAACATTCTACAATCAACTCGTAATAACACCCCAAATGCGGTCACTTGCTGTAACTTGCTTTCGGGTGCGTTGGCTTGTGTGGCTGCCTTCCATGCGTTTGAACCATGGTGGTGGGGCTTGCAAGGCTATCAGGTGGCATTTGTGCTGATTGCGCTTGCCGCTGTTTTCGACTTTTTCGACGGTTTCACCGCACGTTTGCTCCACGCCGTGTCGCCATTAGGCAAGGAACTCGACTCGCTGAGCGATGCAGTGAGTTTCGGCCTGGCTCCAGGCATGGTGCTCTACAATATGCTGGTGCAATATGCGCCAGAAAGCGGCGTGGCATACATCGCCATGCTCATCCCGGTGTTTGGCGCATTGCGATTGGCGAAATTCAACGTTTCCACCGACCAGAGCACCACATTCACTGGACTTCCCATTCCTGCCAACGCCATCTTCTGGATTGGCTTCACCAACTTCTACGCCGAGCACCACGCCGATGTGCCAGTGCTGGTGGTAGCCGTTCTGGTGGTAGTGCTTTCGCTGCTGATGGTGTGCAACTTGCGCATGTTCTCGCTCAAACTCCACAGCCTCAGCGTGAAGGAAAACTACAAGCAATACCTGCTCGTGTTGGCGTTTGTGATTTGCGTAGGCTTCTGCGGCGTAACAGGCTTGGCATGGGCAATGCTTTTCTACATCGTGCTCTCTGCCGTCACCAAGCAAGACTAATTGGCACGGATTTTGCTACGTTGCATAGCCTGTAACCAAATTGCTAAAGATTATGATTTCGGCATTACTACTGATATTCGTTGGCTATCTGCTGTATAAGGCGTTTATGTTCAAACGCCGCATCGACGCAGTGCGCAAAGATTTCCGCCGCCAATTCGAGGAAGCCCAACGCCATTTCGGCGGCGAGCAATACGGAGGTGAGCAAAATGGTGCCTCCCAACCACGCGAAAAACGCTACACCCAAACCGACGGCGAATACGTAGAATTCGAAGAACTCCCAGGCTCCACCGACCCCGAATCCCCCACAGAACCAATCAACAACACCTCCAACACCAACCACACTACTTCTTACCCCCAAGAAGACCTCATCTCCGACGCCGAATACGAAGAAATCCCCAACTAATCCCCTCCCCAAAACAAGTCAACAGGTCAACGAGTCAACGGGTCAACGAGAAATCGAATTATCGAGATTTCGAGATTTCGAGAGAGCCGAGGCTATCGTTTTAACTTCTTTGACTCCTTAACTCCTTAACTTCTAAAAAAAATCTCCTTAACTTCTAAAAAATCTAACGTCTAACCTCTGACTTCTAACCTCTGATTTCTGGATTACGGTTTTTTGTAGATGATGGTGAGACCATCGCGGAGGGGGACTATCACTTTTTCTACGCGGGGGTCGGATGCCACCATGTCGTTGAAGCGGAGAATGCCTTCGGTTTGTGGGTCGTGTTTGGTGTCGGGGTCCGCCACTTTGCCGTCCCAAAGGGTATTGTCGGCAATGATGAAACCACCTGGTGTCACGTGTGGCAGCACCATTTCGTAGTATTCGGGATATTGGCGTTTGTTGGCGTCGATAAACGCCAAATCAAAACTCTCGCCCAACCGTGGCAAAATCTCGTTGGCATCGCCAATGTGCAGGTGAATACGGCTGCCGAAAGGCGACTTTGCGAAATGCTCACGGAGGAAGTCCTCCAGTTCGTCCTCTATCTCGATGGTGTGGAGTTGGGCATCGTCGTCGAGCAAACCTTCGGCAAGGCACTGTGCAGAATAGCCGGAGAATGTGCCTAACTCAAGTATGCGACGAGGCTTAGCCATGCGCACGAGCATCTTCAGCAAGCGGCCTTGCAGATGCCCCGAACACATGCGCGAGTAGAGCAACTTGATGTGCGTGTCGCGGTCGAGCTGGTAAAGATGCTCAGGCTCGGTGTCGATATGTTGTAAAATGTAGTCTTCGAGTTGTTCCGTCATTGTTCGTTTGCGTATTCAATCAACCAATCCACGGCGAGGCGATAACTGTCGAGCCCGAAGCCGGCAATCATAGTGGCGCAAGCGTCCTTAATCATCGACACGTGGCGGAAAGTTTCGCGCGCCTGCACATCGCTGATGTGCGTTTCCACCACAGGAGCGGTGATGGCACGAATGCAGTCGGCAATGGCGATGGAATAGTGGGTGTATGCGCCAGCGTTGAGCACGATGCCGTCGTAGCTGAAGCCGATGCGCTGGAGCTCGTCGATAATAGCCCCTTCGTGATTACTTTGAAAGAGGGAGAATTCCACATCGGGATATTCGCCCACGAGTTCGTTGAGGTACTCCTTAAGCGAGCGGTTGCCGTAGATTTCAGGTTCGCGCACGCCAATCAAATTCAGGTTTGGTCCATTAATGATAGCTATTTTCATATCGCAGTCAATTTTATTACACACAAAGATAAACATTTCCCCCACAATTTCCTCCACCTCCCCACATTTTTTTCACAAAGCCCCCACAGCCCATTGGGTTCAGTGGATAAATACTGGGGGAGGACCGAAACAAAAACATAAAAAAACAACCTTTTAGCGATGCCAGTGTTTCGCACCTATCGTTAGTGCTGTGGCATGTCTGATTTCAAGCCGAGGCTTGAATCAGCCACCCCACACCCCTAACGCCCATGCCGCCAACCACACAATCCCTCCGCC
>OQWI01000036.1_pt1 | contig 60081 bp, 63 predicted proteins | sample 1691551 | NCBI WGS metagenome assembly OQWI01 (sample SAMN03418259, study PRJEB22391) | human gut metagenome | biome: human-gut; feature: organic feature; material: feces | host: Homo sapiens | place: Tanzania | collected 2013-01
GAGAGATGCTACTATTATTGAGAATAGAAAACAAAGGAAGCAACGTGAAGCAGAGGAAGCAAAGAAGAAGGAAGAAGAAAAGAATAAAGTAGATGAGGCTGCAAAGAATGCTGCTGAGAAAAAGACTGTTGAAGAGAAGGAGAAGCAACAGAATGAAGAAGGAATGGATATGGGTAGAAAACCAAATAAAAATGATGTTATAAATAGCACAGAAGATGTAGATATATTTGGTGATGAAAAGCCTTCAGAGGAGCAAAGTAAAGAAGAAGTAGGAGAAAAGCAGAGTGCTACAGCACCTGTTACTCAGAATATAAGAACTATCTTGAGTGATGGGTCTGGGGATAGGAGTGTTACAGCAGGAGATATGTGGCATGGTACAAAGGGTAATGCTAAGAAAGGAAAGTTCACTGTGACAAAGATGGGAGATACTGTAACCTTTGATACAGATGAGAAGAATGATGTGCTGAGTGTTACTTCTGATGAATATGATGTAACTCCTGAGACTAAGGAGCATGAGGAAAATGCAGTGTTTGAGGCAAGTTCTATGGAGAAAAGAGGTGATGATTGGTATTTTGTTGGTAATTTTGCAGGAACCAAAAATACTACAGAAGTGAAAGCAAAGAAATCTTTTGACATAGAAAAGGCAATAAAAAGACAGCAGGAATCAAGGGAAGCAGAACTTGCAGCCAAGGGAGTAGATGTTGATAATGTGAATGTTGTTGACAATGGGGATAGTGTGCAAGGTAGATCTGAGAATATTGATGAACAGAATAATAACATTACTCCTGATGATAAGGTGATAGAGGTGTCGGAGATTAATGAAGATGCTGATGAATTGAATGGTATAGGAGAGCATAATATAGAGACAAATGTTAATACTATTAGTGGTAATGCAATGAGTAGATATGAGTCTGATCCATTAGCGAAGGATGGTAAACTTGTTAATAAAAAAGGCAAGGATGATAGAAAGCAGATGGATGAATATTATGCTTGGATGGATGCAGCTGGAATAAAGTTGCAGAATATTATTGACAGAGAACTTGCAAAAATACTAAAGAGAAATCCTAATGCCAAGGTGAAGTTTATGGCAGTGAGACCAGAAAGCAATGCTACTAATGATAGCAGTATGCAGAGACACTTAATGCTTGTATTAGACTATGACAATAGTATTAATAAAGGAATTACTGCAATACACAACGATGATAATGGTGGAGTGATAGAGAGTCAAGGAAAGAAGTATCTTGTGATAGGAGTTGCTGGTTATAGGAATGGAAACTTTGCGCAACAGTCACTCTATAATGTGTTATGGAATCCTATATCTCCTACTTCAAGAAACAGTAAGGGAGAACCATTTGGATTGATGATAAAGCCTAAAAAGGAGTTCTTTGAGACACATCCTAATGAAAGATTCTATGTGAATGAGAGTCTAAGTACTGAGATAGTGCCATATTCTTTGATACCAGGGTATATTGTTAAGCAGGGATTGAATGACAGTAATACAGAGTTCAGGAGTGTAAGAGAACTACTTGCTGACAAGGAGAGAAATCCTATGGGATATGATATGCAAAGTGTAGCATGGGGAATACAAGAATTGACAAAGTTCTTGACTATAGGGGCTTTTGTAGATGATGTAATGGTTCCAAGGAATACTATAAGGAATGCAGGAAGTGCTTTTGTGCTTATGCCAGCAAGTAATGGAAAGATGGTACCATCCTACTTGAAAGTGTTGAAGTATAATGAGATGAGAGATGGTGCATTAAAAGACAAAGTAGAAGGATTATTACAAAATGTTGTATCTCCAGACTATGCAACAAGGTATCAGGCAGTGATAGATTTGAGTAATATCTTCTATTTTGATAAGGAAGGTGACACCATATTGCTTAGGAAAAACAAAGCAGAGTTATCATTGGTGCATGATGGAATAGTGCAGAAGACATTTGTTCTTGACAGTAACTTTGACAGAGCAGAGTTTATGAAGGCAATGGAAGATATGAATCCAAGAATTAATATTACTGCAAGAGTACTACAAAGTCAAGAGTTACTTAAAGAGTATGATGAAGTAGGAGCACTTATGACAGATGCAGCAATGTTTGGTACAGCAGGAAGTTCTTATAGTATTTATGGACTTGATGGTGAAGGCAATATATTGAAACCAAAACAGCCTGTGAATGAAGCTTCTAAGACTACTGTTAATAGTGATTTTAAGAATGAGAATAAAAGTCAGGTGATATATAAGCACCAATATTACACTTATAGAGTGGATGATAGAATGTATTATCTTAATGGAGAGCCTGTCACTGATGAAAAGATGATAAAGCAGTTGGAGTATAACAAGATGATTATAAACAATCAGCTTAGTCCTATCAAGAATGAAGGAGTATGGGAATACTTTATTTTGAAAGAAGGAGAACATCCAGAGGCTATAAAGGTGAATAGAAATACTAAAGAAGTAAAGGAAGTAAGTGAGGAAAAGGTTAAGGAGATTATTAGTAAGATAGAAGAAGAGAAAGCCAAGAAGCAGAGAGAAGCTGAGGCACAGAAGCAACTGAAGATAATAAACTCTGAAGATGTAGATATTATAGGAAATTCTGATAATACAAACCTTGTGATGGATCCAAACACTGGAGAAATGGTTGTAAATAATACTGTTGATGAAACACCTGTTCCCAAAGAAGAAAACAAGAATGAAAACAAAAAAGAAGAAATAAAGAAAGAATCTAAGAGTGAGAAGAATAATAAGAAGACTGAGAGTAGTGACAATGCTACATCAACACAAACCTTTGCAGAACTTATAGGGAATAAGAAACATAGGATAAGTATAATAAAGTTGGTTAAAGGTAAATGGAAAGATGCTCCAGTTGTTCCTACCCAGCTTGAAAAGTTCTTGAGAGATAGAGATGTGGAGGTAGATAGTATTGGAACATCAGAGAAAGATATTGATGCTTGGATGAAGACAATAGAAGATTGTAGGTAAGATAGATTGATATAAGAAGGTATATTGAGGTGAAAGATTTATTAGCCTTGATATACCTTTTATTTGTTATTAGAACTTTATTTACATTATATGAATGGTTTTATTAGTTGCTTAAAATACAGGAAAAGAGTTTTTACATTTGCATAAAATAAAATCATTAAGTATGAATAAAGAAAATTACTTTGGTGAAGCTGCTATGAAGGATAATCCCAAGAAAAAAATAAGACTTGAGATTAGAGATAATTCTGTGACAGAGAAAAAGATAGCAGAGAATGCTGTAACTACAGATAAGATATTTGATGGAGCTGTAACTAAAGATAAACTCTCTCCTGAATTGTTGGAGGAGAATATGGTGGAGAGAATAACGGAGGAGGAGATAACAGAAATAGTAGGAGAGAAAGGAGACATACAATGAATAAGTTTGTAGATGATAAAGGACTTAAAAGATATACTGACAATATGAAACTTCTTCTTAAGAAGAAAGTTTCTAAGAAAAGACCTTATGGTCAGATAGTTATTGGTAAGTCAATAGATCCAACATCGTATAATTGGGGAACAATATATGCTTTTCGTGGACATCCATGTATAACAATATGGAGTGATAATAAAGTTGAGACATTTAATATAATTATTCGTGATACTACGGATAAAGATGTAAGTAATACATATCAATCATCAGGAACAGTACTTACTAACACAAAAACTAAATATGTTCATTTTATATACTTAATAGGATATCCAAATATTTCATGTGGTTTTAAAATGTTTACTCAATATACAAAGGGAGATACTACTATACATTTACAAGAAATTAAGATTCCAGCGGATAACCTTACTGGTACTTCAAAAAAATACAGTTGGGTTAATGGAAAACGTGTGACAAGTAAAAAGGGAACTTTTGAGATGGCTTGTGAAATATTGAGATATAGGTTTGATCCTAATCAAACCTATACAGAGATTGGTATAGTAAAAGCTTATCAGTTACTTAATGGGGATTTTGGAGTACCGTATTGGAAGCATAATGTATTTCGAGGTAAACCTTATAGAGATAAATTTCCTGATAAAAAGTATAGATATACAAGATTTACGAGAAAAAGTACAAATAATGACTCATCATTAGGGGGTGGTCTATGGCTTGTACGTTTCTATGATGGAAGGAGTAAAACATATATGAATGATGTAAAAGTATATGTAAGGGAAACTAAAGAAGGAAAACTTATTTTCAAAAGGACATAAAAAAAGGGCAGCGTTAGACAAGGAGGATACATAACCACATGGTCAGTACTTCATCCACCGTCTAACTTACCACCCATTGCAAAGATACTATATAATATTCAGTTTTGCAAGAGTTTGAGTAATAAAATAAAGATAAAAGATAAAGTTTAACAAACATTAGTAATAAATTAACAAACAAACAATTATGACAAAATTTGTAGACAGTTTAGGACTAAAAAGATTAGTCACAAAGATTGCTGAGGCAGTTGGTAATGGAACTTGGTTGCCAGTTAAGAAAGGAGAGGGTGAAGGTTCTGTTGTAATGGGAGAGAATACTATCGCATATGGTTCATATTCTCATGCTGAAGGTTCTGGTAATCATGCAATGGGTTCATGTTCTCATGCTGAAGGAAGCGAAACTAACGCAGAGGCAGAGTGTTCTCATGCAGAAGGATTAAATACTATAGCAAATGGAGAGTTTTCACATGTCGAAGGTTATAACACTGAAGCCGATGGAAAAGGTTCACATGCACAAGGTTCTTTTAATTATTCTAATCCATTCTTTATTGATACGGTAGGTGTTGGTAATAACAGTGAGGATAAAAAGAATGCTTCTGTAATATATGTTGGACGAGATGAGTTAGATGAAGTTGATCCAAGCGATCCAAAAAATGGTTATCAGTATCTTCTTGGTATTGGTGGATATCAAGGTCAAGATATTGCAGAGAGTATGAAGAGTGTCCAGGAAGTGATAGCAGACCTTGAAAAAGAAGTGGCAGCAACAGAGACTATGACTGTTGAGGATATTAGAGAGATAATGAGTGCATAGAAATAAATGAAAAGATAAATAGTAACATAAATTTTTTTAAAACAAACAGTTATGACAAAGTATTTAGACAAGGTAGGCCTTACAGAGTATACTAAGCTGATGAAGGCTCATGTAGCAAAGAGTACATTAAAAATTGGTGAATCATCTGGTACGGCTTATGACGGAGCAAAGGGTAAGGCAAATGCCGACTTCATTAATGGAGTGAAAAACGGTAACCTCGCTCTTGTGTCACCAGAAATCAGAGGCAGATGGAATGTGTTCAACGCAGCTGGTACAGCAGTGGAATCAATGGTTTCATCATCAACCTCTCTGTCACTTGAAAACGGTTATCAAGCATCATGGACAGGCGCATTCTCATATCCAACAGCAAAGGAAGGCCAGAAAGTTCCAACAAGTGTATCTGGTAATTGGACTGCACTTCCAGCAGCAAATACACCATCTGCAACATACACAACCCCAGAGAAGGTAAAGACTGACACCACCATCTCTGCAACCATCGCAGCTGCCAAAACTGGTCTTATGGTTGTTGGTTCAGATGTAAAGCCTGCAAGTGGCAATGACACAAAGACAGCATCTGCAAGCGTACACTTCTATCATCGTCGTTACTTTGGTTTGGCTTCAACATCAAATATAACAGCAGATGTTATAAAGGGTTTGAGTAAGACAGACCTTAATAATTCACGCACAGCAAAACTTGAAGGTATTTCGGCAACAGATGCTCAGTACTATGTAATAGCTTATCCAAAGATAATGGGTGAGTTGACTAAGATAGTACAGAATGGAGCCACACCATTGCTGAATGGAGGTTTTGTAAAGAGTGAGGTAACAGTGACAAATGCAGCTGGTGCTTCAATAGTTTACTTGGTATACCGTACAGTAAACCCAGGAGCATTGAAGGATAACTCATTCCTGGATATAGCATAAATAATTGTTTAACATTAAAAACATAAAAAAGATATGGCATTAAAACAAGCAAATACGCTGGCTCCAAGTAATGTGTCAGCAACAGGTTTTGCCTTGGCAGACGCAAGACATATTGGAGGTCATAAAGTTGTAGCAAGTCTAACAGCTTTGTATGCATTGCAGGATTGGCAGCTGCTTAATCCTGGGGAAACAGACACAGCATTGGCATTAGGTCAGCAGTGGTATGTTAAGGGAATTGGTTTCTATAGACTAACCAACTGGGCTAATCGTAAAACATCAAGTGGTTGGATAAAGGAAGTAGATCCAAATAACATTGACACTACTCTTTTTCAGATTGTGTCTGCTCTTCCTACAAGTGGTATTAATAAGAATCGTATATATATTTTAGCTTCAGAAAACAGAGACCCTAATGGTAAAAATATATATGCCGAGTATATTTATACTGGTGATACCTCAGCCACCTATGATGAAACCAAGTGGGAGAAAATGGGTGAGTATACAACCACAGTGGACTTATCTCCTTACATGAAGTTGGAGCAGAAGGGTGTGGCTAATGGTGTAGCTACCTTGGATGCAAAGGGTAAGGTTACTGACAACCAGTTGTGGGATGCAACAAGCGAGAATCATGGCTTGATGTCAGAAGAAGATAAGAAAATTCTTGATACAATCAATGACGATATCTTTAATGGTAAATACTCCGATGTATGTAAGTTTGATGATATATTTACACCACTGGGGGATGTTGAAATACTTCAGCAATCACTTTCTGATTCTGTAAAATATGATATTATCTATCTTACAACTAAAAATATGTTTGTAGCAAGACATGGGGGTAAATATTATATTAATTGGGATGATAAAACAGGAACTTTTGGTGATTTAAATACTCCAGTAGAAGGTAAATTGTATTTAAAGAAAGCAGAACTGATATCAGTGGCTGGTTCGATTGCATCACCTACTTTATATACGGGTGATAGTAAAGGTCTCTATCCTCTTGTTAATGAAAAGGATATTGAAGTGATGTCTAATGCTGAGATTGATGCTTTGTTTACATAAAACATAAGCTATAACAAGTAAATAAAAAAAGTGGTGAACTTTTAGAAGGTTCACCACTTTTTCTTTGCTTTATTCTATCATATCCAAATCTTCTACAGCTGTTTGTATCTTTATATTTATTACCTTGTTCACTGTCTTATGTGTTTTTCTAAGTTTTATTTGTTGAGTCTTTAGCTTTATTTAGTAACACCATAAGAGAAGTTCTTAAATCATCTTGTTTTACAAGATTAAGTTTCTTTCTAATATGAGTGCGTTGGCTTGTGATATTAGAAGGAGTTTTGTGAAGGGTGAAACATATTTCTTTTAAGGACTTACCAATAAGAATGAGTTTACAGATTTCTACTTCTGAGGGTGTGAGGGATGGACAGATTGAGAGAAGGTTGATTGTTTCTATATACTGCTTATGGTAGTAATCTTTAATGTTATTGAGGAGTTCTTCTTGATGAGTAGAAGACAGTCTTGATAGGAGAGAATAGACTTTCTCCTTATCAGACTCATTAAGGTTGATAAGCATGTCAATAGCAGACTGTTCTTCTTTGGTGATTCTGTCGGGGAGACGAAGACCTTTGGTGGCATTCTTAGAGTCGAAGATTATGACATAGAGAATGAACATATAACCAACAAAGAAGACTCGCATGACTCTAAAGATGTGGTGGAGAGGAGAAGTGATGCAGAAGATGATGAGACAGATGGTTAGGATTGTTGTTATGATGGTAGCCAACTTATTTAGACGCACAGCTATGGATATTGAGGCAAGGATGAGGATGATAGTGAAGTTACCAAGAATGTGGGTACCATAAGCACCCTCTGTAGATAATTCGTAAAGAGATTCTGCTGATAGCTTTATAGCAATAGCAGTAAAGAAGATGTAGACAGATGCTTTGGTGGAAAGAGTGTTAGTCCAGAAAAGAATCTGTAGGATAATGACAAAGATAAGGTGAAGCCAGTTGTAGGTATCAAAGATGGTGGAATGATGGTAGTCATTAAGACCAAGAATGTTTGCAGGAATATAAAAAAGTTCTACAAAAGTAGTGAAAAGGAAACACACAAATTGTCTGCGCTCCTGAAGACCACAGTAATAAGGATACTTGAAGTGTTCAAGCTTACTTATAAAATTAAAGAAAAATGTTGTCATAACTATTATATTGTTAGAATAAAGAGTGAATTAATAACAAAAGCAAAGTTAAGAATAATAAATAGAAAAAGAAAACCTGTAATGTTAAAACTGAAAAAATAAGTAAAAATCAGTTTTTCTATCAATAAAAATCAGTAACTTTCAGCATTTTTCAGTTTATAATCACTTGTTATACTTATAATATTGAGATAATTTTGTCAATGTTAAGCTAATACAACGACATTAAAAAACTTAGTATTATGAGAAAAAGACAAAAGAAAGAAGAAACAAAAGACAGTGGGGACACTGTAGTAAGAGAAAACATAATCTGGAGATTCTATCAATGTGCAGCAGTGATATTTCCTATATTGTTGATGTTATCACATTGGTGTATTTTTTATGTTTTTAGTCAAAACACACAAGAGCTGATGAAATATTCAGATCAGAATGAGATATGTATAGCATGGATATACGTATTTCTTTTCTTGGTGTTGCCATTAATAACATTACCAGCAAGTTTTCTTTATGGATGGTGTAACTTCCTCAGAGTACCATTTGTGTATTTTATATTTATTAATGTAGAGAGATGGTATTATGGCTCATGGTTTTGTACCAATGAAATGGTTGACACACACTATATCCTTATATACTGTATACTCTGTATATATGCAATGGATATAGCGGAGATATGTGTAAAGCATAGGAAGAATGTAGGAGGAATCCTAAAATCCATGTTGATATGCTTATTGAAGATACTTAGAAAACCATTTGAGGGAAATGAGAAGACTAATGAGTTGTATAATGAGGTAATGATGGAAATGGAAAGGAGGAAGCAATGACAACACCTGGAGAACAATGGTTGTGTAGAGCACTGGACAGATTCAAGGAAATAGTGATGAAAGGACTTTGCTCAAAGGTAGATATTACCTATTTCAGCAACTTATTAAAGTATGAGTTTGGTAGAAGAGAAGTTAGTATAGATGAAAAGGAGTGGTTGACTAAGATAGAAACAAGTAAGCTGCTTGGAGTAAGTACTTCAACTTTAGACAGAATGATATCAAGAAAAAAGTTTCCAAAAGGAAGGAAGATAGTGCATCAAAAGCACTTAGTATGGAAGAGAGAAATAGTTGAGCAATATAAGGAGACAATGTTACTCAAAAGAAAGACTTGATACACAATGACTTATGATATGGGTTGAGCAATGTTATGTTGCCCAACCTTTTTTATTGTATCTTTGCAATGTAGTCGATTACATAGTGTTTTATATTTTTTTGATAGTTAATTGCTTAATAAAGATTGTATCATGGATATGACAAATGAGAAAGTCATTGAGAAAAAGGTTTATGAAGATGACAACAGAAAGCATGATTATGCAAGCAAAGGTGTTGCAGGAACAGCCCTTGGTTTAGGTATAGCAGGCACTGCATTGGGAGTATTACCTTGGCTTACAGGTAATGGTGGTCGCAGTATTTTTGGTTCCCTTGGTAACGGTATGCCAGACAATGTAAACATCAATACTTATGGAGGTATGTCTGCTAATAATGCAGCTCCAACAGCTCTTGAGGTAATGGAGAAGGAATGTGCAGATGAAGTGAAGTTGCTTACAGACATGTTTGGACTGAAGCTTGACACTGCAAATAAATTCTATGCAATGAGAGAGACAGATGTGGCAGAGAAGTTTGGCTTGTGGAAAGGCTTTGTAGAGGCACAGAATGCTGAGAATAGGAGAGCTATGGAGGCAGAGTTTGGTCTTTATAAGAGTCAGAGAGATAGTGATGACAAGTTGAAGGATGCAATGGTGCAGCAAGGCTTTGGACTCTACAAGAGTCAGAGGGATGGATATGATGCACTTAATGAGAAATATGCTGCAAAGTTCAATGAACTTGACAAGAAGGTAGCTGTAATGGAAGCTATACGTCCATATCAGGACAAGCTGTTGATGGACTATACTGACAAGAAGACTTGCAAGTGCATATATGGTCAGCTTGTATTGCCAAGTACTCCTACAGTTACAGGTTATGGCAGTTATCAGGGCTGCAACTGTGTCAGTAGTGGAACACCAGCAGGAGCCTAAAAAAACTAAAGCTCGTAAGAGGAAATAGATGAAGGGAGCCAGTGCTAAGAGGGAGGAAGCTCTTGGTGCTGGCTTTTAAAGTATAAACAATAAAACCAAATACTTGTTATGATGAATTTTGGATCAGACCCAGTATTAGGGGGACAGCAAAATCAAACCTTGGAACAGTTGAACCAAGAATGGGCACAGAAACTTATGGAGTTGCAGAAGCAGAAGGGTACAATAAACATGCAGCCACAGCAGACAAAGACTCCTACTTGGGATGAGATAGACAAAATAATGGATGGGTTGACAGACTCACAGAAAAATTATCTGAATAATAATGAAGAGTTTGTAGAGAGCTATAAGAATGTAGCAGACATACTGCAAAGAGAAGAACTAAGGATAATCAGACCATTGGTAGAGCAAACCAAGGATGGAAAGGAAGCCTTAGAGAAACATCTTTCCCTTATAAGAAAACTCAGGAAGAATGCAATGCAAGCAGAAGAAGAAAAGACTGCATTGTGGAATGAGTACATGACAAACTATAGTGACATGACTTTCAAGGACTTTATGACAATGATGAAAGCAAAGAAAGGAGGAAACAAATGAATATACCAACATTAAAAGAGAAGTTTCTAAGTAGCTTGGATTTATGGTTTAATGAAAGAGTGGATGAAATGGTGAAAGACAATCCTGCTCTTACAGTACCATCAGTATATATCAAGCGGGGATGCCATAACATTATAAACAAGTATGAAGGAAAGATAAGTGAAGGCATAGACAATGCAGCACTATTTCTTGCTGATGAAAATGGAGACATTAATCCAAATACATTGTTTACAGATGCTATGGAAATGTTCAATGGTATGGAAGAAGCAACCTTTGACATGGGATTTGTGAAAGGAGTTATGGGAAAAGGAAAGTTAGCTATAACATTACCAGACAATATACTGATGAACATAATATTTGGAAGTAAGAAAACAATAACATTCAGTAGTGAGGATTTTATGGAGTTGAAATCATTGCTCACAACATAATAAATAAGACTTGAGATATGGAACAGAATGAAATAATGAAAGCCTTTGAAAGGCTATACAATAAAATGGTAACATCAAAAGAACCAAAGTACATGAGTATATTTGGAGGTGTTATGAAATGCATGATGAAGGATATTGCAGATTGGAGACCAGATGTAGCACAGGAATACATAGACAGATTGGAGGCAATAAACTGGCACAACTATTTATCAAAGAAAGAAGCTACACAGATAGTAAGTGGCATGGAGCCAGAGGGAGGATGGAATACCTCAGAATGGGAGAGCTGTATGAAGTCACAAGGCATTTGTTTGGAGGAAGAGCCTTACTATAATAAATGGGCTATGTATACTGCAATGAACATGGTATATTCAGACAGTATAAAGACAATAGCAAAAATAGCAGGGAAATCTCTGACAGAAATGTCACAAGAAGAGAGATTTAATGCAGTACACCTATTAGCATTGGATAAGTTGAAAGATAAGGATGGAGTTTTTAATGTAAGGAAATACTTTGGAGTATAGATTTTAAGCCTTTCTATATCTAATAAAGATATGGGAAGGCTATTTTTATGCAATAAGGTTAGATAAGATTAGGGGAAATCTTAGATGAAGTATGGAGTTAATAGGTTTTATTATCTTTGTCTTAGAATAATAATAAGAAAAATAAAAGGAGATAATATATGGCTTATAATGCAATAGGAGGTTTCCCACCACAACAGCTTTCTTTTAATAAGAAAGGAAAGAAGTGGAGAGCTAAATGTGTAGATTTTGGAGATGACCATAGCTTGATGCACTATCATCTTACAAGAAAATCAGTAAGAGCAATGAAAATAAACTATGACTTACTGAATGGAAGAATACACATGGATGACTTAAAAGTTATAGTGAACCCTTATAATATAGAGGCATCCTTTATACCAGAGAATATACAACACTATCCAGTTATAAATTCAAAACTTGAAGTTCTTAGAGGAGAAGAGTCAAAGAGAACTTTTGACTTTAAAGTGATTGTGACTAATCCAAATGCTGTGTCAGAGATAGAAGAAGAGAAGAATCTACAAGTAAATGCAATGCTTCAACAGCTTGTGATGGATGGTTCTATGGATGAGGAAAGCTTTAACAGAGAAATGGAGAAACAGGCAGACTACTTTACTTATGAATACCAAGACAAAAGAGAAGTAAGAGGAAATCTGCTGCTTAATCACTATATGAAGGAGCTTGAAATGTCACAACTCTTTAATAAGGGATTTGTAGATGCTTATACCGTAGGAGAAGAAGCTTATATATGTGATATAGTCGGAGGAGAGCCATACTTGGAAAAGATAAATCCTCTGAAGATGAGAGTAATAAAGTCAGGAGCTTCATCATATATAGAAGATGCAGACATGATAGTGTTGGAAGACTATTGGAATCCAGGAAGAGTAATAGATACTTTTTGGGACCAACTATCTAAGAAAGATATTGAAGCATTGGAAAACACAAGAAGTAGTACAGGAAGTAGTCCTTATGCAGACAGTATGGATAATATAGATAGCAGATATGGTTTTATACCTAATGTAAATTTGTCAACTGCTGGAGATGAAGTTATAGATTCATATAGTTTGTTTGATAATGAGGATGATACATCTTATCTGCCCTATGACATGAATGGAAATGTAAGAGTATTGAGAGTTTATTGGAAGTCAAGGAGACAGATAAAAAAAGTGAAAAGTTATGACCCTGAAACAGGAGAAGAAGAATTTAACTTTTATCCTGAGACCTATCACAGTAACCCAGACAAAGGAGAAGAGGAACAGACATTTTGGATTAATGAGGCATGGGAAGGAACAAAGATTGGAGCAGATATATATGTGAACATGAGACCAAGACCAGTGCAATATAACAGATTGAGCAATCCATCAAGATGTCACTTTGGTATTGTGGGAAGTATATATAACCTTAATGGTGATGAACCATATTCATTGGTAGATATAATGAAACCATATTCTTACCTATATGATATATTTCATGATAGACTTAATAAAGTACTTGCAAAGAATATGGGAAAGATAGTTAGAATGGACCTTGCAAAAACACCAAAAGGATGGGATGCAGATAAATGGTTGTATTATATTAATGTGAATGGTGTTTCAGTAGAAGATAGCTTCAAGGAAGGCAGTGTAGGTATGGCAACTGGTAAGCTTGCAGGAGCAATGAACAATGCTTCATCAGGAGTTATAGATGCTTCTTTGGGTAATGAGATACAACAATACATAAATGTGCTTGAATGGATTTCAACAAAGATAGGAGAGCTTGCTGGAATATCAAAGCAGAGAGAAGGACAGATTAGTAATAGAGAGACTGTTGGAGGTGTAGAAAGAGCAACACTACAATCGTCACTCATTACAGAAAGACTCTTCTTTACCCATGACAGTGTGAAGAAGAGAGTACTGGAATGTTTCTTGGAGACAGCAAAGATAGCTATAAGAGGCAGGAAGAAGAAGTTTGACTATATATTGAATGATGGAAGTAAGAAACTTGTTGAGATAGATGGTGATGAATTTGCAGAGTGTGACTATGGAATAGTAGTGGATAACAGCAATGGTACTATGGAACTTAACCAGAAACTTGATACACTGGCACAGGCAGCACTTCAGAATCAGTTGCTTGACTTCTCTTCAATAATGAAGCTCTATACTACAACAAGTGTTGCAGAAAAGCAGAGAATGGTTGAGGCTAATGAGAGAAGGAAGAGGGAAGAAGCATTGCAACAGCAGCAACAGGCACAACAGATGCAGCAAGCACAGTTACAGCAGCAACAGCAGATTGCACAGATGAAGGCAGAGCAGGAATATAAGATGCACCAAGAAGATAATGAGGTGAAGATATTGGTTGCTCAAATAAATTCTAAGGCTGAAGCTGATAGGATGTCTATCATGAATAATGATGCAGCTGATACTGCTACACTTGAAAGAGAAAAACTATCAGAGAATGCAAGACAATTTAATGAAAATCTTGCTCTGCAAAAGAAGAAGCAAGCTGATGATGTGAGGATTCAAGAGAAAAAAGTGAATGCAGCATTGAAGAAATAAAAAGGTAAAAAGGTAAAAAAGAGTTGAGTAGTTAAGTAATTCTTAACTACTTGACTATTTTAAATTAGATAAAAATTAAATAAAGGAAGAGATGAAGTTAATAAAGATAGAGAATTATTCATTGCAGATTGCTGATGAGGCACTGTTGATAAGGCCTATAAGGAAACTATACAACCAAGATAGAAGTGCATCGAAAGAACAGTTCTATAAACAGATGTCATATCTTTATTTTATGATAGACCCAAGAAGTACTTACTCATATATACTAAATGAGGAAGAGAGAGCTAAAACTATTATAGAACAAGAAGGACTTGACAAGGACTTTAAGCCATCACCCTTGTTGCAGGAAGCAATGGAAGTATATAAGAAGCATACAGTGACACCTTCACAGGAGTTGCTTAATGCTGCCCTTGTAGCAGCAAGAACTGTAAGTACTTTTCTAAAGAATCCAAACATATTGAATGAAGAGGATGATAAAGGAAGACCTAAATATCAAATATCTGCAATAACTACAGCACTGAAGAATGTTGAGGGAATAGTATCATCATTGCAGAATCTTCAGAGGAAAGTGGAGAGTGAGCTTAGTGAACAAAGTAAAGCAAGAGGAAGTCAGGAGTTGACAATATTTGATGATGTAGATTAAACAATAAAGATTATGAAAGCAGGTAAATTACAATATGATAATGAAGGAAGTCTTGATGTTTCAGATTGGAGTGATTTGTCTATCTCTGATAAAGCTGAAATGATGAAGGTTGCTATTGCTAATGGTATTACTACATTACCTGAGATAAGGAGATCTTATAATGAGTTTGCTAAGGGAGGAAAGATGAATACTTCACAAGGATATCGTCCCTCAGACAGTATAAAGAAGAGGATAGCTAATTGGGAGGGAAGCTCTATGAGGACAAATAGAAGTTTTGAGGATGAGGCAAGAGACTTTAACAGAGTAATTCCTTCTGAGGTGAGAGACAGGTTGACTCAACAACAGAAAGATGCTTTGTATTCTTATGGATATAATGTAGGTATGGGAAGGTTGAAGGAAAGGGTTGTACCAATACTAACTGCTTATACAGAAGGTAAAGCTTCAAAGGAGGATGTGCAGAGAGCTATGTGGGCTTCAAGAGATAATGAGCTAAGAGGACTTACTACAAGAAGAAATGCTGAAAGAGAGATGTTCGGAGGAAATTATAGAACCAAGTTTACTGGTACTGGAAAGCTTGGAATACATGTAGACCCTTCAGAATATACTATACCATCTAATTACTTCAATAACTTCAATGCAGAGATAACATTACCTCAGATGCAAATGCCTAATGGTATGGATGTAGATCCAGAGACACTTTATAAAGCTCCTGTTATTGATGAAACATTGTTTGAGAAGTCTGCTGAGCCAATGGAAGAGATTACTTATAATCCTCAAGAGGATAAGATGGAAGGAATAAGGAGACTTGGAAATGTGCTTGGGATGATGGGGGATAATAGTGTGAATAATTCATTGGGAATATTGGATTATGTAGGAAGGATATATTCATAAGATAGGTAAATGTTGGAAAGAAAAAAGGGAGGTAGTGACACCTCCCTTTCTTGTTAGCAATATTTGTGGAACTCATCAATAGCCTCATCCTCATTGAGGTCAAGACCTTTGTGCTTAAAGACCTTTTGAAGGAACTTACGGAACATCTTTTCTTTGTCCTTGATTTCCAAAGCAAGTTTTTCAGCACCTTCATGATCAAGCTTAGGATTCTGAAGCATAATCAAGTCAGCAATAGCAGAAAGATTCTTGACTTCCTCTGTCTTAGTGATGACTGGAGTTTTGACAGATTCTTCAGCACTTAACTCTTGATGACTTTCAGTCTTTAAGTCTGTGGCAGACTCCTGTACAGTAGCTGTGATTTTATTCTCAGAAACACTTGAAGTGTCGCTTAAAGGATTGACAATCTCAGAAGTACTAATCTCAAGATACTCACCATTATTACCAAGAGGTTTTACTCTCTTAAAAGTAAGCTCATTTGGAGAAGAAGTTTCAAGATGCCAGAGATAAGTCTCCTTACCTACTTTTGTCTTCATGTAGGAGACATCTGTAAGATCAGCTATTTCTTCTGGTCTGTATACTCTAAGTTCACCAGTCTTGAGATTGACATTATAGTGAGTATCCTTACCACCTTTCCATGGAACAAGTTTAGTGTTATCCCAATTATTGCGGATGAATTGATTAATCACCAACTTAGGAACAACAGTAGGGAAGTGTCTATAAGTGTCAACATAAGAAGCACCAGTATTTTCATTCATCAATCTTTCCTTGACATAAGTAGGAACCAATGCCATGAAAGTCTTAGGAGAAAAACCAATGCCAGCACGGAAGAAACTATAGTCAAACAACATCTTAGAGAGCTTAGGGTCAGCCTTATGAAGGTCAATCCAAGCACTACGAAGTTCCTCCTTACGCTGTTCATCCATACCAGTGATATTAATTGTAAGATAAGGATGTCCTGTCTTCTTAGAAACATTCATCCTAATGGCTTGAATAAGCTCATTATTAGGAAATTCATCCTTGAAGTTCTGCTCCATAAACCACTTAGGGAATGCTGTTGCATAGTCCTTGAGATTCTTAGAGTCAATAACCCCAGACTGTACAAGAAGATAAGACTGATAGAAGTTAGAGAACTGGTCAAGTAATTTCTTATCACCATACATCTTGTCAGCAATATCCTTTGGCAACTTAGCAAGCAAGTTTCTGAATCCAACACTGCCAGCAGGCATGTCAGAGAACAGAGACTTAGCTATATCAACAGTTCTTGCAAACTGCTTCAAGACAGGATGGTCAAAGAATATGTCATCAATATCCACAGGAACATCATCAGCAGTGTAGAAGTGAGTACCATTATCAGTATTGGCATCAATAAACTGAGACATTTTGTGCTCAATTATAAGATTGTCAATGATGAGTGGACCAACAGCACTGGAGATAGAATTGAATCTTGTAGCATAAGTAGGCTTACGCATAGCATCAGTAAGACTTCTCATCTTTTGGAAAGCAAGCAGTACTTTATAATCAGTAGCTTCATGCTCCTCAGAAGTAAGACCATTAACAAGTTCCTCAGTAGAAAGAGGTTCAGTGTTGATATTAGAAGAGTCACTGATATTATACTTCTGACGATAAGTGTCAAGCCACTTATTGATGAGACCATCAAGAGACACATAGTTAGTAAGATTATCCCTATTGAACTGACTAAGCAGACGCTCTATAACATCCTGAGATAGGAAGAGAGCAGCATCATTGAAAGTCATACCCAATCTCAACATAGTATTAAGCATACCAGCAGTAGTCATATTGACATTCATAAGATTGAGGATAGGATCTTTCACAGCATCAGCAGAAGCAGATACAAGAGAACCAAGAGTCTTACCAATAAGAGTACCTTCACGGTCATACTTCTGGTCTATCTGCATTCTACCACCAAAGGTAGTGCCAGCAATAGTGAAATCATCATTACCACAAATCTCAGATACATCAAGGAATATGTCATTACTCTCAAGAGTAGCATGAGCTACTTTATTGACAGCAAACACACCAATCAATGATGCAGCAGCAGAGTTCTGCTTATAGAACTGAACCTGAGTATCAGCAAATGTAAGGTCTTTGTCAGTATAAGACAACTTCTTGAGTTCATCAATAGACATACCTTGAAGAGCATTCCAAGAGATACCCTTATTAGCAGGATTCTTATAGGCAGCAACCATGTATCCCATCTTCTTAGGAGCATCAAAGCCACCAGGATTAAGAATCTTGTCAGCAGTCATCTGATTGGTAAGAACAGCATAAGTCATATCAATAATCTTGTTATCTCTATATGTTCTACCAAAAGTAGGAGCATCAGTATAGTAAGCAACTTGTTGATATTGACCATAAAGCCATTGCATAAACTTATCAGTAAACTTCATCTTCTGAGGATTGTCAAGGAACATTCTTACCTGCTCACCAATCCATTGGTTGTTAGTTTTACCATTATGAGCCTTAGCATAACTTTCAGAAGCTCTCTTAAAGAGTTCATTTTCAATATCCTTCCTTCTTTTAGTCTTAATAGGTATGTCTTTACGCATGACATAACGCTTATCAACATCAAAGTCAGAATCATCAATCTCAGTAAGCTCATAAGGAAGCATAATAGCATCACCAGCTTCACGAGGCATAAAACCAACAACCTTCATAGGAGCACAAGAGTACTTATCCTCAGTAGGAATACGGTAGCTAACCATTTTAAGAAGTTCTGGATCAACAGCATTGATAGCATCAACATTGATAGAACCATCAGCATTAGAGAACTTGTCAAAAAGTTCATTAGACCATATAGGACAGAACACTTCAAAGTAAGCAATACCACCTTGATTCTTCTTAAGATAGTCTTTATAAGAAAGATCATCATGTTCAGAGGGAACATACTCCTCCTCAAGAGGAATGAGATTACCCTGCTTATCATTGAATCTAATGTGAAGCTGCTTAGAAGTACCAAAATTAGACACCTGAACAATAGGACCACCAGCAATCTTCTGCTTGTTAATTCTGTTCTTAATAACAGAATTTATAAGCTGTTCAATGCGTTTAGCCTGTATAGGGTCACCTTTAGGTATTCTAAATTCACCAGTCTCCTTATCAATAGAACAAGCCTGTACAAGGTCAATGCCATAACGAGGAGAAGATAAAACTTCTCTTTGAAGAATCTTAGAAAGAGCAATATTTCTCTCACGCTTATCCTCACTATTCAAGTGAAGTTCAGCAGAAAGATTATTAATACTCTCTTCAATATTATCAGCAATAGTCTGCTCATACTCCTTACGGAACTCATCAGCCTTCATTCTCTTGACAGTACCATCAGGTTCAGTCCACTCATAGAAGTTATCCACTTGCTGACCATTCTCATCAATAGTGAAGAGGTCAAGGTCAGAGGGAGTAATCATTCTAATCTGAGAACCATGAGCCTGAGAATGCTCCTTGAAATGTTCAGGAACCTCCTGCTGAAGACAATAATCTTCAAAAGAAGTCTCATGTACAAAGGTATTAGTGTTATAGTTCTTATAAATTCTTTCACCTGTAGCATCAGTTTCTTCCTTGAAGATTTGATTCATCATAAAGGTATAGGCAGCATCCTCACCACCTTCCATATCTCTGAACTGATAGATATTCATCTTGCCTTGAAGACCAGACTTGATGGAAGATTCAAACTGAACAGTATCAATGCCTTTAGTAGGCATAAGACGTTCAGAGTCTTCCATTACTTTATAGACAGCTCTAAGAAGATTAGGACGAGAAAGCTTTTCACCTTTAAGGATAGCATCAGCCATGATAAGAAGATACTCAGCATTCTTAGCTTGGAAAGGTACTTGCATACTGTGAATAGGAGCATTATCTACACCCATATCCTTAGTAAGTTTAGAATACACAAAAGGCTTGAGAGGCTGGAAAGCAGTCTCAAGGTCAGTATATGTGTATTCACCTTTAAGCATTTTTTGATAAATATCCTCAGCATGACGAGACCATTTGCCAAAGATGTAAGCCTTCTTTCTGTAAGAAGAAGGAGAGGAATAGCCTTGAGCATCAGTGACATTAATATTAGTGTACTTACCATCCTTGCCAACAAGAGACTCCTTGAGAGCAATCATTGCAGCCTTCTGATTGTCAGGGGCAGCAGCAATTCTGCGGTCAAATACCTCTGTGATATTAGCTATGATGTTAGACTTGAAAGAATCAAAGTCTTGCAAGATGAAAGTTCTGTACTTACCATCAGACACTCTATTACCATCATAATCAATAGCGTTAATATTACCTCTGACACCAGGAGCATGAAGCTGAGCAAGACGTTTCTGCAAATCCTCAGTATCTTTGTAGAAAGCAATGTCAGAGAGAGTGAGTTGAAGAATATTCTTAGATGCAAAAGAATCATTCCAAAGGAAGTTCTCCACTTGCTTTCTAACCCAATCATTGATTACACCCTCTCTTTCCTCATTCTTTATGTTTGAAGAATTATCAAACTCAGAAGGATATATGTCCTTAATGTTCTTTGCAGCCTCAAGAATACCATTGCTTTCCCATGTATCAAGGATAGACTGTACTCTGTTCTCCATAGACTGACGGATAACCCTTTCAGCAAGCTTACTAAGCTCAACCTCTTCATCAGGAGTAAGATTAATCTCACCATTGACCTTCTTCTGAAGAAGAGAAGCAAACCTATTATTGTCAGAAGATACAGAGCCATCCTCATTACGGAGAATAGTTCTCTTGGAAACAGCACTCTCTTCAAGATAGCTATTGAATACAGGAAGGAAGTTGAACTTACGACCATTAGTATCAAAGTTCTTAATGAATCCAGGGTCATTCTTAGACATGTTTCTTCTAAGGACAGTCTGTATTCTACTAATCTCTTGTAGGAACATGTTATGAAGACCATTAACAATAGCATTCTTATAACCGTCACCTCTATAAGAGTAGAACTTGATGAACTCAGAAGAAGGCTTATTAGATTGCATGGGCACTCTATACCAAGCAGGAACTCTATCTTCAACTTTTGCACTCTCAGAGAAGTATTCAGTGATGAGAGAAAGAGTATATTCAGCATCACTCATATTGCGCATATAGTTATGCTTATTGAAGTTAAGCTCAACCTTATGGTCAAACACCTTACGAGCATTCTCATCTCTTGCAAGAAGTCTGAGCCACTCATTACGCCAACCCTTAGTAATATCACCATCACCAGCACCAAACTTAAACCATTCAGAAGAGCCATACTCATCAAGAATGAAATCCTCAAAAGCCTGACCTTCCTGACGGAACTTGTTAAAGAGCTTAGTCATGAATGAAGGAGTGACATAAGACTGATACATTTTACCACTATCATAGAAAGCATTGACAGCAGTATCCTCAAGCTTATCAGTAATAGGAGTGAGGAAGTTTTTCACAGAACCATCAATAGAATACTCACCTTTAAATTTGAAAGGATTGTACTTTTTAAGTTCTCCAGATTCTTGTTTCTGTAAAGCCTCATTTAAGTCATCTACCATAAACTTAAGATACTTTGTAATCTTGTGAATATTCTCAGCATTGACAACATCAGTAAGCAAGTCTTCAGTGACATTATATCCTAAGACCTTACAAACAGCTATGATATTATCAGATGCAACCTTAGACATTTTATCATCAAGAGTATTGCCCTGCTTAATAGACTTATCTATATTCTGAAGTTCAGACAATGCCTTATGAAGAGTGAAGTCATTGCTAACAGAGTTAGCAGAACCAAGCAACTTAGTGTTAACCTTACCATTAATGCCAAAGAGAGGATGTTCTCCAATCTTGAATTGAGAAGTGATAGTATTCATCACATCTGTAAGAGCAGGATGACTATTAACAGCTATACTATGATACTTACCATCTTCAAGAAGAACAACAGAGTAAGGTTGGAAATGCTTAGAGAACACTCCATAGAATTGGCTTTGGAAGTCAGTTTCACTACCACTCTTGTCAGACAATCTCTGAACAAGCTGAGAGAGCCAAGGGTTCTGAGACTGCTTGTCAGAGAGTTTCTTAACCATAGCATCAAGAGATAAGGAGCCTTGAGTCCAACGGAGAATACTATTTACAGCTTCACGAGGATTAACACGCTCTGCAATACCCCATTTACTCATAACCTTACTACTATCAGCATTAAGAAGATAACACTCATGAATGCCTTGTCTAACAAGAGCAGACATAGAGTTAAGAACATCAATAGTACGGTTTTCTATCTGCCAATGCTCTTGATCATCCTTCTCACCTTCCTCAGCAGCAATATCCTGGTCATTGGAATAGTCATTGAAGTTGTCATAGTCAATATAAGAATCACCAGTAGTAGTAAAGTTACCCTTAGAGAAATCCTTAGCAATACCAAAGCCTTCGTTCATAGCAAAGACATCAGCAGCAAGATACATGATAGCATCCCAGTTGTCAAAGATAAGGTCAGCTTGGAAACTGATACCATTTTCATCATCCTTATAGGAATCCCAGTTAGCTTCAGTATCAAATATAGACTTAACACTATCAATAAGACGGTTGATACCAACAGCCTCAACAATTTGCTTTCTTGAGGCAGATTGAAAGTCAAGGTCAGTCTTAAGGGTAGGGAATAGCTTTTCAGCAAGACCCTCTTCCTTTTGAAGCTTTGTTATTGAGTCAGAAATTTCATTGGCCACAAGTTCAGCAGTATGACGAATCTCAGATGCAGAAAGATGTTCTATACCAAGTTCATCAAGATGATACACCTCACCATCAGACTCCAAGTCTTGATTGCCAAGAAGATTGTCAATCTGACGATTAAGTTTATCATACTCATCAAGAGTCTTTTCAACTTGCTTCTTTTCAGAGTTCTTAGACTCTTGAAGATACTCTTTTTCACTTGTAGATTGTAGAATGTTGTCCATGTGATTAATAATGTTTTGATTATCCTCTATAGAGTTTTCATCAGAGATTTGAGCATCAAGTTCCTTAAGATAAGGAATTTTCCAGGCAGCATCTACTGGTGTGTCCTCATAGAGGTCATTAAAGTATTCATAACTTGGAAGAAAAACTGTTGAAGGCTCTTCCTTAGTAGAGGTGGGAGGGGTGGTAGGTTTTGTAGGAGGTGTAGGGACAGTAGGGGTAGTGGGTTGAGTTTCTTTTGAAGGATTATCATAGAAATCTCCATCAATGACGTTGTATTGTCTTTCTCCATTGACAATCCTTACAAGCACATTCTGAGGCTTCAAGTCTTGTAGGAGATAGTCTTCTGTTTTGTAGGATGTGTTTCCTATGACAGAAGGGTCTTTTTCAGCATTAAACCTTTCTTTTACAAAAGAATCAATCTCTTCTTGAGAAGCATAAGCACCCTCCATAAAAGGTTGCTCAATAATAATAGAAAACTCATCATCACCATTGCCAAAGCCTACAACTTTCATTGCAGTCTCAGGGAACAATGTATTGTGCAGTTCTATAGACCTTAGAGCATCAGAGACAGTATTGTAGCCAGTAATACTGCGAGACTTGATAACAGTGTCTTTATCTTTTCTGTATACCCATGCCTCACTGCCATGACCAATTCTACCGCCATACTTCTTCTCTAATTTTGTGTCTACATTATCTGCCCATTTTCCTTGTTCCTTGGCGAATTTTTCAAGAGATTCTCTGTCTTCTTGGTTTCTTTTGTCGATGTCTTCCTGAGAGAGAACTCCTTGTTCCTGAGTTTCTCGTAGGTTTCCATCTCCTCTCTGGATTCTGGCTTGTGACTCAGCAAGTAATCCTCCATCGCTTGTCTGTTGTTTTCCTGCAACAGTTTCTGCATTTCTTGTATTGTTGCTTTCATTGTTTTCTGTTTTATTATTGGAACGTGAATTATCCTCTTTTATTGTAGTATCTTTGTGTAAAGGAGAACCTTCCTTCTTGACATTGTTAGACACAATGGTAACTGTGTCAGTGGCTCTGGAGACACCTACATATTCAAGCTGTTGCTTGAGATTGATAGTTTGAGTAGGTGCTGTATGTTTAGTGGGTTCAGTAAAAGATGTAGAGAAATTATTTGAAAATCCCAAATCAACATCTTCTGCATCTCCAGTGAAATTAGCACTTGAAGCTACGTTATTATCTACTTCACCAAGGTCAACAACTTCCATAGCATTGTTACTATTAAGACCAGCTCTTGAAATGTCAACATCATCAATAAGAACATTGGTAAAGGTAGAGCCTTGAGACTTATGAACAGTCATGGCATAGCCAAAGTCAATGGTCTTAGCTTGAAGAAGGTTGTGATTACTGTCCTCAATATTATCGTTGACAAAAAGGAAGTTATCAATGAAATTGATTCTCTGATAAATCTTAGCTTTAGCATCTCTACCAACAGCATGTTTAGCTTCAGCCCAAAGCATTTTCTTCTCATTAGCAAGCTGTATAGCTGCTTGAAGGTTAGAAGGATTGCTCTTGATGTCAATGAAGTTAAAGGTGTCAATATTACCTAAAGAATCCTCAAGTGTAAGAGGAATAACCTCCATAGTAACAGCAGTACCATCATTAAGGTTTGTTGTTATTTTATGAGATTTGTCTACCTTAGACACTTTGTAAGACTCAGAGTTGATGAAACGGTAAGACTTTGTTTTCCATTCATATCCCCAGTTGTTATAACCAGTCATAGGCTCACCTATTTGTGGGATAGGAGAAGTGTAGCCAAGGAGTTCTCTGACTTGATTGTTATAAGCAGATACAGCCTTGTTAGTGAAAGCAAGAATCCTAAAGTAGTTAGAGTTATGCTTCAAACCTTTGACATAATGAGCAACAACATTGTTGATTTCGTCCTGATGATTAGGAGAGATATAGGCAACACCTTCACCCTTATCATTAAAGGATGAAATACCAGATAGAGGATTACCATTACGAAGTTCAGTAGCTTCCTTTAGGATAGCATTATCATCAGTACGCTCAACTTGAGTAAGAGTAATGACTTTACCCTCACCATTGCGGAAGACCTTTGATATTTTATCCTCACCTACAGGAGCAAGTTGTGCAGAGTCTCCTACATAAATAATCTTAAGGTCATTCTGTTTGGCAATGTTGTTAAGAATACCATAATTCTCCTCATTAATCATTGACGCCTCATCAATAATAACTGTAGTGCCAGGAGTAATATCAGCATCCTTCAGTACATTCACTAAATTGCGTGCATTGTAGGTATTACTTTTAGAATCAACTTCAACACTGATGCCAAATACTTTGTTAAGAGTAGCAGCCTTGAAACCAGCCTTAGAAACACGTTCATTAAGAACAGCAGCAGCCTTATTAGTAGTGGCACAGAAGACCACAGGACGATACTGTTTTCTACCTTTCTGAGCAATCATTTCCATAAGAGAAGTCTTGCCAGTGCCAGCATAGCCAGAGAGAGTCATAGAAGTTTCATTGGACTTCATGAATCTATCCATTTCATTAAGAGCATCTATTTGCTGAGCATTAGGCTTGAAAGGAGCTTTAACCTTAGTGCCATCAGCAAATGTAAAGTCTTGAGGTACAGGCTTACCACTATGCTCCTGCTTAGGTCCAATGTCATTAACAAGGTCATAGTCAACAGATTCCTGCTTAATAAGATCTGTTTCATCTTTCAGCTGAGAAGAAGACATAGAATTAATGAATCTTTGTGCTTGATTCTCAACATCATCCATAATATTATTTCCCATAGACTCATCCTCAAACTTAGCAAAACAGTCTATTACAGCTAAGGAACCATCAGGTTGTTTAATAACATTCTCTGGACGAATATCAGTAACAAGATAACCATCCTTGGTATATTCAGCATTAATGCCTTTACCCTTAGACAATGTGAATCCAAGAGTATTAATCATATAATTCTGAATTTCTTGAAGAGTAGGAATGTTATCACTATCTTCAATTAATGGTTGCTCAATAATAAGACTAATACCCTTATCTGATGTACCAATCTTTTTCAGAGTCATGGCTGTTGATGGAAATGCTACATTATGTATAGCAATTCTATCGAGAAGAGCCTTTATATTTTGATAATGGTTGGGAGAGACATTCTTTATAACAACTCCTTTCTTTTGGTCTATCCATACTTTTGACTCTGTACCATGCAAACTCTGGTCATTGAAAACCTCATCATAATAATCATTAGGCTCATATATGAGCTGATGATTTTTCTCTGCCCAATCTAAGAGTTGGCGTTGCTGTCTTGCAGCTTCTTCATAGCCTCTTTCTCGTAGGCTCTTGCCTTCATTTGTCTTTCCTTCATTTTCTCTATGATACTTTTGTTCTCCTTCTTGAAGGCTTCTGTAGATCTGTAAGAATAGTCTTCCTGCTGATTTGATTGCTTTGTCATATTTCACAAGTTTTTTATTTTCTAAACGCTGATTTGTCTGATTTATTGTGTTATTAGCTACTTCTTTTCTGAGTTGGCTCTTGATACCATTATAACGCATGTAGGTATCAATGTCAAAGGCATTAAGAGCCTTGTCAAGAGCATTCATTGAACGTTGATAATAAGTGTCAGAGGTATGGATACCCAAGAGAGACTTAAAAGCATCAAGAATCCTTGACCAGAAAGACTTGTTAGCTTTGGTTTGCTTATCAATCTCTTGAATCTTATCTCTGAAGACAGGGTTAGCAAGTTCAGCAACAAACTCAAAGGCATCAACAATACCTCTTTCACCTTTAAGGAGAGGATTGTTTTTGAGGTCTTGGTAAAGAGAGCTAATCTCTGTACGGAACTCCTGCAAAGCTTCAGGTCTCTTCCAATTCTCTGTTTTATTAGAAAGAGCATACATAGAAAGAGCATGCAGAAGTTCATGAAGAATAATAGGAGCCTTTTTATTTGTTAAAGTATTGTTTTCAAAGAAGGATTTTTTGAAGATAAGAGAATTGCTATCAGTATATCTACCAACAATACCAAAAGGAAGAGTTTCATTAAAAGAAACTTCAATACCTAAGTCCTTAGCAATACTAAAGACTTTATCAGCCAATGCCTTAGAAGTTCTGTCATCGTTGAACCTGTTGTACAACTCCTGAACCTTAGAAATGGTATAAGTTTGATTGGCAGTAATATCAAGATTAAGCTTTTTGACATCCCTCATAGAACCAATGTTGTCAAACTCATTAAAGAAATCATCTTTATCATAGTTAGCTTGTTCTACAGGTCGTTTAACAGAAAGCACATAGTTGCCCATGGCATTTCTGTAATGGACAATAGCAGACTGAGGAAAGAACCTTGATGCTTCTTTCCTTGCTGCTTGAAGTTCACTAAGAGACTTGAACTCTTGTGGAGTATTGTACATTTTTCCCCATAGTTCTCTTACAGACTTACCAGACTCTTGATACTGTGTATTACCAAGTTGAGCTTGGATATAAACATCTGTAGGAAAGAGAGTTTCATTACCAGTCTCTAACCAATACTTGTGAGTGATGAGTTCAAGGGTATTGTCAGCAAGATTATTACGTGCTGCAAGTGCCTTGAACTCTTTACTACTTTTATTTACACATCCCATAAATGTTATGTTTTACTATTTAAAATTAATGGCAAAGATAAAGAAATTAATTATATGGTTGAGGGAGTTAAGGGATAAGGTTAGAAGATGTTACTGATTTTGTTCAGTAAACAAAAGATAATCCCATTTCCTTGAATTTATCCTCTAAAGAGGTAGCAATCTCTCTTGCCATAGGATGGGCATCTTTAGCACATCTTCTGTAGAAGAAATTACACCAAGCACTTCCAAAGCCACAAGAGATAAGTTCGGACTTAACAGATAGAGGAAGAACTTCTCTTGCTTGTTGAGGTACTAAATATTCTCGTACCATAGTTAAATAGGTTTCTTCAGCTTTACACATTGCATAGAACCATTCATAATCCATCCAATTATCATATCCCCACATAGGTGGAAATTCATGATCCTTAGTATAAGTACCTTCTTTAATTGAATCTACCCAATTAGGAATAATGAAAGTTACTTCATTATTAAATCTATCCTTATTGTATGCACAATACCTTGTTGATTCAGCCAAATGACTAAGAGTGACATGAGTTCTGAACTCATCCATTATTCCTCTATTAGTAATAAAATGTACTGTATATCTTTTAGGATAGAATTTATTATCTTCTTCAGTAAAATAGTTTTTAATACTAGGAAACTGTTTAATAATATTTAAATAATATCTATAATTAGTTGTAATATACATTGTTTTATCTTCACAATTACATTTAATCCAGATACTATTAAACATTTTTTCTGAAAATAAAGCATGTATAAATCCTTGGAAATTTGATGCTTTCATTTTAAGATGTATTGTGCCAAATTCAAGAGGGCGAGCATGGTCTTTTCTCTCAAGCATATCTACAAATTTCTCATAGGAATCATCTGTAATTTTATCCTCAGATTTATAACACACACGTCCACATCTTTCAATGAACTGTTTAATACCTTTAAGAGAAAAATCTGTTTGTTCAAGGATTTCAAAACTTTGCTTAACTAATTTCATATTGTTTACTTTTTGATTTGATACTTTTTCATTTGTTTGCTTATAGCATTAAAAGCTGTTTGTATTTTCTTACAAACATTTTCATCATAAAGACCATTATCTTCTATTGATGAAGACTTATATCCTTGTAATGCTCTAAGAAGGTCTTCTCCAATCTTATAGAGAAGACCATGCTTATCGTAATTTGTCATAATTATGTGTTATTTTGTTTGAGTTGTATAGAACCATTTCCAGAGATTACATAAACTTTATCTTCAAATTTTAGTTCTATAACTTTAACTTGTTTATTTTTCATTGCTGTTCAAATAAAGTATTGCCAAAAGTAAACATAAATGCAATTAGTGATATAAAACCATAGAAATAAACAGCACCATCTTTATCAGATATCCAATACACGAATATTTCCATAGCAAATATTATGATATATACTATGGCTACTAAAATAGATTTTTTCATATTAAAAAGCTTCTATATAATCAGCATCAGGAAATGTTGCATAAGCATCATCCCATGCAGCATCTCTTTCATGTTCATCATTTTCATCATAGTGATTACTATAAGTTTCTCTATGATTATCCTTGAAATGTATTATGAATGTCATAATTATTCCTCCTTTACTATTTTAAAATCTTCACCCCAAACAAAAGTGACATCCTCAGGGTCATAGCCTAATGAGGAAAGTATGTCTTCTGTTGTGGCATCATCATCATTAATGATGGGATTGTTAGAGGCATTATGAATATTGATAGTATTATTGTGGATTACTACAAGTTGTTCCATATTATATATTTTTTAAGTTATGTAATAGTATTATTTTGTGGTAAAAGTTATATTACTAAAAACTTTAGAGAAAGATGATTTCTCCATATACATAAGAGCATGTTCAATGTGGTACTTTTCTTTAAAGTTTTTGGAAACTCCTACTAATCTACCAGTTCTATAAGGATTATCACCAGTTTCACCATCTCTGACTTCAATAATCAAAGCACCACCTTGATCTACTACATTTTGACATTTAGGACAAAGCCCTTGAGAGATTTCTTTTGGAGCTTCTTTATCTCCTTTTAACTTACCTAATAAGGCAATACCATAATCCTTTCCACAACAGATGCAGTGAAGAATTGATGGATTTAAACTATGTTTAGGACTAAGAAGAATATCATTATTTTTCATGTGTTTCTAATTAAAAGTAAAATATAACATTATTCCATTGTAACATCAAGGTCATCAATAATCCAACCTTGTGTAGCCTTGGAGATGTTTTTGTAATATCCTAATTCTTTATTGATTACATTTTTACCTTCAGGAGAATACATCATAGTGAGTTCATCATTAAGTCTGTTGATTTTTTCCTCTGAAAGATGATGTAGTTCAGTAAGTAAAGAGGTAAGGCTAAAAGCTTTTTCATCGTTGTTGAACTCATTAATGAAATTAGTATTGTCAAAGCTTTCTTCACCATCAATAATATCATAATTCTTTATTGTTACAGGCATAGACTTGCTTAGACAATAGGAGACACAACAGTCTACTTTGATAGGCTCTTGGTCTTTCTGATTCCAAGGAGCCATACGCTCCTCAGACTGAGAGAGTATAGGATAATTATCTTTCATCTTTCTTGTTATTATTATTTATCAGTATTCAACTCAATATATTTCTGGTTGTACCAAATAGCCTTTTGCTTGTCTTGAATATCAGTACCCTTAGAGTTAGCTCGCCATTGATACTTGAAAGCATTAAGCTCACAGAAGGCAGATACTTTCTCCTTGCCAAAGACATCGAGCATTACATCAATGCACTCATATTTAGAGCCTTGATAGTGGGAGGGATGATTGATATTATCCTTTTGAGGAGAATCTTTAGGTTTAGATATAAGTTTTTGAGAGTTATTATAGTTATAAATTTTCTCAAGTTCAGATACTTCTTTTTCTAATTCATCTACATAACTTGAGAAAAAATCTATATTAATATACTCCTTGTTGAGAAGATTACCAGATATCTTTTTAGACTTTATCATATCAGTAAGACTATGAATTGTATTCTTTATCTTTTGTATTTCCTGTTTCATTTTTCTTAATGTTTTAATATTTTTAATAACTATATAATGCACCTTTAATGATAGCTTCTCCAAGGAAAGAACTCATAAAACTGTCATAGGGAATTATTTCCTCAGAATCATCACATTCATTATAGATACAGTAATCACCGTAATCATTGAAAGTAATTTCTTTAGAACTACGAAGACCATAGTTGAGAAGAACAAAACAATCAAGAGGATTGTTGAAACCATCCTCAATGAGAGCATCAAGTTGCTCTTGAGAAGTAATTCTTATGGGACTTTGATTTTCCATAATTATGAAGTTTATGAGTTAGTTGATTTGCTGTGGACAATAAGCCAATCAGTAGATTTTTCATAAGGAACACCTTCTTGATAGTTGATGCTCCAAGGGTAGGACTTACGCATTGCAGTACGTAATGTTTCAATGTCAGCAAGTTTTGCTCTAATGACATCTACAGCCTTTATACATCTGAGATTGTTAAGATCAACAGAAGGAGTCTTCTTATCATTCTTATTATAACCAAAGCATTCAGTAGCTTTGTCAACAATCTCGGACCATCTATTAGATAGATTATTAAGATTGTAGACTGAGAAAAGGTCAGTGGGGTCTTTGTGAAGAGTCTGTTTCATGTCATGACAACACTGAGAAAATGTGACAGAAGCAATTTGAAGCATAGTAGATATATAATGAAGAGCAGCAAGACAATCAAGATGTTGCATCTTAGCATTCCTAAAAGAGATATAGAGAGCACGATGAAGCTCTTCTTCTTCCTTTTCAAACTGTTCCTCAATATTGTCAGAGAGAATATTCATGTACCTAATATTCTGACTACTGACAGCCATAAGACTATCTGGAAGAGCTTCCAGCTGCTTGCCAATTCTATTGATGGATTGCTTAGTAAGATGACGATAAAAAGACTTTTCGGCCTTTATGTCATCAATATAATCCAAATAAGCATACCTTGCCATAGTGATGGAAGGTAGGCAACAATACTGGAAGTATCTCCAGATAGTAATTAAATCGTCGTCTGTTATAACCATAATAAATTAATGTTTCCAAAATGAACCAACCTTTTCTTCAGCAGGAAGAGGAAGTCTGTGGCAATACTTAGCTCCAATAGTTTCCATAAAATGTTTAGTAGCAGCAACAACCTCAGAAGTAAGTTCCTTGGGACATTCTTCACAAATTTCATCATGCACTGGAACACAAAACTTAACCTTATTCTGATAACCTTTGTCAAGAATCCAAATATAAAGAGCATAAGTGAACTCCTTAAAAATGACAGCACCAAGGCCTTGAGTTGTGCTATTGACACTATTCTTGTCATACTTATTTCTTGCAGCAAAATGTTCATTAGCTTCTTCAGTTCTTGGTAGACCAGCAGCTTTTCTTTCTCTATATTCATCCCAAAACTCTTTAGAGTGTTGACGTTTGTTCCACTTCTTCCAATCCCACCAACGAGAAATATGACCAGTTTCACGGCATATTCTGATGATACCAGTAGACTCAGTATACTTCTTACATTGTTCTTGATATCTTGTGGCACCAGCAAAACCTTTTTTATAGTATTCTTCTATCCTCATGGCTTCTTCTTTAGACATACCATAGTTAGCTACAAGAGTAGCCCAAGTACCAAGGAAAGCAAAAGTAAACTCAGGTCCTTTAGCATCTTGTCTAAGAGAATGATATTTCTGCTTAATACTACTAATATCAACATCACGAGGAATTATTTCAGGATAGATAAGCCATGCTACATAGCTGTGCATGTCATAACCCTTCTCAAAAACCTCAAGCATACCTTTATCTCCAGATAGACTTGCAAGAAGTCTTGATTCCTCACTGTTATAGTCTATAGAGATAAAATCATTGCCTTCTTCTGCAATAAAGCAAGAACGGACTTCATCAGTATTAGGGAGATTCTGAATTTGAGGATAAGCACAAACCTCTTCAGGATGACCTTTTTTAGGTTGTAAGGGAAATCCTTTGAGAGTAGCTAAATCCTCATTCTGCTTTTGTGAACCACAGGAAAGACGGCCAGTGACAGTATCAAGTTGACGAAACTTAGTATGGATTCTATTAGTCTTAGGATTAATGGCATTGATGTATTGTGGACCATAAGTAGAACAAAGCTTTTCAAGACGAGAAAGCTCAAGGTATAAAGCAGAGAACTCAGGATTGACATTCTTTTGCTTCTTAACTAAATCAGCACCTTTGCTTTCAGTCTCCTCCTTTTTCTCTTTGTTCCAACCCTTAGTGTTGTAGCCAAGGAACTTTAAAAGAGGAACAACATCGTCAGTACTATTCCAATTGATATTACATCTGGACTTGTCAGAGGTATCAACTTCTTCAAAAAGATTTAACTGTATAGTGTCACTGATAAATTTCTTATTACCAAGATTGACAACAAAAGCATTAAGATTGTCCTTAACCTTCTGTAAATCCTTACAATTTCGCTTATAGATTTCAAGCCACTTGTCAGCATTAATCTTTACACCACAATACTCAAAGTAAGCAATAGAAAGAACAGCACTACACTCAATCTTTAAGGCAGGCATAGCATTTATAGACTTGAAGTAAGCTATCTGAGCATTCATGATGTCCGCAAGATGAATAACATCATTAGCACCATAAATAATAACTTCCTCAGTAATGCCTACATACTTAATTTTACCACGAACAGACTTATCAATATTAATACCAAGATATTTGTAACCAAGAGCATCAAGAGCAAAACTAAGTTCATAATAAGTTCGGCTTGGACAATTCTTTTTTGCTTTAGAAGTCTTGATATGATAAGGAAAATCATATCCTTGCTCATTATACTCTTCTGGAGAAACAGGGATTCTTGGGAAACCAAAGTACCTAAGCATTTCAGCAATCATAGTGTCATAACATCTACGAATAAAGATGCCTAAAGCCATAAGCATCTTAGCATCATACTTAAGATTCTGACCAACAAGAAAGCCTTGTTCAATGACCTCTTTATAGAGAAGAGGATCTATTGTAGTACAATCAACTACAACTTGTGTAGTTTTGTCCATACTACCAAACTGCATAATAAGAACCTTTGCGATGTGACAATCAAGTCCTGTATCCTCAGTATCAAACTGAAAGATTTTCCAGGACTTGATTAAAGCAATAGATTCTTTCACAGATAATGGTTGAAAGCTATCACTTTCAAATAGAGTTTTTTGATTAGATACAAAATAAATCATTCTTTACTATAAGCTATTAGTTCCTTGAAGTCAAGGACATACTTGTAGTCGTTAAAGAACTTAGAGCCAAGTATACCATGAATGGTGACACCAGTCTCTTTTTTAATAGAATTAAATACCCCAGACATGTCTTGGATGATAAAGACATACTCATAGATTTTGTCTTTGTAAGACATGGCAAAGGAGCATACACCTTCAGCTTTCTGACCATTACCTTCAATACCAGTAACAGTGTTCTCCATATTAAACACTATTTTATGGCTAAGATTTTTGAGATAAGAGCTGTCAATGATGCAATTATTAGAGCCAGTGTCAAGAAGGAAATTAATTTTCTTGCTACCTTGATAAAAAGTTACTACAGGAAGTTCTGCCAAGTCGATGCTATTCTTGAAGGACATGGCATTAGGATGAATATCAAAGAATTTATTAATTATTTTTTTTAGCATAAATGTATTTTTAGTTTAATGTTATATTTGCTGTACAGCCTTTTGTATCAATATCAATAGGAAGAGCATCATCAACTATCATATATTCTACATTATTTTGGTTAAAATCCATTTGAGAGCAAATGTCATCACTATCAAGATTCTCAAGACTTGTAGGAATATCTTTAATGATAATTTTTCCAACACTATAATCCAAAACTGCAATTTTCATAGCTTTACTTATTTAGTTCCTGTTGTTGAGAAGCCTCCTCTGTCTTCTTTCTCAGGAAGATTATCTACTTCAATAATTTCAACACCACTAGTAAACAGCCATTTTAGCTTCTGCCATATAGTTGCCTTTTGGCTAAGTTGGATTCTAAACTGACATACTCTTTCATTTGTAGGAATTATTGTATTTCTAAGTGCTACTATAGGAAACTTCCACTCATCATTTGGACCATTATATCCAAATTTACCTCCATCAATAACTCCATAAGCATTTGTTTGTAGAATACCATAGTTTTTAAAGGTCCCGCTTCTAGCTACCACATTAGCTTCCATACCATCAGGCAACAGCATTGCAACCCCAAGAGGAATAAGAGTTGTACTAAACTCCACTTTATTAGGCTTGTTTTTAGATATATTCTTTATTATAGGAGCTTTAAGTGTTGCATCTTTTGCACTTCTAAGGTCAACCCAATCTCCTTTGGCAATAATCTTAGGAAGTTCTACATCTTTATTAAATCTCTTTATATATATTTTCTGTTTCATTTGTTTAGTTCTATTTTTGAAATTTAAATGTTATATCATATTTATAATAACTACCATTTCCTTGATGTTCTATCTTATAGAATCTTTGATTAGTTGTTGGACTATTAAGTCCTCCAAGCTCTTGATCATAATGTCCTATTTTAACAAAATCAAGATATTTAAGAATACTTGTCTTATCTTTAGGAATCATGTCAAGACCACAATACCAGGCTGTCTTTATTCTTAAATGAGCGTACTGAAATAGCTCTATAAGAGAATTAATGTCATGTTCACCTCCAAGAAGACAAAGACATGTGATGCCTTGGTGTTTGTCAAGGAGAGATTGAAGTTCCTCGATAGTAAGAGGAGTGCCTTTATCTTCCCACAACTCTCTGGAATGACATCCTTGGCAATGAATTTGACAACCAGAGATAGAGATGCCAAGGGATATTTCCCCTGGCACCTCACTGAATACTTCTTTACAATAAATGTATTTTAGCATACTTCATCTTTTTTAGCAAATATACGATGGCTGCCTTCCCACTGACGACTTTCAGACCATGACTTAAGAGGTTTTAAATAACCTATCACACGAGTCCATAGAGTAGTGTTATGACTGCCACATTTAGGACAGATATGGAAAGGATGCTTGGCAATAAACTTACAATCATCACACTGAGTCTGAGGGACATTGAAAGTGATGTAATTATTGCCTACCTTAACAGCGTATTCAAGAAGCTTAGTGTACTGCTCTTTAGACAAATTATCCTCAAGATTGAGATGAGAAGCCTGTCCACCATCAATAGATTGGGCAATCTGACCACCCTGCATGGCAATTTTGTTAAGAATAGAAGTGTTGTCATGAGCATCATAGATATAGGAATTGTATAGATTCTCATCAGAAGGAACCCAATAACCATCCTGCTTGTCCCAATTATAATTTTTCACACCCAAGGACTCAGCAGGAACTAACTCCAAATTGAACATGAACTTCTTAGAAGAGTGCTGCTTGTTGTATTGCTTAATGACACTAAGAACCCATGATGCAAAGTCAAGGTATTCTTTATTATTGCTAACAGTAAGTCCGAGGAATCTTGCAGCTTCATTAAGACCATTGACACCAATAGTACAATAGAGCCTATCAAAGTTTATATAGCCAGCTTTGGTTTGAGGGAACATACCATGAGCATCCATATGGTAAAGTCCAGTCTTATAAGCACGTTGATAGTCATAGACTCTGAGAAGAATGTCTTCAAGATACTTCTGGAAAAGTTTAGAGCCTTCTTCATTCCACAATCTACGAACTGCAATCATCTTTCTTTCTGTTGCACCATTATTAGATCTATGTCTTTGTGGAGAATACTCCTTATACCAATCTTGAATAATTCTATTAAGATTGAGAGTCATGACATTACAAGAGCCAGTTTGCACACCAGTAAGACCAGTGGTAGAAGAGAATGTGTTGTCAGTAACCTCATTGCGGAGTCTACAGCAAGAAGAGATACTATCTGCATTCTTGGAGAGATAGACAAAGAAAGAGTCACCTTCAGCCCATTGAGTAGTGATGAAATCCTTATACTCCTTGTCAAGAACATCATTGTCGTCAGTAAGACAACATACTGTGATAACAGGAAAAGTAAGTAGGGTTTCAGTGCGCTCTTTATTAAGCCACCTCATATATCTCTTCTGCAACCAATTGACAGCATTCCAATTAGGCTTGGAACCATCAGGGAAACAAAAATCATCAAACATAGCATGCCAATAGTAGCTGTCAAAGACATTAAAGTTGGTAAATGGTGATTGATAGCCACGATTGCCAGCAGGCTGATTGAGATAATGAGTTACAGACTGAAAGTACTGGTCAATGGTTTGACCTATAGTCTTAGACTCAAGACAATGCTCATTGGTAATTATGACATCTTCCTTGAGATAATACTCCTTACCCCATTCCTTTTCACAGAAATAAGAGAAGAAGTTGAAGAACTCACCATAAGCTCCAGCACCCTTCTTTTGAGCAGACAAGAGGAATATAAGATTCTGAAACTGTCCACAGAAAGAGCTAAGATGATGAGGAGCATGGTTCTTAGTACCATCAATATTGGTAGTACCATCAACAAGAAGAGGATAGAGAGTATAAGCACTACAATATGGTTTGAGAATAGGACAACTCTCATCATGCTGATAAAGAATGTGATGCTCAAGGTCCTTAATGTACTGGTCTCTATATGGAGAATTAATCTCAGCAAGAAGTTCCTTCATCTGAGAACGCTGTACTAAGCGAGAGGTATCTTTGTAAAGTTCACCTTCAAGAGTGGCAGCATTCTTATTAATAGTATTAGCATTGTCGTCAGTATTAGAAAGATTGGTAGCAGAAGATTCAGAATCATTGTACTTATGAATATAATGTACTTTATCTTTTATAATACGAGCTTCAGTATGCTTCTCTCTGTAAAGCATATAAGCCTTGCCTACAGGGAACCAACGTTTGCAAAGATACTTTTCTACTTTATTCTGAATATCCTCTACTGAGGTATCTTCATGCACTTCCTTCTCAATGCTATCAAGAAATACTGAGATGTCCTTTTTATCCTTTTCAGAAAGTGAGAAGTTGCAAGCCTGGAATGCTTGAAGCATAGCAGACTCAATCTTTTCTGTGGAAAACTCTTCTTTGGAGCCATTACGTTTAATTACAAACATTTCATATTATATTATACAGTTAAGTTATTCTTTTAATTTTAAGCAAGTTATGGTATTAATGCCACTTCTATCAATGCCAACAGGAACCTTTGGACGAAAGTTAAGATAACTTTGTAATTCCTTACCTATTTCAAATGGGTCTCTATATTCCTTACCTTCTTTATCAATAAGAGTGCCTTTGGCTCTTGTGAGAGGAAACTCCCATACAAGAGGAGTAAGAGACTCCTTGTTGATAACAATGAAACGATAGTCTTCAAGAGTAAAGTCTTTGAAGTAAGGGTCATTAGACATATTGGCTTTGATAATACGCCAATACAACCTTGCCTGTATCATGTAAGACCATTGTTCAAAACTATCTTGAAAATCCCATTCTTTATGTCCACTAGTTTTGAGGTCAATAGGGTAGACTTTCTTTTCCTCATAGTCTACAATAATCAAATCGGCCATACATCTGTAGCAAACACTTTCAAATTTAGCACGGAACTTTAGTTGATAGTATCTTTTGACAGAAGACATAGGGTCATTATTTGCAAAGTAGCCTTGAGTGGTAGGAGAAGTCTTGAGGGTTTGAACCATCTTTAAGATACGGTCATAGGTATTACTATCTACAACAGTTTTATTGTCAGCCTGTATTATGAGATTATAGAAAGAGCCAACCCTTTCAGAGAAAACCTTGACCCTTGTAGAATCACGCCAATTTTTTTGCCAATCAAATTCACAAAGTATACTCAGAATTTCTTCATAAGGAATAGATGAGAACTGTGCATATATGGTATGAAGCTTGTCATACAAAGTAAGAACAATCTGTTTCTCCTTGTCACCAATAGAAGGATAGTCTGCTACATAATATAAGTCATCAAACTCATCTTGTGAACCAGTGATAAGACAGTCAACCATAGAACCTTCTAACAATGACTGAGTAGAGATATGGTCGAAGAGATGGTCAAGCTTGTTAAAGCCTTCACGCTCATACTTGGCAAGAGTAGAGTAGCTTAGAGCAGGGTCTGCCCTATACTTCTTTTCTGAAACTTGCCAGGAAATATCTTTTAATTCTTTAGGAATGTTCATTATGTTAAACTTTTAGTTATAAGACTTACTAAGCATCTTTAACCTTTAGCTCAGATAAGTCTCTAATAATATCAATAGCTTGGAGAAGTTGCTTCTTAGTGTAAATCTCAAAATAAATGCTCTTAGGATGATTGTCTTCCAACCACTTGCGGAACATCTTTTTTTTAAGATAAAAGCGGTCATTCTCCATACCTTTAGCTTCAATTACAACAAGGAAATCATTATACTTAAACACAAAGTCGGGAGTATAAGTAATATCTATAATCTTCTTACTCTCAAGCTTAAGCATTCTTGTTGTTTTATCTTTGTCATAGAAAGGTACTGTAGGTCGGAAGCCTTGCCATATTACAAACTTATGGGGTTCATACTCAACAGGAAAGCCTTGCTCCCTAAGAGTCTGATAAATCATCTTTTCAAGTTTAGACTTAAAGAAGATGCCATCATACTCCAAGGGAGAAGCATTCTTTATCTTCTTATTTTCATGCAGACTTCTGGGCATTATGCTGAAGCTTTTTGACAATATTATTAAGATCAGCTATTTTATCATCCATTTGCTTGATTTTACTAGTAATAGTTTCAAGAGTAGACATAATCATTTGTGCTGTTTCAAGACAATCATCATCTGGTGTGTCAGTGTCTTTATTCTCAAACTCCCTCTCCTCAATGATTTTCTGCTCAAGGAGCATAGGAATTAGTCCAGGAATAAACTTACACTCCAAGTGGTGATGACAAATATGTCCATCACTTGTGTCCTTAGTGAAATCCAACTCAATCATGTCACCAAACTTAAGCTCCTCGCCAGAGTCTTTCATAAAATACTTCTTCATGTTTTACTTTGTTTTAAATTTATTATTATTTAATAAGGCTATATTAGCCCAGGTTATTACTTTTAAATTACTTTGTTTCATACCATTCTATGCCATAGCCATTTTGTCCTATGAGAATACTATTGATATTAGTCCATAGGTTAGAGGGCATAACTTGATTATTCTTTGCATACCATGATGGATGTCTTGTTTTTAGGATATAGTTATATTTACTATTGATGCAGGACTCAAAGCTTTGAGCCTCAGATCCCATGAGAACATAGACAATACCATTGGTGTGTAAAGAGAGATTAGTGAGAAGAGACCTGATAAAAGGTTTCCACAATAAAGCATGAGACCCTACTTTGCCTACATTACAGGAAAGTGCAGAATTAAGCATAAGCACTCCCTGAGACTCCCACTTCTCCAAACTTGGGTCAAAGTTAATACTTCCATGAGGAAGGGAGAAGTCAATAACAGACTCCATAAGAACTTCTAAGGAAGGAGAAAAGTGGGAAGGAGATGTAGAAGGGTCTTGTCCCATAATGACAACCCTAAGATTATGTAATGGACATAAGGTGAAATCTTTGAATATATCCTTGATATTAGGGTATATAGGTTGTTTAGAAGCTACAAGTTTCTTAAGAATAGTGTTTGCTTCAGTCAGATTGATAACCTTACACCAATCTCCAAAATATTCTTGTATTGTCATTCTACTACTTCATCAATATGGTCAAGTGCAACACTGAGAAGTTCCTCATTTGTAGTAGAGACAGACGGTGCATTGACTTTTTGAAGAGTAAATGGGAACTCGCCTATATCCACTTTGATATTGAAGGACTCATAGGTTGAAAGAAACAGGGGATTGCCGTATATATGAGGGGCATCATACCTGTTTCTAAGAGCATTGGGGATTATCTGATTGATAATATATCGTGTGAGAGAATCAGCCTTAACAGTGAATACAGACGGAGAAACCCTTAGAATAGGTTGAGTAAACTTATACACAAAAGATTTATCAGGATTGTCCTGCTGTACCTTCTCAATCCGCCATGACATAATCATGACAGGCATGAGGTTCTTATTGAAGATAGCTCCACATGTACCATAATAATAGTTTTCACCTTGAGTATCCAATGGTATTTTTACAAGACGTGCTCTATTAAATATGTTTATCAATATCGCACGCATCTTAGAAGACAATGTCTTAAAATTAGATTCTGTACCTATATAATTAAGACGTGCTGTAAGAGAATCTACCTCGTCAGATGTAACAACAGGTAGATTACAATTAGACAGTTTTCCAAGCATAAATACAGGAAGCTCAAAGACATCCTTGAATATTGGGACATTCATATACTGAAGATTACGAATTACAGTGTCCCTAATAGGATAGATAGAGTCTTGAAAGTATCCTTCAAAGCATCTTTGGATTATATATTTTAAATCTCTCATCAGCTTTGGGTTTTGAATAACATGTTTGGAGAATCATACTCAGTAAAGAAAGGAAGATCATAAGGGATGATGGGATTAAGAGAATTGGCAATGAAATTGGTAAAGAGATTTACCATAAGAGAGCCAATCATACAAGCAAGATAAGTGGTCTGTTTCATTGAACATACAGTATGTTCGGCCTGGAAATCAGAGAAGAGAAACTCAGTTTCATACCTATCCATACTAGCCTTATCATCACCTTGAATACAGAAAATCTGTAAGGTATCAATAGACAATCTACCATCAAGGAAGAGACACTTAGCTCTACTGTCTGGAGTTAAGGTCTGTATATGTCTTTTCCAAGAATTGTAGAAAATCTTTCGTGCAGTCATGTTGTCAAATCCACAAATCATGATGGCACCAGCCTCAGTGTTGTCAGTGAACTTACTTGGAACAGCATTGACCTGCTTGGCTAATGTGTAGGCAGAAATCATAGAAGCTATAGCATCAACCTTACGTTGTCCAATGTCATTGGTGCTGTAGAGTTGCCCTGCCATATTAACCCTTTCTACAATATCCTCATCATAGAGAGTGATGTTAGCAGGAGCCATGCGTGCAAGCTGAAAAGCTACATTAGAACCAATACCTCCTATGCCAGCAATAATGACACGAGACTTCTGTATCTCATCAAACCATGATGCACCAGAGAAACGGGTAGTGGCTTCATCAACAAGGAGGGATGGAGAATTAAGAGGAAGAGGAGTAAAGGTAGATTCTGTAGATTCTGTAGGTGGAGTAGATGGAGTAGATTCTGTAGGTGAAGTAAGTTCTGCTTCATCTATATCCCCAAGAAGGGGTTCTGTGTCTAAATCATCATTTCCTTCTCCTTGATTTTCATCATAATAATTCTCCTCTGGTATTTCTTCAAATTCAGGGTCTAAGATACCATCATTTTCAATGATGCCATTTTCTTCAAGAATATCATTTACATCATTATCAGTAATATTGAGAGAAGTAGTCTCATTATTGTTTGAATTATTAATATCATTTGTTTCCATAAGCTATACAATATATTGGTAAAGTGTATTGATGTAATGCTGTATATAAGGATTATCATCAACATATTCAGAAAGTTCATCAATAATAGATTGTGCAACAACACTTGTAAATATGTCATACTCATCATACATATAAGAAGGAATATCAGGTTCATCATAGTGGTCAAGAGTGAACTGTATGATGAAGTCACGCCATTCACAGAAGGCATTTGGAAGACTGTCTACAGTAGCAGGCTTGCCAAAGATGCGCTGATAGACATTGAACATGTGACGTGTAATCCAATGCTTGAAGTTGAAGTTCTTAGGATTGAGAATGAGATTGAGAGTGACTATATGAATCACAGCTTCATGAATCTTCTTAGGGTCAGGGGTCCAGTCATACTCAGTCTCTGTTTCAGTAGCATTCTGTTTAGGAGTGTCCTTGAAATCAAGAGAAGTCTGCTGTGGAACAGCATTGTTTCTTATATCCTTAGTATGAAGCCAATCAAAAAACTGAGTATTACCAGTTTCAGACTTTAAATTGAAATCACTAGTTTGCTGAGAGACAACAGAAGTCTTTGCAACATCTTTCTTTTTAAGTTCAATTTCTGCAAAACGAGTGTCAAGATAAGAAAGAGTATTAGGGACTTCATGACGTTCGACCTGTAAGTCAAAATACTCAATATATTCCTTGTCAACAATCTTAGTCAACTCAGTAGAGTCATTGCTGATGGTCTTAGAACCATTGCCAAAGAACTCATAAGAAGTACCAAGAGGCTTGACAATGACCTCAGATTTAGACTGTATCTTACGAGTGATACGTGCAACATAAGTACCTTTAGTGTCAACAACAAGAGATACAAAACAGTTGGTGTCATTGCCTTCCTGCTGAAGCATTAGATTGTCTTGACCACTGAAGAATGCACCCAATGCATGATGAGAATGTATCAAGCCAGTGTCACAATCAAACAGCTCAATGTTCTGAGCCATATAAGCTGCGACCTCTTCAGACATGTGAAACTCAGTCCATCCAGATGTGCCTAAGTCCATAGGATAGAAATCAGCACAAGTAATGACCAAATCATTATTCTCAAAAGAACCTTCATGAGTGAAGAAAAGAACTCCAGACCATTCAGTAGAGGGAAATTTACGGATGAGATACCTAATCTTTTCCTCTACACTTTGAGGAACAATGAGTTTATATGTAGACTGTCCTTTTACAAGTTTGGGAAGAGTCTGGGGCTGCGTTGTTATTGTTGTGTTCATTTTTATATCTATAATTAATTACTTTGAGAATGTTCTTCAATATGTCCATAGCCATAGTATGATGTATGACAGTAACAGGAAAGAACTCATTGGAAGGAGAATCAATAATGGTAGTAAGAATGCGTTTGCCTTTAAAGACAAGTACAAACTTACCTTTATAGCGATTTAAGTTTTGTAAATTTATATTGTTTATTGGAACATAAAACTTTTCATCAGAGACAACAAGAGAGGTAAGCAAATTGCTGTTAACAAGTTTTCGCTTAGTAGATTCAGTAGTGAAAACAGTATTGCAATAGCTGATGAAAGCATTGCTTATATCAATGATGAACTTATAGAAAGGCATGCCACAAATAAACTGACCATTACGGAAACTAAGAGAAAGATGCCCATGAGTAAGATAATACTGTATGAACTCCTTTTTCATAAAATCAGTAAAGAAATCGGGGTATAGGAAACCAGATCCATTGAAAGTATAATAAACATAATTACGAGCTATAGTAGACTTTCCTATGTTCTCCATTCTTCGCCAAGGACCTCCAGAGATAGACTCAACAGTGACATACATGGAAAGCTCCTGACAGAAGAGCATCCATTCAGCAATGTCGCAATCAGTCTTAAGAGTGTTGATAGTGTTTCTGATAGGTCCATCACCAAGGCAAGGACTTTGAAATTGAGTGAAATCATCTTTAGGAATATATTTTACATGACTGTGCATATAGTTACTAAGAAACTGTTCTTGAGAATATGTAGCCCTGTTGAGCTGAAAGCCAGAGAACTCAAAAGGAATACGACCTTCATTATTGATTTCAATCTTTGCATAAAGGTCTTGAATAGAGACAGACTGGTCATATTCATTGGTGACAGTGACATGAGGCCACCAAACATAGATGAGATAATAGGAAGAATCAGCTTTAGTCTGAATATCAACATACTGCTCACCAAAGAAATTCTTGAAGACCTCATATATATCACAAACCTCTTGATGATCAGGATTAAGGATAGGATTTGCTGAATGTTGCATACTAATTATTTTAAAAACAAAAATAAAGGGAGCAAGGACAAATATCCCTACTCCCAATGACCAAAACGGAAATATAAAGTTATGTTTTACAAGTCAAGGTCGTCAATGATGTCATCAATATCATCATCATCAATAAGGTTGTTGGGTGTTGTAACACACTGAGCTTGATTAAGTGTATCGGCTACAATATCACCCTTAGAAATAATGAGTTTGTGAATATCCTTTTCCAACATATGCAAATCAGGAATAATCAACACACCTTTGGCAACAAGAGTGCTGATATGGGTAAACAAACTGTCGGCAATAGCAAAAGTCTTAGAAGCATTATTCTCATTAACAACATTGGCTTCATTATCAACATTGTTCTTATTGTCAACATTGCTTATATCAGAAGCATTGCCAGAAGGAACTATAGTTTCTTCTTTAGCATTAGTTTTAACCCCCTCTGTCTTTGGAGTCTCAGCTTCCTTTTTCTGCTCACACCATTTACCACTATCAATGAACAATTCAAGGTCCTTGTTAGATACTTGAGTGTAGTTTCTACCAAATTTATTTTTGATAGCTTCCTGTAGATTATTGCGCTTAATAATATCTTTAATCTCCTGGCGACTAAGAGCACCAGAAGCAATATTCTTCTTGGTATTGGTGAGAAGAATGACAAGATTGTTGGTAGGTTGGCCCTTGTATATTACATTCTGTGGAAGCTGAGTGTCATCACTAAGAAGCTGCGTCTTAGAAATGCCTTCAGTAAAGGTCATGTTTTGGAAATCAATACCAGCAGCACGAAGGTCTGCCTTCAATTCTCCAAGAGTTGTAGCACTAGTTGTAATCTTACTTCTTTTTTGAGTCTTAGTATTTGCGATAAGAATTTCTCTTTCCATAATATATTTTTTTTAATTGAATAAATTTTTTAATTGTTTAAATTGTGTTTTATCCTGCAAAGATTTGAAGTAATCGCTATAATCTTTACAAGAACCAAGATTGGGTATGATATTAACAAAACCAGTGCGTTTTGCTAATTTTTTTCCATCAATTAATCCAGCTTTATCAGTGTCGAAGGAGATAAAAACCTTCTTATATCTTCTTTTTAATTCATTGACAGCAGTGTCGGACATATCATAGCCTTCGCCTTGAAGACATAAAGCAGGAATGTGAAGCTGACAAGATATGCACAAAGCATCCTTTAAAGAAGAACAGATGATAACCTTATCACCATAAGTAGGAATCTTAGTCCAAAGACCTATGACAGAAGCATCCATCTTAGATGACCATTTGAATCCTTTAGTATTATAAGGTTGGTAGATTTTCATCTGTATATTACCTTCTTTTCGCTCAATGAAACTATAGGCATACTTGTCAGCAGGAAATATATACTGTCTTCCTTTGTCAGAGGGAGAGCTTTTCTTGTTAATAATCTTATAGGAGATAGGATAAATCTCAGCATAATGAAGCCACTTTTTAGAGACCCCATAAGACTCCCAATAAGCATAATCATAATCACGCCAAGGACGTACTTTGACTTGAATAGAAGTAAGAGAACTTGCTTCTTTTCTTGTAAAAGTGCGGATTTGCTTAGGCTTGATGGTGACATCACTCTTTAGAATCATGAGATTACAGATTTTTTCAAGTGCTTGATTGAAAGTACACTTCCAATAAGCACACAGAAGGTCAAGTAATCCACCATGAACAGAAGAGTCGGCATGGTCTTTATACCTAATGTGACCACCATTATCCATATAAATACTAAATGAAGGATGAAGGTCGTCCCTAAGAGGAGATGAAATTCTACAAGGAATAGAAGTGATTTCAGGAAATACAGTAGATAGAACCTGTGTTTCACTAACCTTATTAAAGATTTCAGTTTTAGATATGCTGGAGGAAGTTTTACCTATCACCATAAGATTATTAATGTAAAGCAGTTTTAGAATATTAGTAGTTCCAAGGCATGTCGCCCATAGAAGCCTCAGACCCCTGACCATCAGTAGAAGTAGTAGGAGCAGTAGAGAGGTCGGTAGGCTCTACAGAATATTCTGCAAGGGGTTGCACACGGAAATCAGTAGAAGCATAAGAACCTGCATTCTTAGCATTGATAAGGTCTTTCTCAAGCTTGTCAAGAGCCTTAGAACCAGCACTATTGAGAAGAATCATACCATTGCGTGTAGCAACAGTCTGATACTGCTTACCATCATCCTTAGTACGTACACCATAAAGAAGCTTAACCTTATTGTTAGGCTGAAGAGCAATGGCATCCTTGATTTCAGAGAAATTGCCAGAGAAATAATCCTTAATATGCTCAAGACCAAAGAGGAAGTCATCAGCATTGTCCTTCTTTACCCAAGAATCATTGACATAGTTGAAGGCATCGCCTACATTGAGGTAAGCCTTAAGGAAGCCAATAAGGTCAGCCTCGCCAACACAAGCCATGCGATAAGAAGAATCAATCTTAAGTTCCTTGCCAGTAGTAGAGAAAAGCTTCTTGCCAGCCTTGGCATCCTCAATGTTAGCCCAAGTAGTGTTGCCATACTTGTCAATGACTTGTACCTTAGACTGGTCTTTGTTATAAGCAGGAGCATTGCTAAGAGTAAACATTACACGATTGGTAATTTCAATACCATTACAGATGTTAGGGTCGGTTTTAACTATAAATGTAATACGAGCCTCCTTACCCTTGTCAGTATCAACTACATATTCAGGGTCATTAGCCATTTCATGGCCATAGATTTCCTCAAGCTCCTTTTTTGTAGGATTGACTGCAACTACATAAGAAGAGCCTACACCAACATACTTCTTGAACTCCTGAGTTTCAGTAGATTCCTGTGTCTTGCCAATAGCAAGAAAAACATAACTGTTATTAATTTCCATAATTGTTTTGTATTTAAATATTTATATTTATTTGTTATTTATTGAACTTTCGCAAGTTTAGAAAACTTAGTAGTTAAAGGAGTTAAGTATTCCTTAACTCCTTAATAACTTTTGCTTGTGAAAATTAAATTGTTTGTTAAAAATATTATTACTCGAATACTGGGGTGTCAACAGGCATTGTATCTTCTACTGTGCTTTCAGTCTGAGGAGTGTTAGGTGTTTCATCAACATAAACAGATGATTTTGACTCATCTACAATATCCTGAGACTCAGTCACAGCCTCCTTAGGCTCATCATTAACAGAGATGATGTACTGCTTATGTTTCTCATCATAAGAAACAATGTCAGTAGGGAGATACTTAGTAGTCTTCTTAGGCAAGCCATTAACATCAATGCCAGGTTCAATGACCTTCTTGACAAGCTTGTCTACAGGGAAACCAATGACAGAGATAATACCAGCCTCAAGAGAACTAATCTGAGTGTTGCAATCCTCATACTCCTTTGTAAGTTTATCAAGCTTCTCCTTAAGCTTAATACGCTTAGAGAGGAGGGGATCACAAGCCTTGGCTACACACTTAACTGACTGAAACTGACTGTAAGAAATTCTTTTTTCCATTGTTTTTTAAAATTTAAATTGTTATTTGTGAATTGAATGTTTTTATTTATTTTTCTGTGTCGAGGAAAATCTGACTCATATCAACTTTGATATTACCTTTATCATCAGACTCTGCAACTTGAAAGACTTTTTCTCTAAGATGTAGAGGACGAGAACCACGAATGGCATTATCACCTCCAACAAAAGAAATAAGAGTCTTGTTGGCTTGACGAGAGATATAGCCAATGGCATCAGCTTCACCACAGATAATATCACCAGTTTTTCCTGCAATGTCTACAGCCATCTCTGTAGTCTCCTCATCATTCTTTCGGATTTGCTTGTCCTTGACATGACATACAAGAATGAGAGTGTCACAAAGAGGTTTGAACATATTAACCATTTCCTTAATGGCATTGCGCATGTAAAGATAGCCAGCACCATTAGGCAATTGACGGACATCAGCCTTAGGGTCAATAATCTTATCATTATTAGCATCCTTCAAAACGTTGCCAATTTTATCCTTCTTATAGCCAAAATTGGCACCCATCTGAGTTCTACGATAAAGGACTGCTGCATAGAAGACAGCCATTTCCTCCAATCGAGAAGCATTGTCAATAGTGATGAAGCGATAGAAAGGCTTGTCGCCATTCTCATGATTCTTCTGTGCAATAAGATTGCGGATTTCAAAGATGTCATTGGCATTTCTTGCCTGTACAGCCATGACATCAAGAGCACGGTAGCCATCCTCAAGGTCAATGATAAGATTGTTGTCAAGACTTGCCATTAATGTGCTCTTGCCACATTTAGGCTTGCCAAACAAGACCATCAACCGAGGGTTGTAGTCAGTGGCTTTCCTACGCTGAGTAGGTAAAACGATGTTACTCATTTTAAATGTTTTGTTTTAAATTGAAAAATTGTTATTGAATTGCAAATGTACTTAGACAAAGAAGTCTAAGCAAGATGCTATAAAATGTACTATGAAAAATGAAGAGAATCATTTAGGCATACTCTCTTGATTTCTTTGAATAAGCTGATAGACTTTGTTAAGTTCAGAAAGATTGTCATATCTAGGAAGAGGTGCATAGAAACCTGTAGCACCATCAAAGTATAAACCAAGAATAGCATTGCTCTCACCATCTCTACCTAAGACGACCTCAAGAAATCTTGCACAACTTTTTAGTTTAGTAATGTCGTATTTTCGATATTCCTTAAGTTCAAAAGCAAAAGGTGAAGTAATGCCAAGCATGACATCACAATCTTTACCAGGCATTTGTTATCATGGAAGTTCTTTATCTTCCATTTCTATAGTTTATGTATTATACTATAGTTCAGACTATCTCTTTATAGACCACTAAATGTTGGTACATATAGGTCTATATCCTGCACTCTTGGTGATTCATCCTCTTCAACACCACTTGGTAAGAGGGTATTCACTAGTCGTTGTTCCTCCATAATATTTCTACTATGCTTGGATAAGGGTTACCATATAATAACTATGGTTTTCCCAGATTCACAGGATTTATTCAGGACCTCTGGTAAAATACATATATTATCTTATCTTATACTTAGTACATTCACACATATAAGGTTCTATATTAGATTTCATGTGACGAAAACTTTTAGCTTTAATATATAGAGTATGGTTTTTGCATATAGTTGTTTCGATATTAAACTTCTCTAATAAGAAGATTTGAAACTTTTGAAGATCTTCTATACTAAAACAATTAGTTGCAAGTTGACCTCCACAATTAGCTTTACTACCATCATCCATAAACATATAAGCCAATGATTGCCAAGTAAAATTATTAAAAAGTTCAATAGGAATCCTTTTTACTCTATTCACATAGAATTGATTATATATCTCATTAAATGCAGGATTGGCAGGAAAATCTACCCAATAGGACTTATATTTCTTTCCAGTCCTAACATCTAACTTTGATATGGAAACATAAGTATGAGGATTGAGATTAGATAACTTATCAGCAATATAATAGGAATATTCTTTTTGTTTTTCACCATGTGCTGTAGACAATCTTGCATTTTTATTTTTGCATTCCATGCTTCCATCACCCATCATGATTCCTAATATTATTTCTAAGTTATCTTGTGTAAGAGGGTTAAGTTCATTCTCCCTAAAACTCTTTCTGAAGTAGCCATGTTTCACTCTGTGACTGTAGATACCATCAGAAGACATATCAAGAGCTTCACCTATTTCTCTATCTCCAAGACCTTGATTAAAAAGTTCTTCAAACTTTTCATTATCAATTTTAGAGACTTTGTCATAAGTAAATTGAGACTTGACACCCTTATTCTTTCTATGAAACATGATATTGCCTGCTGTTACACCAAATAACTCTGCAATCTCTGTATCCATATATCCTTCTTGAGCTAATGACATTGCTTTGTCTATATCTTCTTTAGACATTTTTGCATCATAAGCTCCCTTTATATTATTTTCCTTTTTGAATTTTGTTAATGTTGCAACAGATACATTAAGAAGTCTACTTATTTCAATACTTGATTTTCCTCCATCCAGCATTTGTTTTATTAATGCTGGATTTCTGTTAACTTCTGATTGCCAAAAGTTAACAGGAAGTCCAAGTTTATGTCTTCTTCTTTCTATTGTTTTTCTGCTACAACCTAATTCTTTGGCTATTTTACTATCACTTAATCCTTGATTATAAAGGATTTGAAATCTATCCATATCAATACATACACTTTTACCCATATCTTTATTTTTTATTACAAAGGTATAAGGCACTTTTGGTATATGTTTTTGTGTAAAATTGGTTCTAAGTTAATCTAATAAATGTATTTATTTTTATGTTTAATCCTGACTATCAGCCAAACCTTTTTGTGTAGGTCTAATCTTATTAGCTTTGAATGCTTCAAGAGAGAGAGTCTCAGAATTTTGCTGTTGTACAACTACTGGAATGTAATTATACTTATTACGAACTATCTTAAAATACTCAGAGAGCTTTTTGATAGAAGTACGTAAATCCATACCACGTTCAGTAGATATAAGACCTATGTGGTCTATTATACAAAGAACATATTCATCAGGGTCGTTAGGTTCATAATAATCAAATATCTCCTTGTCATAACCCTTGACCTTCTTTTTATGAATAGTACCATGCTCTTCAGCATACTTATCAAGAACATGGTAGATACCAGTAGGATTTCTATCTGGAATCCATATAACATGCTCTTCAAAGAAATGAAGTATAGACTGATACTTTAAAGTGTTAAGAAGATCAAGAATGTCTTGTGAAAGAAGTCTGTTAGAATCAACAGATTTGAATGTTTTGATGTCAATCCTAATCTTACCTTCAGACAATTTATAAAGAAGATAACATATGAATTTGCCAGTGATGTTCTCAGCTTTCTCCTCAAGAAGGGCGTAGAATATCTTAAGTCTAACAAGCTCGGGATGCTCATAAGCATAGAGAACAGTGTTGAAGAGAAAGAGAAAATTGGCAATCTTGGACTTAGAAGCCTTAGCTCCTCCAGAAATAAGGTAATAAGTACCTAATTCAACACCAGGATAATCATAGCGAAATACTTGGAAAGGAGAAGGAATGCAATTGACTTTACCACTAAGAATACGTTGTCTTCGTTCTTCAGCATCTTGTAATACTCGTTGAATAAGACCCATACTTAATTTCTGCTACTCATTAACCAATCATCACCATCAACAATATCTTGAGGCTTATCTTCAGTTTTGTTTTCAAGGAAAGTAGCCAAGTCAGAGAGTTGTTCAACATGTATCTCATCATTATCAGTAAGTCGTCTGTCATCCTTGATGATAAAATACTTGGCAAGACGCATGCCTATATAGCCTTTAGGAGCATAAGTATCGACATATCTTTTAGTGGCATCAATAATGTCATCATCAGATACATCTCCATAGACTGTGAGAAACTTCTTGAGTCTGTTCTTGATTTCAGTTTTATTACATCTGAAATAGAATGGAGACTCTCGACCATTAGCATACATCATTTTCTGTTTAGGGAAACACTCTTGTACCTTTAAGGCAAGAACTTCAAGTCGTTGTTCATCAGAAGAAAGAATGCTATCAACCTTACTCTTCCATTTAGAAGTAATGTCAGGAGAACCTTGCTTGAAAAGGTCTAATGTAAGAATACCACGATTGACCATATTAGTAGCAGTCTCTTTGTACTTGCCCATGCTTATAGCAAGAGCAATAAGTGTCTCCTGTAATGTGAGACCAAGTTTGAGGCACTTAGCCTCGTCAATTTCAATTTTCTTCATGTTGTCTGTTGTTTTCAATAATTGTCATGAACATAGATTCCATGTCATTATTTTTGCTTGTTTTAAGAATGAAATATTTGAGAAGCTGCATGTGACTTTTATCATCAGAGAAGGACTTTACGTACTCTTCTGTTGCTCTTAGAGCTTCCTGTTCAGTAAATGAAAAGTTGTATTCAACTACAAGTGTATGTAGTTTGTGTGCAATGAGAGAAGTCATGTCAGTCCAAGAATAAGAAGTGCCTGACTTGTTGCCTTTAGGATAAAGGGCTTGTAACTTTTCAGCCAATGCTATATAATCAATATTACTATTTGTTATCTTATCATCAGATGATACAAGAATACTTGTTACTAAATCTTTAGTATTGTTGGAAAGAACAATCTCATTAGGATTGAATACATTGGTACTGACAAGCTTGTTTGTTATTAATCTATCAAGACTTTCCTTGTAATTAACACTATAATATCCTATGAGCAATACAAGGAACTCGCCCATAGTAAGATGCTCATGTTGGAGCACATCTGTATTTACTGTAAATTTCATAAATCATATTTGTTTAAACCTTTATAAACGCAAAAAGCACAACCCCTTGAGGAGGAGCTGTGCTGATTATTGTAAGCCTATCTAAGCCTTATTGAGCCTATCTAAGTTTATAAGCCTTTCTATGCCTTAATAAGTCTATCTAAGTTGTGGGAGGAGTCGGCTTAGTATGGTTTTACCCATTTTTATGTTTCTTTGACTTTAAAATCACTTTTGGATTAAGTAGTAGCCAAACTATTGCTAAAAGAAAAGTGTGATATTCAAATATTAATTCATACATTTTATTCCACCACGGAGCTTTAAGTGAATTAATCATATCTTCAAGTTCTTTTTCTGATAGAGCATTTAGTTCTTTGTCATCAGTATCAAATAGATAATCAATAATTCCTAAATTAAACTCTACTCTTTGTTTAAATGAAAGAGTATACCTTAGTTTTGTATGAAGATAAGAAAATACAAGAGATTGGTATTGTATTTCATTTGTTTGATTCTTCTCTATATCCATATTATTCTTCTTGCTTTAATCCTACAATACTTATTGGTGTTCCAATAGATAAGAAATCCTTTAAGTATTTCTTAATATTATTAGGTGTAAGTATTTCTCCTATTTCTCTAAGTTGTTCAGGAGCATATGTTGCAATTTTATTATTATCTGTAGTATAATAATCAATAAAGTCATCTATAGATTTTCCACTATCTTTTACTTGTTGATAAATGGAATAAGCTCTTGCTCTTTTCTCTTGTGATTGGGTAAGATATTTATAATCCCCTTTATTTTTAATTATACTACCAGGTTGTCCTATTTGTTTCTTTACTTTTCTCCAAGAGATATTATGTACAATCCCTTCATTATATCTCATAATATCTCCTATAGGAGTTACATCTTCATCATAAGCTTGAGATCCAATCCAGTTCATAATGCGATTGGTTCCAATATTACGTGTAGCCCAATGTGAAACCTCATGATTTAAAACAGGAGATATAACTGTATTTTTAAGATTACTTTTTAACACAATTCCATCATAAGGAAGAGCCATTCCATTATTCCTTGGATCATTATTTACAATCTCCTTTATAGTTCCTGGAAAATAATCTTTGCGATTAACCCTTTCATCTGTAAGATTTTTCATGTAATTCCAATGGTCTTCTAATCCTGCTCTTTGAAGTCTTTGCTGATAATCTTCACTATTGATAAAGTCTGTATACCTTTGAGCTGCTTCAGCTTTTATGTCTGTCGGTATTCTTGTTAGACCCTTCAATGGAGTATCTATGTTAGAACTAACGCTTTCAGATGATTTAGCAAGATTAACAGTTCTTCTTGCTCTATCAAGTCCAGTAAGACTTTTGAACATCAGTCCTGCACCACCTGCTAAATCCATAGCAGTCTCAGGAGTGAATTTCCCTTGACTAACATCATAGGCACCTTTGGCTGCAAAACCAAGACCTAAGCCAGTGTTAGCTGCGTTTACAATAGGATTGTACATAAGAGAGGCTATACCAGCTCTTGCAGTTTGTCCTGCTGTAGTGGCTAAGGCTGACTGACCTAAAGCTCCTACTAATGGAGTAGAGGCTACTGCAAATGGAACTGCTGAAAGAGCTTGGCTCCATGCAGAAAGGTTAGGATGCTCTTGCTCCCAAAGATTATGGGAGAGAGCACCCTTGATAGCCTTATTTCTTAAATGAGGATTATATTCTCTGTGAGGAGTATTAAAAATCTGTGTTTGGTCATTATTCTGTGTAAGATATTCGTTGAACTGTGTAGATAGAAGATTCTCCTTTGAAGGAGTGACAACTACCTCGTCAAGGGAATGGACTGGCATGACAGACTTGGCTGTATCATTATCACCTAAAATAAAATAGTTGCCATTAGCATCAGCAAATACATTAACAGGAGTCTGCTGTCCATCTATCAGTATGTCGGCTGAAGCAGAAGGGTAGGAGACTCCTTTATATTTGATAGGATGAGAGTAAGAGAACTCTCTTAAAGTATTGTTATCTGGCATAATATCAAAGTTTTATGGCAAAGTAACAAAAACTATTTGAGAGTGCAAAGAGTATAAGCTTATTTCTTTAAGAAACTTTGAAGTTCGGTAAGAGAATTGACAGTATGAATAGAATTAGGATTGAAATCCTTTATCATATCTTCCAATATCTCCTGCTCTCTAGTGTTCTTGTAGAAAGGCATAATGATAACAGGAGATTTATGTCTTAAAGCACGTCCACATCTTTGCACACTACATACCTCAGACGAGGAATAATTGGCAAAGATAGCATATTTGCAATCAACAAGATTAGCATTCTCATTGAGAATATTAACAGAAGTGATATGATTAATCTTCTTATCATTGAAATTCTTGTATATTAATTCAGAGTTAGGATTCTTAGAGTGTATGCAATACTTGCCAAGAGATTCAGCCTGCTCTATAGTCTTACAAAAAGTAAGAGTACGCTCATTAGCAAGATTTGAAAGTATAGCTAGGACTATATTGTTTTTAAGATTGGCAAGATACTTAATACGTTCACCACATGAGAAAAGCCATTTGTTTTTGGTATATTCTTGATGAGTGCGCATAAAAGAGTTCTTTTGAAACAGAATCTGAGAGTTCATGTCATTAAGTTTCTGACGTTGAGTGCAAGAGATAATGGCATGTACTTTCATCTTACGATAGCTCCAAAGCTTAGAGAAAGGACCATGATAGAGGGGACCTTTAGCCTTAGGATTAATCTCTATGAACTCTGTGGGATGAACATTATCAAGTTCAAGAGGAAAGAGAATAATCTGAGGTTCTGGAAGCACTCCATCCTTAATAGCATCAGTAATATTGCATAGTACTGTTTGAGCATGATATTCATACTGTAAATACAGCTTTAGCTTTTTGGGGATTGTAGCACTAAGACCAATAACATTTCCAAATGAGATAGTATGAAAGAGGTCATGTCTGAGGTCACTGTTGAGGTGATGGCATTCATCCATGATGATAATGTCATAATACTTATCAGCATGCTTATGAAGTGACTCATAACATTCAATAATAAGATTAGCATTACCCTTAATGCCTCCCCATTTAGCCAATTCATCTTTCCAAGTTTCCTTATGAACAGTTTTTGCTACAAGTAGAAGTATAGAAACTTCAGATTTATCCTTGTAAGTAGTTTCTATAAGATGATTTGTCATTCGTATAGAAATATAACTCTTACCATAGCCAGTAGGAAGTTCAACTAAGGTAAAGTTGGACTTGCTTAATGTTGTAAGGCATTGAGAATAAGCTTCTTCTCTTGTCATTTTATTTTGAAATTTAAGAATACCATATTTCAGGTATGTTGTTATCAGAATGTTGATTCATGTGCTTCGAGTGATGAAAGATAACTATCAGCTTCCTCGTTAAGGAAATAATCTTCTATCTCCTTTGTAGGAAGAGTATCTACCATAGCCTCAAGGAATAATTTTTCCTCAGAAGGATCATAATTGTTGAAATGTGTTACCATAATTGTTTGGAATTTAAGTTAATTATTAAATATGATGAATGTATGTTAGTAAGACATACAATGAATATACAAAAATGAAAAAATCCTCCATGTCTCACGACAGAGAGGATTAAAACTTATTAATCACATTTTAAACTACAAATAACTATTATACCTAAATTATGACTTGAGTACTCCCTATTGGGCTTGAACCAATGACACCAGGCTTAGTATAGTGGTTGATATGGGACTCAAACCCATACTCTTCCCTTTAGGAGAGGGATGCTTTATTCAATTAAGCTAATCAACCATTTTTGCTTTGCCATAATAAGCACTTTTTCCTCTTGGTGCATTTTTATTTCTAGAACCAAAGTTTTTTGTTAATGAATGACAGTTAGGACATAATACTTGCAAGTTACTTTCTATATTATTTTTAGAATCCCCATCTATGTGGTGAATCTGCAATGGAATTTTATTTGTATATGGATTCACTTCACCCCAACCACATTTTTCACATTTGTAATTATGTTTTTGAAGCAAGTAATTCCTAACGAATGTACTGCAACTATAACCATTTGTTCCATCTATATGTCCTTCTTTCCATTCTTTAATACGTTGTTCTTTTTTATATTTTACTGCACATTCCTCACTACAAAATAATCCTGTGGAACCAGGATATTTAGCAAAAACTTTCCCACAATATTTACAAATTCTCGTACTTATTTTTCCTTTATTAAATGTCTCTGATGGATTTATTGTTCTTCTTTTAGGCAGATTTATACCAAGTCTTTGAGCAGCTTTTCTGACTGCATGACCTGAGACATTATACATCTTTCCAATTTCATCATAACTTTTTTGTTCTTTATATATTAAATTGAACAAATTATCCTTTTCTGTTTTCCAATCCATTTGAACTTATATTTTATATCTACAAAGATACTTAATACTAAGTTCAATTATTCTTATATAACAAAAGGTCTTATTTATTATAATATTATTACTAAACCTGTGCTCTATCCAACTGAGCTAAGGGAGCATAAAAACTTCTACTGTTCTCACGAATGGTAGAAGTAAACTAAAAACATTTTCAACCTAACATTTTAATTATAATTCAATCTACAAAGAACTATTGCAAAGTTATACTGTAAAATAGATAATGCAAAACATATAACCATGAGACTAAGAACGTCTTAATGGAAATATGAGGTTTGCTTAGGCTTGACCTTTTCAATAACGAAGAAGGTGGCCTTGCGTTGAATGATGTGCCTAAAACCAAGTTTAAAGCACTGAAACCAACTTCGGGTGCACATCATGCCATACTCATGAATGTATGGGAGAAGAGAGATGTAATGAAGTTTGTAGAAAGTGATATATCTTTTAGTTCTTGGTATTGCTGTAGTATTTTGAGAAGTCCTCGAACTTTACTGTATGGGTAGAAGGGTTGTAGATACAACGTGCTATAAGCTGGGTGTTTGATTTAGATACATTGAACATAATATATTAGTTTTAATGGTGAAACAATGTTATAAGAATATCATCAAGGGTGCTGAGAAGTCTACGTCTGTAGAATAACTCCATTTTGTTTGGACTATCTTTGTTGCTATGATAGTCAAGTCTTGCAGTATCAATCTTAGATAGACTATCCATAAAGAATCTATTCTTATACTTGAGGTGATTACACTTTGTATTGAGATAGATTGCTATGGATAATAGCAAGATGATTAGGAATATTGTTAATAATATAAGCATAATTATTGTTGTTTTAATGTTGTTTCTTTTTATAGCATGAACAATCAGGGTTATGAACAACTGCAATACCTCTATCTTCATACCATATATAGTAAACATGACCACGGTATTGAAGTTGCTTATCTGGGTAATCCCATCCATTACCTTCATATAATGGATCTGTCTGAGTTTTGGGGTCACATGCACAAAGTGCTATAAGTGCAAGAATGATTAGAATATACTTCTTCACAGTTTTATCTTTCCATTGTTAATATCAATCAATTATTAATATCAATCATTAGTCTAAGAAGAGTAGCACTTACAGTAGTTGCAAGGCTACCCTTCAAGAAGAAACCTCCAAGGTCTTCATTCCATAGTACCTTGAAAGTAACTTTATCAAGCACAATAGTGTCACCCTCATAGACCTCCTTTCCACTCTTATCTTTAAATCCAGTATATTGTCCAACAGTTAAAGGGTCAACTTCTACTCTATTACAAATAGAGTCTTTATACCATTCAATATATGTACCAAATGGAGTTTTGACAAGAGAACCGTACGCCCATTGGTTATTGTCTTTGCGTTTACCACAAAATTTGAATGTTCTCATTACTTATTCCTCCTTAAGTTCTACAGGTTTATCAGTCCAGCTAAGCTCTCGTCCGATGAGCTTCTTTATGCTGCCATTAGGAAGTTGGAAACCATAGGCTCCGTTTCTATCTTGTGGTAACCAATAGTTGTGCTCGTCATAATCACCAGCCCACATATCTGGCTTACAGTTGAATATCCATTCGCCAATATAATCTTTTGCTACCCATGCCATTATTATTCCTCCTTTATGCCGAATGGTGTACCATCAGCAAATGTATAATCTTCAAAATCTAATTCAAAATTACAATTACCATCGATATTGCAATATGTGGTATACTTGTTTTCCTCTTTATACTTTACCCACCCAAACGGCTTATGCTTCTGCATTTCCTGCCAACACTCTTCTGTATCCTTAAAGGGACGGTATTGAGATTCTGGTTTAATGCGATATCTTGAAGAGTGATAATTAAATTTAACATCTTTGTCACATTGAATATCTCTCCACCATTCTTCTGTTTCAGTTAAACTTAAAAATTGTATCGTTTTACCTTCTGCAAATGCCTGTATAATAGGCAGCAGTTCTTTCGCTTGTTGTCTGTTCATAATTATTTACAGTTTAGTTGGTCGTCCGTGAGTATAAACATCATGCTTGGCACGAGTGCCGTCTTTTTCTTCCCTATAGAAGAAGAATGTCAAACCTAATGTTGCTCGCATATACTTTTCTGATGGTGTATGTGGAACTATTCTTGAAAGCCAGCCTACGTTTCCATCTTCATCTATAACCTTATCTCCGATTTTAAAAGGCAGGGCTTTAATATAGTCCTCTTGAAGTTGTTTCATATCTTGAAGCAATTCCTCACGCCTTATATTTAACCTTACCTTTCTATCTATAAAAGGCTTCATTGTTTCTAACCGTTTTAGCCATTTATCTATTTGCTTGTCTAATTCTTCTTTTGTCATAAGTTATTCCTCCAATAAATTAAAATCAGCAACATTATGATAGAAATCTCCGTCACCATAAATGTTACATGAATAGCTCTTGCCTTCCACACAAACCTCGAAGTAGTTGTTGTCATCATATGTGATTTCAACATCATCTGGCAGAATATTCTCCTTGAACCATTCTGTGCTATCTATGTTATCCATTGGCTCTGAAGTGCTAAAGGGCACACATTCACAATTCTTAATATCTTCTATACTCATTGTTTGTCCTCCAAAAAATAAATATAAAGGTTATACTTCTCTTTTACTTTCTTGAACTTGTCCAAGAGAAAGGAGTTTTGCAAGATTGCATCTATTACTTTCTGTACAGTTCCATATTCAACTAATACGATAGTCTTACTACCTGGGCGTTCATCATCTGGAGAGTAAGGAACACCGTAACATGTGTAGGGAACTCCGTCTGACAAGTAACGTAGAAAGGTTCCAGTGTTCTCATCTAAAACCTCATCGGTTATGATTCTGTCAATCTCTTGAAAATCCTTATACTCTTTTCGTGTAAGATTAAATTTGATTCCCAAAGGATAATGCCCAACACAGCCATCAGTACCGAAGTATATTATGCGGTTTGGCTGCTTATTATGTTCTACTGGTCGCTTAAGACCAATGTATGAAATATCAGATGTTGACATAGTTACAAATTTTCGATTTTTTCTATAAGTTGTTTACGTGAAAGTCCACTATAGTAATATTCACCATGTACTGTTAGGACGGAACTATTTCCACCGCACCAATCATGGATCTCCTTGATGTCTGATACTGGAATATTAACAGTATCACGTGTATCAGAAATTACTTCTATAAACTTCATTGTTCTTCTTCCTTTCTTGGTTTTAAATTTTCACAACGGCATGTTGCTTCTCCGAAATTGATATTGGCAGGAAAAAAGTGATAATAACTACAATATCCACCATATAGGTCCGCATAAGGACAGCACGGACAATCCCCTTGTATTA